>Ga0272448_1000474_pt1 | contig 62177 bp, 47 predicted proteins | sample YNPCB0191_FD_202220 | JGI IMG/M metagenome (GOLD analysis project Ga0272448, IMG submission 202220) | Hot spring sediment microbial communities from Yellowstone National Park, WY, United States - YNP-CB-019-1 | ecosystem: Environmental > Aquatic > Thermal springs > Hot (42-90C) > Sediment... | reverse complement strand
CACCACTCCAAACCAACCGATGTATAAACGGTTTTCTGTGCTGGTGATGAATTCGCAAAACCGCTCCCAGGCATTGGCGCTTGTGCGTCTTTCTAGGGTTGTGGTCATGACTGAATTAGTGCGATGATTTCTAAACTGAATGAACGAGGCTGTTTAATTTTTGCCTGTAACAGTACCTTAACACACTGTTACCTAAATTTACAATAACTCTTTAGATAATAAAGCTGAGTTTCTTACTTAAGTAAGATAAGTGTGCCTTGACACTAAAGTTGTGGTAAAATTGGTGCTTGCTTATACTTGACCAACCTTTCGCATCAAGGGTATCAAGTGCAAGATTTCTAAATATCGCCTTGCTGGTGAGAAGATAAAAAAGTTGACCGCACAAATAAAGAGACCCTACATGAGTTGGACAAAAGTTCTTTCCGCCGATGCACTTTCTCCAGATTCTCGACAAGTAGTGAAAGTTGGTAACCGTGATATTCTACTGCTGAATCACCAAGGTCAACTTTATGCAGTTGAGAATGCCTGTCCCCATTTGAAATTACCTCTCAAAAAAGGCAAAATTACTGAAGATGGAGCTATCGTTTGTCCTTGGCATCGTAGTGCTTTTGATCTGCGCACTGGTGAAGTGAAAAAATGGGTTACATGGCCCCCATTAGTTGGTAAGGCTATGAGCATAGTTTCCCAACAAAAAGCACTACCAGTTTTTCCAGTGCGTGTGGAAGATGGAAGCATCTGGATTGAGGTAGAACAATAGCAAATTTTGAAACTGATGTGGCCAGCTAGCTAGCTAGCTAGCTGGCTACCTTCATGAATTGTCAATCAATTCTTAAATAAAAATCTGTTTTCTCATACTTATAACGAGTACGTGTTAGACTAAAATAGTCATAATCGTTATGAGTACGTATAAATGTGATAGTACTCGGGAATCGAATTAAAAAAAGGAAAGACTATGGACTTATCTAACTCCAACACAGCAAAGAACTTAGGCGAAGCTTTTGCTGGGGAAGCGATGGCGAATCGCAAGTATTTGTTTTTTGCAGAAGTAACTCGTCAGTTGGGGATGAACGAGCTGTCGAAGTTGTTTCGGGAAACAGCGAATCAGGAGACAGAACATGCTTTTGCTCATTTTCGCCTTATGCATCCAGAGTTAGTGGTGGATGATGTGGCCTCTTTAACACAAGAGGAAAAAAAGGCGATCGCTGCTCGTTGTTTAGAGTTAGCGATTGAAGGGGAAACCTACGAGTACACTACCATGTATCCTGGATTTGCCGAGCAGGCGCGTGCTGAGGGCGATCGCCAAGCTGTGGTTGAATTCGAAGCACAACAAGCAGAGTCACAAGAACACGCGGAAACATTCCGCAAAGCTGCCCGCAATTTTGGTTTATTAACGCACATAGAAAATCATCATGCACGTCAGTATACGGAAGCTTTGCAGGTGCTGCAAGGGGAAAATCCTGCTCCCAAAGTAGCTAGTAGCGATCCTGCTAACCAGAAATGGATTTGTCGTCAATGTTCGATGATATACAATCCCCTTGAGGGCGATCCTGATTCTGGAATTGCTCCTGGAACACCTTTTGAAGCGATTCCTGAAGATTGGTTTTGTCCCATCTGCGGTGCTAGCAAGAAAACTTTCGTTCCTTATCACGAAGTAGTTGCAGCTTAGGAAGAAAAACTAGCCTCGCGTGGAGACTGTATTTTTGCTATAGACGTAGGAGTTTCCCGCAGGCTTGAAAAATGGCATGTTAGTGTCGGTAGCGAGTGTAGCGCTCGAGTTATACACTTTTGACGCAACGAGTATTTTTACCACCTTCCTTGCAATTCTCAAAAGTAATTTTTTTGGCAACAATATCTTCTTTTGTGCTCAAGGCTTCTTTTTGGACTAATTCCGGAACCATGGTCCCGAATTTTCCCAGATACAGTATATCTGGTTTTTCTAGACCGAGAGTGTAGATTTGACCTTTTAATTGTTTTTTCTTTGCCAAAGAAGCCATCTGGGCGATCGCTAAATCAATTCTTTTCACAGTGCTAGTCAAAACAGCTTGGGGAGCAACTTCTAATTGGTCTTTGACATTACCAAAAGCATAAATCTTTTTCTCGCTAGCGGTTTGTAAAACTGCATCAGAGGCGCTATCTAACCATTGGTATATAACATCAGCACCGGAAGCAATTAAAGCTAGAGTAGCTTTTTTAGCTTTTGCAACATCATTGCCATCTCCTAGAAACAAAGATTTAATTTCAATACTTGGCTTGACCCTTTTTGCTCCTAATTCCAGGCCGCGTAATTCTTGTTCGGTAGCTGGCAATTTTTGTGCGGCCAGATAAGCGAGGGTATTAGATTTTGACATGGATGCGCCAATAATTCCGCACAAATAGCTGGCTTGGAGATGGTCTATTTGCAAAGCAGCGATATTTTTACCCTTGATAGTACCGTTGACGGCGACAAAAAATGTTTGGGAAAATTGGGGGGCAACTTGTGAAATTGCTGGCTCAAATTGTTCGCCGTGAGTAAAAATTAAATTGTAACCCTTGCGAGCCAAGTCTGAGAGTGCTTGTGCTTGATTTTCTGGCGTGAGTTGTTCTAGGTAAGTTATTTGAGCGCCCAATTTTTGTTTAGTAAGCTGCAGGCCTTCGTAAGCAGATTGGTTCCAAGCTCCCTTGTTAATTAGTCCTGAAACAGCGATCGCAATCTTAAGACTTTCCCCAGTCATTGTCAGTTTGGGAGTGTAGTTGTGACCGCAAGTCTTTAGCAGCAAACTCGTGGCAAAAGTTGCTGAAGTGTACGAAACAAACCGACGCCTTCCTAGCATGTATGAGTACTGTGAACTAGCACGGTGCAAATTACCGACCCACGGTACGGAAAACAGATTTGGCATCTGTTTCCGTGTCCATGGCGGAAGCTAACAGTAATTTTACTTTACGAAAGTCCACTCTAAAGTTTTAATTGGTGCGACTTGCAGGGCTTGTGAAAGTTCGGCGCTGCTGTCAAATTGTAACTGTTGCAGATAGCTAGCTTCAACTCGGACTTGAAACTTTTCCTCTTGAAAAGGCCAAGGTTTGACGGTTACATCACCATTATGGTTTTGAAGAACATCGTAGCGGGTACCGTCTGGTAAGGTAGCGATTTCTAGGAAGCGTTCGCCGACGGGTAGCTGACGTTGGCAAAGAATCAGAGACAAGCGATCGCACCACTGAAAAAAGCCATAAGCTGCAGCGGCTTCATCTTTTGTAATATTTAATTCTTGCCGCCATTGCTCTTGCTGGCGCAATTGTTCGTCTAAAAAGTCATCTAATTCTGGCGATTCTTTGCGCTTACCTTCATAAAGAAAGCTCATGTGCATGGAAATGAGCATTGCTATCCATCTTCCTCGATAACGGGCATCTTGCGTAAGTTTGCGTATTTTTGGCAGATGCACCGTGCGCTCGAGGGTAAAGTCTAGCGGTGCACCGACCGGGGTAATGTTGTTTTCTTCCCATTCTTTTTCCAAATCGTCATGGTGGGAAATAGCAGCAATACATTCCAACCAGCGTACCGGACGTTGTTTGGGGTGCCAGTGTCCGGCAATTTGTGCTGCTAGCAAGGCATGAGCGCGATGATAAATTACCTCCCAGCCTTGTTCGTGTTGGTTCACAATCATCGATTAGCCTCTATTATTCATGTAATATGAGTTAACCTTTCTTATGTTGCAAAACTCGCGGCTGCAATCCATCTTCCCCGAGTACAAAATTAAGCATCGTTATGAATAAATTCAAGTCAAAAAATAAAATATTTTTCCATCAGCAATTAACTCCTTACTTATTTTTGCTACCTGCTTTGCTTATCTTGGGATTAACAGTGTTTTGGCCGGCGCTGCAAGCTTTTTATCTTAGCTTTACCCGTTACGAATACGATTTAACACAAACACCGCAATGGGTCGGTTTTGCTAACTTTCGCCGCCTGTGGAACGATGCGGTTTTTTGGCAAACTCTTGGAAACACGCTGTTATATCTAGTAGTGGTAGTGCCAATTTTAGTTGTTGCTCCCTTGGTACTGGCAATTTTAGTGAATCGGAAACTACGCGGTATACATTGGTTTCGCGCTGCCTACTATACTCCTGTGGTTATCTCCATGGTCGTGGCGGGAATTGCCTGGCGGTGGTTATATGCAGAAAATGGTCTACTCAACCAGCTGCTGAGGGGTATTTTCCCAGAAGGTATTCCTTGGCTAACCAGTCCCCGCTTTGCTTTGTTTAGCGTTATGGCCGTTACCATCTGGAAAGGATTGGGCTATTATATGGTGATTTATCTGGCAGGGTTACAATCAATACCAGATGACATATACGAGGCGGCGGCGATCGACGGTTCTGATGGTGTTTGCAAACACTGGGATATAACCGTACCTTTGATGAAACCCTATCTTGCTTTAGTCGCGGTCATATCAGCAATATCCGCGACAAAGGTATTCGAGGAAGTATATATTATGACACAAGGAGGACCGCGTAACAGTTCGAAAACAATTGTTTACTATTTGTATGAACAAGCTTTTAACAACTTGGAAATTAGTTATGCCTGTACGATTGGGCTGGTATTATTTTTGATTATTTTAGGGTTGTCAGTTCTGCGATTATCTGTTATTAAGGATGCAAATTCATAGTGGTTAGGGGTTGGAGTTGAGGTGATTGGGTAGAAAAGCAAGCGATCGCGCAACTTTCGGATGTTCCTTTTGTCAAAAAGCGGATTTTAGCAATACAAAACTCAACTCACCCTGTTGTTGGTTGGGAACTTGAATACGAGCTTGGCATAATTCTTGCAAAATTTAATTTACAAGTCTATTTCTTTACCTAATTTAATTTAAGCAAATCTCCTGAGCTATTAACTGCTAAATTAAAAACATGCGGAATTTTTAACATAGGTATATAAACAGCTTTTACAAAGCATTTATAAAAAAATTACATTTTCTAGCATCTACCGAAAAGTTATTCATATATGAACATGAACGGGAAAACAGATGTTGTCCAATCTTGATTTAATTCGAGAGTTTATCCAATTATCTATCCAGCAAAAGGAAGTTTTATTAGCAAACCAAACTTTAACAGCGCAAACAGTTTGTGGTAGTAATAATTTGATGGCAAAAACAGAAGGAATGATTGTCACTTGCAAGCTTGACAATACATGCACTTCTTTTGCTGTTAAAGCTAATTCAACTTATTGGGAATTATTAAACCAGGTATTAGCTGAATACAACTTTGTTCTGACTGGAAGTGCAGATAATCGTGGTTTTTATGAATATCAGTATTGTCAAGTACCAGCAGGCTATCAAATGCATTGCAGCAAAGCGGTGATTTTATGGCGAGCTTGGTGGAAGCATCGCAAGCACATTTTAGGAAGAGGAATTCGGTTAGAACTTTTAATTCGCGTTCGCCACATAAAATAACATGCGTGGTATCCCATCAAAGATTTAGCTATTAGTGATGGAGTCATTTACATCAAGACATTGGGAAGTGAAATCACAGTTCATTCTGATGACTTGATCGTTTGGTTGGGTAAAATTGACGATCGCCATTCTCACCAAGCTCAAATTACTGTATCCGAATTTTTGCAAGCAGCTAAATCCTAAAGCTTCTAGCAACTACCTACTTAAAACCTATCTTCATACTCCAATACGGCCCTGTCATCACCAGCCAAATCAGTGGAAGTACGCAGACGCCATTGGGAATTCAAACGGTAGTTAATACCAAACTGGGGAGGTTTATCATTGGTTAAAATTTTCAGAGCGGAAAAGGAGAAGTTACGCGAGATATCAACTCCAGCTTCCATCGCTAGGTCAATAGAAGAAGGATTTCTCTTGGTAGTGTTTGTGCTATCAAAGGTAATGGTAGGGAACAAGCGTAGTTCGCTTAAACCAAAAGCATTACCAATCTCATTAAAAGTCCGTTGCAAATTCAAAGCCGAACTAGCTAAATTAACAAGTCCGAGCGTAGCATCACCGCGTCCTAGGGTTTCTACAAAACTACCTCCCAGCATAGTAACGATTTCTGCCTTAGTGTAGGAAGGATTGCTTTTCAACTCCAGATTTTGGTTAATTTGACTAGCTGGACCATCAATAGTGGCTTCAACACGAACTGTGTTTACAGGATTAAAATTTGTTATGATTCCGTCATTAATCTCAGAGGCAACGGCGGAACTAGCAACCTGCATGGGATTTGCATCCAAAATATTAGTAACTAAGCGAATGTCCAAATCTGGATCTTGATTGCCTCTGAAGATTGCTGTATGCTTGTAGCCACGGGCAAGGTTGAATTGGGTAGCAAACAAATTTACGTCTCCATCCTGCAGTCGAATAGTTCCTTCGGGTTCTGGTTTGTTGAGGGTACCATTAACTTTAACAGAGCCGGTAGCTCGAAAACTAAGAATTGGTGGAAGAGTAATTTCTACATTTTTCCCCAATACAATCTCCAGATCGTGGAAGCGGGTGACTGCAGTTCCAACTTCTGACTTTGGTTCCCGGATCGCTTTGCGCAGAGAAATTTCTTCTTGGCTTTTGCTTGCATTGCTGCTGGCGTTGGCAGATTGGGCAATAAAAACCTGGCCGTGAGATAGTTTGAGTTCACCGCCAATGATGGGACTAAAAGCGGAACCAGTGATTTGCAGGTTACCGTTAATGCCTCCTTGATATTTTTCCCTGAGATTTATTGCTAACTGATGGAGGTAGATGTTGAGGGGATTGTCTGTTGACTGTTGAGGATTGAAAATCGGGATTTCTCCTTGAGCTGTAAAACTACCTTTGCTAAATTTGCCTTGGAGACTGTCTACTTTGATGCGGTCAAAATTAAACTCTATTTTTCCGGTTACATCTGTTAGTTTTCCGGGTAAAGCTTGAGCAGCTGCAAAGGTAGCTCCTTTGATAGTAGCAACGCCGTTTAGGATTGGTTGTTGTGTTGTTCCGCTGACTGTTAAGTTTAGGTCTCCCTCACCTTTTTCAAAGGTTAGTTGGTCGGTCAATATGTTTAATACCGTTAATCCCTCTTTTTTCACCTTGACATCCAGACTGAGTTGATTGCTGTCTGGTCTGACGGAAGCAAAAGGTAATTTGTAGGGAATGCTACCAGTAATTGCAACAGGTTCAAGACCGGAAACAACTACGCTGCTACCAAAATTCAAGCGTCCGTCGTTGTAGCTGAAACTAGCATTTGCTGATTCTATTCCTTTGCGATTCAAGGTTCCTTGAGTGATTTGCAATTCTCCTCTGGCTTGGGGATTGGCTATACTACCTGCTACAGTTGCTGTGGCGTTGATATTACCTGTTAAACCAACGGGTAGTTTGACGTAGTTATTTAGCAGTTCTAAAGGAAGATTTTTAATACGTAACTGTCCCGATTGTTCTGTACCGCCGATGTTACCGGTGAAAGCGATGAGACTGTTGTTTGATTGCAGTCGCAAAGGCAATAATCTCAGTACGCCGTTTTCAAAGCTACCTTTGGCGATGACTTGCTCTGCTGCGTAAAAATGTTCCGGATCTTCTTGTGGTCTTCCCCAGACAAAATTTTCGCCATTGAAGTCGAACTTCACCGCCAAATTATTATTAGTAGCCGTGTCTACAGTGACTTCGCCATTGAAAGTGCCTTTTAAGTCTGCTAGATCTGGGAGGAAAGAAGTTTGGCGACGTTGTTGTTGCTGTTGTGTTAGTAGAGCTTTGATTTCTGAAAAACGCTGGATTTGAGCTTGTAAAGATTCGTTTGGTAAACCTACTGCTACTGTTTGGAGATCGCTAGCTTTGCCGTAAGTTGGTGGAGTGAAACCACGCTGCAAGTCTTTTAATTCAAATATTTGTAGTGCGGTGAGAACATCTTGGATTTGGCCTTGGTTAACTGTTAATTTGCCTTGAATTAGGGGTTTTGTGGCTGTTGGCGTAAAAGTACCAGCCATTGTATAACGACTGTTACCTTTGATAAGGGTACTGTTGTTGAGAGTTACCTTGCCATTTTCGTAGCGAAATTGTGCTAGGAGGCGATCGCCCAGGAAGATGCGAGCTAACCGTGGTTGCTCAATAGCTATATTTCCCACTGTTTCCCAAGTGTTTTGCTTGATTTGTAAATCTCCAGACAACAGTCCTGCAAGTTTTCCGGCGTTAAGGAAAGTAGTTGCAGGTATACTCCAATCCCAAGCTATTAAGGGGAAATTTTCTACTTTAGCTATGAAGGTATCACCTTGTAACTGTCCGCTTGCAGAAGCTTTTTGCCATTGCACGTTGAAAGCACGGGGACGATAATTTGCATCTAGGTGAAAGGCAATTTTGTCATGCGTACCTGTGACATCCAAATCTAAGCCTTGACTTGGAAGCGACTGAATATTTCCCGTTAGTACTGGTTCAAAAGCAAATCTATTGACAGCAAAATTTTTCAGTATTAGTTTTCCTACTACATCTGGCGTGGGAAGCTTCCCGGCTATTTGTCCGCTAAAATCAGCTTTACCTTGTACATTAACTGTATTGGGTAACTGGAAAGGCAGATTTTGTAAGTTATAATTTTTAGCTTGTACCTGCAGAGCTAATTCAGTAATTTCCGGTACAACGCCAGAACTGGCTTTGGTGAGGATGTAGCCACTAGCATTGAAATCGCGAGCGCTTGCTTGGCGCACGAGCAATTTTTGTCCATCCCAAGCAACTGTTGCGGTCAGGGGTTGGTGAACGCCAGCAAGACCTTGAGAAAACTGTAACTGACCTGACGCCTGCAATTCGGCTAAGTTGAAAGTGCCTGCATTTCCGGCAACTTGTATTTTACCGCCCAACTTACCTTGTAACTGCGGCTGCCATCGATTTAATTCGACATCAGTTGCATCCACTACAGCTTGGTAGCGACCGTTAGCTAGTTGAATATTGGTAGCAGTTATTCTACCGCCAGCTATGTTTAGCCGCGCTTGACCGCTAGCTTGGAGAGATTTGGGTTGCAGGGATGTTACCGAACCTGCCACCTGGAATTCGCCGCTCAATGTTCCTTGAAGTTGCTGAGGTAAGGATGCTAATTGTGCTACTTGGATATCCCTTGCTTGCAGTTGCGCTTGATAAATACCATCAGCTAGTTTGATGTGGGAAGCACTAACGGTACCGCGCCAAAGTGTCAAGCGGGCTGAACCGTTGCCCTGTAAGGTTTTCAGGTTTAAAGAATCTGTATTGCCAGAGATTTGAAATTTTCCTGCTAACGCCGCTTGCAATGCTGGGGGAGAATTTGGTAGCAGACGTCCCAGCTGTACACCTTCTGCTATCAGCTGGACAGAAAAGCTTTTTTCTTTCATCTGTACTTTAGATATTGCTACCTTACCGCCTGCAAGTTGTACTCGAGCGTTTTGAGTGGCAATGTTAGTAATTTTCCAGGAATTGGAGGTTCCTGAAACAATGAGATCGCCGTCAAAAAAAGCGTTTTTGAGAGAGATATTTTGTAGTTGGCTTTGATTGAGAAAGTTTTCGATTGGGATTTGGGAAGCGCGAGCTACAACTTTCCACTGCTTTTGGTTCCAGTTGCCAGCAGCTAAAATCCTACCACCAGCTACACTTACAGCTACGTTGCGAAAAGATAAGTGGCGATCGCCAGCGATCAGAATTTCACCAGTGGTAGGGTATTGAGCTTGGGGAGCTTGAAATTCTACCAGTGTTTGTAGTTTGTCAACGGTACCGGTAACTTTGGCTGTACCTGAAACAGCGCCAACTGCGAAGGGAATTTGGCTGTTGTAAAGGTGGGCGATCGCATCTCCCGGAACGTTTTTCGCGGTTAAATGCAAATCTAACTGGGGAATTGTACCAAGCTGTAGTTTGCCGGTGCCGCCAATTTTACCACCAACTTCCATCTGCCCTTGAATGTCTTTCAAGACAACAATTCCGGTAGGAAGTGAATACTCAAACTTACCCCTGACGCTGCTAAAATCTACTTTGTCAATGCGAGCAGGCTTGATAGTGGTAACCGTACCGTATAAAATTGGATTATTAGCTTTGCCAACTAACTGCAAATCTGCTTTCAATTGCCCGCTGACAGGAACGGGTGATTTCAACTTGAGGGTTCTTTGGACGGTCTCTACGCTTACTGCCTCGATCCCACCTGACAGATTGTAACCAGTCTTGCTGTCGATCGCTCCACTCACTACCAGCGGCACTGCTCCGTAACTCGTAACAAAATTATCTAATTTAATTTGCGTATTCTGGAAGCGAAGCGTTCCCCGAGAATCGAGCAAAGGTTGTGGTAGCTGGGGAAGTTGCATGCGAACATTTTGCAAGCCAACACTACCAAACAATAAAGGTGGTTGAGATTCTCCTAGTCGGGCTTGCAGGCGCAAGTCACTACTTACTCTACCATCTAACAGCGCTACTGGTAACTTGACCAGGCGAGTAATATCAGAAGCTAGTAGCTGTTGTCCTTGGATTTTTAAATTGGTCAACAGCGTTGTTAAACGAATATCTCCCTGTAAAGCAATGCTACCACCACTGCTGGTAGCTTGCCCTGTAATATCAAACTTAATCAAGTCATTGTTTTCTAGCAATTGAGCAGTTCCGTTCAATTGGGAAAATGCTAACGGAGAAAAGAATTTTCCCAGCAGTGCAGAATTATAGTTTGTCTTTTGTTTATTATCTTTTGCAGTCCCATCTGCAAAACTTTTCTTTTCCTCCTCCTGTTGTATTCTCCACTGCGGATTCGGTACTAGTGTCAGCTGGCCATTGCGAAATCGCAGTTTATCTAACTGTGTTTGCACCGGGCCATTCTTCCCCGGCTTTGCTAAGTTAGTAGTAATCCAGTGTCCCTGCTCGTCCTGCTCAAGGTGAATCTTCGGATTGACCAAAGTGACGTCTAATTTAAGATGGCGGTGAAAAAGAAGCTGCCAAAGGTCGAAACCTACTTCTACACTATCGACTGTAACGCTGTCTGGATCTGTAGGTGTTGCAGGAATAGCAGAAGCTGCAAATTTTACTCCACTCAGGGAAATTTCCTTTACCTGTCCTAATTTGACCGGACGGTTCAGGGTACTCGTCAGGCTTTTTTGTGCCAATGGTGTTAAATCATCATGAATAAAGCTCCACAATCGCCAACTACCCGCAAAAAGTCCAAGTAGTAAAATTCCACCTAATGCGATGCTGTTACGATTTAACACCAGTAGCCAGAAATATTTCTGGCTGGGAATTCGGGACCTACGCTCGCAATTGAGAGATTGATTCATTTGATTTTACCGTTTACTAGTTGAGTTTTGGCAGGCACACTAGTATTGACTGTTTTGCTATTAGTTGGTTATTGGGAACTGTTTACATATAAACCTATTTTGAATTCAGGCTTGGCAACAAAGACAAGTTAGGTAAATTTTGTTAATATCCAATAGAAACGCTGGCTACGATCTCAAATAGAGAGTTTTCTGGAACTAAATCTCAAAATCTCTTTTGCAAACAAATCTCGGCTTTTGGCTGCTGAGTAGCAAACTTTGAATAGTTATTTTGCTCATTTTTAGGTAAGTTATGACGGTAATATAAACTTATCAATCTAATTTAATCTCTAAAATTCAAAATCGCTATACCGGTTAATACTGTAGCGGTGGAAAAAATTCAAACCAAGCTTTATGTATAAAATTTACAAGCATGCTTCGAAGGTAGCGGTACATCTAAATTGTGGCAGTACTCATCTTTACCAATAGTACTGAAATTCTACCTTTGTATCCGTTAGCTTCGTAATTATACTTAATAAATAAAGTTATTTCTATAAAATAGAGAAAGCAACTAAAATCCAGATTACTCTGTGCTATAGTTATGATCTTTTGAGTTCTATTTGTCAGAGAAACACAAAGAAAATAAATGTTTTTTGAGAAAGAATTGGTATTAAAAACTCTAGAGGGCTACAGGTATCTCCTTGATAGTCAAAAGGGGTCTGTTTGAGAGGCGGCACCCGGATTTGAACCGGGGAATAAAGGTTTTGCAGACCTCTGCCTTACCACTTGGCTATGCCGCCTTACCACGAATCATTATCATACCATAATTTGATTGCAAATTGCATCCCCAAAGCCATAAATTTTTGATACTCCCGTGTTTTGATCCGGGAGCGTAAGTTTTAAATTCTCACTTCATCGGCAAAACTTTGCCAGCGGACAAAGCGAAATGCACCAGCAACAGATCCCCAAATTTGCTCGTCAGTTTCTAAATCTCGTCCGCGATCGCGACTGATAAATTTTTCGCCGTCGATTTCAAATTCACTGTCTAAATATGTTTTTTTTCCTTTGCGATACACGAAGCAATTTTTTCCTGGTTCTACCTTGCCTTTAAAACAAGAACCTGTCCATTCTACAATCATGTTGCAGCCACAGGATTTTTCCAAGTCGTCAGCTTTGAGAGCTTTGAGCCGTTCCAGGTCGCGGGATGCGCCGTAGAATCTTTGTTCATCCCTAACTTTGTAGTTCTCTATTTGGATGTGGTCTCCTGCATCTATCAACTTGGCTACTGCTACGCGATAGGGATCGTTGAGCATGTAGTCATAGGCTTGTTCTACGTAAAAGCTTACTCCGGATAACAGGTCAAGGGGAAGGGGACGCATACAAACGCGGATGTGAGCAAAAAAAGGGGGATTTTCAAATGCTTGTTCTTGATTGCTAAAGTCAGCTGCCATCCACTGGGCTAAAGTGGCAATGTCTGTGGAATGAGTCATTATAGAACAATACACCAGTTGCTTCAAAAGATCCTGGGAGTATTGTAAAACTTGTAGTTACCTGTTTAGCAGGAGAATTTTTGCTGTTGGTGTAGCGTACCGGATGGCATTACTGGTGTCAAGGATTAATAGTTAATGATGTTCAAGTACTAAACACCCAATCCTAGATTTCCTAGCCAAGATGGAGTGAGAAAAACTTTGCTATGTTGTTACAACGCCTGGGTAAGATTATAACCGCCACTAGTGCATTTTTGCTTGTTAGCAATTGGTTAGTGCTAGCAGAAACTAAAAAACCAGAACGCTTTTCTCCCTCACCACTAGAAATTTACACCCTCGATCCATTGTTACCACCCAATGCGCAACAACAACCGTTATCGGTGCAACAGCAGCAACAGCTAGAATTGGCGCTGGATAAATTGCATCAGGAAGCTGGGACGAAACTGCAAGCGGGTGACAGACAGGGAGCTTTTAATACTTGGAATCGGGAGTTGCGCTTGCGTCGCTACTTAGGACCGTTAAAAGAAGTGCAAGCATTGGGACGAGTAGGGGCGATCGCTTTTCAAAATAACGAACGCCAAGAATTGCAATATATTACTCAACGCCTACAAGCAATTCAAAAGCAAACAAAAGCCCAATTCTTACCTGATTTGGATTTGTTGCAAGCTTTGGGACTAGCTTACCAACAAGTGCGATCGCCGCAAGCTGCTCTAGAAGTTTACAACCAGCTTTTGGCAATTGTACGGCAACAAAAAAATGCTGCCAAGGAAGTCGAAATTCTGACAACTATAGGAAATTTGCATCTGAATTGGTTTGATTATCCCCAAGCAGCTGTCACTTATGAAGAATTGTTAAAGTTAGCAGTAGTAAGGGGAGATGCTGCTGGTCAGCTAACATATCTGCAACAGCTAGCTTATATTTACCAGCAGGGAAAACAACCTCAGCAAGCAATCAGGATCCGCAATCAACTAGCACAAATTTACCAAAAACAAAACAATCTTAGCCAGTTACCGGCTTTGAACTTGGCGATCGGTTCTGATTACGAATCTTTAGCACGAGAAAATTCCAACCTGCTGCAACAGGCTTTTAACAACTATCAACAAGCATACATGACTGCTTGGCAATTACAGCAGTACGTACGCGCTGCGGAAGCTTTGCAAAAGTTAATTGCGCTTTATCGTTCTCAAGGACAAACACAAGAAGCGTTGCAAGCTAGTGAAATTCTTCTACAGGCCCAGCAATTAGCTTCTAATGTTTATGGTCTAATGAAAGCTTACGATCTCATCGGTCAGATTTATTTAGAACGCAAAGACTATCCTCAAGCATTAAGGGCTTTTCAAAAAGGACTGGAGATGGCTCAACAATTAAGATACGACGAAGATTACTTTTCTGGACAAATTCAGAAAATTTCCGCACAGATGCTGCAATGAAATTCTGTGGCAAAACCGAGCAATTAATATACTTAATGATGCTCAACTTTACTGATGAAATTATTAATTATATTTGCTATCTGTGGCAGAAATTTATTTGTCAAAAAAATACTGATAATTCTAGTGAGCAAACTTCACCTTGTTTCAGCAAATCCCGGTTAAATTGCTAGGAATGCTGCGATTGAAAAATACCAACCTTTCCAAAATTACTTGTTAAGCGATATCCAGTCAATATTAATAACTAACTTCATAGCTGGTATGGAGTTAACTTGGTAGCCGTTACCTAGTATGTTAGCGTCATGAATATTGCTTCTGGTTCTGGTAAAAAAGGAGTGCCTTACAACAGCATATATTCTGCTAGTAAAGCAGGTTTGATTATGTGGACGGATGCGGTGCGACAAGAATAAATTAACACCAATGTAGGGATGACAGTAGTTTGTCCGGTATATACAAAAGCAGGGATATTTTTGAAATTTGGCTTAGGAGCACCTAAATTAGCGCGTGTTTCCGAATCCAAAGCTGTGGCGATCGCTGTTGTGGAAGCAATCAAGAAAAACAAAGCAGAAGTCATGCTAGATGGAATTTTAACTAGACTTTTATTTTCCAACATGCAACTTTTTCCAGAATTGGGGGACGCAATTTACCGATGGATTGGTCTAACCAATTTAAATCTCACCTGTGCAGAAAATCAAATGCGTGCTGAAAAACACTTGCATAACTAAATTTTTTCTACCAACCCGGTTTTTGGAGACTGGTTTTTTTAAATTTAAAATTTTCCCGTAGTCAACTCCAACAATCATTACCAAAACTTCTATATTTTTGACTTTTGATTAATTTACTTCTCTTAACCGTTCTCCGACACAACAATTTTCTTATCTTCCGATTGGTCAATTACTACTAATTCAAGAAGCAAAGGAAAATGGCAGACAATGATTATGATATTATCATCATTAGTACAGGTGCCGGTAGTGGAACACTAGCATATAAATTAGCACGAAGTGGGAAAAAATTTTATTTCTAGAGCGAGGAAATTTTCTTCTCCGAGAAAAAGCTAATTGGGATTCTGAGCAAATCTTTAAAAAAGAATGCTATCGCACCACAGAAGTTTGGTACGACAAACAAGGTAAACCCTTTCGTCCCTTCACACACTATTACGTTGGTGGTAATACTAAATTTTATGGCGGTGCATTATTTAGATTTCGTGTTCGCGTAGCGACTCCATAAATGGGAGTGAAGTACACGCTCGCAAAGGTCTAGATGCGACAGAACCTGAAATTACTGAATACTATCCCTTTCCTCCCGTAAGCCATGAACCATACATTCAAGAAATTAATGAAGTATTAAAAGATAAAAACCTACATCCATTTTATCTACCACTCGGTATCAAACTCAACGAAGCTAATCGTTTTCTTAGTTCTTGTATTTGCTGTGAAAATTGTGATGGTTTTCCTTATTTTCTAAATGCTAAATCTGATGCTGATATTAACTGTATTCTTCCAGTGGTTGCTTACAAAAATTTGACTTTAATAACTCAAGCAAAAGTTGTAAGTTTACATACAAGTACGTCGGGACGGGAAGTCACAAAAGTAGAAACAGAAATTGCAGGTAAACAATATATCTTTTCTGGCAATATAGTTGTTCTTACCTGTGGTGCTATCAACTCAGCTGTATTGTTACTCAAATCTGCCAACGACAAACATCCAAATAGATTAGCGAATAGTTCTAATTTGGTGGGACGAAATTACATGGCTCAGATTTTTATTAGGGAGAAAAAGATTTTCCTTATCCCATGGGTAGTGTCCAATTACTCGGTCATATTAATAAAGATAGAGTAGCTGAATCACGCACCATTTTTTACATCCAATATAGTCTCCAAAACAATAGCAAACTATTCTGTTGGTTGGTTGCTAATTGCTGAAGACTTACCAAATCTGAATAATCTCGTGCATGTTAAGGGTGAACAAATTATTCTTGAGTATACAAATAACAACGAACAAGCATTCAACCGTTTGATTCAGCGTTTGATTTCTGTTTTAAAGACACTCAAACTGCCCTCTCACAAAGGCAATTTTTCTTTATTTATACTCCAAAAGATGTCTTTGAAAAATGTGACGCATCAGTGTGGTCTTGCTGTTTTGGCGAAAATCCCACCACCTCGGTACTTGATATTAATTGTCGCACTCATGATGTGGATAATCTTTATGTTGTTGATAGTAGTTCTTTCCCTTCTAGTACTGCTTTGAATCTGTCGCTAACAATTCTAGTAAATGCTTTGCAAGTGGTAGAGAATCTGTTAGAAAAGATGAAATAATACATTCGCGATATTTTTTAGAATGTAGATGACAAAAAAGATTCTATCGTTGGAGTTTTGTCTTTAATATTTTATTGCTAAAATTTCTAGATTTTGGTACTGATTTTGAGGGCTAAAGCCCTCACTACGAGCTTTTTCAGTTAAGTGGCAGTTATGGGTAAATCTTTTGATTTGTTAACTATTTGGTATAGCTTTTGTTCGAATTTTTGCATGCATGCTGACCAATCAAATTCAAGTATGGAGAAGCGAGCGTGGAGAGACATTTGGGCTTTTAGTTCGGGATTTTCTAGAATTGTAATTACTTTGTCAGCAAAGTCCCTTGGGTTGTTAGGTTCAGCAAGAAAGCCGTTGCGACCGGGAATAACCTGTTCTGATGTTGAGGGTGCTTTGACTGCAACTACGGGAGTTCCAGAGGCTAAGGCTTCGTTGTTGGAGGTGCAAAAGTTTTCGGTGGTGGAGGGATTGACAAATATGTCTGCTCGTGAGTACCAACCGAGTAGTTCTGTACCGTGAGATTCTCCCCACACGGTCACACCTGGTCCAAGTTTGCTAGCGCGTTGGCGTATTTCTCTTTGTTGAGGGCCGCTGCCAATGATTACCAAGTGTACGTTAGGTATTTTAGCGGCAATGAGTGGGTATATATCCAAAAGTTGAGTTACGTTTTTTTCTGGCGCGATGCGTCCGACGAAGAGCAGGGTTGGGCGGCGATCGCTGGGAATGGGGTCATAACAAATGTTAGCAGGATTAAATTTTTGGCAATCTATGCCTTGGTAGGGAAAGTATTCGCTACGTTGGGATTGGAGATTTTTATATTTTTGCAGTTGTTCTCGGGAAGAAAAGAAGTTATAGTCGTAAGCTGCGCTGAATTGCTTGATCAATATTGGCAATAGGGGACGAATCAAGCTGAAAAAAAGGTCGCCCATATAATATCGAATATATGCAACGATATCGGTGTGGAATAGGGAGATTATAGGTGTATTAGTTCGCCGAGCGTATTCCGAACCGACAGGACGACCATAACCTTGCAAGAAAATGGCATAAAATCCCCTCATTTGCGGCGCTTCTTCAACCACTATAATGTCTGGTTGAAAACTCTCCAGAACTTGGGAATCATTCCAGTGGCGATAGCTTAATGGTTGGGGGAGAGATTTGTAAAATATCAGCGGTTGGGTGGGAAATGCGTAAGAAGAAAAGTTAGGAAAAGATTGCAGTTGTTCCAATCCGGACATGAGACGACTAACAACCTCTTGGGGGTATTGGTCGTTGATTTCTGGGTGAATGAGAAAGACTTCGTGTTTTTGTTGTAGTAACCAGTGCACCCGTTGGTGGACTGCAACCGAAACCCCTGTCAAGAATGGCGCGTATAGTCCCGTAATCAGCGCGATGCGAAGAGGTTGTTTTTTCATAGCTGGAAGGAGGTAGTTGTATGGAGGCGAAAATTAAAGAGATACTTTAGTGTCGATAGGTTGATCGAACGGTTGATACGGACGGTATTCAATCAAGCGGATATTCCAAGGACCGTTGATTCGGTAGATTGCGCCGCGCCAGTTGACTGTTGACATCCACAGTGAAGATATCAGTGCAAAGCCATGAGTCCAATTTGTGAGGGGAATGGCGAGTAGCATTTTTGCGATTGTGGATGGTGACAATTTGGCTTTTGGTTCACCATGCTTGCTTGTGACTTGCTGTACTCCTTTTTGTAATGCGATCGCAAGTAAAAGTAATGCCATCATGTAGCCGCTAAAGCCAGTGAAAGCCAAAATAGCTGCATGCCATTGTTGCGTGCACAATGTTGCTATCAACAAAGCTAGTAGCAAATTGGGAAGCAGTACGGTAGAGAGTGCATCAACAATTACAGCCCACCAGTGAGGATGATACAGGCGCGAAGAAAGGAGCTGGCGCTTGATCCATTCCACTAATCGGGGTAAATCTACTTCTTCGCGATTGAGTATGAGCAGGGAAGGTACGAATTTTACTTTTAACCCGTGCTGTCCCAAGACTCTAGGGAGCATAGTATCTTCGCCGTAGGCTCTTGCCCATTTATCTAACAGTCCTGTTTTGTGGATAACCTCTGTTTTGAGAGCTAATGTTCCACCCCAAGGAATTCCATATAAAAACATTTGCACGACTGCGGAGGCGTTCCACAAAAAGCGCACTGTAGTTCCCCAGTATTTGCCGGACATTAGGTACCAACGGTTACCCGTAGTGGCGCCGATTTTGGGTTCTTGGAGAGGGGTGACCAACTCACGCAACCAATGGGAGTGGACTACTGCATCTGCATCTGCTAGAGCAACTACTTTGTACGAATCATCTAATTCCGAGACTGCTTGTACCAAACAGCTGCATTTGAGGCTGCAGTTATATCTTCTAATACTTAGAGTCCTGATGTGGATGTTTGTAGCTGGAAAAGAGGCGATCGCATCGTGAGCAATTTTCCAAGCTGGATCTTCTTTACTATCGACGATCACTTTCAGGTCGTAGTGGGGATAGTCCTGGTGAAGAAGCGATCGCAGACAATAAGGTAGAAAAGGATCGCCTCCGCGCAAACAAAGAATCACTGCTGCTTTCGGTAGTTTTTCGTCTGGTAGGGAATTTTTCTGAGGCGATCGCAAAGACCACAAAAATACTAACGTTACAGACGCCTGAATTACCAGCCAAGCAACTAATAACTCAAACACCAACAGCGCCAATTCTTTCATCTATTTTTCTCTCCATACCCTCAAGCTATCTTTTGGGAAACCTTGTTTACGGGTCGAGTCCATACTTCATGAAGATATTGATAGTTGTATTTTTTTGCAATGCAAAACTAGCATCGCGAAATTTTGGTACGCCAGTTAAAACCGAGACCGTTGGATTATTGGAAATACCAAAACCTTCTTGAGGAAAACCTAAAAAATCTCTGTGGAGTTGGTGGTCTCCGTTTTGATCGTCCAGTACCGCAACTGCATAAGTACCTGGTTTTAAACCAGTAAATTGTTTTTTCACATAATTTCCTGTGATCGGAGTACAACCACTTTTTACTTCACCGGTTTTACCCAAAGGAAATCCTTTTTCGCTTGCAAAAACTCGAATGCAAATTTGACCTTTTTGATGCTTGATTCCTTTTACTACTACAGTCAATGTAGATGTTGGTTGTGCATTGACTTCATAACTTAAACTCGTGCAAAGTGCAACAGGCAGCAAAAAAGAAACAATGGAATAAACTTGACGTAACATAGATTTCACAAGTTGGAATATTAGTAAAGAAGTGTGGGAAAATGCCGGATGGAGAAACACTTTCCTAAAGCATGATTTTTTTGATGTCTGTTTTCTGCAACCACTGTTGAGTTAATTTCATTCCTTCCTGCAAATTAACTGCGGGCTTATAATTCAAAATTCTTTGTGCTTTCTCGATAGAATAAGCATAGGGACGAGTCATAAAATCTACTACTTCTGGTAAAATATCAGCTTGTTTGCGAAATAGCTTCTGTCCTTGGTAGCGCAGCTTAAGGAACAATTTTAGTTCTTCTTTTGGTAAAGAAAAGGGTGCGGGTAAATTAGAAATTTCTGCTAAATAAGTGAAATACTCTTTCCAAGAAGTTTCTTCCCCGTCGGTGATGTTAAAAATTTCCCCGTAGGTCTCTTTTTCTAAGGCTAGAAAAATGGCATCAATGAGATTATCAATATATAAATGATTGATAACTCCTTTTCCATCATTAGCATAGGCAAAAAGTCTTTGCTGCATCAACAATAATGGTCGGACTACCCAAGGAATGCTACCAGGTCCGTAAACATCTCCTGGTCTGAGAATAATAGTGCCAAAATTAGGAGGATCGTTTAGTTGTAAAAGTGCTTGCTCTGCTTCTATTTTGGTTTGACAGTAAGGATTGTTTTCGCCTGATAGTGGTCCATCCTCGCGGACGCGATCGGGATAGTTGAATCCATAAACTAAAGCACTGGAGATATAAACAAAGGTTTTGACGCCACTATTTTTTGCAGCTTTAGCGATATTGATAGTTCCGCCCACATTAATTTCGCGAAACTCGTCAATACAGCCACCTTCTTTAGCCATTTCATCTGCATGTAAAACAATATCTATTTTTTGACAAGCTAATTCAGCAACAGCAGGATTTGTGATACTACCGATTATGACTTTAGCACCCAAGTTCTGCGCTTTTTTTGCTTTATCTGCAGAACTTTGCAATCCACAGACTTTCATCTTTTTTGCTATAGCTATTTCTGCAGCGCGACGGCCTATAAATTCGCCAATTCCGGTGATGAGGAGAGATTTGTTTGTGATGCTCATATCAAGGTAGCTATCTAGAAAATAATGGTACTAAAAACTTCAGCCTTTCTAAAAAATATCTGCTGGGTCTGTGGAACGAAGTTTATTAATAGCAAGTCCTCCTGATGTCATGCACATTAAAATCGTCGAGATGAAAACAAGAACAGCATTATGAAAGCTCATCATGATGGGTAATTTAGTTGCATCCATAGCAAAATCGTATAAAAACAAGGAAATAATAAACCCTGGAATGTAGCCTAGGATTGACAGAATGAGAGCCTGTTGAAAAACAATTTTCAAGAAATAATTATTTTCATAACCTATGGCTTTAAGGGTGGCGAAGGCAACTAATTGAGTAGAAATATTACTGTAAAGAATTTGATAGACAATTACTACACCGACAACAGAAGCCATTGAGAGCATAAGGTTAAGTATAAAACCAATGGGGGTTCTCGTTGCCCAATATTGTTTTTCAAATTCAATAAATCCTTGGTGGGTAAAAACCTTCACATCATCAGGTAAATTAGCCTGTAATTGTTTCAATACTTGATGGGGATTAGTACCGGGTTTGAGGGAAATGACACCTACGTCTATCATCTCTGAAGGACGACTGTTGGGAAAAATCCTTAGAAAAGTTGTGTCGCTGACAATTAAATTACCATCAACTCCGAAAGAAGGTCCTAAACTGAATAAACCACCGACTCTAACTCGGTAACCTCTTAAAGAATCAAAGGGAAATATTTCGAGTATTTGTTCAGTTTTTTCTTGAGTAAATTTCTGGGCAACAGGTCCGAATTCTGGTCGAGAGTTGCGGTCAAAAAGCACGACGTCAGGAATTTTAATTTTATCTATATTTTTCTCTACTTCTGACATATTCATTACAGGTTTTCCTGGTTCAAAACCAATTACATATATGGAGTATTTTTCGCCATTTTGGGGATTTTTGAATTTAGCGAATCCTAAATAAATTGGGCTAACAGACTCTACTCCATTAAATCCTAAAGCTTGATACAATCGAGAGCGAAAGAAGCTTTGAATAGCAGTTAAAGATTTATATTGAGAGCTAACTAAAATTAAATCTCCTCGTAGATTGCGGTGTACTTGGGTAGCACTGGAGTAAAGAGCATCTTGAAACCCAAGTTGCATAAACATTAAAATTACAATAAAACCAATGCCGGCTATAGCTACTAGAGAACGAATTTTGTTTCTGACAAGTTGCAGCCAAGCTACGGGAGTTGCAAACACCATGATGGGAACTTCTGCGATCGGATGCGAGTAATTTAACAATGCTTGCGGTGATCAAATTTGAATGGCGACATCCACTTGCAAGTTAGTTAAGCCAGCGATCAATTGACTATCTGCTGGGTTGTCGAGGTGAATTTTCACTTGAATAACTCTGCGATCGGTATCTGCTCCTGGATTAATACTTAAGATGCTTTGTCTGTCAACTAGCAAACCAATTTCGCTCACCGTTCCTGACAATTTTTTAGAAAAGGCTGTACTGGTAATGATAGCTTTTTGACCGAGACGAACTTTGTGAATATCAGTTTGATAAACTTCCGCGATCGCGCACATTTGAGAAGTGTTGCCAATTTCCACGATTCCAGCTGTGCTGACTACTTCTCCGGATTTGGCGTGCACCTTCAAAATTCTACCAGATATAGGAGCTTTCACGTAAGTTAAATCATGTTCTGCTTTTGCTTGTTTGACGGCGGATATGGCGCTTTTAAGTTCGGCTTGAGCAAGTTGCACATCTGTGGGACGTACTTCTTGAATACTTTCCAGTTTGGCTTTTGCTTGTTTGATTTGTTGTTGCAAAGTTGTGACCGTGCGGTTGAGAGTTGCTTTGGCTTCCAGAAGCTGTTGTCGTACCGTTTGGAATTGTAGAGCTTTGCTGGCTGCAATGGAAGCGGAAACAGCGCCTTCTCGGTACAGCTGCTGATATCGGTTGTTTTCTGTTTGAGCATTGTCTGATTGAGCTTGCAAGCTAGCGATCGCTGCTTGTTGGGAGGCTATTTCTCCTTGTAATTGCGATTCTAAGTTAGCGATCGTTGCTTTTTGAGCTTCGATGTCTCCTAATTTCGCTCCAGCTTTCACTTGCGCCAGTTTGGCTCGAGCAACTTCCACGTTCGTTAGAGCTTGTTGCACATTTGCTAAAGAACGAGCATATCCTTCAAGCAGAGCTATAACTTGGCCTGTCTTGACCTGCTGACCTTGTTTTACTAACAGTTTTTCTACTCGCACGCCACTGAGAGAACTAGGAGCAGATAATTGAGTCACTTCACCTTCAGGTACTATGCGTCCTAAAGCGGTAACAGCAACTCTTACCGGTGCAGTTTTTGCAGGTTTTTGTGGTTGAGTTTGAAAGTTAGAGCGAAATAGTAACAAACTCAAAAAAGATATAAAACCTGTAGTTAAAGCCACCAAAGCTGCTAAAAAAATTGACCAGCGCCCTGCAGGTTTTAAAAATAAGGAACTTTGTTTGTCTGCTGACATATTTTATCCCAATTCCATCTGAGTTGTTGGTTGTTAATTACTAGTTACCAATTAACTATTTATCTTTATGGCGCCATTTTTCTTGCTAAACTTTTTCAGAAATTTTGTCACTTTCCAAGTCAGCAATTAAGATTGGTAGTCAAGGTCTGACTTTACCTGCAAACTGTCGTCACCACTAAGATGCTCAATCCAGTTTCCATAAACCCCCTTTTTCAATTTTTACTTCCTGCTCGATATATTTATGTAGTGGTAGGCACGCGATCGTCGTTACGTCGTCTTTTAGTTTCCAAAAAATGAGAAAGTAGATGTCTTCAAAGGCAATTCTAAATTATCTCTCATTTCCTCCAACAAAATCCCAAGCAAAATAAGTTACAAAAATATCTCAAACTAACTGAAAAACTGCCTTATCTAAGAATGCGGTAGTAACGAAGCGACAATAGTAATAACATCAAAAAACTTGCTTTCCAGTATGACAAAAAGGGTTTATATTGTCAAGGGTGTAGATGTGAGAAAATTATATGAGCCCAGGCAGAAGTTAGGAAATTCCAGGACAAAAAATTAGTCCACAAATTTATCTGCTTATCGTCCCTGCTACTTTTTCAAGGATAGCTGTTTTTAGCTGTACTTGCGGGTCTAAAGTTGCTGCAGGTATCCGAACAATCAGTTTTGACGCTTGCGCCCGAGTTTGGGAACTTTTTAGTGGTGGCTGACTTCATAAAGCTACTAAGTCAAGAATAATTGGCAGTTAGTCATAAGACATTCTCATCAGAGTTTTCAAAAAATTTTCGTTTTTGACAATACTGATGAAATATATTAGGTTTATCGTCTTTCTGGTGTTTTCACTGACGACAGAGAAAAACAGTAATTATGCCTAGGATAGCTATTGACAAAATTAAAATTGGTGTGAATCGCCGTCCGTTAAACGGCGAAAAAGTAAAGGAGTTAAAAGAATCTATTCAGGCTAATGGTCTGTTGAACCCAATCACCGTAGATGGAAATTACAACTTAATTGCTGGGTTGCATCGTTTGACAGCGTGTCAAATGCTAGGTTTGGAGGAAATAGAGTGCAATGTTATCAATTATGAAGATACCGAGCAAGCTCGTTTGGCAGAAATTGATGAAAATTTGATTCGTAACGAGCTAGAACCTCTAGAACGCCACGAACTGTGGTTGGAACGCGAGCAAATTCTACAAAAGTTAGGACTGAGGGCGAAACCAGGAGATAACCAGTATACCGCCAAAGGTGGTGAAACGGTTGCACCACCTCCCAAGACTACTCGAGAAATAGCTAAACAAACTGGTTACTCAGAACGAACTTTGCAACAGGGTTTACAAATTGCCAAAGGGATTCATCCTGATATTAAGCAATTGATTAAAGGAACACCGATAGCTAAAAGTACTACTGTGCAATTAGAGATAGCTAGAGCTGGAAGCAAAGAACGAAATTTAGCAGAACAAGCAGAAAAAGCTTTGCGTTTAGCTCAGATAGCGGGAGAGCAACAAGAAGTCGAAAAGCAAGCAAAAATAGCTGAACAAGCACGAGCTAAGCAAAAACAGTTACAACTTTTAGCCTTCAAAAGTGCTATGGCTCAAAAAGAAACTAAATCAGCCACAAAAAAAGTCCCTGCTTCCACAGAAAAACCAATTTTGAAAACAACGATCGCTCTTCCTCAAATCAAAGTAGGTGACGAATTGATTCTTGGCCGGCATTTGGTATATTGTGGCGATACTAGCAGCAAAGAATTCAGACAATTGCTACCCTCAAATGCAGCTTTAGCGATCGCCTGCGGGTCTCTAACCTGGAATCATGATTACCTAATTGATGCAGCAAAAGTCGTGGCGGTAATGCGCCGTGAAGGTAATATCTATGAATTTTGCAGCCGCGTGCGCATGCCATTTCAATATGAATTAATAATTAGCAACGTGTATGTAGGCATATTTTCTCACCAGCCCAGGCCAAAGCCCCAAATGCCAATCAATATCGAAGGTGTAGAGGAAACAATCAACTACCTTATAAATTTATATACCAGCCATCAAGATAATTTTGTAATTGCACCTTCTATAGGAGATGGAGAAATCCTTATCATTTGTGAAAAAATGCGACGTACCTGTTTTATAGGAGATGAAAATCCAGAATCCGTTAGCCGTGGAATTACACGTTGGGAAAAATGGACAGGAAAGCAAGCCCAAAAAACCAATTCCATCATTTATCTTCAGTCGTTTTCATAAAAAAGTAAATGACAAATGGGGAAATTACTTTTCCCCCATTTCCATGACAGTTGTTAAGCAAGTTGGTAACAATTACTCCTAGGGTTGTATTGGTATTCACCTGCAAAGCATTTCCTTGTATATTGCCAGATTTTCACTCCAGCCCTAAAAATCTGTTATTTATTAACAGTCACTACTTCTGTGTTTGCTATTCCATACAAAATAAACTTTTATTGACTGGCAGAAATTCTGTTTTTTTGACAACTCTATTTCGGAACTATTGATACTAATTAAAAGTCGAAAACGCTACTTTTTTATAGTTAGTTCAATTTGGACACGAAAATTTTTAAAAATTGACTTCTACGAACAATATTGTGGCTGCCAATTATGCTAGCTTGGTATTAATTCTCATTCTGGCAACTGAGACGAAAAAATAGATAGTTATTGAGTAATGACAACTAAAAATTGCTTGATATCATTGTTAATTATTTATTTGCAATTTTTTCGAATTCCTGAGGTAATTCAGATGGCAAGTGGTGTTCGGAGTGTAACTAATTTGTCAAATATAAATTGACAAAAATCATAAAATATATTATCTTGAAACTCGAAACTGCTATGGCATTCATCAAGATCCAGAACGTTGTCATTAACACCAGTTACATTGCCGCAGTTAAGCTAGATAATCAAACTGGCTCTGGAGAAAAAAGCGTTTCTATTCTTTTAGTTACTCCCAACTTTTCATTATTTCAGTGGCAAAGTGTCTCACCCAATATTCACCATCACGAATGGATTGAGTTTACAGGTCAAGCAGCTACAGCACTGCGTGATTATTTTAGCAGTTACAACAATGTGATTGACCTGTTGCCAGAATGTCAGGAGTCAGGCGTTTTGTAATTTATTGATGGTGCAAACACATAAAATAAAGTGCTTTTTCAGGGTGACATTTGCTGGAGTAAATATCATACAAGTATTAAACCTTCATGCATAGATAGTTACTGCATCACTTCGCTACAGAAAATGCAGTTATTGTTTCACGCTACCAAACATTAGTCTAACTTTTTATGTCTGGTCATTCAATTGATATTGCCTTAGCGCAGTTGGAAGAACAGATAAACGATTGTGAAAAGGCTGTGGTGAGATTTATTGAGGTCAAGAAACAAATGTCAAATCAAGCAGTGAAAGTAGAAAAAATTAATAGGAAATTGCAACATAACCCGATTGCGATTATTGGCATAGCTTCCTTATTTCCCCAAGCCCGAAACACACAAGAATACTGGCAAAATATTATCGATCGCCTTGATTGTATTACTGATATTCCACCCAGCCATTGGAGTGTGGAAGATTACTACGACCCCAACCCAAGAACTGCAGAAGACAAAACCTATTGCAAAAGAGGTGGATTTATTCCTGAAATAGATTTTAACCCTATGGAGTTTGGAATACCACCAAATATATTAGAAGTTACAGATGTTTCGCAACTTTTAAGCTTAGTTGTTGCCAAACAAGCGATGGAAGATGCAGGGTATGGAGAAGGGCGCGAGTTTAATCGCGAATCGGTGGGAGTCATCTTGGGTTCAGCTGCATTGAAACTGGGAGTTCCACTTTCTGCTCGCCTGCAATATCCAATTTGGAAAAAAGTACTCAAAAGTAGCGGTTTGTCTGATGAAGACACTGAAAAAATTATCAAAAAAATCCAAAGCGCTTATGTGAAATGGGATGAGAACGCCTTTCCAGGTATGCTGGCCAATGTTATAGCTGGACGAATTGCTAACCGCTTAAACTTAGGTGGAATCAATTGTACGGTTGATGCTGCTTGTGCTAGTTCTTTTGCTGCTTTGAAAATGGCAATTAGCGAATTAGTAGAGCATCGCTGCGACATGATGCTCACAGGTGGTGTTGATACAGACAATTCTATTACAGCTTATATCAGTTTCAGCAAAACGCCAGCCGTTTCTCCTAGCGATAAAGTCAGGCCCTTCGACGCTGAATCTGATGGCATGATGCTGGGTGAAGGTATAGGTATGTACGTTCTCAAACGCCTAGAAGATGCAGTGCGGGACAACGATCGCATCTATGCAGTTATCAAAGGTATCGGTACATCTAGTGACGGGCGTTACAAAAGCATTTACGCTCCTCGCCAGCAAGGACAAGTGCAAGCATTGCGCCGTGCATACGACGATGCAGGTATTACCCCTGAAACCGTTGGTTTAATTGAAGCCCACGGTACGGGTACCATGGCTGGAGATCCCACGGAATTCGCATCTTTACAGGAATTTTTCGGACAAAACAATTCTAAAAAGCAATATATTGCCCTTGGAACCGTCAAATCCCAAATCGGACATACGAAAGCTGCTGCTGGCGCCGCTAGTATTATCAAAACTGCCTTAGCACTGCACCATAAGATTTTGCCGCCCACAATTAACGTTACTCAACCCAATCCCAAACTGAATATTGAAAATTCTGCCTTTTATTTGAATACCGAAACCAGACCTTGGATTCGCTCTCAAGAAGAACCTCCAAGACGTGCTGGCGTCAGTTCCTTTGGCTTTGGCGGTACAAACTACCACGTGGTTCTGGAGGAATACTCTTACGAACATAACTGTCCCTACCGCTTGCACAACGTTCCCGCTCAAGTGCTGCTGTTTGCTGCAACTCCAACACAATTATTGAGTAGTTGTCAAGAAATTTTAACTCAGTTGCAGTCAGAAGCAGGCGACAAACATTATCTGGAGCTGATAGAAACTTGCAAAAACAAAGAAATTCCTCAAAATGCTACTAGAATTGGTTTTGTCACCGAAAGTCGTGCCGAAGCTTGTAAACTTTTGCAAATTGCTATTGACTTGCTGAAAAATAAAGCTCCTGCCCTATCTTGGGAACATCCCCAAGGCATCTACTACCGTGCTTGTGGCATGGATTTAACTGGAAAAGTAGTCGCCTTATTTTCCGGACAAGGCTCGCAGTATTTGAATATGGGTCGGGAATTGGCAATACATTTTCCCGAAGTGCGCCAACTTTACGGCTACATGGATAGCTTGTTGTGCAAAGATAATCTCCAACCCCTGTCGGAGATAGTTTTTCCCCGTCCCGTATTCGCAGAAACAGAAAAGAATGCCCAAATAGCAGCATTGCAACGCACGGAATACGCCCAACCAGCCATCGGGATGTTAAGTGTAGCAATGTACAAATTGTTGCAAAAATCTGGATTTAAGGCAGATTTTGTGGCTGGACACAGCTTTGGGGAAATTACAGCTTTGTGGGCCGCACAAGTGCTCGGCGATGCAGATTATTGTTTCTTGGTAAAAGCCAGAGGACAAGCAATGGCAGCTCCCCAAAACCAAAATTACGATCTGGGAGCTATGCTGGCAGTAAAAGAAGATGTGGAAAAAATAAAGGCAGCGATCGCTGGTTTTCCACAAGTAGCGATCGCTAACTTTAACTCCCCTCGACAAGCAGTACTAGCAGGACCGACCGCAGAAATAGAAAAAGTACGCGCAGCTTTGCAAGCAAGAGGATATACCGCGGTTTTATTACCAGTTTCAGCAGCATTCCACACACCCCTTATTAGCTTTGCTCAGAAACCTTTTAACACAGCCATCAGCAACGTTCGTTTTCGAAATCCCCAAATACCAGTTTACACCAACGTCACGGGCAAACAATACCCGCAACAACCAGCAGAAATTCAAAAAATCCTGGAAACCCACCTTTCGAGCTCGGTACTGTTCCAGCAGGAAATCGAAAATATTTATGCCGCCGGAGGTTATTGTTTTGTAGAATTTGGACCGAGAAACATTCTGACCAACCTAGTACGCGAGATCCTGGAGTCTCGCCCCCATCTTGCGATCGCGCTTAACCCCAGTCCTCAAAAAAGCAGCGCTCGTTCCCTTTGGGAAGCTGCTGTACAGTTACGCGTTGCTGGTATGTCCTTGAAAAACCTCGATCCTTACCAAAAACCGCCTTTTATCCCCCAGCCTGAAAAAAATAAAGGATTAAGCGTAAAATTAAACGGTTCTAACTACGTATCAGAAAAAGTCAAAAAGGAGTTCGAGCAAGCCTTACAGGACAGTCATCAAGTGAAACTACACCAAAAAAGCTCTCTGTTGAAAATCGTCGCTGCACCCCAGTCTGCGGTGACATCAACTTTAGCAGCTACTTCCTCCTCCACGATGCTAGAGAGTAACGGACACAACAAGCTAAACGGAAATAACGGACATACTAAAAAACCCGTTGTTGTCGAGACCACGGCAACTCACGAATGCACAGACAGGGAAAATCAACAAAATGCGGCGTCATCCCCTACTGCTTCTTTTGTTTCCCCTTTTCCCTCTCCCAATTCCTCTCAAACAGCTGCAAGGTCGAAAATGAATGACATACCAGAAAAACTTGTAAATTACCAAAGAATTTTAGAAAGCTTAGAGTATGCTCTCACCCAGTTCCAACAAAATCAAAACGAAAATTTACAAGTTCACGCCCAATACCTCAATCAGCAACTAGAATACCTCAGAACTTCTTTCCAATTGATGCAGCAGCAGAATTCCTTATTTGCCAAAACAGAGCAATCCCAACAAGTGCTCAAGCTTAAACCAACAATCATTGAAAGCTTAGATCGCAGCATCACGCAGTTTCACGCCCAACAAAGTGAAACTTTACACGTTCACCAACAGTATCTTCAAAACCAACTAGAGTACACTAAGAACTTTTTGCAAATCCTTCAGCAAGAGTACGCCCAGCTGGTTGCAGATGTGACATCTACCCGCACTAACTTACCGATAACTCCAGAACATCTTCCACCCGTACCGACTAAAGTAGAAGACTCCACTATCCAAGTTCCTATCACACCACCAAAAAGGGAACCAGAATCTGTTGCATCCCTGACCGCAAATGGAACAAAAATAGCAAAACAAGAATTCTCCGTTCCCGTTATTACCGAGACTCCAGAAAGTAAGCTTTCAACACCCACAGTCAGCACGCCACCTCAACCAGCAGCTTCTCCAACACCAGCGATCGCTCTTTTTGACCTAGACCGAACTTTGCTTGCTATCACCAGCGAAAAAACAGGCTATCCTGTTGAAATGCTCGATATGAACATGGACATGGAAGCAGACTTGGGTATTGACTCTATCAAACGTGTAGAAATTATGGGCGCTTTGCAAGAGAAATACCCCGATTTACCCAAACCGAGCAACCTCGAAGAACTGGCGGAACTGCGTACCATCGGTCAAATTGTTCAATACTTGCAATCTTTAGTTGCAACCCCAGCAATTTCCACACCCCCACCTGAAGCTAGTGGTGGAGCTGTGTTTAGCAACGATTCTACTCCCATCAGTCCAGAAAATGTAGCAGTCACGACCAAACAACCTGTTTCCAAAGCAAATAATGTTGATTTGAGTCATCTTGCGGACGATTTGTTAGCCATCACTAGCGAAAAAACAGGTTACCCGGTAGAAATGCTGGAACTGAACATGGATATGGAAGCAGACTTGGGTATTGACTCTATCAAACGTGTAGAAATTATGGGCGCTTTGCAAGAGAAATACCCCGATTTACCCAAACCGAGTAATCTCGAAGAACTGGCGGAACTGCGCACCATCGGCCAAATTGTCGAATACCTGCAGCACCTCGCAGCTGAGTTTGAAAAAAAAAAGTACCAACCGGAATTTAGTCACAAACCAAACAACTTAAAGTACAATATCCAACGCCGTCCAGTTCAACTGCAAATTTTACCTTTACCAGATTTTTGGGAATTTAGTTTACCAGAGGGACACATTGTCTTAATTACTGATGATGGTTCCCTCACTACTTCACTAGTAGCTGAGTTACTAAGCAAACGAGGATGGAAAGTAGTAGTTTTAAATTTTCCTCCTGCTGTGGTTCCCGAAAAATCACCCTTACCTGCAAACGTCAATCGCGTTACCTTACAAGACACCAGCGAGGAACATCTGCAACAACAACTAGCAGCGATCGCTACTAACTACGGAAAGGTAGCAGCTTTTATTCACATCCATCCCATTTTCCAGTCTAGCTATAATACGAAAGTGGCTTACTTCCCAGAGGAAAAGGTTATACTAAAGCAAGTCTTTTTCATGGCCAAACACCTCAAAAAGTCTCTTATCGAAGCAAGCGATATGCCATCCGTCACGCTTCGCGAACGCGGACGCAGCTGTTTTTGTACCGTAGTACGTCTGGATGGAGCTTTTGGACTAGAACACAAAGTTAACTACGGAGCGATCGGCGCAGGTTTGTTTGGATTAACTAAAACCCTAATTTGGGAATGGCCAAAAGTATTTTGTCGGGCCATAGATATCAGTCCTGAAATTGATGCTGAATCTTCAGCCAATCTTATTATTGCTGAACTTCACGATCCCAATCGCTATCTTACCGAAGTAGCATACTCTTTTCAAAAAAGAGTAACTCTCGTCAGCGTTCCCGAGCAATAACAAAACTTCTCTACGAGAAGCCGCGGTCCCGTAGCGTGCCGGATGGCATTAGAGCGCGTCTACAAAGAAGACAAAGACACCTGGAAAGACAAAGTAAAACCAATTCATCTTTGTCTCTCCATTACCCTCCATCTATCTATATTTTAGACCTACAAATATGTCGGCTTCTAAAGAAATTACTTATACAGGACGTATAGTTGATAATAAAAAACAAGCTCCGATTTTAGGAGCGAAAGTTAAATTCGTCTATCCAGGTAATGCAATTATTTCCTACACAGATATAGAGGGAATTTTTCAATTGAAAATTAATTTTTCTAGCAAGGAAAGCATTTACGGAAAGTTAATAGTAGAAGCCAATGGATACAAAACCTACTATTCTTCTATGAAAATTTCACCACAACCAAGAGACCTTGGCGATATTAAACTTTTAGAACCCCATGATATTAAACTTTTCAATTCTGACACTGATATTTTTATACCAATTCCAGTGATAGCAACTATTCTAGCAGGATTGTTCGCGATCGCAATTATTGCCATGCAAACTTCCAACTCCAAGTTTCCTGTCCGCCAACACAAAAATTCTATTAATATTTATCAACCTTAAAACTTAAAAATTCCAACTGCAAATAGCTAAATCAACGCTTACCTAGGTTTTTTGATAATAGCAAATATTTATAAACTTCCCATCCTACCCTGCAGAAAACCGCGAGCACTTTTAATACTAGTATTTATGACCACAGAACGACCCATCTTTATTAGTTTAATGTGATTAAATCCTTTCCTCTCCTTGGTTATAATTTCTATTTCTAACGTTTATGAACAGAAAAACTATGACCGCAGCCAATCAAATTTGTCCTTCCTCAGTTTTCCTAGTTAGCGGTGGAGCTAAAGGCATTACAGCTAAATGCACGATCGAATTAGCACGGCATTATCACTGTCAATTCATCTTACTTGGTCGCTCAGAACTTCTAGAAATAGAACCAGAATTTGCGCAAAATTGTTCTGATGAACCGACGTTAAAAAAACGCATCATGGAATATCTTCTTGCCAAAGGAGAAAAACCCACACCCATGAGGGTACAAAAAATATTTAATCAAATTTCTGCTCATCGAGAAATTAAGCAAACACTAACAGCAATTCAAGAAGCTGGAGGTAAAGCAAAGTATATTAGTGTCGATGTCACAGACACTCAAGCTTTATATCAAAAAGTCACTAACACAGCTGCTGAAATAGGAGAAATCACAGGCATTATTCATGGCGCCGGTAACTTGGCTGATAAATTAATTGAAAAGAAAACAGAACAGGATTTTGAAAAGGTTTACACTGCCAAAGTACAGGGTTTAGAAAACCTTCTAGCATGTGTAGAACCAAACAAACTTGAGTATTTAGTTTTATTTTCTTCTATCGCAGGCTTTTACGGTAATATTGGACAATCTGATTACGCAATTGCTAACGAAATCCTCAACAAATCAGCCCATTTGTTTAAGCAAAAATATCCTCATTGTCATGTAGTTGCTATTAATTGGGGTGGTTGGGACAGCGGAATGGTCACACCAGAATTGAAGAAGGAATTTGCTCGACGAGGTATTGAAATTATTCCCGTAGAAGCTGGAACGCAAATGTTAGTCAACGAACTGCGTCCTGTTCATCACGACACAACCCAAGTTGTCATTGGTAGTCCCATAGTTCCTCCTGCTGTAGTTTTAGATCCACAACTGCGCAGCTATCGCATTCGTAGGAAATTAACACTAGAGGAAAACCCTTTTTTACAAGACCATATTATTGCTGGTCATCCAGTTTTACCTGCTACTTGCGCAGTTTCGTGGATGTCAGATGTTTGCGAGAAACTTTATCCAGGGTACAAAGCTTTTAGCAGTACAGATTTTCGAGTATTTAAGGGAATTACCTTCAACGAAACTTTAGCTGATGAATATATTCTTGATTTACAAGAAACATCTAAAAATCTTGATAATCATGAGGTAAATTTCTCATGTAAAATTTGGAGTCAAACTCCAGAAGGAAAAACTGTATATCATTTCAGTACTCAAATACAACTTTTACGTGATATTCCTCCCGCTCCTATTTATGAAAAACTGAACCTGACAGAAGACAATATCATCACTACCATTGGTAAAGATTTTTATCAAACAGGAACAGCTGCATTATTTCACGGACCTGCTTTTCAACAAATTAGAAAAATCATAAATATTAGTCCAGACAAAATTACTGCTGAATGTTTTTGGCAAGAAATCGACAAAAAACAGCAAGGTCAATTTCCAGCCTATTGGGTTAATCCTTTTACAACTGACTTGAGTACTCATCCTTTATGGATTTGGTTGTATCATTACCATCAGGAAATTTGCTTGCCAGGACAACAAGAAAAATACGAACAATTTGCCAAAACACCCTACAATCAGCCATTTTATGTATCTTGTGAAGTCAGGAGTAAAACACAAACCAGTGTTATTGCTGATTTCTTTATTCACGACCGGCTCGGTAAAATTTACTCGCGACTTTTAGGGGGTAGAGGAATTATTTTCCCAGCTAAATTTCTGCAACCAAAAATTTAGCGTTTGTCTTATTGAATTGATTGAAATTTCAAAAAAAGATAAAGTTCTGCTAGAGAATAACCATGGAAAAAATTGCCATTATTGGATTTGGATGTTTATTTCCTGATGCTAAAAATCCAGAAGAATTTTGGCAGAATCTCATTCAACAAAAAAATTCCATATCATCTTTAACTTTTGAGGAAATTGGAGTCGACCCACAAATATTTTTCGATCCAGCTAAAGGTAAACCAGATAAGATTTATTGCTTAAAAGGAGGATTTATCCGTGATTTTAAATTTGACTCTACAGGATACAAGTTACCACCAAAATTTCTAGAATCACTAGATAAAACTTTTCAATGGTCATTGTACGTTGCCAAACAAGCTTTAGAGCACAGCGGTTATTTGCACAAAGAAGCTGTTCTCTCTAGATGCGGAGTTATATTGGGTAATCTATCCCTTCCTACCAAGTCTTCCAATCAATTATTTGCACCGATTTATCAGCAAGTTTTAGCACCTGCTGTTAAAGAACTATTACAAAAAGAAGAATTTGCTGTTGCTAGTTTGGCGTCAAGGGGGGAAGTTTCATCCTACAACGCGATGATATCGGGTTTGCCAGCAGCTATTATCGCTCAGGCTTTTTCTCTATCGAATATTCATTTTTGTATTGATGCTGCTTGTTCGTCACCACAATATGCTATTAGGTTAGCATCCCATTATTTGTGGACGCACAAAGCGGATTTGATGCTAGCAGGAGGAATTAGCTGTGCAGATCCGCTGTTTTTGCGAATGCTGTTTTCTGCTATTCAAGCGTATCCCGAAGACGAAATTAGTCGTCCCTTAGATAAGACTTCCCGGGGAATGTTGACTGCAGAGGGTGTGGGGATGGTGGTATTGAAACGATATAGCGATGCAGTTCGAGACGGCGATCGCATTTACGCCACCATCTGCGGTAACGGTCTTTCTAATGATGGTCGGGGAAAGCATTTACTCAGTCCTAATTCTAAAGGACAAATTCTTGCCTTTGAGCGTGCCTATCAAGAAGCTGGAATTAATCCTAGAGATATTGATTACCTGGAGTGTCACGCTACTGGTACCTTTTTAGGAGATGCTACAGAATTTCAATCTATAGAAGCTTTTTTTGGCAAGTACAAAGCCAGACCTTTGCTGGGTTCTGTGAAATCAAATGTCGGTCATTTACTGACCGCCGCAGGTAGCGTTAGCCTACTGAAAGTACTGATGAGCATGTGCAAAGGAATTATTCCGGCGACAATCAACATCACAGAACCGATGGGAAGTAAAGATAATGTTGTTTCTCAAGAACGCATTGTTACCAGTACAACAAGCTGGCCTGACAATGTAACTGTAAAACGAGCAGCTATTAGTGCCTTTGGTTTGGGCGGAACTAATGCTCACATGATACTAGAACAAGCTAATGCAACAGTTCGCCAAGCGTACCAGATGGCATCACCAGCTACATCAGACGAACCCCTGCGTATTCCCAAACTTGCCATTGTTGGTATGGACGCCTTTTTTGGTGCTTGCGACGGTTTAGATGCTTTTGAACGCAGTATTTACGAAGGTACGCAACATTTTATCCCCTTACCGCCGCGAAGATGGCACGGCGTAGAAAAGCAACAAGAATTACTGAAAAAATACGGTTTACCAGATGGAAAAGCGCCCCAGGGAGCGTACATCACAGATTTTGAAATTGACACCATCTCTAGCAAAATTCCTCCCAATGAACTAGAAAAGCTCAATCAGCAGCAACTGTTAATGTTAAAAGTTGCTGAACGAGCTTTAAAAGATGCAGGTATTAAAGAAGGTGCAAACGTAGCAGTTGTCATCGCCATAGAAACGCAATTTTCCGTGCATCAGTTGCAGCAAAGATGGAATATCTCCTGGCAACTCAAAGAAGGCTTAATTGCAGGAGAAATTTCTCTTCCACCTGACAAAGTTAGCCAATTAGAAACAATTGTTAAAGACAGCATTCACCATCCAGTCGAAAGTAGTGAATACGTCAGTTACATTGCCAATATCACCGCAAGTCGCATTTCTTCCCTGTGGGATTTTACTGCTCCTGTATTTACCGTCACTGCTGCGGAGAATTCCACCTTTCAAGTTTTGGAAGTAGCGCAGCATCTACTTGCTGCCAAAGAAGCAGATGCAGTACTCATCGGTGCTGTAGATTTGGCTGGAACTTTTGAAAACGTTTTGTTGCGGAACCAGCTAGCTGCAATCAATACAGGTACGCATACCCTTTCCTACGACCAAAGAACAAACGGTTGGACCGTTGGAGAAGGAGCAGGTGCAGTGGTATTGAAGCTGCACGAAACTGCGAAAACAGCAGGCGATCGCATTTATGCAGTGGTTGATGCCATCAGTTTTGCACAGCAGTCAGACACTGTCAAAGCCGTAACTCAAGTTTGTCAGCAAGCTTTGTATTTAGCGGGTGTCAAACATAAAGAAGTTAACTATCTTGAAGTATACGGTAGTGGCGTTGACAAAGAAGACGAAGCAGAAATCAAAGGTTTGCTACAAGCTTATTCTGGTAGTGGCAATGATTTAAACTGTGCTATTGGTAGTGTCAAAGCAAACATCGGTCACAGCTTTGTGGCATCGGGAATTGCCAGTTTAATCAAGACAGCTTTATGTATTTATTACAGATATATTCCAGGCGTACCGCAATGGTCTGAAGTTAAACACAAACAGCAATTTGCAGGTAGTCCTTTTTACGTTGCCCCCGAATCTAGACCTTGGTTTTTAGACAAGCAAGCACAAAAAAGAATTGCTGCTATCAACAGCATAAGCATGGATGGTACCTGCGCCCACGCGATCTTATCAGAAGAACCCGAGCAAAAACAGCGCCACAGTAGATTTTTGCAGCAAACTCCCTTTTACTTATTTCCCATTGCTGGACACGATCGCGCTGTTGTTTTAACTCAAATTGACGCCCTGGAAAATTCCATTCATAACGGTACTTCCCTGGCCAACGCAGCGAATTTAGCTTTTACCAACTTTAAACTTTGTTCTGCACCTAATTACGTCCTAGCAATTTTGGCACACAACCAAAAAGAATTGCTCAAAGAAATCGAAGCTGCTCGTAAAGGTATAAACAAAGCCTTTGATAGTAAAGAAGAATGGCAAACACCGCTAGGTAGTTACTTTACAGCCGAACCGCTAGGTAAAAAAGGAGAAGTTGCTTGCGTTTATCCAGCAGCAGTTAATTCCTATCTAGGTATAGCACGTAATCTCTTCCGTTTGTTTCCAAAAATTCTGGACGATATTACTGTCAAACAACTGCAAGATTTGGTTGCTGATATTTCCCGCATCGTATTTCCCAGAAGCTTGAACAAACTTTCATCCCGACAGCTAGAAATCTTGGAACAGCAATTCTTAGACAACCCTTTAGCTATCTTCGACGTTGACATGTTGTTTACCAGATTCATCACGCAAATTATGCGAGATGAATTTCAACTGCAGCCAAAAATGGCTTTTGGTTACAGTTTGGGCGAAACTAGCATGATGGCTGCAACTGGAGTGTGGGATGACTTTACCCAGGGAATTATTGCTTTACACGCCTCAACACTATTTAGCGATCGCTTATCCGGTGCTAAAAAGGCAGTTCGCGAGTACTGGAAAATACCATCATCTCAGTATTTACCTAATAACGACTTCTGGGCTAACTACGTACTCATGACTACTCCATCTCAGTTGAGAGAATACTTGCAACACGAACCACGCGTCTTTTTAACTCAAATCAACACGCCCGAAGAAGTTGTCATCGCTGGTGAACCAGCAGCTTGTGAAAGAATCATTCAAATTTTAGGTTGCAATGCCTTTCGCGCTCCCTTTGACCATGTAATTCACTGCGAAGCTATGGCTTCTGAGTACGCAGAGATAGCCAAAATTAACACCTTACCTGTCCGCAAAAATTTACCAGACGTCGTACTTTATACTGCAGCTGAATACGGTCCGGTGAAATTGGAAAGTCAGGCGATCGCCCACAGTATCGCCAAAGGTTTGTCCCAACTTCTTGACTTCCCCCGCTTGGTCAACCGAGTTTATGAAGATGGAGCCAGAATATTTATTGAAACCGGTGCTGGTAATGTTTGTTCGCGATGGATTAATAAAATCCTCAACAACAAAGAACATGTAACCGTATCTCTCAACAGAAGAGGTTTAGATGACCATAGCGGTATTGTTAAAGCACTAGCAAAACTTGTCAGTCATCAAGTTCCTGTGGATCTATCGCCACTCTACCCTCAAGTTGCAGAAACTTTTAAAAAATCTACCTTGAGAAAAGTGACCTTGGGTGGTGAAAGTTTTACTGACAAAATTCTGACTGAAGAAAATAAAAAACTCTTCCAAAGCATAGCTGCAAATTCTCAAAGCCAAATCTTTGACCGAGATAGTCATGAAAAAAACATCCCTTCTCCCCAAACTCAGCCACAGGAAATATCAATGCAAAATATCATGGATAACAGCTTAGAGGCAAAAAAAGAAGTACAATTTCGAAAGTTGGCTGCTAATAATTTCAAGGTTCATAAAACTCATGCAGAATTCTTAAAGTACCGTCAAGAATTTAGTCAGCAAATGAGCGAATTAATTAAATTACAGATTATGTGTGCTAATAATTTACTCCTAGAGTAAAGATTTTAGGAAAGCAGAAAAATAAATGAGTATTTGTCAGTTCAGAACTTATCACAAATACTCATAAAAACCGCACAAGTGTAGAAAAAGTAAAGAGCAAAACGACACGAAGTGGAAGCAATTACATCATTTATTACCCAGCGCTTTCGGCTGCCTGCTACTTAGGAAATTAATTATTCTATTGAGAGATAACTTCCATGACTACAGTACTAAATAAACAGGATAACGGTCTTGCTTTTTTTGGCCCTCCCTGCAATTTTCATCAAGTCTGGAAAGGTTCTTTAGACTGCGTGAGTTTTGACTTAAATAACATTAAAGATAAACTTTTAGCAATAGATAAGCCTTGTTATATTGTGAGAGTTAACGGCAAAATTGGTGTTAGTAATGATGGTTACTTATCAGCTGCTGAAAACGACAAAACAGAACAAGCTGAACTGTTGATAGCTGCTCCACCTATTAGTTTGCAACGATTAGGAGATCCCAATTTTCTTTCTTTTCATAATGTCAAATATGCCTATGCTACCGGTGCTATGGCCAGTGCGATCGCTTCTGAAGAAATGGTGATTGCTCTAGGAAAAGAAAGAATTTTAAGTTGTTTTGGTGCGGGTGGTTTAACTCCAAATCGTCTGGAAGCAGCTATCAACCGTATTCAAGCAGCTTTACCTCAAGGTCCTTATACTTTTAATTTAATTCACAGTCCCAACGAACCTGCTATTGAGCGTTATGCAGTAGATTTATACCTTAAATATGGAGTAAGAACAATAGAAGCTTCCGCTTTTTTAGATTTAACTCCCAATATTGTTTACTATCGGGCTGCGGGATTGGGTGTTAATTCTGCTAACAAAATTGAAATTAAAAATAAAGTCATTGCTAAAATTTCGCGGCGAGAAGTCGCAACTAAATTTATGCAACCAGCCCCCCAAAAAATTCTGCAGGAGTTGGTTTCCCAAGGTTTAATTAGTGAGTTGCAAGCAAATTTAGCAACTAAAATTCCCCTGGCAGATGATATTACCGTTGAAGCAGATTCTGGTGGTCATACAGATAATCGCCCGCTTGTTTGTTTGTTTCCCGCAATTATGGCTTTAAAAGATGAAATTCAAGCTCAATATAGTTACGAACAACCTATTAGAGTTGGAGTAGCTGGTGGAATTTCCACTCCCCAATCCGCTTTAGCAGCTTTTATGATGGGTGCTGCTTATATTGTCACTGGCTCTATCAATCAATCGTGTGTTGAAGCCGGTTGCTGTCAACATACAAAACAATTATTAGCACAAGCAGACGTTGCTGATGTCATGATGGCGCCAGCAGCAGATATGTTTGAAATGGGAGTAAAGCTACAAGTTCTTAAACGCGGTACGATGTTTCCTCTGCGTGCGCAGAAACTATATGAAATATATAGAAGTTATAATGCAATTGAAGAAATTCCCGCTCCGGAAAAAGAGAAGTTAGAAAAACAAATTTTCCGCAAAACTTTAGCTCAAGTTTGGGAAGAAACTGTTGCTTATTTATCTGAAAAAAATCCAGAAAAATTAGAGAAAGCTCTCCAAAATCCTAAATTTAAAATGGCTTTGGTTTTTCGCTGGTATTTAGGATTGTCTTCCCGATGGTCAACCTCTGGAGAAAAGGGTAGAGAAGTTGATTATCAAATTTGGTGTGGCCCGGCAATGGGTAGTTTTAATAACTGGGTAAAAGGTTCCTATCTGTCTGAACCAAATAATCGTCGAGTTGTGGATGTGGCTAATCACATTATGATCGGAGCCGCATTTTTATATCGCATTCAAAGTCTCAAAATTCAAGGAATGCAAATTTCCGATTACTACAGTCAATATCGCCCAGTCCGTTCTACTTTGGAAGTGTAAATATGATGGTCTCAAAAAAAGTTTTGACAGCTGCGGAAATTCAAGCTTGGTTAGTATATCGACTAGCAGAAGCATTACATGTTGAACCAGAGGAAATAGATGTCGAACAACCATTGGATAGTTATGGTATAGATTCTACTCAGGCAATGCTTATTGTTAGCAACTTAGAAAAAATGCTGGGATTTAAAGTGTCTCCCACATTATTGTGGCATTATCCCACAGTTGCCACTCTTTCTCAGCGCTTGGGTGAAGAATCAGAGGAATCAAAATTAGCAGCTATCCAAGATGCTCCCACAGTTTTAGATCTAAGCGCTGAAGCTGTTCTCGATCCTGATATTCGTCCTGCATCCACATTTTTTCAGTTTACAGACCAACCAGAAAATGTTTTCTTGACAGGTGGTACAGGATTTTTAGGAGCGTTTCTTATCCACGAATTGTTACAGCAAACTCATGCAGATATCTACTGCTTGGTACGCGCTGCTAACTCTCAAGAAGGTCAACAAAAATTGAAGCGTAACCTTCAAAGTTACGGCCTTTGGAATCAAGAATATAGTTCTAGAATTATTCCTATTTTGGGAGATTTATCAAAGCCTTTGCTGGGAATTAGCCACCAAGGTTTTGAAATGCTAGCCATGAATATTGATAGCATTTACCATAGCGCTGCTGTACTGAATTACGTTTATCCGTATGCAGCAATGAAAGCTCCTAATGTTTTGGGAACGCAAGAAGTTTTGCGATTGGCGTGTTTGTGGAAAGTTAAGCCTGTACACTATGTTTCTAGCGTTGCAGTTTTTGAATCACCTTTTTATGCTGGTAAAGTTGTCAAAGAAGACGACGATTTTGAACATTGGCAAGGCATTTTTCTCGGTTACTCCCAAACAAAATGGGTAGCGGAAAAATTAGTGAAAATTGCTAGCGATCGCGGACTTCCTGTCACGATTCACAGACCACCCCTCATTGCAGGAGATAGCAAAACAGGTGTCTGCAATACTGATGATTTTATCAATTTGGTAATTAAAGGCTGCATACAAATGGGATACTTCCCAAATGTAGATTATATGTTGGACGCATCTCCCGTAGACTATGTCAGTAAAGCAATTGTTTATCTTTCCAAAAAGAAAGAATCTCTCGGTAAGGCTTTTCATTTACAACATCCCGAACCTGTTCCTTTGACTAATTTACTTGCATGGATGAATTCCCTGGGTTTTGCTATTGAGGTGATTCCCTATCAAGAATGGCAAATAAAATTAAACGAAATCTCCTCTGCTGAAAATCCTTTGTACACCTTACGACCTTTTTTACTAGAGCGTTGGTCAGAGGAACAAATTACTATTCCCGATTTATACTTGCAAAGTAGAAGACCAATAATTAGTTGTGAAGCTACACTAAAAGCACTCGCAGGTAGCGGTATTGTCTGTCCACCAATGAACAACGAATTGTTCATGAAGTACTCTGCTTACTTACTTCAAAATGGTTTTCTAAATATTCCTTAGTTTCAAATTATCAAGGCAGAGAGGGAAAGTAATGTATTATTTATGGAGATAAATCCCAAGAGTGCAAAATTTATAAAATACTCATATCTGAGCCTATACTAACTGCAGCGATGAATCGCTTACTACTAACAAGTTTGTAGTCAGGACTTTAGTCCTGGATAAGCGATAAATCCCTCACTACTAACTAGGGATGAATCGCTTACTAATAGCTGTTAATTATTTTTGAATTGTGGCGATCGCACTTTCTGCGATCTGAAACCAGTTTGACTAGAAAGTGCAATTGCATGCTTGTACCCGAGCTGGGTTAAGAAGTTTACAACTTCTCAAAAGTTGGTTGTGCGTCAAAGCGATCGCGAAAACCCTGTTTCCCATTGATAGGGTCGAACAGTACATCGTATTTATCAAAAAAAGCAATACCGCTATTTATAACCGCCGCATGTTCCAAACGAGGGGATATATTCACATTCCATACATCAAAACCGTCTCGGTTTCCTGGTACAACAGTGTAGTCAAAGACATTATTCATTGATACTTGGACGGTATTTTCTGGGCGTAACCTTCCTGGTTTCAATTTACCTGCCAATGAAGGAGACTTCAATTCAATCAAACCGTTAGTCGATCCTGTATCAAAGACCATTTTGCTATTACAGCTATTGTTCATCGAACTCCCTGCAATTGTTAAACAAACTTCCTTGAGTCCTAAATCCCACCTCTTTCCTGGTATACCACTAATTGCAGGTTGCTGACTCCAACTAGCCATTTTGAAACCTTCTTGATTTCTAGCTGTCAAACCAACAGTCAACCTTCCATTACTATCGCTACCGCCATTACCTGTTACTATAAATCCATTATTGAAATTTCCTGGTAGTTTTCTGAGTGGATTGTAGGGAAGTGTCTGTTCAGAATAATTAACACCGATAATACCCGAAAACGGCGTGCCGCTTTTTGCAGAGCAATTAGGTTTTTGGGATAGACATTGACGAGTGGTAACAAGATGTACGGGAATAGGTTCCTTGGTGGGAATAGGACCAATCCGCACATGAGCGTAAATTAATTCTCCCTGCAAAATAGTGCCATCATTTAATATTTCCTTGACGATTTTACCTGTTTTGCGTACAGGAATTTTTCCCAAAAACTCCTTGGAAACTCTCAATCCGGCGGAGCCTGTGTCTAATAATACTCGTGTGGGTGGACCTCCCGCTACTGCTACTTCCAAAAAATAGCTACGAGCTCTTTGACCCACGGAAGCTGTTGTGTACAAAGGAAGAACAGCCGAGTTAAAATTTGGCTTGAGGACTGTAATTTGGGAACGATCGCGCCGTGCTGGGTTAGGAAAAAGTGACAAAAACCCCTCTTGTCGTTGTGTAGCTGGTTCTGATGCGTATTCCCAAAGAGTTTCGTAGTAGAAAAAAGTTACACCCAAACCCCGCTGTTGAGCAGCTCTGACTTGAGACTGAATTTGTGACATCGAGACCGGACGATTTCTCAATCCCGCTATAATACCTACTGCCGTGGGTATTAATTTTTGTGTTTCTACAATTTCCGGGCGCGTAATTTTACTATAAAAACTTTGTAAATCGTCACGGTAAACCTGCATGACAAGTTCGTCTACAATTCCCATTCGCACCCAGTTAAGCCAGTCTTGCAGTTGGAATTTATAAGCAAAGTCGTAGTAATTAGGAGAGATAGAAAAAATAGCGTTGGGTTTTGTGGCTTTGACAGCTTGGTAGAGATCGATCATAAATGCTGTGAGTTTATCTGCTCGCCATTGCATCCATGCTTGAGCTTGAGGATTGGAGGGGGGACGATTCCCTGTTTCTTGAACATAAAGCTTGATTGTATACTCGTCATAACCAAAATCAACTGGCAAGCTCATGTTATCGTCAAATTGAACTCCATCGACGTTATAGCGAGCAACCATTTCTACCACAAGGTCTTTTATAAACTTTTGCACTTCTGGGTGGAAGGGATTTAACCACGCCACCTCACCCGCAGCGCTGATTGAGGTTTTGGTTCCATCATTTTTTTGTGTCAGCCAATCTGGACGGTTAGATGCGAGTTCTGAAGTTAAAGGAACCATAAAACCAAATTCAAACCAAGGTATCACCAGCAGTCCTTGGCTATGGCTAACAGCAATAATATCTGCAAGTACATCTTGTCCTTGCGCACCTTTGAAGAAAAAAGGAATACCCACTCGTTGGGCCACTGCACTAGGATATTTTGTATAGCCATCGTTCCAAACCACAGGATAAATAGTATTAAAGTTCAACCGCTGCAGTTGAGCGATCGCATCTCTTAATTTTGTCCGGTCCCTGAGAATATCAAAATCATTATTTGTCAGCCAAACTCCGCGAATTTCCTGGGAGGTAAACTGAGGTATTTGAGCAGTTGCAGAAAATAAGAGGTTTTCCAGCAGCACGACTGCAGCAAACGAGATCGCAAAAAGAACAGGTAAACAACGCTTAATTGACCCCCAACCCTGATTGAGCAATCGCATAATTTCTATACTTTGATAATCGACTTTGTGCTTCATAGAAGACAAGGAAATTTGACATAAGTTCCTAAAAAAATTTCTAATTACGTGTCAGGGTGAGAAAACTAAACCTTATTGCTCTCTAGACGTCCCAACACCAATCTAGTTGCATGTACCTTGCTGATTTTTACCTTTAGTATTACTAACAATACCTTGTTGCTAACAGTCTTGTTCAGGAGGTTGGTTCACGCAACCGGTTAAAAATTTGGCAATAATAATCCTACCTGCCATGCTGCAAGTCATGGCCGTTTTAATGACAGTCTTTTTAACGACAAGCTGTAGAGAAAACTTGCTAGATCTTTCCAGGATTACTGATTTGGAATTTCCTCATCATCGGAAATACTATAAATATTTGCCATCGCCTCAAACTTTTGTCAGTCGGCCAAATTCGGTGACAGTAAAGGATTTGTCAGATATCTTTTTCCGCACCAGGAGAAATGCAAAAGTTGCATTGTTTTTTTTAAAATTTGCATTTATTTTTACGACAAAGTCTATAGTTACAAACATGTCCAAACGCCAACAACGTTGCTCCTAACACCGTAGCCAAACGCTCCCCTTCCTCGTTGAGAAATTCATGACCAAAAATTGCAGTTCCCAACAGCAATCCCAACCCCAAAAAGACAAAGGTAATGACTGTTCGATCTTTATGGCGACGACAACCTTGTCCCACAGCCAATACACTAGTCGGAAAGACAAACCATAGCAGCAAACGGTGAAAGCTTTCGCTACCAACAGAAGTTGTCGCAATGGCAGGAAGCATAACAACTATAACTGGTAGTAACAGACAATGGATTGCACAAGCAATGGAAAGGGCGATCGCCGTTCTGTCCATCAACATCTGCATTCTTCCGCTATGCACAGGTGTACTCCTTAACATCTACATTGACATTTAGTTTCGGCATTGTACCCTGTTTTGTTACCCTCATTAGCGAATTATTTCTTGCAATTTCAATTAATTACAGCTAGAAATTTATTAATTTTTAGTTGGAGTAAGCGTTAATATTCCAAAAAGCTCTATCATCATTACATGCTCGCTAAATATCCAGCGTTCGCCTGCTAAATCGCGCCAAGGTAGCTGTTGCTAACCTGCCGCTTAGTAAAAACCCTTTCCTGAAAAAACGGAGGCTAAAGCTATGTCGAAAGTAACTCAAGTTAAATGCGCCTGTGGAAGTTGTCTGTGTGTAATTTCCATTGAAGATGCTATTATCAAGAACGGCAAGCCTTACTGCTGCGAAGCTTGTGCTAACGGTCATCAAAGCGGTGAAGCTTGTACTCAATGCCAATCCGTTTGTGGCTGTGCTTGATGAAACTTGCAAACCTCCTTTTTGTGACAAGATAAACTACGGAACTAGTGGCTGTGAAAACACAAAAACTGGAAGCCTCGCATCTGTAATTTGTCACACAGCCACTTCCATAAAATGCAGCTGCTTAGTTCGCCAAGCTAGCTATTTATCACTGACAAAAATCAGAAAGAGAAACCCTTTTAAGACTTAGTATTCAACCATAATTTACGATCGCTTCACACGTCTTTGCGTAAATGCACTAGTACTGTTGTTTACCACTTTCGATAAATACCGCAAAAATACGGTTACATTATTTAGCGATCCCGATCAAAACTGCAATCATCCAGTTTAGGAGGGTGCATGAATGACAAGCCCTGTAATGACGGTGATCCGAGTTAATCTGGAAAAAGCTAAACAGGTCGCTCAAGAATTAGAACAAGCTTCATACGCGGAACTGAGTGCTTATTGCCTGAAGATTTTGAGCGAAATAGGATGCTCAGCTACAGAACTCCCAGATAACCTACAAACACGCGAACAGCAATTAAACTTTATTACAGGCTTCGCGTCCTACGCTTTTGGGGAGGTGCTCAATGTCCAAAGCATTCGCTGAAAATATTTCCAGTTATTCAAAATGGTCAGAAAATAGAACTTCGCCCGCAACGGATGAAGATTTGTTGATTTTATGCGAAAAATTTTCTCAATTTGAAGTTCCCGTAAATGTTTTCTTGCAAGCTGTAGCTATTGCTGCTTACGACTGTGCATCAGCTTTTCGCTATGCGGATAATTACCTGACCGTTTTGAAAAAGGAAAAAAAGCCTAAAAATCCACTCCTCAAGTGGAAACACAAGCACGAGTTTGAAAATAACTGAACGCCGGTGTTGGACATCTATCATCCAGGTGCTAGGAGCTAGTAGTAGCCAGCTAGCTGTGAGTTATACCTGATAAACCCGTCCTTTCCAAGCACCACCCCGCCCTTGCCAATGACGTACTGCTGAGTCTAAAGTCATCAGTGTGTACATAAAAGCAATGACGGGTAAACACGCAGCCAGCCACACAGAACACTGATAAAAGCGAATTGTTGGTAAGTAAGCCAACGACATTAAAAGCCATGTTGTTAAACCTGTTGTTACCAGTAACCAATTACCCGTCAGTCCGCCGAGAATTAAACTCACAATTGGAATTATATAAACCAAAGTCATTCCCGCAACTGTTGCCGCTAATAACAACGGTGAATAGTTTAGTTGAGTGAAGGCACTGCGGGCAACCATGTCCCAAATTTTAGCTAGGGAAAAATAAGGACGCAAGCTGCAAGCTAAGGAACTAAGTCCTAACCAAATACGTCCGCTACCACTTGATTTGACTGCACGAGCAAGGGCACAATCATCTATTAACGCTTGCTTAATTACTTGTATACCCCCAATTCGTCTTAGTGCTTCTTTACGAATGAGTATACAGCCACCAGCAGCGGCGGCTGTTGATTTATTTGGATTGTTGACCCAGCGAAACGGATAAAGTTTTTGAAAGAAAAAGACAAAAGCAGGAATTAAGAATTTTTCCCAGAAGCTTTCACACCGCAGCCGCACCATAACCGAAACTAAGTCTAAATCTTCTTGCCTTGCCTTGGCAACCAGACAGCGGAGATTTGTTGGATCGTGGGCGATATCTGCATCAGTAAGCAAAAAATAATCCGGTTCTGGTAGAAAATTAGCCTGCAATGTTTCTACTGCTTTTTGCAAACCTTGCTCAATAGCCCAAAGTTTACCCGTCCATCCAGCAGGTAATGGTTTCGCAGTAATAATGTGCAACAAATTTTCTTTCTGCATGCTTTCAGCAGTTTGTTTGGCAATTTCAGCAGTTTTGTCCGTACTTCCATCATCTACTAGAAAAATGGTAAAAAAGCCTGGATAGTCTTGTTTTAAAAGCGATCCCAAAGTGATGGGAAGCAAATCTGCTTCGTTGCGTGCAGGAATAACCGCACAAACTGATGGCAATTTTTCATTTGTTGCGGGTACAATTCGCAATTGCTGGTCTGTTTGCCAAAATTGCCCGCGCCAACCCAGCAATCCTATCCATACTAATAAGGATAGCACTGCTAAACTCACTTCCATTACTGTCATCGTCCTGGCTAACCTTGATGAAAATCTTTTTGTATCGAGAACATATCTAAGACCTATCTACCACAAAATAAAGAATACCGCATATCATTTTGCTTTCTGTTTTTACTTTTCAAGTTAGATACTTGTGTAGTTAGAAAACTAAGAGCAAACTTTTTTATTTAACTCTCTTGCAAATTTATAGTGCTACATTGCAAAATAATATATTCGCTTCCTTGATGCGTGTGAGGAAAAATGTGACATGATACTAGTAGGTGCCAATTTGCTTGTTAATAAAAGTATAAAAGGTAAATATCGTCCTGCTCCCATTTTTCTGCAATTATCGCCTTAGTGGTATAAAATTTGGCATGGGGAAAGGGACAACAGGGTTATAGATAATACAAAAAATTTTCAGCCAGCAGGAGTGAGAAACTAAAATAGGGGAAAATTGTCACAAATGTTTGTTTTTTGTTTCTGGCATCTAATTAGTAACTAGAGGGATACAAGAAAATGTAAAATACCAAGTTCGAATTTTGTTTACAAAAAGCATTCGACCTGCTATTTTGCTACCACGTGCTTGCTAAAAACCAGAGCAGTGAGACTTGATGGAAAATCAACACGGAACAAAACGAAGATAAATTTATGGATTTTAGAAGTGCAATTACTTAAGAATGGCCACTAAAGCTACGAACAACTCAGCGTGCTTTGACAACAAGCCCTACAAAAAAGTCAACTCCGTTACTTTCAGAAGTATTTTATGCACATTCAAGATAGGGTGACCGTATCAAAAGTTCCAGAAGCGATCGCTGCTAGCCAAAACTATTTACTTTCCGTTCAAAATCCCAACGGCTATTGGTGGGCAGAATTGGAATCCAACGTCACAATTACCGCAGAAGTAGTTCTCCTCCACAAAATTTGGAGAAGCGATCGCTCCAGACCCTTGCAGAAAATCGAAACATATCTGCGTTCTCAGCAAAGACAGCACGGTGGCTGGGAACTGTTTTATGGAGATGGAGGAGAACTCAGTACTTCCGTAGAAGCATACATGGCGCTGAAGCTATTGGGCGTTCCTGCGGAGGATCCGGCCATGATAAAGGCGCGGAAGTTTATTCTCGAACGAGGCGGCATTAGTAAAACTCGCATTTTTACCAAGTTACACCTGGCATTAATTGGTTGTTACAGCTGGGAAGGTATTCCCTCACTACCACCTTGGATAATGCTACTGCCAGACAATTTTCTGTTTAATATTTACGAGATGTCAAGTTGGGCGCGCTCAAGCACAGTACCTCTACTAATTGTGTGCGATCGCAAACCCGTTTATCAAACCGATCCGGCAATTACCTTAAACGAACTATATACTGAAGGCATTGAGCAAGTTAAGTTCGCCTTACCCAGCAAAGGCGACTGGACCGATTTATTTCTTGCCCTAGATTCTGCCTTTAAACTTGCTGAAAAGCTGAATTTAGTACCTTTTCGTACAGAAGCAATCAACGCTGCCGAACGCTGGATTCTAGAACGCCAAGAAGTAACTGGTGATTGGGGCGGTATCATTCCAGCCATGCTAAATTCCCTTTTGGCTTTGCGCTGCCTCAATTATGACGTTAACGATCCCATTGTGGTACGAGGATTGCAGGCAATTGATAATTTCGCTATCGAAACGGAAAGTACCTACCGAGTCCAACCTTGCATTTCTCCAGTTTGGGATACAGCTTGGAGCATCAGAGCACTTGTCGATTCTGGTTTATCACCTTCTCATCCCGCTTTGGTAAAGGCTGGAGAATGGCTGTTGAGCAAGCAAATTCTAAACTATGGTGATTGGGCTGTGAAAAATCGACAAGGAAAACCAGGAGCATGGGCGTTTGAATTTGACAATCGCTTTTATCCTGATGTTGATGACACTGCTGTCGTGGTTATGGCGCTGCACGCCATTCAACTTCCCAACGAAAAACTCAAAAACCAAGCTCTACAACGCGCTGTCAACTGGATTGCTTCTATGCAGTGTCAAGCAGGCGGTTGGGCTGCTTTTGACCTAGACAACAATCAAGATTGGCTAAACCTCATTCCCTACGGTGACCTCAAAGCCATGATTGACCCCAACACAGCCGATGTTACCGCCAGAGTCCTAGAAATGCTGGGTAGTTGTGATTTCTCCATCGACGCAGGCAATCTGCAGCGAGCAATTAATTATCTTCTCCACGAACAAGAACCTGAAGGCTGCTGGTTTGGTCGCTGGGGAGTAAACTACATCTACGGAACAAGCGGTGCATTGTCTGCTTTGTCTGTAATCGCTCCCCAAACTTATCAATACAATATCCAACAAGGCGCCGCTTGGCTGGTCAAATGCCAAAACCCTGACGGCGGTTGGGGAGAAACCTGTCGCAGTTACGACGACCCCAATCTGAAAGGAAAAGGACCCAGCAGTGCATCTCAAACAGCTTGGGCTTTAATAGGTTTAATGGCAGCAGGTAAGGCAAGCGGTAAGTTTGCCAAATTAGCAATCGAACGAGGAATTAACTATTTGTTGGCAACTCAACGAGTAGATGGTACTTGGGAGGAAGCAGAATTCACAGGAACTGGCTTTCCCGGTCATTTTTATCTCAAGTATCACCTCTATCAACAATACTTTCCTTTGATTGCATTAAGTCGATATCGAGCACTCTTTTCAGAAGCGGAAATTTGAGATTTTTGCCGCTAAACTATTGCTGAAACTATGGAACAAATTTTAAATTCCAAGGTCAAATTCGTTTGAAATTATCAATGAGAGTTGTTGTTTAATAATTTTTAATTCTCTTGGCAGTTTTACTTCTGAGGATTATTAGACAGCAATTCTATTTTTTCAAATAGGCAGTTGCACAAAATTAATATCATAATCGATAGCTTTTGTCAGGAAGGAATATACATTCAAAAAAAGATAGAAAACTGGGAGAGAATCTTGCATTGCTCAATTTTTAAATCTAAAAAGCTTAACAAAAATTCAGACTATAAAAATTATGAAGTTTTAGTGAAACCCCTATACAAGATTGTAGAAAAGTTACAAACTTCTGTATGATCAAACCCGAACTGAGGAGCAGAAAATGAATTTAATTACAGATGCGTTAGACATTTTAAAGCAAACTAGCCGGACTTTTTACATTCCTATTGTTCGCTTACCAAAGGGTCTGCAAGAAGCGGTAGCATCAGCGTACCTGTGCATGCGAGCCATTGATGAGATTGAAGACCATCCTCAGCTAGATAATCTCACCAAAGCAAAACTACTGCGAACAATTAGTCTCACCTTCCAAGCAGCAGTTGATGGTTTTGCCGTTGATGCTTTTTGTGCAGGATTTAGTACTTACGAAAAAATACTACCAGAGGTCAGTTTTCGGATTAGAGAGTGGGCGCTACTTGCACCCGAAACTATTGCTCCTCGAATTTGGGATGCAACAGCAGCAATGGCAGATAGAATGGCCTTCTGGGCAGAAAATAACTGGGAAATTGCTACAGAATCAGATCTCGATCGCTATACCTTTGGAGTAGCAGGTGCAGTTGGCTTGCTACTCTCTGATTTGTGGGTTTGGTACGATGGAACCCAAACTAACCGCACTCATGCAATTGGATTCGGTCGCGGTCTGCAAGCAGTTAACATCCTCCGCAACCATAAGGAAGATTTGATGCGTGGGGTAGATTTTTTCCCCAAAGGTTGGAGTAGCGAGAACATGCAACAGTACGCCCGTCGCAATCTCGCCCTTGCAGATGCTTACAACAGCGCCCTTCCGCCCGGTCCAGCTTTAGACTTTTGCCAACTTCCTTTAAGTTTGGCTTACGGTACTCTTGATGCTATAGCTAGTGGAAAAGAAAAGCTCAGCCGCAGCGATGTTTTAGCCTTGATCGAACAGGTAAGCGCTGGCAAATAAGCTGGGGCAATTAAAATCTTATCCCCACGCCGCTTCGCTTGAGAGCGCACAGAAAATACGGAGCGGCTAAACTGAATGCACGGCAAGATTAACTCTTTCTGATTTCTTGAGCCATCTTGCGAAAGTAATCCATTTTCGGATCGGGTCGGCGCCGTGGATTAAAGGAAACTTCTGTAGTTTTCTGAGGTTCGGTTTCGGTTGGTTTTTGAATTTGCGATCGCTTAGTGGTTGTCGCTTCGTCGTACTCTAAGAAATACCCAGGTTTGGAAAACCCGAACAAGTTAGCCAGAAAACTAAATATTGTTGAGAAAAATTTTCCTATAAAACCAAATAATTGATATAGCAGACCTTCTAGGCGAATCAACGAGTTGCGAATGAATTGAATCACACCAAACACGGTAGTGCCTCCCATAGCCACCTATTTTTATTCTGACTTATTGCTTTGATATTGAAAAGCTTAAAAATTTCAGATCCAAAGGAAAGATATAATATATTACTTGTAATCTATTTTTTAAAAAATCAGGCTAACTAGAAAATCTCTGGTTAGCCTGTAATATACAAGCTAAGCTAATCTATTCTAGCCTTGTGCTTACCTTTTTTTATCTGGGGTTAGCTGTTTTCCCGCCTTCTCTTATCAAATAATTTTTTTGCTTGCTGTTACATCAGTTGGGATTGTTTTTTTTGGAACAGTCTTGGAATACATGCATGCCTTTGCTGCTTTCGAAATAGCTAATAGCCGATCTCAATTATAGACCAAAACCTGCAGCAGTTTCATCAATGAGCCAGCCATTTTTTGGAATAGTATTGCTCAAGTTTTATGAACATTTTCCCAAAAAGTCAAAAACAAAGAGAAACCGCGTCTTTTGTATTCTAAAAGGATTACACCCAGTCGTTAGCACTGCCAAGCCTGTTTGCTACAAGCATTGAGGTTAAATAAGTGGCAAATAAATAGTAAAAGTAGCTCCTTGACCGAATTTGCTACTGGCACAGATGCTACCTCCGTGAGCTTCAACTATGCGTTTGGCGATCGCTAAACCTAATCCAACTCCCCGACCCTGACGAGAGCGATCGCCTGTGTAAAATTGCTCAAAAATATGAGGAAGATCGCTATCTTTAATTCCCGTACCCTGGTCCCGAATTGTGATAACCGCTTGTTTTCCTTCTTTGTAGCCAGTGATGAATATCTGAGAATTAATAGCTGAGTGTTTCATGGCGTTATCTAACAAATTGAGAAATACTTGTAACAGCCTTTGTGGATCGCCCTGGATTTGCAACTCAGCTAAATTGACACAGGCCGATATTTGCAAATTTTGCATTCGCGTTTCTATAGCTTTTATAGCTCGGCGAATCAAACTAGAAAGCTCTACCTTTTGTCGTTCCAGAAGCAATACGCCTGCTTCTAAACGTCCTAAATCTAGTAAATCGTTAACCAAACATGACAGGCGTTTGATTTCGTCCTCTAGATTTTGGAAAAAGCGATCGCGCACTATTGGATCGGAATCAGCGCCGCTACGCAAGGCCTCAACTGTGACCAAGACATTACTGATGGGAGTGCGAAGTTCGTGGGAGACATTTGCTAAAAACGCCCGCCTTTCCAAATCTAGCGATGCTAAACGTTCGCTCATGCGATTTAGTTCTACTGCTAATTGATCTAGTTCGTTGCTTTCGTGAATTTCAAGTTTGTCGCCAAAATGTCCGCTACCCATGCGGATGGCAAAATTCTTCATCTTCTCTATGGGATGAGAAAGACTGCGCGCTAACCGCTCGCTAATCGCAGTCCAAACTAAAAGCGTAAACGCCAGTGTCCCCAGCATTGTCTGTATAACTGTGGTAAACTGGCGTTGAAACTGCTGCAGGCTAATAGACATTCGTAATATGCCCATCAACTGACGGTTGCGTATTATCGGTCGAGTAATGAACAACCGGTCTTCATTGCTTAGGACTCCTTTAGCCGTACCTTGTACTTCAGATTTGGTTTCTAAAGCTGTCTGGATTCCCGCTACTGCTAGCCAGTTGTTTACCTGCAAGTCCTCCTTTGGACTAGATGTAGCCAAAAGCTGCCCTTTGCTATCAAATACTCTTAAAGTGATAGTTTCTGCCGCTCCATAACGCTGTACGATTAGCTCTACTAATTTGCGATCGTTTTTCTGCAACGCGTCTGCAACACTCTCGGCGATCGCAGTACTCCAATTGCGCATCTCTGATTGTCTCACTTTCATAAAATAGGCGTGAAACGACCAGATAATGTATCCTGCCATGACACAGGTTCCCAAAGTTGTTAGCAAAAGATATGTAGCCAATAACTTGGCGTAAATAGAATGCCACTTAATTTGCGGTAACAAGCCCATTTCACTGCTTAGGATTGCTTTTGCTCACGACGGCGCAGTACTGCTTTGATACGTGCTATTAGTTCTCGAGTATTAAAGGGTTTGGTTACGTAATCATCCGCTCCTGCTTCCAACCCCCTAATTTTGTCAAGGTCTTGATCTTTGGCGGTAAGCATGACAATAGGGATGTCAGAGAAGGCGCGAATTCGCCAGCAAACCTCCATACCATCCACTTCTGGCAGCATTAAATCTAATATGATTGCGTCTGGTACTTGTTTGTGAAACTGTTTAATCGCACTGTGACCATCTGCTGCTGTTGTGACGGTAAAGCCTTCTTTTTGTAATGTGTAGGAAAGACTTTCTCGTAAAGCTTCTTCGTCGTCTACCAATAGTATGTGGGGCATAGTAATTCTACGGTTAGCAATTTCCTCAAAGATTTTCTATTCACCTTGGCTATTTCACGTTATTCAGCCACAGCAGCGATATTTATACTCCATCACTTACACTTACACAAATACCAGCACTGCGGAGTTGTTTGCAGCGTTTTCACCTTCCTCAAGTTAGCAAAATTATTTAGAAGGCTTTTTTGTACTTACTTTTGGCAATAGCTCAATGTTATTAAAATCTATAAAAGTAGTGGTCTGAGGCTCTTTTTTGGGAAAGTCACGAATTACCTGTCGTTTGAGCAGATAATAATCACCAACTTGTTGATAAGTATCCTCAAATTCTCGTTCTCCTAAGATTTCTGCTGTTTGAGGCTGTCGAAAAATAGTTCGATAACGCGTTGCTATATAACCTTTTGGCGTTACCACCGAGTCTAATAAATTCACAGTCACGGATGTATCCCCCAAAATTCGATTCACTTGGGTAATCTGACTGTTGTAGACCTTGTAACGTGCATCGCTGGAATCTCCCTTTTCCAAAATTTCTACAGCACCTGTATCATCGGTTTTACCCATGGTATAAGTGTGATTTTTGTGAGCCACTTCAAAGGGAATCCGACGCCGGTGAACTACAATCGTCTGCAATTGCTCTTCTACAGTCTGACGTGCATCTGCAGAATTAATTCCAGTCACTTCCACACTTAAGTCTGGTTTGATTTTTATGTAGCCGTTGTGTTCTTCGTTACCTTGTTTGATTTTGACTGTCGCCGTGTAGCCTGGAAAATTTTTGTCCCAAGTGTAACGATTGAGGTAAGCAAGGCGAAAAACTTCACGAGCCAATACAGCTGGGTAAGTTTGGCTGGTCTTATCTGCGAGGATAGTATTTCCTTGAGCGATCGCCTGTTGGCTAAGCTGAATCAGCGTTATCAAAGTCAGAGCCATACTCAAGACAGACCGCCAGCCAAGGTACTTTTGTAATTTTTTCATCTTCCAACCTTGAAAAAGTTTCTTGCATTTTTTCAAAGTATTTCAATCATCTTAACCCACTTTCTTCCCAACAAGTCTTTCCATTGACCGTCTTGCATACAATTGATAAGACACTACAAGCTGAGGCTAACCAGAAATCAAGGCTTATCTGTCTTTAGCTACCCATCAAATTCAACAGTCTTTGAAACAAAAAAAGTCCTTCAACCTCTTGCTTGCTCAAGTCCGAACATGCCTCCTGTGCGAACTTAATTCTTCTGGAGATACTCATATATCGGAAATCGACGGCTTCGAAAAAAGACCCAACCCTGAATTAACAGAGTCTAAAAGGAGACAACACTATGCTACCGGCAGTCGCTTTTGGGGGAACCCCCGCAACGCAGTGGCTCCCCATAGACGCGAAGTAGGTCCCCGTAGGGTAGACGGCGCTGCCTACTTAAGAGCAAACCTAGTGCACCTGGGAACTTGGGAAAACAGCTTAGATCTGTTTTTCCAAGATAGCAATGATGGCACGGAGCGGTTGTGAATATTCCTACCTTCCAGTAGGGAGAGCGTCGAAATTACAAAGTACTTGTAGCCAACGATGGCATAGAAGCGATCGCTCTTTATGCCCGGTATCAAAATGAAATTAGCTTGGTTTTGGTAGATATGTTGATTGCTAGCAATCTACAAAAAATCAACTCCCTTGTCAAAAATTATTGCTATCAGCAGCTTAGCAGTCAGCGATAAACTTGCCAATCTTCCTGCAGTCAAAGCATTTCTTACCAAACCCTACACTACCAAGTAATTGTTACAAAATTTACAAAATGTTCCATAGAAGAATCACATATTTTGGCTCAGAGATCGGAAAGAATATAATTATAAATACCCTTCTTTTTCCGCAAATTTACGTAAACGAGGCAGGCATTGGCGTTGATAAAAACTACTCAAAGTCGAAACAGACAAATGGAATTCTGCTGCCAGATCTTTCCAGCTGACTTCTGGTGGCAAACGTTTTAAAATTAACACCTGACAATTTACCTCGGGATGTCCTTGGATGTGGGTTCTACGCAGATCTCCATCCAGATCCTGCTCCACCCAAGACTTGACGCCTTCCAAAATTGGAGGTATGTCGGGTGGAGCTGCTATGTTTTCTTCGAGGAGAAAAAAATCACTGCGATCGCCCGTAGCATACTGGTTTGCACGGGGATGTACTTTTTTAGTCTTTTCCTCCTGCTGCTGGCGATAAAAGTCTTGCAACCTCCATCTTAGATAAGTATTCAACCAAGTAATTAAAGAACCGCGCTTGGCGTCGTAGGTTCCGCAAACATGAGAACAAAAATACAACCAAGTTTGTTGCAGTGCATCTTGGTAGTAGGGAGTATTCTCTTGCCAGAGCTTTTTAGCAGCCAAGCGAATAATCTGGGTCAGACACTTTTGACGCTGCGGACTTCCGACTGGATATCCACACGCCTCATCCACCAAACACCGTAACTTTTCCTCCAATTGATGCATAAAAACTTAGCAAACAAAGTCAGCTTTTCTCAGTATTGCCTAGAATCGTTCACCAAGAAATAACAAAATTTCAAAGACTGTCCTGCAATAGTCTCCTAACAATCAATTCCCAGCCAAGAGAGAATTAACCGCTACCAAGAAGTAATTGCAGAGGTACTTTGCTGACCCTCTAGCTGCATTCTTTTACGAATATCTTGAATATTCCAGTTTGTTAACTTGGCAAGAGTTTGCGCTTCCTCTTCGAAACGCTTGGCTAAAGATCGTTTGTACTTCCTACCAGCTCGACACTTAATTTCACCCGTGAAAGGATGTTGCAAAATGTAACGCCCCTGAAAATTTTCCTGGTTAGAAGTTTGCTGGAATATTAAATCTTCAGGAAATTTATCGCGAGTGTAGCGCACGTGCAAACGAGTAAGAAAAGGTGCTGAGGGATGATTTCCATCTAGCCAAAACACACCCGCTTGCTCGAGTTCTTCACGATTGAGAGGTTCAGCAGAACAGGGATCGCAATTGCTCACATCCCAGGCATATTCTAGAAAAGCAACTTTTCGGCCTTCTTTTTCGTATGCTGTCTGGAACAAAGATTTGTAAAACCTGCCAAATTCCTTTTTGACAAACAAAGGAATATTTACATCGGAAGGAATTTTGACTGTGCGATAGTTAGTAAGTTCTGCTTGACCCTGGGAAAGAATATAGACAATTAAATCTTGCTCTGTTGTGGCGTTAACCATACCCAGGCGAATTGGTAGCATGAACCTTGGCGAGCGGTAAGTAATTTGTAGCGGGCGCAGATATTGATAGCCAGTTTCCTCAAATTTATCTAAGTTAACTTTGGCAACAAAAAATTTCATCTTTTGTCGAATATAAGGCTTGAGTAACTGTTTTGCTCCTTTGGGTATTTTGTAACCGTTGCGAACAAGCCAAGTTTCTAATCCGTCAGATTCTTTGGCACTTAAAATAACAATGTCATATTCACCAGCGCTAAAGCGTGCTTCCACTGTCACACCCAAATTGCTAGTTTTTTTTGTATTGGTGGCTTCTGGGCTACTTGCTGCCCCTACTAAAGGACCAGGTTCATGGTACTCAACTAAAGCGCAGGGATCGGGATCGAAATACTCTACCAATCGTGGAGCACTGAAAGCATCCAATCGCTCTAGGATTTTGGAGTTGCCAACACGTACTTGCTCTTTTTGCAGTACCGTGGGTACGGGTATAACAACAGCAAAATATTTGACATCGCCTTGATAGTCGTTCGCCATTGTGAGCACGGTGCGATCGCCACTACGAGCAATCACTACCTGGGAAGCTTTATTATACAGTTTGGCATCGGCTTTAGCAACATAAAAGCCGCAAAATCCCCAAGCGGCAAGTGGGTGGCAAAAAACAACTACAAATATCAATACTAATGAAATTAAAAATCTTAAACGTTTCATAAGTTAATAATTATTACTAATTAATGGTTCCTCCAAATCCAGAACTGCAGGTGTTCGTAGCTTGCAGTCGGTACTTTAGTACAAACCAAACTGTGTATTGTTCTATTTTCAAAAATTAGTACTAAAAAATCTTTCTACCTCCAGTTGCTGTTTCCATCCAAAACGCGGTGCTTCCCATATTCGATCCAGAAGAATAGTCAACGGAGCAAGAATAAATAATGCCCAGAAAACTGCGGTGGAAATATAGAAGTAATTTCGCAGTACAAAAGTCAATACGGCAATGCACGCCGCCCAAATAATACGTCCAATCCTGGCGTTGGGAATCGAGCGCGGGTCAGTGACCATAAATAGTGCAAATAACAGTAAAGAACCGCTCATCAAGCGATGCTGGTAAACATCCCAGGTCCAACCCAGCCAAAGATTGCGTACAGCTTCTAAAAAAGCATACACACCTAAAAAAGCAGCTGTGGTATCCCAACGCCCGACCCGCTTGAGAACTATTCCCCCAGTTCCGGCGAATAACAGTCCGTACCACCAATCCTCACCCCACTGTCCGGGAGAAACCCAAGCATTGCCTGTGAATACTAAAGCGCAAATAATGCCAAAATTGGCGGGATTAAAAAAATGCTTGTCACCCGCTTTGAAAATAAATTTGCTCGCGATCGCTGCTGCTGCTGCAAAAGCCATGGTTCTCCAATGTTCCGCCCGCAACAGCAAACTTAGACTTAAGGAAGTAATTAGGGAACTGCGCCAGGAACACGAAGGCAACAAAAGTCTTCTTAATAGCCGTTTTGAGTCTTCTTTTTGTTCCCAGACTTTTTTCCACTGACTTACCACCGAGCACAGCCACTGAGTTAAAAAGCAACTGGCAATTGTTACTGCTATTAATTTCGACTGTAGTGTCCAATCTCTTGTAATTACACCTAAAATTAGGAATGTGGCAAGAAACAGAATTTGATAATCCCGTGTATCTTTAAAAAACATTACCCACAAATTCAGGGTTTATTCTGAAAATTTAATTTAGACGAGTCAAGGTAACAACTATGCCGGTTTGACATAATTTGTTACAAGAAAAAAAGTGTACGCTGAAGTAAAGATGCAACTTTATCCCTTATTTCCTATTTTGCATTCCATTCTCAAACCCATCTTTCCTGATTGTCTTTGGGAAGGCGATCGCCACTGGAAAACGATCGCTTTGACTTTTGATGATGGACCCCATCCCCAATACACACCGCAGCTGTTACAAGTTTTGGATCGCTACCGCATCACAGCCAATTTTTTTTGGTTGGGTGCTTGTGTCAACCGTTGGCCGGCAATAGCTAAAAGTGTTTGCGATCGCAAACATGGCATTGGATTGCACGGCTTTGAGCATCATAATTTTCCCATGCTTGCTCCCCACGACCTCAAACTAAGTCTGGAAAAAACCCAAGCTGCCATTTCCCGCACCTGTAACTTGCAACCGCCACAAGTACGTTATGTCCGTCCTCCCAATGGTTTGTTTACACCCAAAACACTCCAATACCTACGTCAGTGGAATTACATAACTGTTATGTGGTCAATTGTACCAGAAGATTGGCAAAGACCGGGCATCACCACTGTGGTTCGGCGCGTTCTCGAGAACGTAAAAAACGGCTCTATTATTGTTTTGCACGATGGAGACTGCGGAGGAGAAGATGTTGCAAAAATAACAGACATTCTCCTGCCGCCACTTTTGCAACAAGGTTATCAATTTGTCACTATAGATACTCTCTGGCAGCAAGCCAAGGGAAAAAAGATTAATGACTGACTTGCTGCTGTTGAGCTTGTTGAGAACAGGAACTAGAAGTTGATGGAACTTCCCCAGTTCCTAAAAGATTGTGGATATCTTTTAGAGAACTAGGTTTTTTATTTGTCTGTTCCGATGACTCGTCCACATAATCGATTAAGTCTTCTACTCGGCAATTTAGCGCCTTGCAAAATCGAATGATTCTCTCGATTTGTTCTGTCCCTGTTCTACCACTCTCCCAATTTTGGATAGTGCTTTCTGTCACGCCAACAAGACGCGACAACTCCAACTGAGTTAAACCTGCTTTCTCACGCAGAAAAGCTATCCTTGGTTTTGCCTTGTGTTTCACAGCTACAGTACTTGTGGTTCAACTATAGTCGTAGATCCTAGCATCAAAAAATTCTTACGCCCAAAAGTTTTAACCAAGATCTTGACTAGACTTAACATCTTTAGTTAAAAGTGTTAAGTGAAAGTCGACTTTTATTTCCTCAAGACCGAAGGAGAAGGCAAAATTTCAAACTAAACAAGTCAGAGCTATCATCTTTCCAAAAAATTTTTACTAAATCCGGAATGAATAAACTTGACTTTGTAGCTCTCATCAACAAACACAGACAGAGGTACCTACCGAAAGCCAAACTCCTCAAGGTCGAGAAAATAAATACCTGTTGCAGGAGTTTCTGCTTGTACCCTCTGACCAACTAAAACAACACAAACAACACACATACTAGAGGTCTGAACAATTATGAATAAGTTTTTTGGTATTGGACTTTTGGCTGCTTTGGCGATCGCCCCTAGCGCTGCATTTGCTCAACAAACCTCCGTTACCACCCAGCAACAAGACCAAGAAGCCAACGTTGTGGGTGTAGGTAACACTGTCGTTCAACAAGGCGACCAGTTTGCTCACACTCGTCAAATTAACATTAATAGAGGATTTTACTGCTCTGGCGGTTCTCAAGTTGCAGCTACTGTTCAAAATCAGTCCCAAAAGGCTAATGTAGCCGGAGCGTACAACACCGTTGCTCAAATTGGCAACCAAGCTGCTCGGACCGCTCAAACTCAAATTTCTCGCGGTTTTGGTTGTTAAGCAATTCTCTATCTTTGCAGTTGGCGTTGCTAGTGCAAATTTGGCAACGCTTGCTTTCCACCACATTTCTACAACACAGAACTCATCAGGAGGTAAAAAATTATGTTTCGTAAAGCTCATATTCTCGGTGTACTAGCTGCTACCTTAGCGATCGCTCCCGGTGCTGCATTTGCTCAACAAACCTCCGTGACCACCCAGCAACAAGACCAACAAACCAATGTCCTGGGTACCGCTAATACCGTTGTTCAACAAGGTAGTCAGTACACCAACACTCGTCAACTTAACATTAACAAGAGATTTTACTGCTCTGGCAGTTCTCAAGTTGCAGCCACCGCTCAAGGTCAGTCTCAAAGCGCTAACGTCGCTGGTGCGTACAACACCGTTGCTCAAATTGGCAACCAAGCTGCTCAGACCGCTCAAACTCAAATTTCTCACGGTTTCGGTTGTTAAGCAATTCTCTATCTTTGCAGTTGGCGTTGCTAGTGCAAATTTGGCAACGCTTGCTTTCCACCACATTTCTACAACACAGAACTCATCAGGAGGTAAAAAATTATGTTTCGTAAAGCTC
>Ga0272448_1000473_pt1 | contig 62262 bp, 52 predicted proteins | sample YNPCB0191_FD_202220 | JGI IMG/M metagenome (GOLD analysis project Ga0272448, IMG submission 202220) | Hot spring sediment microbial communities from Yellowstone National Park, WY, United States - YNP-CB-019-1 | ecosystem: Environmental > Aquatic > Thermal springs > Hot (42-90C) > Sediment... | reverse complement strand
AGTTCGATCATCGCCTGCACGGCAGGCCTGAAATAGGCGCGCCAGTAATCGGGCGAGAAATACATCCCGTTCCGGTAGGCCACGTCGCCCCAGATGACGAAACCGTCCAGCCAACCTTTGCCGGCTTCGATCGCGGCGGCGGCGCATTGATAATAAAACTCCCCGATGCGGAGCAGTTGTTTGCCGAAGCGGTCGGGGTATTCGCCCATCCACGTCAACATGTTCATCTGGCCGAGCAAGCGGGTGACGCACTCCGATGCCTCGATCATGCTGCCGTACACGGGAAAGTCCGGCCACAACGATTTCACCGTCTCGATCCACGGCGGCGAGTTGCGCGAGAAACCGTCGCCTACGCCTGCGATCTGATTGTCGCCGCCGCTGAAAAACCGGCGCGGATCGGAGGGGGCGTCGAACTCGAACGCCTCCAGTTTTTCAATCGTGTCAATCTCCCAACCGACCTGTTCGGGCATGGGAAGATCGAAGCGTTTGCGCAGTGTCGTTTCGAAGCCAGTTTTGACAACGACCTCCTCGGCGTCCTCGCGGATAATCTGGAACGGTTGGATGTGCGGGTCCATGTTGGGGACCGTGACGATCCAATCGAGGTCGTAATAGTAGTACGGGTTGGCATCGGATGGCAGGCCGAGTTCCTCGCGCCAGCGACGGATGAAGGCGCCCCAGAAGAAATCGCTGATCGGGACTTGGTCCGGCTCCTGGTGACGGAGCGCCTTGTGCATGCGGTTGAGTTTGCGCAGGGTGTTTTCCTTGCGCACGGCGGTGCCCGTGGCTTTGCCGGTCGTGTCGAACATGCTCACGGTTGGTTCTCCGCTTGTGGATGAAGCGATGCAATCGTCAGAGATGTATTGTGGGAGTTTATCGGTTGAGCGGCGAGGCTCAAAAGCTTGGGGTGGCCATTTTCCAACATCAGCTTGAACATTTCCAGCCGCTGGAATCCCTGACGAGTGCTGTCGTCCCACGTGATCATGAAAAAGGTTTTAGGGGCAGCCCCATACTCTTGAGATTCGGAGAATTCATCCCTTCTCATGCCCGTTCAAGGGTAACCTCGCTCCGCTCGGTTGCTGAAGATGGTGCGGAGGAGCGAGTGTTGCCCGATACGATTGTTCTTTACCGCGTTCATTTTCAGTTGTCCCCTTCAGAAGGAGCGCAGACTATCAAACCACCATGCGCTTGGTCAACATCATCGCCTCGCAAAGGCAAAGAACAATTGGTCGTAGAGCACACCGCCGCTCGCGCTCCACACCCGCACCAAGATCATCTCCGTTCCGCATTGAGGACAACGGACCGTCAGATCACCAAAGTCTTCTGCATCGGACGGTGACTTCACAAGCGCCGCCGCTTCCTGACAGGCCGCGCCGCGCCGCCACGGGGGAAGGCAACGAACCGACAAACTTTGTCGGAGGTGTTGGCACAAGCAGGGACGCTTGCGCTACCTAAAACTTGCAGTGTACCCTCTGCCACCTCCAAGTAATCCCGCAACAAAAATCCGACCAGAGCATGCTTGTCGAAGTCGTTGAGAAGCTGTAATCATTGACGGTGTGAACCGGACTTACTCTGATCAACTGTGGCAGGAAGCTGTTCGGCTTTTGCCTGGCGGCGTCAATTCACCGGTGCGCGCGTTTCGGGGCGTCGGCGGGACGCCGTTTTTCACGCAGCGCGCCAAAGGTTCGCGGCTCTGGGATGTGGACGGCAACGAGTACATTGACTATGTCGGATCTTGGGGGCCGATGATTCTGGGGCACGCTCATCCGAGCGTGGTTCGCGCTGTGCAGGAAACGGCCCGCGACGGCACCAGTTTCGGCACACCGAATCCACACGAAATTCGTCTCGCGCAACTGGTCTGTGAAGCGTTCCCTTCCATCCAGAAAATTCGGTTCGTCAATTCGGGCACTGAAGCCGTGATGTCGGCGATTCGGTTGGCGCGCGGGTTTACGAGACGCGACAAGATTGTGAAGTTCGAGGGGTGTTATCACGGTCACGCTGACTCGTTGTTGGTGAAAGCGGGCAGCGGCGCGGCGACGTTCGACGTGCCCGATAGCGCCGGTGTGCCGGCGGATTTTGCGCGGAACACGGTGACGCTGCCGTTGAATGATTTTGGGGCGTTGGATTCGGTGAACTGGCGCGAGATTGCCTGCGTGATCGTCGAGCCGGTGCCGGCGAACATGGGTTTGATTCCGTTGAAGGAGGGTTTTCTCGAAAAGCTGCGCCGACTCACCGCCGACAATGGTGCGTTGCTTATTTTCGATGAGGTCATCAGCGGGTTTCGGGTGGCCAAAGGCGGGGCGCAGGAGTTGTACGGCATTCGCGCGGATCTGACGACGCTGGGTAAAATCATCGGCGGCGGGCTGCCCGTGGGCGCGTTTGGCGGACGGGCCGATGTGATGGATAATCTCGTGCCGATCGGCCCGGTGTATCAGGCCGGCACGCTCAGCGGCAATCCGTTGGCGATGGCAGCGGGGGTGGCGACGTTGGAGGAACTTGGGAAACGCGCGTATGCGAAGCTGGATCAGCTCACGGTGTCGCTGTGCGAGGAGTGGCAGGAGATTGTTCCCGGCAACCATAAACGGGTCGGCTCGTTGTTCTGCGTGTTTTTTACCGACTGCGATGTAGTGGACTATGCCAGCGCGAAGACCAGCGATACGAAGAAGTATGCTCGTTTCTTTCACGCGATGTTGGAGCGCGGGGTGTATTTGGCACCGTCGCAGTTTGAGGTCGGCTTCATGTCGCTGGCGCACAGCGAGCCGGACATTGAGACGACGTTGCGCGCGGCGCGGGAAGCGGTGAAGACATTATGAGATTGGTCGTTGCAGCCACGGGCGCCAGTGGCGCGATCTACACGCAACGGTTGCTCGACAATCTGACCGGGCACGAGGTGCATTACATTGCGAGTCGTCACGCCCGCGAGGTGCAGCAACTGGAATTGGGCGCAGCGGCGTCGGTCGCGGATTCCTCAGCGGGAAGCCGCCGGGACGGCGGCCACTACACCGGGCTGCGGATTCCCGATGGAGTGACGGTTTACGATGAAGACGATTCGATGTCGGCGCCGTTTGTGAGCGGGTCGGCGTTGTTTGACGCGATGGTGATTATCCCGGCCTCGATGGGGACCATCGGACGGATTGCCAACGGGGTGTCGGACACGACGATTGCGCGAGCGGCGGATGTGTTTCTGAAGGAGCGGCGGAAGTTGATTCTGGTGCCGCGCGAGGCGCCGTACAACCTGATTCATCTGCGGAACATGGCGAGGTTGACGGAAGCCGGCGCGACGATCATTCCCGCTAGTCCGTCGTTCTACTCGCTGCCGCGGACGATTCCGGAGTTGGTGGATACGATTATTGCGCGGGTGCTCGATCATCTGGGCATTGTCCATCACCTTGTCAGCCGCTGGCCAAGCGCCACGTAGCCCGCGCGACTTGCGTGGTCGGGAAAATCGGGCTATGCTGTGCGCGTTCGTATGCCGAAGTTTTTCACGGAACATCTGAGACGCGCCACGGCGGTGTTGAGTCTTTCGACGCACATGGGACAGAGCGCTTGGGCGCCGAACACCGACGTGTATGAAACGCCGCAGCATTTGATCATCAAGATGGAGCTGGCCGGGATTCGCAAGGAGGATATTGAGATCACCTTGCAGGATCGGCTGCTGACCGTTCGCGGCTACCGCAAGGACACCTGTCCGCATCGTCAGACCCGTTGTTCGTTTCATCAGATGGAGATTGATTACGGTTATTTTGAGAGGCGGATTTTGGTGCCGGTGCCCGTGGATGCGGCCAGCGCGCAGGCGAATTTCTACAACGGGTTTCTTCTGATCGAACTGGCCAAAACCGCTCGCCCGGTTCCGTCGGCTGTGGCCGTCGTCATCGAGCAGATCAGTTAGTGCTTGCGCGGCGGCGTCAACCACCGCAATATGCGGCCGGCAAGACCGGCACCCTCGGAAACCGACCATGAGCGAGACAACACCATTGAAGCCTGCCACTAGCGATGCTGCGCACCCGCCAGAATCCATCCCTGCCCTGCCCGATCAGTTGCCCATTCTGCCGCTGAGCGATGTGGTGATTTTCCCGCACATGATTGCGCCGTTGCTGGTGACCAGCCAGCCGTCCATTCAGTTGGTGGACGACGTGGTTGCTGGCGATCGTTTGCTGGGTGTGGTTCTGCAAAAAGTGCCCGACCAGGAACATCCGCGTCTTGCGGACCTTCACGAGTTTGGGTGCGTGGCTCGCGTGATGCGGATGTTGAAGTTCCCCGATGACACGGTGCGTGTGCTGGTGCAGGGCATCAAACGCATGAAACTGGTTCGAGTGGTGGCCGAAACGCCGTATCTGGTCGCACAAATCGAGGTGCCAGAGGACATCCTTGAGCCGGGCCTTGAAATGTCCGCCCTCACTCGCAACGCCGTCGCCCAATTTCAACGCGTGGTGGAACTGTCTCCCACGTTGCCCGACGAACTCAAAGTGGCGGTCCAGAACATTGACGACCCCAGCAAGCTTGCGGACATCATCACCAGCAACGTCAGTTTCTCCATCGAGGAAAAACAGGGTCTGCTGGAAACGCTCGATGTCCGCGTGCGGCTGAGTTTGCTGTGCACGTTGTTGAACCGCGAACAGGAAGTGCTTCATCTCGGCAGCGAAATCCAGAGCAAGGTCAGCAAAGCCATCACCAAGACCCAGCGCGAATATTTCCTGCGCGAACAACTCAAAGCCATCCAGAAGGAACTGGGCGAGACCAGCGAGACCGGAGGGGAAATCGCCGAGTTGCGCGACAAAATTGAAAAAGCCGGCGTGCCACCCGATGTGAAGAAGGTCGCCCTCAAAGAACTCGAACGCCTTTCGACCGTGCCGCCGGCGGCTGCCGAATACACGGTGACCCGCACGTATCTGGACTGGCTGATCGGAGTCCCGTGGTCGCGGAGCACCGAAGACAAACTGGACATCGCGCGGGCGCGACGCATCCTCAACGAGGACCACTACGACCTCGAACAGGTCAAAAAACGCATCCTCGAATACCTCAGCGTGCTGAAACTCAAAAGCGAAACCGACGGGAAAACGGCCACCAACAAAGGGCCGATCATCTGTTTCGTCGGCCCGCCCGGCGTTGGCAAAACCTCCCTCGGCATGAGCATCGCCCGCGCGCTGGGCCGCAAGTTCCTGCGCGTCTCGCTGGGCGGCGTCCGCGACGAAGCGGAAATCCGTGGCCATCGCCGCACCTACATCGGCGCCCTGCCCGGTCGCATCATCCAGGGATTGCGACGCGTCGAAAGCAACAATCCCGTTTTCATGCTCGACGAGATTGACAAGCTCGGCGCCGATTTTCGCGGCGATCCCAGCGCGGCGCTTCTGGAAGTGCTCGATCCCCAACAGAACAACAGTTTCTCCGATCACTATCTGGAAGTGCCCTTTGACCTGTCGCGCGTCATGTTCATCACGACCGCCAACCTGCTGGAGCCGATTCCGCCCGCGCTGCGCGACCGCATGGAGGTCATCGAACTGCCCGGCTACACCGAGCAGGAAAAAGTGCACATCGCCACCCGCTACCTCATCCCGCGGCAGCGACGCGAACACGGCCTCCAACACCATCAACTCCGCATCCGGAAAGCCACTGTCGTCAGCATCATCCGTCACCACACCCGCGAGGCCGGCGTGCGCAACCTCGAACGCGCCATCGCCGCCATCTGTCGGCGCACCGCCCGACGCATTGTCGAGGGACGAGCCAAGACCGTCGTTGTCACACCCAGCAATCTGAAAGATTTCCTCGGCCCCCCCGAATACTTTCACGACATCGCCGAACGCGCGCTCGAACCCGGCGTCGCCATCGGATTGGCGTGGACCACCGCTGGCGGCGACATCCTGTTCATCGAAGGCACCCAGATGCCGGGCAAAGGACAGGTCACCATCACCGGGTCGCTCGGCGACATCATGCGCGAGAGCGTGCAAGCGGCGCTCAGCTACGTTCGCGCCCACGCCAACCAGCTTGGGATTGATCCGAAATTCTTCGAGAAACATGACCTCCACGTTCACGTGCCCGCCGGCGCGATTCCCAAAGACGGTCCTTCCGCCGGGTTGGCGATGGCCGTTACGCTGGCTTCCCTGTTGACGCGTCGACCCGTGCGCGCGGGCGTGGCGATGACCGGCGAAATCACCTTGCGCGGCAAAGTGCTTCCCGTCGGAGGAATCAAAGAAAAAATCCTCGCTGCCGCACGGGCGGGAATTCACACCGTGCTACTGCCCGAACCCAACCGCAAAGACCTTCGAGAAGTGCCGGCGGAAGTCCGCAGGAAAATGAAATTCCGTTTCGTCAAAACCATTGCCGACGCCTTCAACGCCGCCATTCCCGCCCCGAAATCCAACTAAACACTACGCGCGCCGGGCCAGCACTTCCTGCCGCTGACGCAGTTTCACAATCGCGTCGGCCGGACAAACACCACGCCAAAGCAGATTCGGATACAGCACACTGTGACGACCAATGATGGAACCCGGATTGAGCACGCAGTTGCAGCCGATCTCCGCGCCGTCGCCGATGATCGCGCCGAACTTGCGCAAGCCGGTGTCTGTTCCCTCGACCGTAACATTGCCGCGAGTGGACTTCACGTTGGAGAGAATCACGCCCGCGCCCAAATGCGCCTTGTGGCCGAGAATGGAGTCGCCGACGTAACTGAAATGCGGCACCTGAGAACCGTTGAACAACACCGCGTTCTTGAACTCGCAGGCGTTGCCGAGCACGCAGCCATCGCCGACGATGACGTTGCCACGGATGTAGGCGCCGGCGCGGATTTCGCAGTTCTCACCGATAATCGTTGGTCCCTTGATGACCGCCCCGTGCTCGATGACCGTCCCCTTCCCGATCTGCACGTCGGGCGCGATGAACGGCGTCCCGACCACCGTGCCGAGATTGCCGGCTTTCCGATGGGTCCGGACCACTTCCCCGATTCGTCTCAACGCCTCCCAGACATGCTCGCAACCGTCGAACAACTCCGGGAACGCAAACTGCGTCAAATCCAGATACTCTTCCGCGCGAAACATGCCCGCATCCTAACCGCTCGCTCCGCGCTCACTCAAGCCCCTTCTGGGGGCGCGCTGCATCCAGTTTCGCCCATTTCTTTTGCGCCGCCTCCGTGCCGGCAACGGCCAGTTCGTGCATCGCCATGCTCAATTCCGCCAGCCGCCGATGCCGCTTCTCACCCGAATCGTATCTCGGCAGACGGACGTATTCCAACACAGGGGTCGAGGTTTGTGTCTCTACGCCGCAGCTTTTCACGATGAGCACGGCAATTGAGCAGTTGAGCATAGCGCAAACGTAATGCGCCTCGTCTTTGTTGTGCAGCGGGACGAACATCAGTTTGTGGTCAGGAATGACAACCTTGCTTTGCCGGCAACCTTTGCGTTCCCAGTGACCGCACAGGTGAAGAATTCCGCCTGCTCGCGCCAGCAGACTTCGTACGGCGCAAGGGTGTACTCGCCGATTTTGTAGAGCGAGTAGAACGGGGCGAAGGGCATGCCGCGCTCGTCGCAGAAGTACTTACGGAATGCAGCCCGCCGAAGCAGTAGCTCCTTGAATCCCAGCAAATAGCGATAGGTCAGTGGGAATTTCTGTTTCATCACAGACTCGTCAACACCCTCACGCTTCTGCACGTCTTGCACCATGAGCACGTACGACTTACCAACGATTTGCCAGCGGTGTACCTTCGCGACCACGCAATAGCGGGGAGATGAACTCCGGCTCTATTGCCGCTTGGATAGTGGCGACTTCGATTTTCCCTTCGTCGTGAAGATTGCGGATGATGATTTCGTTGTTTTGATTCTTGCCGGTGATTTCTAGCCAATAAGCACCGCTTAGCCCACCGGTATTTGAACCTTCGTAGGCCCGACAAGCCGATTGGCCGACGGCTTTTGGGACGGCGGTGAGCGCTTTGGGGCGAGCGGTGAGCCACGGGTTTTGCGGTTCGGCGGGGTTGATGGGTTGGGCTTGCCTGCGTTTGGCTTCAATCTTTGCCAACACGGTGTCGAGGTCGTCGTCGAGGTTGATGCTGGCCTTGGGTTTTTTGCGCCAGTAGAGATAGGGCACCGGGCAGTTGGTGGCGCGGCCTTTCTGGAAGGTGACGATGGCGGTGCGGTTGGTCGCGCCTTCAAACGGCTGAAAGTCACTGAGGTCATCCACTTGCAGCACTTGGAAGTGATCGCCGTCGCCGAGTTGGAAGCGGCGGAGATTGCTTTTTGTGCGGTGGCGTGGAAACATACACGGGCGATGAGATCGAATTGTCACATTGTGATTGGCGGGTGGTTTTGCCTGGCGACCTTTTGCTTGGCGGCACCGCCGTTTCTGGAAAAAGTGGATCTGTTCGAGTCGGGCGTGGACGGTTACGCGCTTTACCGGATCCCCGGCGTCGCGGTGACGAAGAAAGGCGTCGTGCTCGCGTGGTGCGAGGGGCGTAAAACCGGCAGGGGCGACTGGGGGCCGATTGATGCGATGTTGCGGCGCTCGACCGATGGCGGGAAAACGTGGTTGCCGCGCCAGCGCATCGTCCACGTCGAAGGCGAATTGCCGGTCAATCCTGTCGCCGCTGCGCAAAAGCTCGACAAACCCGGCGACAACACCGCCAACAATCCCGTTGCCATCGCCGACCACGAGACCGGCGCGGTGCATTTTCTCTACTGTCTCGAATACATGCGCTGTTTCTACATGCGCAGCGACGATGACGGGGCGACGTGGTCGAAGCCCATCGAAATCACGGCGACGTTTGAGCCGTTCCGAAAAGAGTACGACTGGAAAGTCATCGCCACCGGCCCCGGCCATGGCATCCAACTCACACACGGCCCGCACAAAGGCCGCCTGATCGTTCCCGTCTGGATGTCGCTCGGCACCGGCGGCCACGCGCATCGTCCGTCGGTGACAGCGACAATTTACAGCGACGACCACGGCAAGACGTGGCACCGCGGCGAGATTGCCATCCCGGACAAGCCGCCGTTCCGCTATCCGAGCGAGACTGTCGCGGTGCAACTGGCGAATGGGAACGTGTTGCTCAACGCCCGCAGCGAATCGGACGCGCATCGCCGCATTCAAACCATCAGCCACGACGGCGCAACGGGATGGACGAAGCCGGAGTTCAACGAGCAGTTGCTCGAACCGATCTGCATGGGAAGCATGATTCGTTTCAGCCGCAAGCCTGACAATGACAAGAATCGGATTCTGTTCGCCAACCCGCACAACCTCGAACGCGCCGACGGCAAGGCCAAGGAAGGCGTCAGCCGCGACCGCAAGAATCTTTCCGTCAAACTCAGTTACGACGAGTGCCAGACGTGGCCGGTGAACAAGCCGCTCGAAGCCGGTTACAGCGCGTACAGCGATCTCGCGGTGTTGGCCGACGGCACGATCCTTTGTTTCTATGAGCGCGGTCGCGCCGGCGATGCGGCGCAAAAGAAGCCGACCAGTTACGCCTATCTCACGCTCGCCCGTTTCAACCTCGAATGGCTCACCGATGGGAAGGATGTGCCGGCGCTCGACCAACGCGCGCCCGCCGCAACAGGCCGCGCGCCGGCTACCGAATCGCCGCTGGAGTTCATTGACACCAGTTTCGAGAACGCTTCGCCGCTCTGGTACGAGATTGCCGAGGACGGAACCATCGTGGTGAATCTGCTCTACGACCAGGAACGGTGTTCATCCAACCGCGCCGCCGGACACATTCATTTTTGCTTGCACGCCGCGCCCGGCGCGAAACTCACGCTCGAATTCAAGAACCTCGATAACGTCTGGAACGGCAGACCGGGCTGGGTCGGCAAGGAACTGAAAACCGTTGTCGTTTCCGAAAACGGCCGGAACTGGAAACCCGTGCCCACGGAAGTGCTTCTCGAAGAGCGACGGGTGCGTCTCGCCATCGAGATGCCCGGACCGCGATTGTACGTGGCGCGCATCGAACCGTATCGGCTTTCCGATCTGGAACGGTTGCTGGCCGCCATTCGCAAGCATCCGCTTGTCGAGATCACGCCCATCGGCAAAACTGTCGCCGGACGCGAACTGGAAATCGTGCGCGTCGGCAATCCGCAAGCGACGCATCGCGTGTTCATTCGCGCCCGCGCGCATCCGTGGGAGAGCGGCGGCAACTGGGTGGTGCAGGGATTCGTCAACCGCTTGCTCAAGGAAGCCGATCCGAATCGGTTTTGCGCCTATATTTTGCCGATGGCGAACAAGGACGGTGTGGCGCGCGGCATGACCCGGTTCAATCTGCTTGGCAAAGACCTCAACCGGAACTGGGACAAACCTGCCGACCCGCAACTAGCGCCGGAGAACGCTGCGCTGGAGAAATGGCTCGACACGATGATCAAGGCAGGTCGTCGTCCGCATCTGGCGTTGGAGTTGCACAACGACGGCGGCGGTCGCCTGCACATCAGCCGTCCGCCGGTGCCGGACCTGGAGCGCTATCTGGAGCGGATGGCGACGTTGGAAACGCTATTGCGCAAGCACACGTGGTTCACCGAAGGCAGCACGAAGGCGGCCTTCCGCAATCCCGGCTCGCTCGGTGACGGCTGGCTGGAACGATTCGGCATTGACGCCGTGGTCCACGAGTTCAACTGCAACTGGATCGCCGGGCTGAGCGACTACGCCGTGGGCCGCCACTGGAAAACCTACGGCGAGAAACTCGTGACCGTTTTGGACGAGTATTTTCGGACGATCAAACCATGAATACCATGCTTCTTTCGATAGCGATCTTGTTCGCGGCGGCAACCGCCGACGCGGCGTGGCAGGTTTGGACCTGCCGCGACACGATGCGCTTGTTGCGCGACGAACCGCCGGGCAAGACGAAACAGGTCGCGCTCGCTGCCGCGCACAATGAATCGGAGTCCTTTCAGATTCTGATGCGCTCTGATGCGCCCGTCCGAGGCGTGAACATCGAGGCGGGCGATTTGAAAGGGCCGGACGGCGCAGTCATTCGCGCCGCCGACGCGGTGCTCTATCGCCAACATCAACTTGAATTGACGCTGCCGAGTCATCGCAACGACAACTTCAAACCCGGCTGGTATCCCGACCCGCTCATTCCGTTCCGCCAGCCGCCTCACGCCCGGTTCAAGGCGGCGCCGTTTGATTTGCCCGTCGGCGAAACGCACGGGTTCTGGGTGGACATCTTCGTGCCGGCGGACGCGACACCGGGAGTGTATCGCGGCGTGTATCGCGTGACCGCCGACGGACGCGACACGGTGACGATTCCCGTCGAGTTGAACGTGTGGGATTTTGCGTTGCCGCGTGTTTCCACGCTTCAGACGGCGCTCGGTTCGCCGGTGGAACGGATGCGCCGCTACTACAGCCAGCGCGCCAAAGCCGGGAAGGAACCGGAGCCAAAAGATTGGGACGCGGTCGAGCGACAGGTCGCCGAAGAATTGACGCGACATCGCATCAACGCGACGCCGCGCGCCGAATGGCTCACGCCGACCCAAGAGGCCGACGGCTCGTATCGGTTCCGCGCCGAACAGGTGCAGGCGCTGCGCGAGTTTGTGGACACCTACCACGTCAACGCCGTCCAGACGCCGCATCCGCGCAGCGTTGTCAAAGACCCCGAAGCCGAGCGCGACAAGTTGCGGGGCTGGCTGAGAGCGTTCGACCGGATGGCGGCGGAACTCAACCGGCCGTTTGTGACGTTCTACACGTATCTGAAAGACGAGCCGAACGATGAAGAGGCATATCGTTACGTTCAGAAATGGGGCGCGGCAGTGCGCGCAGCGAAATCGGTGGTCAAAGTTCTGGTGGTCGAGCAAACCAAAACGCAAAATGAGAAATGGGGCGACCTCTACGGCGCGGTGGATATCTGGTGTCCGCTCTTTCCGTTGCATGACGAGCCGACGGCAGCGCAGCGGCGCGCGCTCGGCGAAACGATCTGGACGTACACGGCGCTTTGTCAGCGCGACCCGACGCCGTGGTGGCAGATTGATTTTCCGTTGTTGAACTACCGGGTCCCGGCGTGGATCGCGTGGCGCTACCACATGCGCGGTCTGCTCTACTGGGGCGGCATGTCGCATTGGTCGGGCGTCGAAGACCCGTGGACCGACCCCAAAACGTTCGACCGCCGCAAGAACGGCAAAGGACCGCTCTATCAAGGAGAGGGCACGCTCGTTTATCCTGCGCGCGCTGTCGGCTACGACGGGATCGCACCGAGCTTGCGATTGAAGGCATTGCGCGACAGTATCGAGGACTACGAGTATCTGGCCATCCTCGAACGCGCCGGGTTGCGAGCCGAGGCGGAAAAGGTTGTGTTGCCGCTCGCCGGGTCGTGGTTCCAGTGGGAGAAAAATCCCGCCGCCTACCAGCAAGCCCGCGAGAAACTGGCTGCAATGATCCTGAAAGCGAAACCGCGATAACGAAGAGGAAAATTCGATGAGGCTGAAACTGTTGCTCAGCGCCTTGCTGGCCAGCAGCGCAGTGCTCAGCGCTGCGTTGCCGCAAACATGGAATTTCGAGAAGGGCGCAGGCGGTTGGCGCGGGCCGGGTGGCGACAGCGGCATCGTGATCGAGCCGGGCAACCCTGCCAATCACGTCTATCAGATTGTGGCGACGAAGCCGCATCACACGCTGCTGACGCTCGTCGGCAGCGAGGCGACGCCGGATTTTGTGGCGTCGGCGCGATTGAAGGTTGTGGCGTTTGAGGGCGAGCCGCCGGTGATTTACCTCTACGGGCGACACGGCAGCGGCGGGTTTCGCGCGCTGGCGATCCGCCGCGACAGCGTCGGGCTGTTTTGTTATCGTGGTCAGGGCAAACCCGGCGAACAGTTTCCCGGACCGAAACTCACGCCGACCTCGTGGGTGCGCGTGAAGTTTGCTTGCTTCCAGAATCAAATGCTCGGCAAAGCTTGGCCCGACGGCGCGCCGGAACCGGGCTGGCAAATGGAAGGCGCGGCAGACGGACAACCGAAAGGCGCGTTTGCGCTCGGCGTCTGGACTTCGCCGCGCACGCCGTCGAAGGCGACGGTTTGGTTGGATGACGTGACGTTTCAGCCGATTAGCGAAGCAGAGTTTGCTGCGATGCAAACGCAAACGACCGCGCGCCGACCGCTCGATGTGGCATCGCTGAAGGCGCAGGACGGCGTGTTTGAAACGGCAACCGACATCGGACTGGTCACCGCCAGCACGGTCGTATCGTTTGACAAGCGGACGGGCAAACTAACGCATCTTGTGCACCGCTCATCGGGACAGGAGTTCGTCTCCAGCCGCTCCGAGGAGCCGTTGTTCCGGGTTGCGCTGACAAAACCCGCAGGGCATGACAGCGATGGCGTGACGGCGGATGAGTTCCGCAACGTCCGCATCGCGCGGGCCGGCAGCGGCAAATTGGAATTGAGTTTCAGCGGACACGCCTCGATGCCGTTGACGGCGCGCGTGACCGCAACGACGGGCGACAACGGACTGGTGCGGTTCCGCATCGTTGTCGGCAACAAGTCGGACAGGGCCGTTGCCCGAATTGCGTTCCCGTGTTTTGTTGCGCCGGCGATGCTCGGCGCGGACGGCATGGATGACCGGTTGCTGTTGCCGTTGTCGCACACCGACGGCGCTGTGATCGAATCGCCGGGGTCTTACAGCCAGTCGCGCGACGCGATGTATCCCGAAGCCGCGTTCACGCAATTTGCCGCGCTTTACGACAAGACTGCCGGGTTGTATCTGGCGGCGCACGACGGCAACGGGCACTGCAAACGGCTCGGCGTGCGTTCGGCGGCGCGCAAGTCGGTCGAGATTCCGTTCACGCATCTGGTGCCGGAGGTGGCGGGACGCGATGTGGAGTTGCCGTACGACATCGTGATCGGCGCGTTCACCGGCGACTGGCGCGACGCGGCGAACATCTACAAACGCTGGGCGAAACAGCAGTTCTGGTGCGGCAGGAAATTGGTCGAGCGCGCCGACATTCCGCAGTTCCTCAAGGACGGCGCGGGCATCCTCATCGCCGGCATCCAAAACGAGAAAGGGTACAACGGTTTTCTCGGCGAGAACCTCGAACGACTGCCCTCGTTGTGCGAGGAATATCGTCGGCGCACCGGACTGAAACACATTGTGTTCGTGCCGTATGGCTGGGAACATCGCGGCACGTGGGCGGGCATTCATTATCTGCCGGCGGTGCCTTCGAGCGAAGCGTGGCGAAACGCCAATGCCCGCTTGCGCGAGCAGGGTGATTGCCTGGCAATGCTCACGTCCGGTTTCTGGTGGGTCGTCAAACGCAAGGAGACGCGCAACGGCCCGGCGTTTGACGACACGGCAGATTTCGAGCGGCGCAAGGAAATGCTCATCCAGAACGCCGATGGCTCCGTGTTCACTGCTGATTTTTACGAAAAAACGGATGTGCACGCGGCATGGCGCGGATTGTCGGTGAAACTCTGTCACGGCAGCGCGACGGCGCGGGAGACGATGCTGAAGATTTTCCTCGACGTGGCGCGGCTCGGCACGCCGTTGATCAGTTTCGACCAGGAAATCGGCGGCGGCCAACACCAGCCCTGTTACAGCGCGACGCACGGTCATCCGCCCGGTTACGGCAACTGGATGTGGACCGATTTCCGCGACCTGTGCGCCGAGATTCTGCGAGAAGGCAAACCGATCCAGCCGGAGCTTGGTTTGTTGATGGAAAACACCAGCGAACTGGCGATTCCGTGGATGGCGACCTACTGGAGCCGTCAATTCGGCGAGGTGGACCACGGCGCGATCGGCGCGCGCGGCGTTGGTCTGTTCTCGTATCTTTACCACGAGTATGTCACCGCCATCGGCGCGGCGTGCGTACAAGGTCAAGGCCAACGCGGCACTCGTCCCTCCGCCGAATTGCGCTGTTACGCGCTGGCCAACAATCTCACGCGCGGCCTCATTCCCGGTCCGTTTATTCAAGACGTGCCACTGGAACCGGGGAACGACAAATGGAAATCGAAAGTCGCGCAGGCGTTCTTCGCGTTCTGCAAACCGTACAAGCATTTCCACGAATACCTCTTGCTTGGCGAAACGCAACGGCCGCCCGCTGTTCAATGCGCCGAACAAGAAGTCTGGTTTTGGCGACAGAACAACAAGAAGGCGACCGTCCAACTGCCCGTGGTCACCGCCGGCAGTTTCAAAGCGGCGGACGGTTCGGTCGGCACAATTCTCGTCAACACCACCGACCAGCCGCAGCGAGCGATTGTGAAGTTGGACAAACCGGCAGTGCTCCATCGCGCCGACCGCTCGGAGGAACGCCGCTGGGAAACGGCCCCGTCGCAAATCGAGCTTGCGCTGGAGCCGTTCGGTGCGCGAATGTTGGTCACGCGATGAAAAGATTGGTGTTCCTTTTGCTCGGACTCGCCGGCGCATTGCGGGCCGAAGAGGATCCGTTGGCGTCATGGCGCAGCGGCGTGAAGATAAGCGCCGCCGCGCCGCAGGACGGACGACACGCCATTCACTCGTATTTCAACACTTGTCCGGAAAGTCCCGACGGCAAGTGGTTGTTGTTTTTCGCCTCCACAACAGCCAACGCCGAGCGCGGCGATGTCGTTCTCCGCAACCGCGCCACGGGCGAAGAAAAAGTGTTGGCGCGCGACATTCAGACCGAAGACGCCCATCGTGTTGCCTGCCAGCAGTGGGTGTCCAACGGTCGCCGCGTCGTCTATCACGGCGAACGCAACGGCCAGTGGTTGACTGCCGTCGTGGGCGTTGAGACCGGCAAGGAACGCATCCTTGCCCGCGACCGGCTGGCCGGTTGGGGGCAACCCCACGCGGATGTAGTGCCGCTTTATGGCTTGCACTGGAATCCCGGCCCGCATCGAGACCTCGAACTGGTGAACGTCGAGACCGGCGAACTGCAAACGGTGGTGACCGCAGAAGCATTGAAGAAAACCTACCCGGAGTTTCTGGCCAAGTATTTCGGCGAACGACCGGTTTCGATTTTCTTTCCCATTCTCAGCCCGGACCTGAAGCGCGTCTTTTTCAAGCTGGCCACGCCCGCGGGCGGCGACCCGCGCAGGCCGAAAGCCAGCGAACGGTTGGGAATGATCGGTTACGATCTGGCGCAAAAACGGTTTCTGTTCGCCACTCACCGCTGGGGACATCCCGCGTGGCATCCCGATTCGCGCACCATCATCGAGTCGGGTAATCTGCTGACCGACAGCGACACCGGGCGACCGCGACAGATCGCCGGGTTGCCCTCGTTTGGCTCCGGGCATCCCTCGGTGAGTCCCGACGGCAAACTGTTTGTCACCGACACCCAAATGGAGTCGTTGGGAGGTCGTCCCGGCGAATGGGGCATTGTGGTGGCGGACATCCGTGGCGGCCAATACGTGCTTCTCCATCAGTTCTACAATTCCAGCGGTGCGCGTTCCTGGCGCGGTTCGCATCCGCATCCCGTTTTCAGTCCCGATGGTCGTCGCATCTACTTCAACGTCAGCGCCGGTCCCTGGACCCAGCTTTACGTTGCGGAAAAACCATGAACATTGTCATTCTTGACGGTTACACGGCCAATCCGGGCGACCTGAGCTGGGACGAATTCCACCAGCTTGGCGCATGCACGATTTATGACCGCACGTCGGAGACGCAGGTCGTCGAGCGGGCGCGCGATGCCGACGCGGTGTTGACGAACAAGTCCATTCTCAGTCGCGCGGCCCTTGCGGTGTTGCCGCGATTGCGATACATCGGCGTGTTGGCCACCGGCTACAACGTCGTGGACACCGACGCCGCGCGCGAACGCGGCATCCCTGTCTGCAACGTGCCCGAATACAGCACGCCGAACGTCGCGCAAGCCGTGTTCGCGTTGCTGCTGGAGCTGACCAACCGCACCGGCCACCACGCGCAAACCGTCCGCGAAGGACGTTGGTGCGCCGCGAAAGATTTCTGCTACTGGGATTATCCGTTGATTGAGTTGAAAGGGCTGACGCTGGGCATCATCGGCTACGGTCGCATTGGCCGGGCGGTGGCCGAAATCGCCCGCGCTTTCGGGATGCGCGTGTTAACCTGTGACGTCGGTGACGATCCGGACGCGCTGTTGCGCGAAAGCGATGTCGTCTCGCTCCACTGCCCGCTCACCGCCGAGACAAAACACCTGATCAACGTGGCGCGTCTGGCAAAGATGAAACCGACGGCGTTTCTCATCAACACCGCCCGCGGCGGTCTTGTGAACGAAGCGGATCTGGCCGAAGCGCTCAACAGCGGACGAATCGCAGGCGCGGGTCTGGATGTGCTTTCGGTTGAGCCGCCACCGGTGGACAATCCGCTGTTGCGCGCGAAGAATTGTTTCATCACGCCGCACATCGCATGGGCGACACGCAACGCTCGCGCCCGGCTCTTGCAGATCGCCGCCGCCAACCTCCGCGCGTGGCTTGCGGGCCGTCCGCAAAACGTCGTCAATGCCGTCTCATAAACCGACCGCCCACCCGACGAGTGCGCCGCCGAGCACGAGCCAGGCCGAGTTCACCCGGTAGCGCAACAACACCACCGTCGTCACCGCTGCCAACGCCACCGTCAGCGTGTCCACCAACGCGGCGCGTCCGAGATGCCATGTCACCACTGCCATCAATGCCAGCGAAGCGACGTTGACGCCGTCCAGAAACGACGCGGCCAACCGGGAGCGTCGCAGTTTCGGGACCAACGGCCCGCTGATCGCCACAAACACAAATGCCGGCAGGAAAATGCCGACTGTTGCCAGCGCCGCGCCCGTCTTGCCAGCCAGCAGATACCCGATGAACGTCGCCGTCGTGAACAACGGTCCCGGCGTCACCTGCCCCACCGCGATCGCATCCAGCAGTTGTCCCTCGCTCAACCAGCCCCAACGCTGAACCAAATCGCCCCGCAAAAACGCCAGCAACACATAGCCAGTGCCGAACAGGACGGAACCGACTTTGAGAAAAAAACAAAACATCAAGGCCAGGCTGAAAGGTTCCACCGCCCCCGCCGTTTTCCTGCCCAGGCGCGCGACCACGGGCAAAAGGCCGATGCCAAACAACACCAACAGTTCGTTGACGCCGAGAAAACTCAGCGCCGCCGCCGCCGCGCCGAGCAGTGCCAACCACCCGTTCTTCACTGCCGTTGCGCCTAATCGCCACAACGCCTGCAAAATGATCGCAATCATGACCGGTTTGATCCCGTAGAGCACCCCTTCGATCTGCGGGAGCTTCCCGAATTTCACATAGCTCCATGCTAGGGCCGTGACCATCAATGTCGCCGGCAGGATAAAGCAGCTTCCCGCCACGACCAGCCCCGCCCAACCGGCTCGCCGGTATCCGACATGAATGGCCAACTCCGTCGAGTTCGGTCCCGGAATCAGATTGACGGCGCCCAGCAGGTCCAGAAACTCCTCGCGTGTCAACCAGCCGCGCCGTCGCACCACCTCGTCCTCGAACATCGAAATGTGGGCCGCCGGACCGCCAAAAGCGATGCTGCCCAGCTTCAGAAACAAACAGACCAGTTCCACCAAGCGCGCTTTCATCCGAGCCAGCCGCTCCAGCCCAACACAAGAAAGAAATAAAACCCGCCGAGCAACAGAATCGGAACAGATCGGCGGCGTCCGTTTTCGGGATCCGCCAGATGCGCTTCGCGCAGCGCCAGCCAGATGCCGATCACGACCAACAACATCGCCCCAACGGACAACTGCGGCATCGTCAGCCACGCCACCGGCTGTGACATCTGTTTGGCGTTCATTTTCAAAGCGGTGTGCACGCCCATCGGCTCCGCCCACGCATACGGCAGAAAACCAATCCATGAGGTGAACTTCTCCAGCGCCTTCGCCATGTGTCCCGCTGCCACCACCACCGCCATCGGCAAGGCCAGCCGCCGCCACGCTTCGCCCAACGTTTTCGCGCCGCCACCAAGCAGCGTCAGCCCGCCGAGCAACGACCAGATCACCAAAGGCCAAACAACAATCGTCCACAACCCTTGCACCCAGCCGCTCGCGCTGATTTGCGTCGGCGCCCAGAGAAACAAATGGCCGGCGGCTTTCCATACGCCGGTCAGCTCATAGGTCACGAAACCGGACACGATCATGACGAACAACGTCAACGGCCAGGAGGCGACCGACTCACGAGCATCCGAGCGCGGATACGGCGCTCGCAACAACAATTGCATTTGCCCGTCGGAATCAGCCTTGATGCAATCGCCACAGACCAGACAATCTTTGCTCGTGTTCAGTTGCGCGGGATTCAACAACGACGGACATACCCGGGCATTGGTTCCGCCACCGCTCGCCGCAGGTCGCACGGCAATCATCCCGCCGCGACCGTACGCACTCAACAGCAAATTGACCGGACAGAACCCGCGACAAAATGCGCGGTCCCGAAAAAACAATCCGACCACCAATGCCATCGCCAGCGAGACCCAAAGAAACACCGACGTGTAATGAGGCACGCGATGAATCTGCACTCCCGGCACGAGCAGTTGCAGCAGCGCGAAGAACACGATGACAAGACTGCCCCTGACCAGCCAGCTGCGCAGCGGGCGTTGCGTCAGCCCCAGCTTGCCGCCGAGTTTCTCCGCCCCGCTCGACACCCATTCGAGCGGACAGACCATGCACCAAACGCGCCCCAGCCAAAACGTCACCCACACCATCGCCGGCCACCACAATCCCCAGATGACGAGGTTCACAAGGTTGGTCTTCGCATAGAGCTTGGCGTTGACACCGGCGGGCGTGTAGTGGCCCCATCCGAGCACCGCCAGCGCGATATACACGCACAGCGTGGCGCCCTGAAACACTCCCGGAAAACCTTTCCAACGAACGAGCGCGGCAACAGCTCGGATTCGCAGCAGGTCGAAGTTGGCTCGCATAACGATGCGTTGACCTCTAGCCCGCACGCACCACCGGGTCAAGAGCCTTCTGGGATGCCACCGAGCTGCCACCGGCATCGAATCCACCTCGGCCCGGGCAAACAGCGCTTGCCGGCAAAGACCGGGTCTGATAATCTTCGGCTTGTCGCACACCCCTGAAGGAGAAGAACGATGCCGCGTATCTTCGACAACATCGAGCAGGACTTGCTGCCGGCATTGCAACAAACATTGACCGTCTCCGAACACGCCGATTTCTGTGTCGGCTATTTCAATCTCCGCGGCTGGAAGGCGCTCGACACACTCGTCGAGAACTGGAGCGGCGGCGACGGTCACCAGTGCCGGTTGCTGATCGGGATGCAACAGCCACCGCAGGACTTGTTGCGCGAGGCGATGAGTCTGTCGGAACACCAGTGGACACTCGATAACCCGACCGTCAAGCTCCTGAAAAAGCAGATGGCGGAGGAGTTCCGCCGGCAACTGACCTTCGGCGTGCCCACCGATGCCGACGAAGAAGGACTGCGGCGACTGTCGCGGCAGATCAAGGCGAAGAAGGTTGTCGTCAAACTTCATCTCCGGTATCCGCTGCACGCCAAGCTGTACTTGCTGTACCGCAATGATCCCGACAATCCGCGCACGGCGTATCTGGGCAGCAGCAACCTCACGCTGGCGGGTCTGTCGGAACAGGGCGAACTGAACGTGGACGTGCTTGATCAGGACGCCACCGAGAAATTGAAAACGTGGTTCAATGACCGTTGGGAAGACCGCTGGTGCGTGGATATTTCCGCCGAACTGGCGCAGATCATTGACGAAAGCTGGGCGCGAGAAACCCTCATCCCGCCGTATCACATCTACCTCAAGATCGCCTACCACCTCGCCCAAGAAGCCCGCTCGGGACTGGCGGAGTACAAGTTGCCGCCCGACTTGCCGGACCGCCTGTTCGAGTTTCAATCGGCCGCCGTGCGCGTGGCGGCGCATCATCTCCACAAACGTGATGGCGTGCTGATCGGCGATGTCGTCGGCCTCGGCAAGACCGTCATGGCGGCGGCGCTGCTGCGCATCTTCCAAGACGATTACAACTGGGAAACGCTGATCCTTTGTCCGAAAAACCTCGTGCCGATGTGGGAGGATTACCGCGAACGATACCGGCTCATCGCGAAGGTAATCCCATTCAGCAAAGTCATCCGCGAGCTGCCGGAGACCAAGCGGTACCGGATCGTGCTCGTGGACGAGAGCCAGAACCTCCGCAACCGCGAAACCAAGACGTTCAAGTTCATCCAGGAATACATCGAGAAAAACGACAGCAAGTGCGTCCTGCTCTCCGCCACGCCGTACAACAAATCCTACCTCGACCTCTCTTCCCAGTTGCGCCTGTTCGTGCCCGAAGACAAAGACCTGGGACTGCGCCCCGAACAGTTGCTCCGCGAGCTTGGCGGCGAAGTCGAGTTCATGCGCAAGCACCAAGCGAACGTCCACACACTGGCCGCGTTCGAGAAAAGCGAGCACGCCGACGATTGGCGCGAACTGATGCGGCTGTTCCTCGTTCGGCGCACCCGCAGTTTCATCGAGGAAAACTACGCCGAAACTGATCCATCCAACGGGCGCAAGTATCTGACCTTCGCCGACGGCACGCGCTCGTATTTCCCGACGCGCGTTCCCAAGACGATGCGCTTCAAGCTCGACGAGACCGATCCCGCCGACCAGTACGCGCGGCTCTACAGCGACGAAGTGGTGGACACCATCAACCGCCTCGCGCTCGCCCGGTACGGACTCGGTAACTTCGTGGATAAAGACACCGCGAAATCGGCCACCGATGCGGAGAAGCGTCAACTGGACGGTCTGTCCCGTGCCGGCAAGCGGCTGATGGGGTTTTGCCGCACGAACCTGTTCAAGCGGCTGGAGAGCGGCGGCATGGCGTTCCTGCAATCCGTGGATCGCCACATCCTCCGCAACTACGTCTTCCTCCACGCCATCGAGAACAACCTCGACCTGCCCATCGGCTCGCAAGGCGCGGACGTGTTGCTCGACCAGAGCGCCGACGCCGACCCCGAAACCGACGAAGCACAATTCGATTTCGACAACGACGATACCGGCGACAAGAAGGAAGCCGAAGCCGAGTTCACTCCGCATCCGTACACCGACAACTGGTACCGGCAACAGGCCGAGAACATTTACAACCACTATCAGACCACGCTCAAACGTCGGTTCAAATGGATTCGCCCCGCGCTGTTTCAAGACACGCTCGCGGACTCGCTGAAAACCGATGCCGACGAGTTGATGGCGCTGTTGCAAGCGCACGGCACATGGGATCCGGCCAAGGACACCAAGCTCCGCGCCCTCCACGACCTGCTCACGAAGGAGCATCCGCAGGAGAAGGTGCTCGTCTTCACGCAGTTCGCCGACACCGCCTACTACTTGTCCCGGCAACTCCGCGCGCGCGGCGTCAACGCCCTCGCGCCCGTGACCGGCGATTCCACCGACCCGACGGAGCTGGCGTGCCGATTCAGCCCGGTCAGCAACCGCAAAGACATCCCGCCCGGCCAGCAACTCCGCGTCCTCATCGCCACCGACATCCTCAGCGAAGGCCAGAACCTTCAGGACGCCCACATCGTCGTCAACTACGACATCCCGTGGGCGATCATCCGGCTCGTCCAACGCGCCGGTCGCGTGGATCGCATCGGCCAGCACGCGGAGAAGATTCACTGCTACTCATTCCTGCCGGCCGACGGCGTCGAACGCATCATCCGCTTGCGAGCGCGCGTCCGGCAACGGCTCAAGGAAAACGGCGAAGTGCTCGGCTCAGACGAACAGTTCTTCGAGGACGACCCGAAACACACTATGCTCAAAGACCTCTACACCGAGAAAGCCGGCATCCTCGATGGCGGCGTGGACAACGAGGTGGACCTTGCCTCCTACGCTTGGCAAATCTGGCACAACGCCACCAAAGACAACGCCGACTTGCGCAAGGCCATCGAGACCATGCCCGATGTCGTCTATTCCACCCGCGCTCATACCGGCACGCCCGACGCCCCCGAAGGCGTGCTCGTGTATATGAAAACCGCCGAAGGCAACGACGCGCTCGCATGGGTGAACAAAGACGGCCACAACGTCACCCAATCCCAACTCAAAATCCTCGACATGGCCAGGTGCGCCCCGGATACGCCCGCACTGCCCCGCCACCCGCAACATCACGACCTTGTCGCCAAGGGTGTGCAACACCTCATCACCGAGGAGAAAAATGTCGGCGGCCAACTTGGTCGCCCGCGCAGCGCGCGATTCCAGACCTACGACCGGCTCAAAAAATATCAGGAGCGGCTCAAATCCGAGAACAGCCTGTTTGCCACCGAAGAACTCAACAAAGTCGTGAACGCCATTTACCGGCACCCGCTCCGCGCGACGGCCACCGACACGCTCAACCGGCAACTCCGCTCCGGTATCTCGGATGAATCGTTGGCCGACCTCTGCATCAGCCTCTACCGGGAAGACCGGCTCTGCGCCATCACCGAGGAAGAACACCAAACCCACGAGCCGAAGATCATCTGCTCACTCGGATTATGGTCGGAGCTTGTCGGGGCATAATAATTGATGTATTGGTTATGGAGTTATGAATAGAACCACCGTTGTATTGCCAGACAACCTCAAGGCCCAAGCCATGAAAACCGCTCAGGCCAAAGGCATTTCCTTCGGCGAACTCGTCCGCGAGGCCCTCGAAAAACTCCTCGCCACATCGGGTGATGACGCGACGCAACGCTCGCGCCGGCAAGCCATCGCCGCCATGCTCCAATTCGCCGAAACCGCTCCCGCCGGCCCCGCCGACCTCTCCGAACGGCTTGACGATTACCTCTACAGCAAACCTTCGAAGAAATCACCGGCATGAAGATGATCTTCGTGGATGCCGGCCCGCTCGTCGCCATCGTCAACCCTGGCGACCAACACGCCGAAGACGCCCGTCTTGGCTGGTTGCGCTTGGCGGAAACAAAACTCGCACTCGTCTCCACCGAACACATCCTCGACGAAGTCGCCACCGCCATCTGCCGCTGGCAAAGTCCGCGACGCGCGGCCGACTGGGTTCGCCTGCAACTGGACAGCGGCTTGATCCGCTGGATTTCCTGCGGCCCGGAAGACTGGCGCACCGCCACCGAGTGGCTCACCCAATACTCCGACCAACAAATCAACTTCACCGATGCGCTCTCCTTCACCCTGATGCGCCGGCTGCGCATCACCGAGGCCTTTACCTTCGACCGCCATTTCCAGATTGCCGGATTTGAGAAGTGGATGCCCGCACACAAGGATGAAGGATGAGGGATTGTGAAACTGCTCGCCATCTTCACCAGCATCTCCCAAAAGACCAAAGCCCATGTCTCCTCCCCTTCATAATTCATCCTTCATAATTCATCCTTTCCCATGAAACTCGACCTCCAACGCGCCCGCGCCGCCCTCCAAGCCTTCGACTTCCGCAAGCTCTTCATCGAAGAACTCGGCTGGGCTGTGCCGCCAAACCCCAAGCCGGTCGCCTTCACCTGCGCCGACCGCGCCTACCGGCGAACCCAAATCTCCCAGCTCGGTGGCGTGGTCGTCCTGGAAATCACCGGCGACGACGCCAGCCTGCCGGACGCCAAAACCCGACTCGCCATCTACAAGGACATCGCCAAACTTCATCACGAAAACCTCATCATTTTCGTTGATCCCCAACGCACCCGCAGCCTCTGGTATTGGGTCAAACGCGACGGCACAAAACTTTACCCCCGCGACCATTTCTTCCTGCGCGGCCAGCCCGGCGACCTGTTTCTAGGCAAACTCGCCGCGATGGTTGTGGACATCACCGAGCTGGATTCCGCCGGCAACATCCCGGTCACCGAAGTCGCCGGCCGCCTCAAAGCCGCCCTCGATGTCGAGCGCGTCACCAAAAAGTTCTTCGCCGAGTTCGACGCCGAGCGCCTCGAGTTCACCGAGCTGATTACCGGCATCCCCGACGAACGCGATCACCGCTGGTATGCCTCCGTCCTGCTCAACCGCCTGATGTTCATCTATTTCCTCCAGCGCAAGTTCTTCCTCAACCACGGCGACGACCGCTACCTCCAAAACAAACTCGCCGAAATGCAGAAACAGGGCCGCGACTGCTACTACGAAAAATTCCTCAAAGTCCTCTTCTTCGAGGGTTTCGCCAAACCCGAAGAAAAACGCTCCGCCGCTGCCCGCCAACTGCTCGGCAACATCAAATACCTCAACGGCGGCCTCTTCCTCCCGCACCCCATCGAACTGCGCCACCCCCGCATCGCCGTCCCCGACCAGGCCTTCGTCAACCTCTTCGCCCTCTTCGAACGCTACTCCTGGAATCTCAACGACACCCCCGGCGGCGCGGACAACGAAATCAACCCCGACGTCCTCGGCTACATCTTCGAGAAATACATCAACCAAAAAGCCTTCGGCGCATACTACACCCGACCCGAAATCACCGAGTACCTCTGCGAACGCACCATCCACCGCCTCGTCCTCGACGCCGTCAACTCCCCCGGCATCCCCGGCGTCCTCCCCGCCCGCCGCTTCGATTCCGTCGGCGACCTGCTCCTGAACCTCGACGCGCCCCTCTGCAAAAAGCTCCTCCACGACGTCCTGCCCAACCTCAAACTCCTCGACCCGGCCTGCGGCTCGGCGGCGTTCCTCGTCGCCGCCATGAAAACCCTCATCAACCTCTACGCCGCCGTCATCGGCAAAATCAAATTCCTCAACGACCGCGCCCTGACCCAGTGGCTGGCTGACATCGAAAAGAAACACCCCAGCGTCAACTACTACATCAAAAAAACCATCATCACCGAAAACCTCTTCGGCGTGGACATCATGGAAGAAGCCACCGAAATCGCCAAACTCCGCCTCTTCCTCGCCCTCGTCGCCGCCGCCAACTCCGTGGACGACCTCGAACCGCTCCCCAACATCGAGTTCAACATCATGGCCGGCAACTCCCTCATCGGCCTCATGCACGTGGACGACCAGGCCTTTGAGAACCGCACCGCCGACCTCTTCCGCAAAAGCTACCGCCAAATCCTCGCCGAGAAAAACCGCCTCATCGAATCCTACCGGCACGCCACGACCTACGCCGAAGACCTCCAAGCCCTTCGCGACAACATCACCGCCTTCAAACAAAACGCCAACGCCGCCCTCAACGACCTGCTGCTCGCCGAATTCAGCAACCTCGGCATCAAATTCGAACAAGCCACCTGGGACGACAAAAAGAACGCCGAAGGCAGACCCGTCAAACGCTCCCTCCAACCCGCCGACATCGCCGCCCTCAAACCCTTCCACTGGGGATTCGAGTTCGACGAAATCATCAACCAACGCGGCGGCTTCGACGCCATCATCACCAACCCGCCCTGGGAAGTGTTTCAAACTGATGAGAAGGAATTCCTTCAAGAGTTTGACGAGACCATCCGCAAGAAGAAGATCGACATCAAGGAATGGGAAAAGCGGTTCGACAAACTCATGGAGGATAAGGCGATTCGCCAAGCGTGGCTGGAATACGAAAGCAAATTCCCGCATGTGTCCGCTTGGTTTAAGAAAGGACCGCAATACTCGTGTCTGCGAACCGGTAAGACGAACCTGTATATGGCATTCACCGAACAATGCTATAACCTGCTCCGCAAAGGCGGCTACTGCGGCATCGTGATCCCCAGCGGCATCTACACCGACCTCGGCGCAAAACAACTCCGCGAACTGCTCTTCACCAAAACCAACGTCACCGGCCTGATCTGCTTCGAGAACCGCAAAGAAATCTTCGAGGGCGTCCACCGCAGCTTCAAATTCCTCGTCCTGACCTTCGAGAAAGGCGGCGTCACCAAGAGCTTCCCGGCTGCCTTCATGCGCCACGACGTCGCCGAACTCGAACGCTTCCCGCAGGAAGGCGCAATCCCCATCGCCGTGGACCTCGTCCGCCGTCTCTCCCCCGATTCGCTCTCCGTCATGGAGTTCAAAACCCCGCTCGACGTCCAAATCGCCGAAAAAATGCTCCAGTTCCCGCTGCTGGGCGAAGAACTCCCCGGCAAATGGAATCTCCGACTCACGCAAGAGTTCAACATGACCACCGACGCCCACCTCTTCAAAACCGAGCCAGCCAAAGGCCGCCTCCCGCTCTACGAAGGAAAGATGATCTGGCAGTTCGATCACCGGCTCGCGCCGCCGCGTTATTGGGTGGACGAGAAACAAGGCCGGCAAGCCTTGCTCGGCCGCGAAGCGGATACCGGCCAGCCTCTCGATTACCAAGCCTACCGGCTGGGAATTCGCGCTGTGGCCTCAAACACCAATGAGCGTTCCCTGATTTCCTCGGTCGTTCCGTGCGACACATTTTGCGGTAATTCACTGCTTGCTGCGGGCAAAGCTGGTTTCCGAGAGACGGAGCTTCTTTTTGCGACAGCCATCCTCAACAGCTTTGTTGTGGATGCAATGTTGCGCAACAAAGTGACCACAAACATCAACATGTTCTACATCTACCAACTGCCCGTTCCGCGCCTGACGGAAGGGGACGGGGCGTTTTGGCCGATTGTGGAGCGGGCGGCGCGGTTGATCTGCACGACGCCGGAGTTCGACGACTTGGCGAAGGAAGTCGGCCTGAAAAGCCACCGCGACGGCGCGACCGACCCGGTGGCGCGGGCGAAGTTGCGGGCGGAGTTGGACGGCCTGATTGCCCATCTCTACGGCCTGACCGAGCAAGAATTCGCCTACATCCTGACCACCTTCCCGCTCGTCGCCCAATCGGTCAAAGACGCCGCCCTCCAAGCCTACCGGGACGTTGAGCGAGGGCTAATCAAATGACCACGCCGTATCATTCCGTGCCGCCGGGGGAGGAGCGAGGGGAAGTGCGAATGGCGATCGGCGAATGTCGAAGAGGAAACGACGCCGAGGCGATGGAGGCGAATTCGCCATTCGGAAGTCGTCATTCGTCATTTCCACCCGCCGTCTCGGCCGCGCCGCGGGGGAGGGCTTACTGCACGACAGTTTTTGGGGTGAAAGTGGTTGAGGCAGAACGGTTGACTCATGGAGTGAAACCCACAACCTTCGGGGTGTTGAACCAAGGAGGTGTGGGGACCCCGTGAGTCAACAACAGACTCTGTATCATTGGTGTCGGTGTGTTTCCAAGCAGTTTCCCAAACTCAGCAAACCGCAGGCGTGTGTCTTTGCCACCTTCAGTTTGGCCGTGGCACTGGCACGCCGCTGCGCGTTGCCGGCCGCCGCCGAAGCGCTGCCCCACTGGGGCAAGCCGGATTCGTTGGAGCGGCGCTGGCAACGGTTCTTGAGCAACTCGCATGTGGATTGGTCGTGCGGTTGCATGGCATTGGCTCGGTGGGTGATCGGGGCGCTGGCCGCGAGCCATCGCGTCGTGCTGTGGGTCGAGCCGTCCCGACGGCGCGACACGCTGGATGCTGCGACAGCGACGCGCCCCGTGGGAGTTGCATTTTATTCTTCATGCAGGAACAGCATGAAAAACTGCCGTGCAGTAAAGGGCGAGCCGGGGGCTCGTGGATCAGGAGGGCGCCGTGCTCTCCCACAGTTACGAGGGGGAGAACGACGTCGGCCCACAATAGGTCATGCGCGACATCGAGGCCACGCTCGCCAAACGTTGGAAAAAAGCAGGGGCGCACGGCGTGCGCCCCTGCCACAGATCTGACCGGCGGGATTACTTCGCCAACAAAATCTCCTTGGCCTTGTCGTCTTCGGCGTCCGTGATGAACGGGATGCCGGTCTCCTTCTCCGTCTCGCGGTTGGCCGCGAAGATGTCGGTGCGGCGGATCTCGTTGACGTCGAACTTGCGGCAACCGGCCAGCAATTGCTGGAGGCCCGCCGCGAGTTTGTCGGCCAACGTCCAGATCGCAATCGCGCCGAACGGAATGTTCTTCATCTCGTCTTTGCCGACCTTCTTCTGCACGTCGTAGTAACCGGCAAAGATTTCCTCGGGTGCGTCGCCGATTTCCAGCACGGTGGCCGGAAGTTTGTCCCAGTTGCCGTGGGTCATGTCTTTGCGGACGATGCGGCCTTCCTCGACGATCTCGCGTTCCTGACCGCGCAGGACGCCTTCGATGTTCGAGCCGACGAAACCGGGGATCATCAGCGCCCGGCCCATGCAGACCAGCTTCGTGTACGGCGCGCCGAGCGCGAGTGCCTTGAAGATGTGGTCTTCGCGCGCGAACCCGCCGGCAAACGCCAGGTCCACCACTCGCTTGCCTTTCTGGGCCAGCAGGTTGGCATACTCGTAGGCTTTGGCGTGGAGCAGAATCGAGGGCACGCCCCACGTTTCCATCATGTTCCACGGACTCATGCCGGTGCCCCCGCCCGAACCGTCAATCGTCAGCAGGTCCAATCCCGCCTCGGTGGCGAACTTGATGCTCATCGCCAACGCTTCCATGCCGTAGCTGCCGGTCTTGAGCGTGATCCGTTTGTAACCGAGTTTGCGCAGCCGCGCGACTTCCTTCAGGAACGCCTCGCGGACGCCCTCGGCCGTGCTGATGTCCGTGTACCCCAGCCGGCTGTGCCGGGCAAACGCGCGAATGGCGTTGCGTTCAAACGCTTCCTTGACCTCCGGGCGCGTCGGATCGGGGTCCACCACGTAACCGCGGTTCTTCAAGAACATCGCGTAGTCATACGTCGTGACCTGGATTTCGCCGCCGATGTCCTTGGCGCCCTGTCCCCACTTCAATTCGATGATGACTTTGTCGCCATACTTGTTGATGACGTACTCCGCCACGCCGTAGCGGGTGTCTTCGACGTTCATCTGGACGATGATCGCGCCGTAGCCGTCGCTGTAGCGGAGGAACGTGTCAATGCGCCGGTCGAGTTCGGGGGAGGACTTGATTCCTTTCTTGCCGATGTCCGCCTGCCGGTCAACGCCGACGACGTTTTCGCCGATGACGATCGGGAAACCAACCAGCGCCGCGCCCACCGCGAACGAACTCCAGTACTTCGCCGCGATGAACGTCGAGCCGAGCGCGCCGGTCATGAACGGCACCCGGCATTTCGTTTTCACTTTTGCGCCGAACTCGGTCGTGAGATTGACGTTGGGAAAGATGCAGTCGTCGGGATTGGTTGTGAGGCCTTTCGGGACGCCGTGGGCGCCGTAGAGGTACCCTTTGATGCGCAGGGCGTTGTAGTTGACGCCGACATGCGTGGTGTTGCTGCTGCCGGCGGTGACGATGCCAAAATCCCGCGGGTAAAGCAGTTTGCGGCCCATCATGCTGGCGAGCCAGGTTTCGCACTTGCCCTTGCAATCGGCACGGCACAGGGTGCAGAGGCCGGATTCGGCGGCTTGCCCGCGATTCGCGGTGCCGAGCACGTCATTTGTTCGAGGCCATTCAATCATGGATTGTAGCTCCTTTCGGGTTGGGGTGAGATTGTTGTCTTGCTGTTCATCCTCTGACGGTAATGCGAGGCCGCTTGTAGAGCGAGGTTGCGTCGTTGTCAAAGTGAAACATGCTTGCCGGCGAAGATTTCTAACGGCGATATTGCCGTATTATGAACCGACCAAACCTGCAGGCAAAAACGGTGATTCTCCGTGCTTTGCGTAATGTTGGCCAGTCGGCTGGGGCGGCCAAAATCCAGGAACAACTCAAGGCGATGGGCGCGAGCCTCCAGCCGTGCACCATCCGGTTTTATCTGTTCCAACTCGACCGGGAAGGATTGACCCGGCTTGTCAGCCGGCGCGCCGGCCGGGAATTGACGGCGGCCGGCCAGCAGGAACTGGGGAGCACGCCCGCTTCAAGCGGGCGTGCAGCCGCAATGGTCAAACACGGTAGGATTTCGAGCGCCTTGAAGAGGGCGGTGGACGGCTTGAGGGATTGGCGAAACCGCGAACATTTGTTCTTGCTCAACGAACGCGAGTACAAGAAGTACACGCTCAAGCACTACAACGACGGCACCTGCTAGCGCCGGGCTTGCGGCAGAAGTGAGCGCGGTTGCATCATCCCACGTTGGGGAATATTTTGGGTGTGGCGTCAGAGACCATCCGAGTCGTCCTTGTCCTGCCCCAGTCAGTGTAAGGCAGTTCACGGAGGCCAACATTGTCGCCAGTAGCTTCTAGGCGGGTCAGCAACAGACGATTGACCACCGCTGCCCGTTTTGTGTGACCGGTGAAATGGGGCTTGACGTTTCCATACTGGCTGGTATGGTGCGCCGCGTCATGCCGGCGCTTGCCCCTGAAATGCCGCCGAAGCTGGCCGAGAGCGCGTTTGAGTTGTTCGCGCGCCACGGCATCAAAAACGTCAATCTCGACCGCATCGCGTCGCACGCGGGTGTCACGAAGGGCAGTCTCTACTGGCACTTTGATTCCAAGCATGACCTATTGCTGGCCGCCTGCGACCACTATTATCGAAGCTATCTCACGATGATCCGCGAGGCAACCGAGGCGGTGGATGATCCGGTGAAACGACTGGAGCGTGCGCTGGAGTTGTCGGTGCGCACCTGTCTGGTGGATGACAAGAACCGCGTCTTCACGATGGAGGTCTGGACGATTGCCGCGCACGACGCGGCGGTGCGTCGCGGTTGGCAACGCTTTTACGACGAGGTGCGCCGTTTCTTTGTCCAATTGGTGACCGAGGCGGGCGTGGCGGTTGCCGACCCGGTGCGCGCCGTGAACGTGATGTTGGAGATGTTCGAGGGAATCAAGTTGCGCGCGATGTTTGAGCCGGAAATCTGCGCGCCGTCGGAAGCGAAACGAATCCTGGCCGAACTCAAAGAGATACTCGGCCTTCCACGGAAGTAAGGAGCCACCATGAAATCCCCTATCAACCGCAGACAGTTTCTCAAGACCACCGCCACGGCGTCGGCCGTCGCGCTCGGCGCGCTTGACATCCGCCGCTTCGCGCACGCTGCCGGCAGCGGCGTGTTCAAGATCGGCATGATCGGCGCGGGCGGACGCGGCGCGGGCGCGGCGATGGACGCGATGAACACGGGGCCGGATGTGCGGCTGGTGGCGATTCACGATTTTTTTATGGACCGGGTCAAAGCGAAGCTCGATGTGCTGAAAAAGGCGAAGCCCGATCAGGTGCAGGTGGACGACGCGCACTGCTTTGATGGTTTTGACGGCTACAAGGGCGTCATCGAGGCGTGCGACGTGGTGTTGATTGCCAATGCGGCGAAGTTTCATCCGCTCCACACGATGGCCGCGATCCAAGCCGGCAAGCACGTTTTCTGCGAGAAACCGCACGGGATTGACCCCTACGGGGTGAAAATGCTCGTCAAGGCTTGTGAACTGGCAAAGCAAAAGAACCTTTGCGTCGTGTCCGGCCTGCACAGCCGCTACCATCTCGGCTATCAGGAAACGATTCAGCGCCTCCACGATGGCGCCATCGGGGAGATTGTCGCCATTGAGGAGAATTTTCTGCGGGCGCCGTATGGCGTGTATCCTCGAAAACCGGGCCAGACCGAATTGGAAAGCCAGATTGCCAATCAATATCATTTCACGTGGCTCAGCGGCGACGATGTGCCGCAATCGCTCGTGCACAACATGGACCGCGCCACGTGGGCGCTGAAGGAAATGCCGCCGCTGAAATGCCATGGCATGGGTGGGCGGTCCTCGTCGGTCGGGGAAGAGTATGGCGATGTTTTCGACCATCATTCGGTCGTTTATCACTATGCGAATGGGGTGCGGGTCTATGCGTTTTGTCGGACGCAGCATGGTTGTTACAACGAATACTCCAGTTGGATTCTTGGCACGAAGGGCCGGTGCGACCTGATGCGCTGTCGGATCGAGGGCGAAACCAAGTGGCGATACGAGGGGAAAGCGCCCGAACCGCATTTCTACGAGCATGTGAAGCTGTTCGAGGCGCTACGGAACGGCAAGGTCATCAACAACGGCGACTACATGGCCCGCAGCACTCTGATCACCATCATGGGTCAGATCAGTTGCTACACCGGACAGGAAATCACCTGGGAACAAATCAACGCCTCCGATTTCTATTATCCGCCCAAGCCCGAAGACTGCCGCCGAGACATGGAACCGCCCGTTCAAAAAGGGCCGGACGGACTTTATCCCGTTCGTGTGCCCGGCGTGACCAAACTTCTCTGAGACCATGAAACACCCAATCACACGCCGCCAATTTCTCGCCGCTGCCGCAGCGGCGATCACAGCTCCGCACATTCTCCCGTCGTGGGCCGTGGCCCCCAGCAACCGCATCGCCGTGGGCTGCATCGGCATGGGCAGTCGGGGATCGGGTCACGCGCGCGAAATCTCCTCGTTCAGCGAAGTGCAAGTCGTGGCTGTGTGCGACGTTTTCCGCTCGAAGGCCGAGAAAATGCAACAATGGGTGGATCAACACTACGGCGCGAAAACCTGCGCGGCTGTGCAGGATTTTCGCGAACTGATTTCGCGTCCCGACATTGACGCGGTGACCATCGCGTCGCCGGAAAACTGGCATGCCTTCATGGCCATCGAGGCGATGAAAGCCGGCAAGGATGTTTATTGCGAGAAGGCGCTCTCGCTGACGGTCCGCGAAGGCCGCGCCGTGTGTGAGGCCGTTCGTCGCTACGGGCGCGTCTTCCAAGCCGGCACGCAGCAGCGGTCCGACCGCAATTTCCGTTTCGCTTGCGAACTCGCCCGCAACGGTTACCTCGGCAAAGTCCACACTGTCACCGCAGCGGTGCCCGGCGGACGCGACGCCAAGCGGGGCCGCAAATTGAGATACCCGGAGGCGCCCGTGCCGCCGGACCTGAATTACGATCTCTGGCTCGGTCCGGCGCCGTTCAAGCCGTATCGCGACGGCATTTGCGAGTTCAACTGGTATTTCTTCACCGACTACTGCGCCGGTTGGATTCAAAGCTGGGGCGTTCATCACGTGGACATCGCGCTCTGGGGCGCGCCGAGCCTGAGCGCCTCAACGCTCACGGTCGAAGGCACGGCGCAATTCGAGCCGGAAGGCGATGCTGACGTTTCGTTCAACTGGCAGGTCAGGATGATGCCGCCTGGCGGACCGTTGTTGCAGTTCTTTGATGATTCCAGCTCGCCGTTTGGTCACGGAGTGCGATTCGAGGGTGACCAGGGCTGGGTTCACGTCGTTCGCGGCGGAATCAAGGCCGAGCCGAAATCGCTGTTGGATGTCGCCATCAAACCCGGCGAAGATCGTTTGTATCGTTCCGATCATCACATGGGCAATTTCATCGAGTGCATCAAGACGCGTCGGGAACCTGCCGCGCCGGTCGAGGCGTGTCACGCGGCCACGACAGCGACGCTCGTTGCCGACATCGCCACGCGGACCGGCCGCAAACTCATCTGGGATTGGGAAACGGAATCGTTCCTCAACGATGACATCGCCAACCGGATGCTGACGCGCCCAATGCGCAGCCCCTGGCGGATTTGAGGAGACGCCACGATGAAACGCCTTTTCGTTTTCCTTCTTGCGTTGCCGCTGTTCGCTGCGCCTTTGCCGGAAGAGGTGCGACAAGCCGTGGAGCAGGTCCGCAAATACGATTACTCGCAGCCGCGCAGTGCGCCCTATCTGCTGGAGCAGTTCGCGCCGAAAGCCGACCCGGAACAACGAGCCGCGTTGGCGGCGTTGTTGGTGAAAGCGATCTCGTCGCCCGATACGACGTCGTTGGGCCGAACCCTTCTTTGTCAGCGTCTCGCGGTGGTGGGCACGGACGCGGAACGTGCGCTGGTTACAACACATCTTGGCGAGATGGTGAGCGAGACGCGGGCGCCGGTGCCCCAAGCGGTTTGTCTCGCCGAAGCGTCGGACACTGCGCCCGCAAAGCGCATTGCCGGTTTGTCGTCGTTGGCGCGGTTTTATCCGCAGGACGCACCGCCGGTGTTGTTGAAAGCGCTGACCGATGCCGATCCGGTGGTGAGCGCCACGGCGATTCAATTGCTGGGGAAACTTCATGCAGCGAGTTTGGTGGCGCAGTTGCCGAAGTTGGACGCCCCACGGCAGGTGCTTGCGTTGTCAGTGCTGGCGGATCACAAGGTCGTGGCGGCCCGCGACGCAGTGACGGCATTGGTCAACAGCGGCGACGAACTGGTGCGACTGGCGGCCATCCATGCGCTCGGGTCCGTCGGCGATGTGACCAGTTTGCCGCTTCTGGTCAAACTGGCCGTTGGAGAAAAGGCCGCCATCAAGTCGGCGGCGGAGAATGCGCTGGCCCAGTTGGCGGCGCCGGGCGTGGACAACGCGATTCTGGCTGGCATTGTCACCGGCTCATCCGCTGAGCGCCTGGTGATGATCAACGCCGCCGGTGGACGACAGATTGTGGGGTTGAGTCAGTTGTTGCTGAACGCGGCAATGGACAAGGACGAATCGGTGCAGACCGCGGCGTTGAAGACGCTGGCGAAGACCGGCGGCGCGGATGTCTATCCGCAGTTGGTGGAGATGCTCGCAACCGTGCGCAACCCGGCGCTGGAGAGCGCGGTTGTGTCGGTGGGCCGGCGCTTAGACGACCCGAAGGCGCGGCTCGCGCCGTTGTTGGCGTTGTTGGAACGCGCTGGCGCGTCGGTGGAGGTGCAAACGGCGGTGATGCGGACGCTGTCGCCCATCGGCGGCGCGGAGGCGCTGGCGGCGGTTCGCCAACGGTTGACGTCGCCGGACACAAACCTGAAGGACGCGGCCGTGCGTGCGTTGTGCGACTGGCCGGATGCGTCGGCGTTAGAGGATTTGCGGAAGTTGGCAGCGGACGCTTCGGCGAGCACAGTGCATCGGACGTTGGCCGAGCGCGCCGTGAAGCGGCTGACGGCGCCAGCTCCGCGCGAGCGAAAGGGTCCCGGCCGACCGCGCCTCTCCACTGCGGCGCGGCGTGAGGCATTGGCGAAATCTTTGCCGGCCGAGATGCGGTTGCTGGTGTATCTGGATTGCGGCCCGGAAACGGAGAGCGCATCGGCGGACGGCGCACGATTGCGTGTGCTGCGGGGCAAACCGTATCAGTGGGCGGACGAACCGGCAGGCACGATCGTCTTTGACGGCAAAGTGGTGCTGGTAGAGGTCAGCGGGCTGGATGCAACGAAGAATTATCAGATCGGCTTCACCTGGTGGGACTACGACGCGAATGGACGCGCCCAGTCGGTTTGGATTGGCGGACAGAAGATCGCAGAGAAAACGCCGTTGCCAAAGCGCGAAGGCCCCGCGACGCTCGCCGTTGGTATTCCTGCGGCGACGATCAAGGACGGAAAAGTTACGGTTGAGTTTCGCAAGGAAGCCGCCAGCAACGCGGTGCTGTCGGAACTCTGGCTGATGGAAGAAAAAAAGACGACGTCAGCGCCTCGCCAGTCCAACCCCGTGATGAAACCGAATGCAACCGCATGGAAGAAGGTGGTGATTGTAACGGGGCTGGAATATCCAGGCCACAAGTGGCGGGAAACCGCGCCGATCCTGAAAGAAGCGTTGGCAAAGGACAAACGGCTAGAAGTCACCGTAGTGGAACAACCCGAATTCCTGGCCTCTCCCAAACTGCCTGAATACGATGTCGTGCTGTTGAACTACCAAAACCATCAGATGCCAGCCCCAGAAGGCGCGCTGGCGAATCTGAAGAGCGCGATCGAAGGAGGCAAAGGGCTGGTGCTGTTTCACTTCGCCTGCGGCGCCTTTATAGATTGGAACACGAAGACGGTGCCGAAGGATTTTCTGGCGATTGCCGGGCGGGTCTGGAACCCGAAATTGCGCGGCCACGATCCGCGCGGCCCGTTCACGGTGCATATGGCCGATACCCAACATCCGATCACAAAAGGGATGTCCGACTTCGAGACCGACGATGAGCTGTACACCTGTCTTGACGGCGATGTGCCGATTCATGTTTTGGCCACGGCGATCTCCAAGGTGGACAAGAAAGAATATCCGATGGCGTTTGTGCTGACGCCCGGCAAAGGGCGCACATTCCACTGTGTGCTGGGACACGACGTAAAGGCGCTCAATTCGAACACGCTCGAATTGTTCCGTCGCGGCACGGCTTGGGCGGCGGGCGAGACGCCGACACCATGAGGCATTCACGGCAATGAAGCTTCTTCAAATTGTGGCGCTTGTTTTTACGGTGATTCGGGCGACCGCGTTCGCACAGGAGCGGCCCAATGTCCTGCTGATTCTCACCGACCAACAGCGTGGCGATATGCTTTCGTGCGCGGGCAATCGTTGCCTGAAGACCCCGAACCTCGACCGCCTAGCGGCGGAGGGGATGCGGTTTGCGCGCGCCTACGTGTCCAATCCCGTTTGTATTCCCTCCCGTTTCAGCCTGATGACCGGGCATCTGCCCAGCGTCATCGGGATGGAAGGCAATGACGACGAGCGGAACGCGGTTTCCGATGAAATCCTTTTGCATTCGCTCGGAAAGGTGTTTCAGCGCGCCGGCTACACAACCGCCTACGCCGGCAAGGTCCATCTGCCCGGCCAGGAGGGCGTGCGCGGAAATGTGCGAGCCTACGGCTTTGAGCAGCTTCTGGCGCCGCGCGACTTCATCGGAAGGGAGCCGACCGTCCATGCTTGCGTGGAGTTTCTGAAACAACCGCACGAGCAACCATTTCTGCTGGTGTGCTCATTGATCAACCCGCACGACATCTGTTACCTGGCCATCCGCGACTACTACGAGCATGGAGGCGAAAAACGGTGGGGACTTGAGCGCAATGCGATTCTGGAATTGGACAAGGCGCTGGCATTGCCGCCGGGCGTGTCAGAGCGGGAGTTTTTCGAGAAGCATTGCCCGCCGCTGCCTCCGAATCACGAGGCGCCACAGCAAGAGTTGACAGCCTCCTTGCTCCAGCGCGCTGCCGACGCGCCGTTTGTGCTCTGGACACGCCAGCACTGGGATGAACGCAAATGGCGATTTCACCGCTGGGCCTACGCGCGCCTGACCGAAAGCGTGGACGAGCAGATTGGTCGGGTCCTCGATGCGCTGCGTGAGGCGGGACTTGAGCAAAAGACAATCGTGGCCATGACCAGCGATCATGGCGAACAGGATGGTTCCCATCGTCTTGTTCACAAGACCTTCCTGTATGAGGAGTCGGTTCGCGTTCCATTGCTGCTGCGCTGGAAGGGCATGATCAAGCCCGAACAGGTGAACGACACCCACCTTGTTTGTACCGGCACCGACCTGCTGCCGACACTCTGCGATCTGGCAGGTCTGCCGGTATCGCCCACCTATCCGGGACGCAGCCTCAAACCGCTGACCCAAGGCCGGACCGTCACCGACTGGCGACAATTCCTCATCATCGAAACACGGCTGGCGCGGCTCGTGCACATGGGACGCTGGAAATACATGGTGGGCATTGACCCGGAACAGATGCCGGAAAAATACAGGCCTTTTCTGTCTGCGCACTACGTGCGGGAGGCGCTGGTGGATTTGCGAGAGGATCCCGGCGAAATGAGAAACGTCGGCCACGCGCGTCGCGCCGCCTTGGAACAGGGGCGCAGGCTGCTTCAACAATGGTGTCGCACACAGCAAAATCCATTGTGCGCGCGTTATCAAACAAACCTTCCGCCGACGAAACAACAAACATCCCGAAAGGAGAAATAGTGAACGCAATCACGAGAACCAAACTGCCACATTATACGCGCCGGCAATTCCTCGGCGGCACGCTCGCAACTGCGGTGGGGTTACCGCTTGCGTTGCGAGCACAAGAACGCAGTGCCCGCAAGATCAAGCTGGGTCTTATCGGCTGCGGCGGGCGCGGCTCATGGCTCGGTGATTTGTTTACGAAACATGGCGGCTTCGAGATTTGCGCGGTGGCGGATTATTTTCCCGAGCGCGTTGAGAGGGCTGGTGACACATTCGGTGTGGGCAAGGCGCGCCGCTTTTCGGGGCTGAGCGCCTATCGTCGGCTGCTGGATACCGGCGTCGAGGCGGTGACGGTCGTCAACGTCCCGCATTTCCATCCTGATCACGGTTACGCAGCGATTGAGGCCGGTTGCCACGTGTTTGCGGCAAAACCGGTCGCGGTGGACGTGCCCGGTGCCCTGAAAGTTCAAGCCGCCGGCAAACTCGCCACGCAAAAACGGCTTTGTTACCTCGTGGACTACCAGATGCGAACCGACCCCATCAATATCGAGGTTGTCAAACGCATCCACGAAGGCGGCCTGGGCAAACTCGCACACATTGACAGCGTCGGTTTTTCCTTGCCGTGGAGCGACCCGCCGATCAACACCGCCGAGGATCGGTTGCGCCGATGGCCGTTCACGGTCGCGCTCTCGGGTGATTTCATCACGGAATTCAGCGTCCACACGATCAATGCCGTGCTCTGGGTCGTCGGGAAACGCCCGGTAAGCGCCATCGGACGAACGCGCGTTTGCCGGGCCAACCCGCGCTCGGATTTTCGTGACATTTATTTGGTCACGTACGAGTTCGACGACGGTCTGTTGTGGACGCATCGTTGCCAGTCGTTGCGCAACGAACTGGAGTGGACCATCAAGCTCGATGCCTACGGGGACAAAGCCACGGCACTGCTGAGCTACCGCGGAAAATCCTACCTGCGCGGAGGCCCGAAACATTACGGCGGCGGGGAAGTCGTGAGCCTCTACGACCAGGGCGCCATCCGCAACATCGCCACCTTCTACGACAACATTGTGCAGGGCCGATTCGACAACCCAACCGCCCAGCAGGCCGGCGACGACGTGCTCACGGCTGTCCTCGGACGGGAAGCTTGCGCGCGCCGTTGTCAGCTCACGATGGAGGAGCTGATCAAGGAAAACAAAAGGCTGGAGTTTGACACGACCGGACTGAAAACCTGAAAACCAAAACCAGAAGGAGAACCAACATGATCGAACTAGGACTACATACGGACAACTGGCGGCCGTTGAGCATGAGCTTCGAGGCCGCCTGCGACAAAATCGTCGCTGTGGGCATCCACCACATCGAGTTCGCCGTGATTCACGGCCAGAACTTCATTCAGGCGCTCGGCTACGATCCCGGCGTCTCCTTGCAGAGCAATCCGCGCGCGCTGCGGCGCTACCTGGAGAAGAAAGGCTTGACCGTCACACAGATTGACGGCTCCTATCCGATGATGGGACCGAACGGCTCCGCCTTCGGTGTCCAATACGTCCAGCAGAGCATCCGGTTTGCCGCTGAGATCGGCTGCCCGATGGTGGACACCGTGGACGGCGCGTTTGAGACGCCGGGCATGACGCGCAAGGAGGTTTTCCGCGTCACCTGCGACAACTACGCGCAATGCCTGCCGTGGGCCGAAGACTACGGCATCATCATCAATGTCGAGCCGCACGGCCCCTACACCAACGACCCGGAGTTCATGCTGAAGCTCTTCAAGCATTTCGACTCCGAGTATCTGCGCTGCAACTTCGACACCGGCAACACCTTCATCGCCGGTCACACGCCGCAGGATTACCTCAAGATTCTCCGTCCGTACGTCACGCACCTGCACATCAAGGATGTCAGTCCTGAGTTGGCAGCCGCTGTGCGCGGCGAGGAAACCGGCATCGGCAGTTCCATCGTTCCTGTTGGCGGCGGCGTGAATGCCGACAACATCAGGAAATGCCTCGAATTCCTCCACAAAACCAAGTGGAGCGGCTCGGTGTCCATCGAGTGCCACGGCTCCGACGAGAACACGAAGGCGAGCGTGGACTGGATGCGCGCCGTGCTGAAGTCGCTGAAGAGGTAACACATGAGAAGCGTCGCTCGACGTGAGTTTATCAGTGGTGCGCTTGTTGTAGCGGCGGCAGGCGCGATGTTGCGTGCAGTAGCCGCCGAGAAGAAACTCGCTTTCGTTGCAGCGGGCAAGGAGTTTACCTTCGACACGGGGGCGCTTCGCGGCACGTTGCGTGGCGGCGGACAATCGAAAGGGCTGCTGCCGGTTTTTGACTGCGCCACCGGCACGGCGCTGGCGAAATCACTCGGCTTGTTATCGCCGTATCGGATGCTGGACTCGGAGACACGTTACGGTCATGCGGCGTGGGACTGGGCGAGCGAAGCCACCTTGCTGGCCAATGGCGCCGTCATGGTCCACTGGACAGCCGACAGCGAGCATCCATTCGACATGACAGCGGTGTATCGTTGGAGCGCGGCCAACGCGCTGGATCTCACCATTCGCCTGACCGCGCGGAAACAATTGCGCAAGATGGAAATCTTCGTGTCGAGCTACTTCGACGGATTCCCCGACACGGTGGTGTACGCAGGCGACAAGCCTTCGTTCATCGGCGCGCCCAAAGACGTGGGCAAATGGCAGATGTTCCCGCGCGATGAGGAGGCGGTGAAGCTGATTCAGGACGGACGCTGGAAACGAGGGAAAAATCCGGTCGAATGGGTGATACGCCCGAAGTATGCGCTGCCGGTGGCGATTCGCCGCGATCACGAGCGCCAGTTGGCCGCCGTGGTGATGACGCGCCCGCAGGATTGTTTTGCGATGGCCTGCCCGCAGGACGAGGAAGCGCATCGCTCAATCTACCTGTCGTTGTTTGGTCGCGACTTGAAGAACGGCGAGTCGGTCGAGGCGCGGGCCCGGCTGGTGATCGGTCGCAATATCACCAATGAACAGGCGCTGAAACTCTACGAAAAGTTCCGAGCCGATCAGACAACCTCGACGGGACAACGCGGCAGTGATTCGAGAAAGACGCGCCCGTAACGTTTCGTCAGAACCCGGTTGTCCAAAATCACGACAATGCCGTGATCGGTTTTCGAGCGAATCAGTCGGCCAATGCCCTGACGCAGTTTCAAGACGGCTTCGGGCAACGAGTATTCGTGGAATGAACTGCCGCCGCGCGCTTCGATGGCTTCCATGCGCGCCTCGGTGAGCGGATGATCGGGCACGGCAAATGGCAGGCGCGTGATGATGACGTTGCTCAATGCCGCGCCGGGCACATCCACGCCCTGCCAGAAACTTTCCGTGCCGAACAGCACGCTGTCGGTGTCTTTCTTGAAGGTTTCCAACAAGCGATGACGGGAAAGCCCCTCGCCCTGAGCCAGCGCGAGAATGCCGAGCTCCGCGAAAAACGGTTGCATCGCCTCAAAAGTGTCGCGCAACAGTTTGTAGCTTGTGAACAACACCAGCGCCTTGCCGTGGGTGAGTTTGATGAAATGTTTGAGCCACCGGACCACGGCATCTTTGTAGGCTGCATCGTTCGGGTCGGGCATCTCGCGCGGGATGTAGAGTTTCATCTGACGCTGATAGTCGAACGGCGAACCGAGTTGTTGCGCTTCCATGCCGTCGCCGCCGATGCGGCGCAGGAAATAATCCAGCCGCCCGCCGATGGCGAGCGTGGCGCTGGTCAACACGACCGAATCATGAGCGTCGAACAACATCGTTTTCAACGCGGGTGCCACATCAATCGGCGCGGCGTGCAGTTCGATGTTGGGCTGGCGGACCGAGCCGCCGCGTTCGACCCAATAGACGTGATTCTCCTCGCTTTGTTTCAGAAAGGCGCCGAGCGTCCAGCGCGCATCTTCCGCTTTGCGTGACCACTCCGCCAGTTCCTCCCGCAGTTCTTTGTCTTCGGTTTTTTTCTGAAGCGCGCGAATCTTGTTGATGAGATCAGCCAACGGGAGCGAAAGCGTGTCCTCCACAAAATCAGGGCGCCGAATCCGCATGGTGGTAGCGGGCGATTTGCCCGGCGTCAGGCGCGCGACGGCCGCATCCACGCCGGCAAAAAATGTGTCGGCGCGTTCGAGCAACGAGGCGACGTCTCGAACAAGGCTGCCTTCGCGCAGCAGGGCAAGCAGTCCTTTCTCGGTGCGCGGGTTCCAGAGTTTGTGCAACAACCAGCGCAGGCTGGCCTGTGTGAGTTCGAGGCCGATGTGTTCGGCGGCGACCGCTTCCAGCGTATGCGCCTCGTCGAGCACAACAAACTCAAACGGCGGCAAAATGGCGCCGGCATCCTCCTCATCCATGTCGCAGCGAATGGCCAGTTCCGTGAACAGCAGTGCGTGGTTGACGACGAGCAGGTGGGCGTTGGCCATCTGGCGGCGGGCTTGCTGGTAGAAACATTTGTGGTTGTCGTCCTCGCACTGGCGCGGGCCGCACAGGCCACGTTCGGAACAGACTTCGGTCCAGACTTTCGGGTCGGGTTTGAAATCGAGGTCGGAGAGGCTACCGTCGCTTGTCGTTTTGGCCCACGCGGCGATGCGTTCCAGTTCGGCGATTTCCGGGCCGAGGAATAACTTGCCGGCATCGCGCAAGGCCCGATGGAGTCGGCGTGGGCAGAGATAATTCGAGCGGCCTTTGACAAGTGCGGCGCGAAACGAGACTTCAGTGGGCACACGGCCTTGTTCGTCGGCGAGCGCGCGCAAGAAATGCGGGTCGTGGAATTTTTTCAGGGTTTGCTGGATGAAGGGGATGTCTTTTTCGAGGAGTTGTTCCTGAAGGTTAATGGTGTGGGTGGAGATGACGGCGCGTTTGCCAGATGTGAGCGCATGAAGGACGGCGGGGATGAGGTAGGCGTAACTTTTACCGACGCCGGTGCCGGCCTCGATGGCGAGATGGGTGGATGTTTGCAAAGCGCGGGCGACGGCGGCAGCCATTTGCTGTTGTTGGGGACGAAACTCAAACTTTTTGCTGTGCGCGAGCAGCCCGGTGGGCGAGAAGATTTCGCAGACCAACTTCGGCAGGTCGGGCGCGTTTCGTTCGGCCTCTGACAACGGTCGGATCATGGCGAAAAGGTTTCCCCGATCTCGCGCAAGACGACGCGGTCGGCTCGCGGCCCGGCGGCGGCGAGCAGCCGTTGCAAGGGTTCATCGGGAGGCTCCTGCGTGAGGACGAACGTGGAATGGTGAATCGGCGCGAGGTACCGCGCCTTCAAGTCGGTGAACATTTTCCAAGTCTGTTCCGGCGAGGCGTGGGAACGAATGTAGGGGTTGTAGCCGCCGATCGGCAGAATCGCCACGTCAATGTCGCGCCCGGCGCAGGCACGGGCAAGGTTCTCCGTGTATGCCGTGTCGCCGACGAAGAGGATGGCGTGACCGTTGCGTTCGAGCAGATAGGCGTTGTAGCCGCGCGCACGACCGTAGGGGAGGCGCGCGCCCCAGTGGTTGACCTTGATGGCGGTGATGCGGACGCCGTTGGTCTCGACATTCTCGCCCCAATGAAGTTCGCGGGCAGGCATCGGCAGACAATCGGATGTTTGGGACGCCGTGATAACGATCGGGCGGGACTTGAGTTGGCGAAGGCTTTTGGTGTCGAGGTGATCCATGTGCGCGTGCGAAATCAGCACGAAGTCCAGCACCGGCAATTGGTCGGTGCCCAACGGGCAATGAACGAGCCGACGCGGGCCGAAACTGAGCTTGTCGAACAGATGCAGTCCGATGCTTTCGCCGAGGACCGGGTCGGTGAGAATCCATTTGCCGTGGAAATAGATCAACATCGTGGCGTGTCCGAGCCAAGAGAGAGTGATGCGGTTGTTCGGCCACTGGCGCGGGTCGGGATGGTGTTTCGGGTTCACGGTGCTGAAGCGACTTTCAAGGCGCCGCTGGTTGAAGAGATAGGTAATCCACTTCTGAAACGGGTAGAGCGCGACCGCCATCACCAGCAGCAATCCGAGCACGATGTAACACCACTTGGGCACGGGCTGTTGTTATCGGAGCGGCGCGCCGGATGCAATCAGGAAGCGTTGTCGGTCAGCGGCGGGGAGCCACAACTTCCCCAGCGAAAACCCTCTGAACAGAGGGCTGTGAAACGCGAGCGGCGCTCCGAGGATCCGGGCGCGCTGGCGGTTTCTGTTCGAGCGGCGCAACGTCGGACTTGCGCGTGGCGGTGGAGTTTGTTAGGTTGCGCCCGCTTCCGACGGCGCGCTCGTAGCTCAATTGGCAGAGCAGCGGACTCTTAATCCGCGGGTTGCAGGTTCAAGTCCTGCCGGGCGCACCAGCTCATCTCAATGCATGGCAAGGCCGCCGCTCACATCCACGGTCGCGCCGGTCATGTAGCTGGCGCGGTCCGATGCAAGGAACACCACCACGTTGGCCACTTCTTCGAGCGTGGCAATGCGCCGAAGCGGCACGCGGCTTTCGAACTTCTCGCGGTTGGCGTCGAGAAACGGCGCCAGCATCTCCGTGTACATGAATCCGGGCGCGACGCAATTCACACAGATATTTTTCGGAGCCAGCTCCCGCGCCAACGACACGGTGAACGCAATCATCGCGCCCTTGCTGGCGTCGTAACCCGCCTTGCCCGATTCCGAACCGCGAAACGCGGCCTGCGAGGAAATGTTCACGATGCGTCCCGTCCGTCGGGTTTTCTCCAACTGCCGCACGAATTCGCGGCTGCACAGGAAGGCGCCGGTCACGTTGACCTGAAACGTGCGGTTCCACTCCGACTCGCTCCATTCCGTCAACGGCGCGACCGGGCAAACGGCGGCATTGTTGACCAACACATCCACTGCGCCGAGTTGCTCGAACATCCGCACTACGTCCGATTCAACCGCAATGTCAGCCATCACCGCCACCGCGTCGCCTCCGCACGCGCGAATCTCATTGACCACGGCCTCGGCTCTTTCCGGGTTGCGATGGTAGTTCACGGCCACGGTGGCCCCTTCGGACGCCAGCCCCAGGCAAATCGCTTTGCCCAAACCGTGAGAACCGCCGGTCACGAGGGCAACTTTGTTTCTCAAGTTCAGTTCCATCGTTGACTCCTTTCTGAAGTTATGTCAGCAGCGCGGGAGAGTTTTCCAGCGCCGCGACTAGAATCGTCTGCAGGTTTCCACGAATTTCACAATGGCTCGTACGTCGTGATAGTTCGCCTTCCAGTTGTGCGCTTTCGCGCGATTTGGGGGCTGGCCGTCGGAGGTAACGGTGTCGTACCAGACTCCGTCTTTCGGATCGGCCAGATCGTGGGCGATGAAGTCGAGCAGTTTCATCAGTGCGGTTTCGTATTTCGGATCGGGCTGGTGCTGCAACGCTTCGGTGAGCGCCGCCATCATCTCGGCCTGCACCCACCAGACTTTCCGTGTGTCGTGAGCCGGTTCGTTCCGCGCGCCGCGATGGTAGAGGCCGCCCCGCTCGGCATCCCAACCGCATCGCAACGCGTGGTCAAGATGCGCGTAAAAATGCGCCCACGAGGGCTTGCGGCCGAGCACGTTCTCAGCGCGGATCATCAGCCAGGCAAACTCGACGTTATGGCCATACGATAATCCCGCGCTGCGCGGATCGGTGACCGCCGACCAGTCGGGGTTGCGGTGAAAACACGACTGCCCGGCATCGAACGGGTAAAAGTAGGTGGCGTTGATCTTCAGTGCCTCCTCCAGCGAGCGGCGAATGTCTGGGCCGCGGGTGACCTCGTAAAGTTCCGTCAACGCCTCCATCAAGTGCAGATGCGTGTTGGCGCTTTTCAGGCCGGCGACCTCGACCTCGCCTGCCGGGTCGCGCAATGGCAACGGCGTCCAGTCCCGTGTAAAATGTTCCAGCCAGCCACTGTGCCGGGCGTCGTGCGCCCGTTGCTGCAAGGTCTGGTAAAGCTCTCTGGCGTGACGAAGCGCATCGGGATCACCGCTGGTGCGGTGATATTCCACCAGCGCGCAGATCACAAACGATTGGCCATAAACGAACTTGTGCTCTTTCAGCGCACGGCCATCGAGTGCGGTCTTCCAGAAGTAGCCACCGTGTTGTTTGTCGCGGAAATGTTCGAGCAGAAAACGGTAACCCTGCTCGGCGGCTTTCCGATAGTTGCGGCGCGCATCCGAATAACCTTTCCGATGCACCAGCGAGAACGTCCAGATCATTCGCGCCTGTGTGACGACCGCTTTCTCCTTCGCTGGCCCCGGATCGGCCAGCACATAGCCGCCGTGCACGGGGTCCTGCGCCGTGTCGTACCAATACGGCAGAATCCTCTCGGCCAACTGCGCTCGGAATTCGCGTGCACGCTCCGACAGAGGAGCGGCAGCGCCTGATACCGCAACAGAAAGGGCAAAGGCTCGAAGCAGAAATATCGAAAGCCGAACCCAATTCGAATGACCCAAGCGGCCATGTTCCAAACACCAAAGTTCGCCGCATTCGGATTTTGGACTTGTTTCGTGCTTTGCGCTTCGACTTTCCGATTTCATGCTCTAGTAGTTGCCGCTGGCGGTCGCTCCATCGAGCACTGCTTCCGTCGAACCAACGCCAAGCCGGTCCGCGCCTTGTTGGAGGTAAGCGACCGCTGTTTTCCAGTCGCGGATGCCGCCCGACGCCTTGATCTTCAGGCGACCGCCCACGGTTTTCTTCATCACTTCGACAATCTCCGGCGTGGCGCCGGCGCCGGCAAAGCCGGTCGAGGTTTTCACAAAGTCGGCACCGGCTTGCTCGGCGAGCCAACAGGCTCTCGCCACCTGCTCCAGCGTCAGATACGCGGTTTCGAGAATCACCTTCACCAGCACCCCCTTCGGTTGAGCAACGGCCACGACGGCAGCGATGTCTTTCCGAACCGCCTCGTAATCGCCGGAGAGAAACCGGCCGATGTTCATCACCATGTCCAGCTCCTGCGCGCCGTCCTCAATCGCCAGTTTCGCTTCCAGCGCCTTGACTTCGGGCCGGTGATGGCCATGCGGAAAACCGATCACGGCGCACACTCGCACGCGGCTGCCGGCCAAACATCGGGCGGCAAGGGCGACATCGCAGGGTCGCACACACATGCAGAAAACGCCGCGCGCGATGCACATCTTTGCGTGTTTCTCGACATCGGCGTCCGTGAAATTCGGCTTCAGGACGGCGTGGTCAATTTTTCCCGCGATTTCGGCGACGGTGAACGAGTTCATGCCGACAGTATAACCCGCGCCGGGCTTTGGGTTCGACACAAAACGGAGGTAACGGCGAGGCGGGAACCGTCCGATGGGAGGAGACTAGCGGGCCAGTCGTGCAACGATGCGCTGCATTTCGGATTCCTGGGCGATGATGGATTCGACCAGTTGGAACTGCGTGCGGCAACGGTCGAGGTTGTGGCCGTCGCGGTGGACCTTGAAATACACGTCGCCCTGCAGGTAGTCGGTGAGGAACCGCACGCCGATCTCGAAACAGATGAGTTTGCCCGAAGCCACCAGCAGGGAGCGTTCCTCCCTGGTGAGGAATCCGTTGGTGGCGGCGAGGTAACCGCTGGCCAGCGCCTCGAACAGTTCCATCTCCACGCGAACCTTGCTGAGGTCGCGTTCGTCCTCGGCGGCGCGGCAGGTGGCCGTGCGAACCATGTCGCCAAAATCATACAACGCCAAGCCGGGCATCACTGTGTCCAGATCAATGACACACACCGCCTCGTCGGTCTTCTCATCGAGCAGGACGTTGTTGATCTTGGTGTCGTTGTGGGTCACGCGTTCGGGAAGATTCGCGTCGAGCAGGATGCTACAGAGGGGTTTGTGTTGCAGGGCAAACCGGATCTCCGTGCTGGCGCTGGCGGCACGACCGGCCACGTCGGCCTCGATGGCGCGCTCCAGCGCGGCGAACCGTTTCGGCGTGTGGTGGAAATCGGGGATGGTCTCCTTCAGGCGCGGTGGCGGGAAATCGGCCAGCAATCGTTGGAACTCGCCGAATGCTCGCGCGGCTTCAAACGCCTGCTGCACGGTCCGGACAGTGTCGTAACTGCGAGCGCCCTCAATGCAGTGATACGTCCGCCAGTAATTGCCCTCCTCATCGCGGCAATACATGGCGCCGCTGCGGGTGGGAACCAGCGTCAGGCCGTGTCGTGCCGCGCGCGGGCCGAGTTTCTTTTGGAGGTGCGCCGTCACACGAGCGATGTTGTCCATCATCGCTTCCGGGTTGCGGAAGACCTTGTGATTGATGCGCTGGTGAACGTACCGACGGAGGGTATTGTCGTGCCGATACGTGGCCAGATAGGTGTCGTTGATGTGGCCGCTGCCCCAAACTTCTGCGCCGCAAAATGCACCCTCAATGGCAAACTGGGTTGTGATGTATTTCAGACTCATTCGTTGACAAAATGCACCGCCAGCCGTCTTGGCCCGTGGGCGCCCAGCACCAGCACCTTCTCAATGTCCGCCGTCCGACTCGGCCCGCTGATCACGCTCACCAAGCTGGGCAAACCGCCACCGTACTGCCTCCGCACTACCCCAAGAGCCGCTTCCAAGTCCAGCACGATTTGCGAGCGACGCGCCACCACCAGATGCACCGGCGGCAATACCGAAAGCGCCCGTTCCTCGCTGCGGCGACAAGCCACGACGACCGAACCGGTCTGCGCCACCAAGCAAACGCATGAGGTGACGCCCAGTTCCGCCTCGCGCACCGGCACAGTCATCCCGACCCGGCCACAAGCGGCGGCGACCAGATCGCTGTCATCGGTGGCGATCTTTCCAAATCCGGCCAAAAACTCCGGCAACGATTCCACGATCTCCCCGCGCAACGCCACAAACTCCTCGCGGAACCGCGTCTCCGCATCGCCCATCGGCGGCCAGACCGGCGCTTCCGATGGCGACGGTGGTCGCGGCGCTTCTGCGCGAACAGCGTCCCGAACGCGACTCAGAATGTTCTCACGCGCGCTCATGTTTCCTCCACCAGTCCCGAAACGCTTCCCGCGGCGGATCGGGCAAATCGCGGTATCGGGTCCACGCCCTAGCCAGCGGTTGGGCCAGGCCGAGCCGCATCGCCCAACGCGCCAGCCTGCCGCCGATGGCGTACCGTCGCGCCGATTGCACGCCCCAAAGCCAGACGCGAAACATCCACCGTTGCAACGGCGGATCGAGCCGTTGCCGCACGGCGTTTCGCCGGTTGTGGAGCAGATGATGATGAATCGGGATGCGCACGGGACAAACATCGGCGCAATGGCCGCAAAGCGAGCTGGCATACGGCAGGTGCGACCAATCCGGCCAGCCGCGCAAGTGCGGCGTAATCATCGAGCCGATGGGACCCTGATAGGTCGTGCCGTAACTGTGACCGCCCACGGTCTTGTAAACCGGACACGCATTCAGACAGGCGCCGCATCGGATGCAATGCAATGCGTCGCGCTGCTCCACGTCGGCCAGCAACTGCGTCCGCCCGTTGTCCAGCAGGATCACGTGCAAAGGCTCCGAGCCGCCGACCAGCGTGTTATAGACCGTGAGAAACTGCCCCGTGCCGCGCGTCGCCAGCAACGGCCAGAACAACGCAAGGTCTTCGAGCCGCGGCAGCAGTTTCTCGATGCCCACAACGGCCACATGCAACCGTGGTAGCGCCGTCGTCAAGCGAGCGTTGCCTTCGTTGGTGCACAGAACGATCATGCCGGGGTCGGCCACAGCGAAGTTCGCGCCCGTGATTCCCATGTCCGCGGCCAGAAATTCCGCGCGCAACCTTTCGCGCGCAATGCCGGCCAGCTCTTCGGCGGTGGCGTCGAGCGGCGTGCCGAACTTTTCGTGGAACGTCTCCGCAATCTGTTGACGGTTCAAATGCATCACCGGCGTCACAATGTGATAGGGCGGCTCGCCGCGAAGCTGACAGATATACTCACCGAGGTCGGTTTCCAACACGGTGATTCCCGCCGCCTCCAGCGCCGGGTTCAAATGAATTTCCTCGGTGACCATGGACTTTGATTTCACCGCCTTGCGAACGCCGTGCTGCCTCGCCAGCGAGAGGACGATCTGTGTCGCTTCCTCGGCGGTCTCGGCCCAATGCACATGGCCGCCCGTGGCCCGCACGTTGCGCTCGAACTCCTCGAGGTAGTGGTCCAAGTGGTTCATCACCTCCCATTTGACGGCGGCGGCGCGACGCCGCGCCGTCTCCCAGTCCGCGAACCGGGCCAGGCCCCGCGCCACAGCCGCGTGATACGTCGCGGTGTTTTTGGCGACGATGGCGCGGTGGTTCCGATCGAAGGCTTTCGCCTCGCAGGCGCGGCGGAAGCGTTGGGCGTTGGCGTTCATGTTTGCGCCAGCACCTCCGCGAGATGTTTGGTTCCGACCGCCAACTTCCGACGCCGCAGCCAACCGCCGATTTGCATCAGACAACTGGAATCCACGCTGACCACATACTGCGCGCCGGTGGCGACAATGGACTGGCATTTCACCTCGTCTATCGCGCTCGAAATCGTCGGGAACTTCACCGAGAACGTCCCGCCGAATCCGCAACAGCTCTCCGCTTCGGTCATCTCGATCAACTCCAGCCCGCGCACGGCGCGCAGAAGCGCGCGCGGTTCCTGTTTGATGCGAAGCTCGCGCAACGTGTGGCAGGAATCATGATAGGTGACTTTCGCGGGGAACTTCGCTCCCACGTCGGTGACGCCAAGTTTCTTCACAAGAAACTCGGAGAACTCAAAGGTGTTGGCGCTGGCCCGGCGGAGCTCGCCGAGCAGTTCCGGGTAAAAATTGCGCACCATCGCCGTGCACGAACCCGACGCGCTGACAACGGCATCATAGCGGTCGAAAATGTCGCAATAACGCTTCGCCAGCGTCCGCGCCTCCTCCCAGTAGCCGGTATTGAAAGCGGGCTGACCACAGCAAGTTTGCTCCGCCGGGAAACAGACTTCCACACCGACCCGCCGCAGAACGGCGACCATCGCTTCCCCGACTTCGGGATAAAACTGGTCAACAAAACACGGAATGAAGAGGGCGACTTTCATTCTTCCAGCGCCACCGGGTTGGTCAGCCGTCCAATTCTCTCGATCTCGACGGTCACAATATCGCCCAGCTCAAGATAGCGCGGCGGCGTGCGCGCCATACCCACGCCGCTCGGTGTCCCCGTGAAGATGACCGTGCCCGGCAACAACGTCGTGCTGCCACTGAGAAATTCGATCAGCGTTGGCACATCGAAGATCATGTCGCTGGTGTTGTTCTCCTGCAACACCTCGCCATTGACTAGCGTCCGAATCCGCAACGCATTCGGATTCGGGATTTCGTCGGGCGTCACCAAACACGGTCCCAGCGGAGCAAAGGTGTCGAAGGACTTTGCGCGACACCACTGACCGCCGCTGCGACGTTTCTGCCAGTCCCGCGCGCTGACGTCGTTGCCGCAGGTGTATCCGAGCACGTATTGTAGCGCCTCGGCGCGCGACACATTTTTGCAGGGTTTGCCGATGACGACAACCAGTTCGCACTCATAGTCCACTTCGTCGCTGCGCAACTGGCGCGGAATCAAAATCGGGTCGCCCGGATTCTGGACGGCGGCGATGTTCTTCATGAAGAGCACGGGAAACTCCGGGATGGGTGCGTGCGTTTCGGCGGCGTGTTGCCGGTAGTTCAAGCCGATGGCAAAGATGGCCACCGGCGCGACCGGCGCGAGCAATTTGCGAACGTCCGCCCTCTGCTCCGTCACATGCCAGTCATCGGGAAAGGCCCCCGCAATGTTTCGGGCGGTGCCGTCCGCTTGTTCCACGGCCAACCCCACCCTCCCCTGCGCATCCAAATATCGAATGATCCTCATTGCTCGTGATGTTACCTGTCGGCGGGTCGTTTGACAAGGTCTTGCTCCACGAGCGAGAAGCCGACAAAGAATTCGGCCAAGACGCGGCCCGATCACCGGCTCTACACAGCAGAAGGCGCGGAAGAACTGCTGGCGGCGAGCCGTTTGTTGTAGTCGTCGGTCATCAACGCGGCAATCAACTCGTCGAGATCGCCGTCGAGAATCGCGGGAAGATTCTGAATGGTCAGGTTGATCCGGTGGTCGGTGACGCGGTTCTGTGGAAAGTTGTAGGTGCGGATTTTCTCGCTGCGGTCGCCGCTGCCGACCTGGTCGCGGCGTGTGGCGGAAATCTTGGCCGCTTCCTCCTGCTGTTTCTGGGCGAGCAAACGGGAACGAAGAATGCGCAGCGCCTTGTTTTTGTTTTTCAGTTGGCTGCGTTCGTCGGCGCACCGAACCACCAGGCCGGTGGGTTTGTGGACGATGCGAACCGCGCTGTCGGTGGTATTGACGCCCTGACCGCCGGGACCGCTGGCGCGGCAAACGCTGATTTCCAGGTCTTCGGGCTTGATCTGAATGTCCACCTCCTCGGCTTCGGGCAACACGGCGACCGTTGCGGTGGAGGTGTGAATGCGTCCCTGCGCTTCGGTTTCGGGAACACGCTGGACCCGATGGACGCCGCTTTCGTAACGGAGCTTTTTGAACACGTCCTGCCCCGACACGGAAAAAATGATTTCCTTGAAACCGCCGCGTTCGCTCGGACTGGCATCCATGACCTCGATTTTCCAGCCCTGTTTGTCAGCGAACTTGCTATACATCCGAAAGAGATCGGCCCCGAAGAGCGCGGCTTCCTCTCCGCCGGTGCCCGCGCGGATTTCGACGATGATGTTGCGGGAGTCGTTCGGATCGGGCGGCACAAGCCCGAGTTGGACTTCATGTTCCACGCGCTCAAGCTCGCGTCGAAGCGTTTCGAGTTCGTTTTTGGCCAGTTCTCCCAGTTCCGGGTCGGACACCAGTTGTTCGGTCTCGGCGATCCGCCTCTGGAGCGTCTCCCAACGCTCGGCGCCGGCGAGGAGTTTTCGCAGACGCTGCAATTCGCGCGCGAGGTCGCCGGCGCGCCGCTGGTCGGCGAACACGGCGGGACGGGACAATTCAGCTTCCAGTTCGGCGACTCGCTGGCGAAACCGGTTTGGGTTGGGCAAAGGGTTCATGGCAGAAAAAGAAAGAATCGCCCCAATGAGGTTCGAGGCGATTCTTTCGGGAAACGGCAGCTACTTGGCTTTGGCGTAACGCTTCTGGAAACGTTCCACGCGCCCGGCGGTGTCCACGTATTTTTGAGTTCCGGTGAAGAACGGATGGCACTTCGAGCAAATGCCGATGCGCATGTCCTGGCGCGTGGAACGCGTCTTATACACCGCGCCGCAGGCGCAGTGAATGACGGCGTCGCCATAGTTGGGATGAATTTTTTCCTTCATGAGTAAGGGCGCGGGAACCTAACGAAAGACACCACCAGTTGCAAGCGCTTTTTTCCATGGGTCGGGGAACGGGTAGTGGTTGTCAAAAAACCGCTATAGCTCAGCAGCGACTCCGGTGGGTCTGCGGTGCACACCCTGGTAGAACCGCAGCGCCCCCTTCCGGTGGAGCCACCGTCGTCATGTGGTGTCCACCAGCGGTGATCTCTCGGGAATAGTCCTCTTTGTCGCCACCTTCTCCTGCCGCCCGTCTTCAACGCCGTCTGCGGTTTGATGGTGCGCGTATCACCGCCGTCGCGTTTTGGCCGTCGTTGTCCAACTTTTCTTCGCCTCCCTTACCGTAATCACGCTACAAATGTAGCATGATTACGGTTACCCCTGATTCGTTGTGAGTGGAAACAAGGGAGGACTCCCTACAGTGCACACGCAGTGATACCGGGGCGCCGGGCGGGCTGAAACGGGCTTGTTGTTTCCTGTTTGCCGTCTCTCGTTCCACGGCCCATCTTTCTCGGCGCTCATCGCGCGCCGCCGCCACGCGTTCTCAACACGGGTGCCAGTGCGCGAAAGATTCCTTCCGCTTTGGCAAGCGTTTCCTCATATTCGGCTTCGGGGTCGCTGTCGGCGACGATTCCGCCCCCGGCGTGAAACGTCAGCAAGCCCGATTGGTGAACCATCGTGCGGATAGCGATATTGAATTGACTCGTCCCGTCGGCGGCGAAATACCCGATGGCCCCGCAGTAAACGCCGCGCGCGTGCGGCTCCAACTCGTCAATGATTTCCATCGCGCGGATTTTGGGGGCGCCCGTGATCGAGCCGCCCGGAAAACAGCTCCGCAACGCCTGCAGATGACTGACTTCGGGGCGCAATCGGCCCGCAACGGTGGCCACCAAATGATGGACGGTGGCGTAAGTTTCTACCCGCACCAGTTCGGGCACATGGACACTGCCGTATTCGCAAACCCGCCCCAGGTCGTTTCGTTCCAGGTCGGTAATCATCAGCAGTTCTGCGTTGTCTTTTGTGGAGCGCAGCAGTTCGGTCGGATCGCGGTCGCGCGGCAAGGTGCCTTTGATCGGGCGGGTGACGATGGTGCGCCCTGTCATTCGCAGGAAACACTCCGGGGATGATGACAGAATTTGCGCTTCGCCGAGGTCGAGATAGACGCAATACGGGGACGGGTTGGCCGCGCGAAGCGCCAGATACAGTTGCGTCGGCGAGACAGACACGGCGCACTGAAAACGCTGGGAGAGGTTCACCTGATACACGTCACCGGCAGCGATGTACTCTTTGACCCGGCGAATGCGCTCTGCGTATTGTTGGCGCGTGAAATTGGAGCGAAGCGTTGTCGGCGGCAGTGGCGGATTGCCGTTGCGCGGGGAACCGGCTTCTGCAACGGTCGGCGAGGACTTGCGGAGGCGTGTCCACCAGCTTTGACGTCGCTGGTGATCAAAGGTCAAGACTTCGTTGTAGAACCCGAACCAACAGTCCGGCAGTCCGAGGTCGTCTTCGGTGGTGGACGGGAGTCGTTCGAGGAGGTTCTTCAACTCGTAGCCGAAGTATCCGATCGCCATCACCGGTTGGTGTTGATGAAGGAGTTGTTCCAGAGCTGCAAAGGGATCGGTGGCGCAGGAGCCGCCGCGCCGGAAGCGGAAAATGCGCGATGGCTCGGCGGCGAGGTGGGAGTATCGTTGCTCGCCGGCAGGCGTGGCGGTGTCAAGCCAGGCACAGAAGGGACGGCGAGCGAACTCGACAAACCAGTCGCTCGGCTCGCGCCATGGAACGGGGGTCTGGATCACTCGAAGGTGAGCCACTCTCGCAAGGTGGCCTCGTCCTTGCGCGGGGTGATGATGGCGGCGTTGAGGCGGTTGTTGCGGAATAGTGTTGCGGCCACGGCTTGCACTTCATCGGCGCTGACCGCCTCCAGTTGTTTCTGGATTTCGCCGGGGGTTCGGATAACGCCGTAGGCCATGAGGTGTTCGCCGAGCCACATCATTTGGTTGCTGGTGTTTTCCAGCCCGAGCCGCATTTGGCCGATGGCGTAATCTTTGGCGCGTCGCAGTTCCCGGTGGGAGGGCGGTCGCAACGCGATGCGTTGCAGCTCGCGCAGGATCAAGCGCACCGCCCGTGGCACTCGTTGGGTGTCCAGTCCCGCTGTGACCAGCAAAGCGCCGGTGTCGGCAAAATAAGTGCCTGCCGATTGGATCGAGTAGGCCAGACCGTGTTTTTCGCGGAGCGTCTGAAAGAGCCGAGAACTCATGTTCTCGCCGAGGATGACGCTGAGCAATCGGGCGGCGAAACGTCGTTTGTCGTGGCGCGAGAATCCGCGAATCCCGATGGCGAGGTGGGTTTGCTCGACCTCTTTGGAGAGGAAACAGAGTCGTGGCGAGCGCTGTTGCTCCTGCGCCGGCGCGAAACGCAGTTGGGGGTCTGCGCCGTTGAGCGGCAGCAGGCGCTGAACGGAGGCGACGACCTCTTCGTGTCGGCAACGACCGGCGACAGCGACCACGGTGTTGGTGGCGGTGTAGCTGCGTTGTTTGAAAGCGAGCAGGACGTTGCGGTCGGTGGCATCGAGCGATTCCAGCGAGCCGGTCAACGGTCGTCCGAGGGGTTGATCCGGCCAGAGCGTTTCGGTCAATAACTCCTGGACGTAATGATCCGGTTGATCGCGATACATCAGCAACTCTTCCTTGATGACATCGCGTTCCTTCGCAATGTCTGCCGGCGCGAAGCGCGCGTGTTGAAACATGTCGGCCAACACGTCCAGCAACGTGTGGAAATGCTGATGGCCGGCCTTGGCGTAGTAACAGGTGTGTTCCTCTCCTGTGAAGGCGTTCAGATAGCCGCCAAGGCCTTCGACGGTTTGGCTGATCTCGGCGGCGGTGCGGCGACGGGTGCCCTTGAAAAGCAGGTGCTCGATGAAATGCGACACGCCGCTGTGGCGTTCCGTTTCGTAGCGGCCACCGACGCCGACCCACAGGCCGACCGCGACGCTTTCCATGCCGGGCATTTCCGCCGTGGCAACCCGCAATCCGTTGGCCAACGTGGTGACCTGATACATGTCAGGAAGAAGGGGGTAGATTGCGCCGTTTCAGATCGCTGGCGACGACGATGTCAATGGCTTCGTGCACATCGTCGGTGACATGAAACAGTTCGAGGTCTTCCGGGTGGATCAGTTTTTCGGCCAGCATCCGGTTGCGCATCCACGCCACCAAGTCGCCCCAGTACTCGCGCCCCACCAGCACCACAGGGAACCGCTCAATCCGGTTGGTTTGAATCAGCGTGATCGCCTCGGTAAACTCATCCAGCGTGCCGTAGCCGCCGGGAAACAGCACAAACCCGTTGGCGTACTTCACGAAGCAAACCTTGCGAATAAAAAAATAGCGAAAGTTCAACTGGCGGTTCGCGTAGGGATTGGGTTTTTGTTCCTTCGGCAGTTCGATGTTCAGCCCAACAGAAATGCCCCCGGCGTCGGCAGCGCCTTTGTTGACGGCTTCCATGATGCCGGGGCCGCCGCCGGTAATAGCGGCATAACCAAGCTTCGCAATCCAGCCTCCCATCTGATAGGCTTTCTCATACCACGGATCGCCCGGCGGCGTTCGCGCGCTGCCGAAAACCGTGATGGCCGGTCCGATCCGGCTCATTTCCTCAAAACTGTCCACGAACTCGGCCAGAATGCGGAACACTCGCCACGGGTCTTGCGAGGTAAAATCGGCGTTCGGTGGGTTGATCATGCCGGCACTATACGCTTGTGATAGCGCAGGTCAATGATGTCGCCGTCGTGAGCGCGGATGGCGCCGGGCACGCGCCCGCGTTGACCGCGTCCCACATGCGTCAGCACCACTCGCCCGATCGGCCGCGTGCGGAGAAACTCCCCCAGTTCGCCGGCCTCGATATGAGCCAGTTCCGTAATCAGCAGGCCGAGCGGCTTGCGACACAACGGCTCAAGGTCCGCCACCGCGCCGATGTCCGAGCTGTACGCAAACCGGCTGTGACGCGACTCCACCACGAGCGAAAACGCATCGTAACCAACGTCGGGATAGCGTTTTCCAAAGCGCGCACGGGTTTCATCCAGATGCGAGTTGCGGATCGCGCAAATCCGCACCGTGCCGATGCGGATCGGCCCTCGAATCGGCAACCATCGCACAACAAAACCCAGTCGAGACGAAAACAGGTAACAGGCCCGAAGCCAAATGCGCAACGGGCGGATCGCCTGCGGCGGCAGCCAGATGGGCAACGCTCGTTGTCGTCCCTCCAGCCACGCCGACTGAAGCAACATGGGCAGTCCCCCGACGTGATCGGTATGAGTGTGCGTGATGACAATCCCGTCGAGTTCATCCAATCCGATGCCCAACCGTTTCAACGTCTGACTGCACGGTTGTCCGGCGTCCAGCAGGATGGTCTTGCCATCCAGCCGCGCGAGCAACGCAGCATGATTGCGTTTGGGATTCGCAAGACCATCCGCCGTGCCCAAGAGCACAATCCAATCACCTCTCCCCGTCGGCACTCGTTTCATGGCACAAGCCTGTAACATAGGTTGTCGGAGTCTGCAACTGGTAGCGTTGGTTGACGAACCGGGCGGCGTTGACTACGATGCTCCCATCAATGGACAACGGTGTCTGGCGCTGCTGTTGATGTTGAATGTAGGCGTCGCCGATGGCGCGAGCGCATCCCGCTGGCTGCAACACCGCCATAAGATCGCCACAAGCCGCTATGGCACCATGCCCGTGGAACAACTTCTGGCCCGATTTTCCGCCACGCATGGCGGTCACGAAGTTCACGTTCTTTTTCAGGCGCTGGCGTTGCGCAAAACCGAGGCGGTCCCGGTGGTCAAGGAACGCCTGCGAAAAGGCTCCGCGTTCGAGAAGTTCATGCTTGCCAAATTCCTGCACTCCTGTCCGTGGCGCGAGACGATGCCCGAATTGCTTCTTGTCGCCGGCGACCGCTCCGTTTTCTGGTTGCCGCGGCCGAGCGCCTTGTATGCGCTCGGCGCGCTGGGAGATGCAGCCGCCGGAGCGAACGTGGAACAAATCCTTCGGCAACCCGACCGCCCCAAGGGGGTGCAGTTGGCGGCCATTGCCGCGTTGGCGCAGATGAACCATCGAAAAGCGGCCGACACAATACGACGATTCTGTGAGCAGGATGATGTTCACCTCCGATTGTTCGCGGCCCGTGCCCTCGCGGAATTTGGCGAACCGCCAACGTCGGCGCTGGTGACGACGGGATTGCAACACGACGATTACGTGGTGCGTCAGGAAGCCTGCGAGCTGCTGAGTTTTCTGCCGGATTCGGCGCGCCCATTGCAACGGCTGGCGCAAACCGACCCGCACCAATCCGTCCGCGACCCGGCAACCCGGTCGTTGCTGGAACAAAAACTTCGAGGGGAAACTGCCGCGTCGAAACTGGCCATCTTGCGCGAGGCTCTGCCGCAGGCGCCACCGCGTCTGGGCGCTTGGATCATCCGCACCGCGTTGCCACGTTGCGGCGCGGAAGGAGAACTCTTTGTCCGCGAACTGGCCGAACGCGACGACTCCGTCGGCGAACGTTCCCGCGTCTATCTGGTGCTGATGGTGGGGCAGTGAGACGTCTTCTTTGTGTTGGATTGACGGTGAGTGCCGTGACCGTATTTGGTCACGGCACGCTGACGCATCAGACGCTGATGGATTTCGCGGTTGCCAAAGCTGTTGAATGGAATCCCCCACTCCAGATTCCCGGCGCCTTCTCCAACCGCCTGCGCGAGGGTGCCTACGACGAGGATAACGGCACCCGCTCGCTCGACCACGCCTACAATCCGTTGACGGACGGCAAGTTCCCGCTGGCCAGCATGACCGCGTGCGAGGCGGCCGCCGACCGCTGGACGAGCATGCTCCCTGCGTTTGTCACGGGCAACCTTGACGGTGGCGACGGCTCTGGCGCGTGGCATTTTCTCGGTCGAGCCTCGCATCTGGTTCAGGACATGACGTCGCCGTTGCACGTGTTCGCCATCGAACATGCCACCGTGTCGTGCAAGTTCGAGGATTACTGGCAGGCCAACGACGTTTGGCTGCGCACGCTGTTGCCCCACATCGGCGGTCCGTTGCACTGCAACACGCTCGACGCGAAAGCCACGGAGAAACTCGATGCGTTCAGCGAGCAACGCTTGCAGCATCGCTTCCAAAACAGTTGCCCGCACAAGGACGCCGACGATATTCGCGGCTGGTCGGAAGTTATCGCTTGGATTACGTATTTCCGCTCGACCTTCTGGGGTGAAATTGTGTTTGCGGACGACGGCAGCAGCGGCCTGGCCACAACCCCGTTCACCACGGGCACGACATTCAGCGATGGCTACGTTGGGCCGCAAACCAACACCCTGCACGTGATGTTCCCCAACAACGTCCGCTGGATTGCCGCGTGGTATGACAACTACTACGAAATCACCGACAAGAACGGCTACGTCTTCCGCTGGATGAGTTGGACGGACGTGGACGACTTCTGTTCGTGCGGCAGCACCGATCCCGGATCGGGCGGCTGGGGCGCCGCTCAACAGGACAGCTCCAAACTGGTGGTCGGCAGCCAGAACGATTCTCCCGGCGCGCAAACAACAGGCCGTTTCTTCTTTGACCTGCGTGAACTCGGCAAGAACCAGTCCGGCAATTACAACCGGTACTGCTTCCCCAACCGCTACTCCGATGGCACGACCATGGCCGGCCACCTGCACGACTACTTCGGCGAATTTCTCCACCCGCTTCTGGTTCGTTACCAGGCCGGTTTGCTCGCTCTGGCCAATCGCCGCGTCACTGTGAACACCGTGGACGGCATCCCCGCCAGCTCGTTCACATGGAGCCGCCGCGACCACTTTGGCAACGGACCATCCTTCAGCGCCGGTACCAATTTTTATTTCGCAGCCAAGAGCGAAGTGACGTTGACCGCGCCGGTCACCAACGCGGTCGGGCGCGCGGGTTCCATCGCTGGCTGAAGGATGGCGCCCCGTTCGACGGCAACACCAATCGCACCCTGCTGATCAACACAGCCGTCGCGCCGATTCCGGCCGAGGGCGTAGTGTACAGCGCCGATTTCAATGCCGACCTGGACAACGACGGACTGCCGCACGGGTGGGAACAACAGTATTTCGGCGCCTGTTCGGAACCACCAACAACGCGGACGCGGACGGCGACGGCTGGAATAACTGGCACGAATACCGGCTCGGCACCGACCCGACCAACGCTCAATCCCGATTCGCCATCACAAACATGACCGCCGCCGGCGACAGCGGCCAGTTCATCCTGTGCTAGCCTAGCGCCAGTGGCCGACGCTATCGGATTGCCGCAAGCACCAATCTGACCGAAGGTTTCACCCTCATTCTCCAAAGGCCAATCATGGCCACTCCGCCTTCCAATGGGTATACGACGCCGGCGCCCTCCAGCGGGTGTGGTTTCTTCCGAGTGGAATGGGAGCCGGACTGAAACGACACCGGTCAGCACGGAACGTACTCGACAAAATCACATTCCGTGCCGCGTTCGCGCGAGACCTCGCGCCACCGAGAACGGTCGTAGTCGGGAAACTTGGTGTCGCCGCGGATGTCCTGGTGAAGATGCGTAATCAGCAGTCTGTTCGCCAAAGGCAACGCCTGCCGATACACCTCCGCCCCGCCAATAACAAACACCGTGCCCGAACAGTGGCGAAGCGCCTCCTCGAGACTGGCGAAACATTCCACATCGGGAATCGCCGGGCCACGCGTCAGAACAATGTTGCGACGGCCTGCGAGCGGTTTGCCGAGAGACTCGTAGGTTTTGCGTCCCATCAGGACGGTATGCCCCATGGTGACCGCCCGGAAATGACGGAGGTCTTCGCGCAGGTGCCACGGCAACCGGCCTTGATGACCAATGGTGCCGTCGGGCGCGATAGCTGCAATCAGGATCACGTTCACACGGCCACCTTGAATTTGATTTTGGGATGCGGCTGGTAGCCCTCGAGGCGAAAATCCTCGAAGCGCAATTCGTGAAACGGTTTCTTGGCAATGCGCAGCTTCGGCAGCGGACGCGGCTCACGAGTGAGTTGTTCTTTCAAACCGGGAACGTGGTCGTATTCTTCCATCCCGCTGCCGGGACGAGCCGTGTAGATGTGCGCATCCACGATCGTATGCGCAAAGAAACCAACCTTCAGCCCGGTTTCCTGAGCGATCATCTGTGTCAGCGTGGCGTAGCAGGCGAGGTTGAAGGGAACACCCAACGCAATGTCGCCGCTGCGTTGGGTTAGGTGACAGTTGAGTCGGCCGTCTTGAACATTGAAGACAAAACTGTAGTGGCAGGGCGGCAACTTGCTGGACTCCGCGTTGCCCGGTTCCCAGGCCGTGACGACCATGCGACGGCTGGTGGGTTCTTTGCGCAGCGTATCTATCACGAACTGAATCTGGTCCACCTCGCGAACGTGCCATTGACCGTGCGCATCTTGATACGGATGCGGGAAACGACGCCAGTAACGGCCATAGGCCGTGTCGAGGTTGCCGTTTTCGTCGGCCCATGCGTTCCAGATTTTGGTGTGTTGGCGGAGGTTCCGAATGTGATCTTCGCCCGACAGATACCACAGCAGTTCATGGAGTACGGCAGCGTAATTGACTTCCTTGGTGGTCAGCAACGGAAAGCCCTGCGCGAGATCCACTTTGTAAAACGCGCCAAAATAGGAGATCGTGTCCACGCCCGTGCGACTGGGTTTCCAAACCCCTTTTTCGAGGACGAGTCGAACCAAATCCAAATACTCTTTCATGTGACAGTGGGCAGCTTTGTCGTGAGCCGACAAATACTAATCGGGCCGCGCCAGAAATCGAGAGGATATTAGCCCAAGTTCGTCAGTGAAGGGTAAAATGGGGAAAAGTTTGGCAGGAGAAGCGACGTAAGTGTCTGGTACGCTGGTGGCGGATCACGGAAAGGCC
>Ga0272448_1000472_pt1 | contig 62309 bp, 57 predicted proteins | sample YNPCB0191_FD_202220 | JGI IMG/M metagenome (GOLD analysis project Ga0272448, IMG submission 202220) | Hot spring sediment microbial communities from Yellowstone National Park, WY, United States - YNP-CB-019-1 | ecosystem: Environmental > Aquatic > Thermal springs > Hot (42-90C) > Sediment... | reverse complement strand
ATATCTCCATGTATCTCCAGTTTAGTTTGGACTGAGATGATTGGGTTCCACCTCCTTTGTATGTTCTCGTAACATAGGAGTGAACCCAGTCTCGGTTCAAAAAGTTAACCGATTAGTGGACACAACCAATTATTAACGAAACAGTTTTATTGCAAAAGTCTGCATCGCTGATAACTATGGGCTACCATTCAGTGGTTGCACTAGCAATTTTCATAGTCACGCTTTTCTTAATGATTAAACGTCCTCGTGGTATAAGTCTGGGTTTGGCTGCTGGGATAGGTGCAGTGGCTTCACTTCTGCTTGGTACAGTAACGTTGAATGATGCGGCTGCAGCTTTTATTGACATTTGGGATGCCGCTTTAGCCTTTATCGGAATAGTGACTTTGTCGGTGACATTGGACGCAATGGGATTTTTCAAATGGGCAGCCATAAAAGTAGTTAAATTGGCGGGCGGAAGCGGCCTAAAACTATACTTTTACGTTTCCTTGCTTACTGCCTTTGTAAGCATACTTTTTGCAAACGACAGCGCCGTGCTTATACTAACGCCAATCGTTCTAGAAATCATAAGTCAGCTAAAAATAGATGCCAAAGGAAGACTAGCCTACCTTTTCTCTGCTGGACTGATTGCTGATACTGCTGCAATGCCACTGATTACAAGCAATCCAATAAATATTGTGAGCGCCGACTTTTTCAAATACAGCTTCATCGATCATCTTATCTTTATGGGACCAGTAGCTGCAGCCACCGTAATTAGCAGTCTCCTTCTGGTTTACGCCTTTTTCAGAAAAAAGATTCCAAAATCTTATTCAATAGAGCTTGTGGAAGCCTTAAACGCTGGAGGACAGTCAATAACCCATTCACTTTTAAGAGTAAGTATAGTCACATTGATTGCAATTGACATTGGCTATGTTTTAGCTTCTTTAAATAGGCTTCCAGTTTCAATTGTCATATGTTCCGGCGCACTGATTCTTTTAGAGGTTTATGTAGCAACTTTAAACAAGCCTTCAATGTTGAAGGGGAAGCACAAGGGCGTGAAAGGCATAGCAAAGGAGATTAACTGGGACATACTGCTCTTCATGATGGGCATATTCTTGGTTGTTCAAGGATTAAGGCACACTGGCGCTGTAGAATTCTTTGCATATCTCTTCACGCAGACTCTTTCATTGCCGCAATTTCTCTCCGTGCTTGCAGCAAGTATGGTCGTTACAATCGGCGCGAGCGCAATGAACAATTGGCCAATGACTATCCTCGGTCTTTTATCGATAAGGCAAGCAGCAAACAGCGTTGACCTAAACTCGCAGAATCTTACGAAGTTGGTGTTCTCGAACATTATCGGAAACAATCTCGGTCCGCACTTTTTCCCTCTTGGATCTTTAGCGATTTTGATGTGGCTGGAAACAATGCGTCGAAAAGGTGTCACAATAAGGCTCAAGGATTATTTGAAAGTTGGGTCAGTCGTGTCAATTCTGGAGGTTACTATGGCATCCTTAGTTTTATGGTTAGAACTCAACTTCTTGAATTTTACCTTAAACATTCAACCATAAAATTAAGTAATGCATTGCTTACTTAATTTGTTTAAGAGTTGACTTTTATAGAAGGATTTACTTCCTGTTAGGAAATAGCTTACGGCAGCCGAAACAACAGTGGGAATTATGAAGTTTGGACCCATAGTTTCAGCAACCAAAGTTATGCTTGTCAAAAGGCTTTTGCTTGTTGCGGCTACCGCGGCAGCCATCGCCAATATAACATATAGAACAGGTGAATCAAGATTTAAAATCTGCACATAAATGAGCCCAAGCGTTCCGCCAACATATAGTGATGGAATGAAAAGGCCACCGCTTCCTCCAAAATTCAAGGTTATGCTTGTGGCTACAATCTTTAAAATCAAAAGCGTGATCAAGGTTGTCAAAGTCGCTTTTCTTAATTCGGCTACAGCGATTTTGTGAATAAAATCATAGCCTAGTCCGAGCACTTCAGGGCAAAGCAAACCTATTACACCAAGGGCTAATCCAGCAGATACTGTCATAAGCAACATTGGAAATTTGCTAGCAAGTTTTTTGCTTATGGTGCCCATTCTTTCAAAGATGCCTATGAACGCAAAAGCAACTAATGTTGCTTGAATTCCTAGAAAAATTGCATGTATAAGGATAGAAAATGTTGGCATAAGAAGGACTGGAGCTGGAAAAATTGTTTCAGTTCCAAGGGTTATAGCAGACGTAAAATACGCTGTGATGGATGCCATAGATGCTGGAATAAAAACTTCAGTTTCAACATCTCTCTTATAAGGTATTTCAAGCGCAAACAATATACCCGTTAATGGAGCTTTAAAGATCGCTGAAAATCCAGCTGCCGCCCCGCACAAAAACAATTTTTTAACGTCAGTTTGACTCAACATCAGCTTTCTAGTGATAAATGAAGAGATTCCTCCACCTAACAAAAGACTTGGACCTTCTAATCCAGCACTTCCGCCAAAACCTATTGTTATTGCAGAAGCTAAAATTCTTCCCACAGTGTCTTTCAAGCTAACAAAGCCATTTTCAAAATGATATCTTTCAATTACGAATTCCGTTCCACAACCGCACTGTTTGCTTTCCGCTAAAAGTCTTACTGTTAAATATCCTCCAAGAAGCGCAACGATTGTAGACGCTAAAAGAAGCAGAGAATTCCAGTTTATAAAAAGTGATGATGCATAATTTAATAGTTTATAAATGTTAACAAGAAAAAATATGGCTAAGCCAATTACTAGACCTAAAAATAAGGGCAACAACCAATACATCGCAAACTCGAAGAACCTTTCACTATTCTCCCTCAAGAAATTTCTGCTCCTCATCACTGGCTCGTTCTATTTCTGCTAGTTTTCTAATGTCGCTCGTTCCATATTTTTTGACGGTTATAACCAGCAAAGCTAAAACTATAGCAGTTACACATGTGTCGGTGGAAAAAGCAAGCACAAGAAATGTTTCACCTAAAGCTCTATTCAAAGAGGATGCCAATAAAACAAAATTCATCGACGCTGCCACCGCAATAATTTCGATGGAAATTAATACTTTTACAAGATGACGCTTGGTTAGTAGGCCGTAAATACCAACAGCAAGCAAAGTAACTGACAAAATCATGAAATCCATCAGCTCTCACCTTCCTCCCGCTCATAAAGAACTATGGCAATGCCTAGAGCAACAGTTATTATGACCAAACCTTGCAGTATCACGTCCATAACTCTCAAATTCCAAAGCGCCTCCGCAAAAGAAAAGCACGAAGAAATATTTGCTGGCGTAATTGTAACAGACAAGAAAATCGCCAGAAGAGACAAAACAGCCGCAAGTAAGGCAACAGGAAAAATTTTCTTTAGAGATTTTTCCTTTTCTGGCTTCTCACTCAGCATCTCGCCAGCCAAGAAGAGAACTGCTAAAGTTCCAGCTCCAACAGCGATCTGAAAGACTGCTACGAAAACTGCGCCGTTTAATGCATACAAAAAAGCCATAAAAACAAACATGCAAGCTAATGAAATGATGGAATATACTACCTCGTCAAGGTAAATTGCCAAACAAGCCGAAAAAATTAAACCGGCCACAATTAATTCAGTGATCATTTATGTAAACCACCACTTTTCTGAAATTCTGTTTGAGGCTTTACTACTAGGTCGGATTTATTAGTTGAGGACAACTCAAAAATCTCAGAACTTTTAATCGCATTTCTAGGGCAGCTTTCTGCGCACTGATAACAGAAGATGCAAAGGTCCAGGTGAAATAATGGTCTTTTCACTCCATCAAGATCAATCATCTCAATAGCTTTTGCGGGGCAATCTCTAGCACAGAGACCGCAACCAATACAAAGACTTATATTAAATACTTGTCTGCCACGAAAACCAGTGGGAATATCAGGTTTCACTTTTGGATATTTTCGAGTGGCAGGTTTCTCAAAAAGATGGGTGAGCACTTCTTTCAAGATTGGAGACAATTTAACCATTCCACTTTTCACCTCAATGGGTTGAGCCATGAGCCTATACAAATAGCTGTAACAAGGGAAAACAGCGCTAAAGGCAAAAGCACTTTCCAGTTGATGGCAAGCACTTGGTCAATACGCAATCTTGCAAAAACGCATGTAAAATACTCAGTAAGCATAACGACCATGAGTAGTTTAAGCGCAAACCATAATGTATACCACAAGGCTGGCGGTCCGTAAAAAGTTGGCCCATAAGGTCCGCCTAAGAAAAGTTCAACAGCGATGGTTGCTCCAAGCATTATTTGGACATCCTTAGCAAGTTTAAGGAAAGCCAGTCTTCTGCCCGTGTATTCGGTTTCATAACCACCAACTATCTCAGTTTCAGCATGTGGAACATCAAACGGGTCTTTCTCCAGCTCTGCTTGAAGCGTAATAACAAATAACACGAAAACCCATGGAATTATAATGGCAAATGGTAAATTCTGATTAGCAGCAATTACAGAAAAGCTAAGACTGTTAGCCAGATAAGCAGGTGCCAAAGCAAGAATGAAAAGAGGAATATCATAACCTAAAAACTGCGTCAAAACTCGTGTAGCACTAATCGCACTATAAGGATTTACAGAAGCCCATCCTGAAAGGAAGAGGAAAAAGTTAGCAATCGAAATCAATGCTAGAACAAAAATCAAGTCACCCTCAAAGTTTGAATTAGGAACGACATTCGCTCCGTCAACCGGCAAAAATGCAAATGAGAAGACAAAAATTGAGAAAGAAACTATTGGAGCAAACATAAAGATGAAACCCTTTATGTTAAATGGAACAATGTCCTCTTTCGTCAAAAGTTTCATAAAATCAGCAAAGGGCTGAAGAACACCTGCAATCCCAGTATGTGCGGGACCCATCCTATTCTGCATCCGCGCCTCAATTTTCCTTTCAACCCAGTCGCAAAACATCGTGAAACACAAAATGAAAATGAAACCAGGGAAAACTAGAACCCGAAAAATAAACGCTAAATTCAAACTCATTTTATTTTTGTACCTCTTATCTATCTGTGCATGAGAAACATGGGTCAAGACTTACAAAACTTGCTGGTACATCTGCTATATTACCGCCTTCAGCAATCTTAATGAAAGACGGTATATTGGCAAAAGTTGGAGTGCGCACCTTAACACGCTCTGGAAAAGATGTTCCATTACTTTTTATATAATAGAGCAATTCGCCTCTAGGTGCTTCAACACGTCCAATAGCTTCGCCTGCTGGCACAATTCTTGGCATTCTAATTCTGTAAGGCCCGCTTGGCAAGTGTTCTAGGGCATACTGAATTATGTAGATGCTTTCAACAATCTCATCTAGACGAACCATAAGCCTAGCCCAAGAGTCACCTTGATCATAAGTGACAATTCTAAATGGTATTTCATCGTAAGCCGCGTATGGTTCATCCTTTCTAACATCCATGTTTACGCCGGAACCCCGTGCAACAGGACCGACAACACATATTTTTAACGCATCTTGTTTGCTAAGAATCCCAACGTTCTTTGTTCGCATTTTCAATGTTGAATCGCTCTCTAAAAGCTGCCTATAAAAGTTCATCTTCTCCTTTAGGGTTTCCAATTTAGAACTAATCTTTGGGATTGTATCTTCTCTCAAGTCTCTTCTGACGCCTCCTATAGTGATGAAAGACGCGATGACTCTGTTGCCAGTTAGTTCCTCCATAATATCCATTATTAGTTCTCGATCCCGCCACATGTAGTGAAACAATGTTTCATATCCAATTTCCAAACCAGCATGACCCAAAAGAAGCATGTGACTGTGAACCCTATTTAGTTCTAAAATTACCGTGCGCAAATACCTGGCTCTAGATGGTATATTTACCCCTAAAATCGCTTCCACTGTCTGACAGAAGCAAGCAGCGTGGCATGCATTGCATATGCCACATATTCTTTCAACTAGGTAAATATCCTGCAAGTAAGTGCGACTCTCCGCTGCCTTCTCAATTCCCCTATGGACGTAGCCAATTCTAGGCTCAACAGCCTTTACTATTTCTCCATCAACTTTCAGAGAAAACTTTTCTGGCTCTATCAGAGCAGGATGCTGAGGCCCAAATACGATATTTACAGTCTTTTCATCTTCGGAAGCATGTTTATGACCTCTTGTCTCTCTAGAAATCTCCGTTTTATTCTGAAAATTTGCTGATGTAACATCTTTTCTGAGTGGGAAAAGATTTTCCGGCCAGTCGTCTGGAAGAATCAACCTTTTAGGGTTTGGATGTCCCTCGAATTTTATGCCAAAAAGGTCAGATATTTCCCTTTCATGAAAATTTGCTCCAGGAATCAGGTCAGTTACACTTTCAATTTTCGGATTTTCCTTTGACACATTTGTCATAATAGTGATTATGGTGCCGAAGATGCGGATGTGATACATTAACTCAACCATTTCGCCTAGGTCAACACCTGTAATTGCAGAAATACCTGCGTTTTCATCTTGCTTATGTAAGACATTAATAGCCTCTTTATGAGCCCCAGCCTTAACCTGAATACATGGTTTTTCAAGGCGCAGAATTCTAGTTTGGAGTATTTTATCCCCAATTACTTCACTTAATGTTTCCGCAATTTCATTGATGCTTATCGATACGCTCTGCCTCCTTGACCGATTTAAGCAGTTTCAAAAGTCCGTCAATTATTGCCTCTGGCTTTGGCGGACAACCTGGGATGTAAACATTAACCGGAATTACTTTATCAGCACCGCCGACCACGCTATAATTTCCCTCAAACACCCCGCCTGAACAAGCACACGCCCCTATTGCAACAACATATTTTGGTTCAGGCATCTGTTCGTAAATGCGCTTCAGTCTCTCGGCACACTGATGTGTAACAACACCAGTGGTTAATAGGATGTCTGCGTGTCTTGGCGAAGGCTCAAGTAATATTCCAAAACGTTCAACATCATATTTGGGCGTTAAAAGTGCAACAACCTCAATATCGCAAGCATTACATGCCCCAGAATTAAAATGAAGAATCCATGGTGATTTCAGCCTTGCCCACTTTAAAAGGTTGTCTTTAACCGTTAATTGTCGCCTCCTTCTAGAAGTAGCAGAATAGATATAAAAACAATGAACAGATAGATTATGAGGAACAAAACATTGGTTACATGTATAGCTAATGCGCCAAAAGCCACTGACAGCACCGCCGAATCCAAAATCACAAAGTATATAAGATATTTATAATAAGAAACACTTATTTTCAATTTATTAAAATTCACTTTCTCGCCACAAGCATAAGCAGATCTGCTATTTTTATCATGCATCGGTTTAGCAGAAAATAAACGTCCAAGCAAGAAAATAACGCTCGACACAAATATAATCAAAACAAACGTAATAGCCAAGTCAATAATCGTACACTTACCTCCTCTTGGCCTCGATGTTATGTTTCATACTTTGCACATTAGTCAACTTCTTCTTGCAACCAAATACACTTAAATGCCATAGTAACATTCTACATCTTCTGAAGCGGCAAAGTTATTCTGCGCTTCACTCATGAAAACAAAGTGCAAGATTTAAATCTTATCAACAAATCCTTTACGTGCCGCAGAAAATGTCGCAAGTGCCCTCGGCGCAGTATACATTAAAATCACCATCTCTTGTCCTCAAAAGTTTTGAAGCTAAAGCTTGCGTTTCGTCATATTTATTGACGCCACGAGCTTTTTTGTTTGAAAAGCAGGTTGTCACCATCAACACTTTAGTTTCTGGCTGACAGAATGCCCTGTTGGCTGACAGAAACCCCACTCCCATCACCAGCTCCTAGAATTAATAAACGCGTCTTGATTAAAATTAATTCTTCATCCCAACAATTAATTTTCAACTAGGTGTCAGAATGAAAACAAAAATAATGAAAAGACCATCAAGTGCACACGCCTAGAAAACGTTGACCCCTCCCTTTGGGCGGACTGAGAAATGTCTATGTGCCGACTGCGCTTATTCCCATTGCTTCGAACCTAACCCAAAATGGGAAGGGCAGATTGGTATATGTAAATATGAGCGTTGCATTGAGAATACGCCACTTATTATTATGCCAGAAGATACGAGAAGCTGCCCAATTTTCAGCCATTAATGCCCCAGAGGCGTTGACCTACCAAATGCACTGAACAAGTGGATAAAATATCAGCCAGAGTTCAACGTCATCTCAGTCCAAGTCGTTATAATAAGTAAATCAACATTATACCTTACTATTTTACTCCAAGATACACGCATTTAGCAGCTCCATAAAATCTTAATATAACTATTCTGTTAATCACTGTTAATGGAACGGTCAAATGCTGTTCATCGGTTTGGACGATCATATATTTAGTTGAGCTCTGATGGTTTTCGACGCTCTCGTTATTACTGAGTGGAATATTCACGTTGATGTGGCACCTAGCTAACCTTGCTTTCAAATATGATGCTATCGCCATGTTGTTTCACAAACCGTTTAGCGAATGGGGTGTCTAAATATTCACCCCTTAGGGTCTTGTGGTTAAGAGACCAAAAGAGCTTCAGGAGGTCCTTTTCGGTTATGCCCTCTCCGGTGTCTTCCACTTTTCATGTTGATCAGAATTCCATCCACCAAATGCTCCACTCATCGCCGTTGGAAAGTAGGATTCTCAACTTACTGTGTCCCTCCGTGGTTTTAAGCTGGATCACTCCATCTGCTCCTTCGTTGATTGTTATTCCAGAACTGTTCATGAGGAAACCTGCGCCAGTGACATTAATGGCACTCGGGTAGAATGGCGGAGCCACGATCTCATAGTCAGCTGAAATCTTTGTTATGGTTACGTTCTGCCAACTGTTGAGGATGCGGATCCTGTACGTCCATTCCCCGGTTTCCTCATCCCTGTATCTGACTGTTTCTTGATGGATGATCCTCATCGACCCTGAGCCGCCTACGCTAGTCGGCCAAGAAGGAGCAGGATTCGGCGGCGGCTGCGGATATACGCTCATGACAATGAGAGGCAAAAGGATGAGTGTTACAACAACCGCTTTGAAAGTGCCTCGTTCCTGAATTTTCCTGACCCTCTCGATTCTTGGCGAAAGTGAGCTCACAACTAAGAGGCTACTACTTGATACGAGTAAGCCCTTCTCGACTATCGTTGAAATTCCGAGGACTGAGTCGAGTAGTCCGATGAAGTTAAAAGGATTCAGGTTTATGATAATATCGGGGAACATTCCGGGGAAGATTGTTGCTGGAAACCCAAACAGATGCATGCACGATCCTAGTGTTATGGTAGTGAACATGAAAAAAGAAAGGGTCAGGAACACCAGCGACGAAATCATACCTCGCCTGTTTTTAAGGAGGTGAATGATCACGGCTATGGATAGGATCGTGGGGACGATGCCGAAACCGAAGCCTAAAATGCTAAAGAAAAGTGAGCTTGGAAGAAAAACAATCATGCTGACCGCTAGAATCCGGCGAGCTCCTCGTTCCCAGCCCACTATCATGGGGGCTTCGCTTCGCAACATTTTTCCACAGTACGGACAGACAGCTACATTCGTGGGAAGAGCCGAGAGGTCTCTGCGACATTTGGAACAAACTCTCAGAAACGTCTCCTTTGGAGGCAGAGCGATCCGAGGCTGAACTTGGCCTGCCTTTTTCTTCTTAGCACTCCTAGCAGTTAAGTATATGATGATGCCGGAAACTAGAAATGCCGGAGCCACAACAAAGCACAGCACTTGGCCTACCTTGTAGGGGACGCTTTCAGCAGGCCAAACCAGAGTATTCGCGAGAGACAGCATACTGATTATGAACAGAATTGGAGCAATGACCATCAAGAGTATGCCCTTACGTTTTGTGAACATTGTTTTCAAGACGGTTTAGACTCCTCCTAAAATGTCTTGGACTAGCATCTTTATGTTGGAGAACAAGGATTTTTATGAACTGTTTATCTGTGAATGTAGAAGTGCTCACGCATACACATTCTTTGCATTGAATATAAAAACTTAACATCCATGTCGGCAACTCAAAATATTCTGACCTGTAAGACTCTAAAACAATTTTTAACATGAGCCTCTCTAAAAAACATAGCCTCAAAAACTTCTTTTATTTGGTGATGTCAGAAGAAGTTGAGGCCTTCTAAGATGGCATATCCAACAAAGGCAGCGCACTGAACGGTAACAATGTAAAGCGAAGTTTCATGTTCTAGATTCCAATGATATTGCTCAGAACAATTTCCAAATGGTCTTTTTTGTGCGTCTATACGGCAGGGCAATTTTTGTATCTTCGGCTACCTTCTCTACTTTGCCTAGGTGTTTACGAGACATTTAACCGCTATAATCTTCTTGTCTTCGCTGAACCACACTATTTTGGCTTTGTGCCCTGATTTATTAAGCGTCAAGTTATCATCGTTGTTAACCTTTGTCATGCAATGATATCTTAGGCATTCGTTGCTTTGATGTTTGTATAGGCTGTTTGTGTTGTTGAAAATCTTTGAAGTGTTCAAGTGTTCCCTACGAACCTTGAGAGAAAGCCATAGTAAGAAACAGAATAAAATTACAGCTAAACGTCTCAAAGAAGAGAAGCAGTAAGAGAAAGTCGAATATCTCCTAGATCACTAACTGCTCAGCTCCGCCAGTTTTCTAGCTAACAACATGATAAAGAATAGCCTCGTCCCTGCCTTAGCAACATCCTGTGACCCGTAGCGGTAGAAAGCTCCAAGATTAGGATCTGTTTTCGTTAGCCGAAACTGCAGGGGCTGAAGGCTGCTTAACTTCTAGCTTGAAGTTACTGGCTTTTTTGCCACCATTCCTACGCTGAATGTGAAGCCGCAGTTTTCGCATCCGATTGTGTAGCGTCCAGTTGGCTTCAATCTTCTTGAGCGGCATTTTGGGCAGCTTAGCTTGGTCACGAGCTCCTCGACTGATTCGTCTAACGCAAAAAACATGGTGGGAGGTTTGAAGGCTTTTATGGCTATGTAGAGGATTATCACTACAGCGACGGCTGCGAATATTAGTATTGCATAGGTTATTGGATCAGTGATTTTGCTTGCCTCCTGAGCTTTTTACGTGTGTTTACTCGCTGAAGAGTTTTCCAAACAGTCCTTTCTTAGGCGGTGCTTCCTTCTTAACCTCGACTTCCTTTGCCTCTCCTAGGGCTCCTAAACTGACTGGTGGAACCTCTTCTTTGAGGAATGGGCTTTCGACTCCTGCCAGAACCACCGTCGTATGCATGGTTCCTTTCAGTGCGCTGTTGACTCTGGCGCCCCATGAGACTCTTGCGGTTGGAGATACTCTGCTTACCACGATTTCTCCTGCTCTGTTGACGTCTTCTAAGGTCATGTCGTCGCCGCCTTCCATGTGGACCAGTGCGCCCTCAACCTTCTTGATGTCGCCTATGTCAAGTAGTTGAAGTTCCAGCGCCTTTTCTACAGAGTCTTCGACCTTTGTGTCGCCTTGTCCCTCGCCGACGCCGATGGCACATACTCCGCTTCCCATCATGATGGCTTTAAGGTCGGCAAAGTCGAGGTTTACGAGGCTCGGTATTGAGATGGCTTCAGATATGTTCTTTATGAAGGTTCCAATCAGTTCGTTCGCAACTGCAAAAGCTTGTGTAAGCGGGAGGTTGCCAGCGACTTTTCTGAGTTTGTTGTTGTCAATCACGATTGTTGCATCGCACACCTCAACCAGCTTTTTCAAGCCGTCTTTTGCCTTCACAAACCTTGATCTTTCAACTGAAAATGGCGTGGTTACCACTGATATTGTTAGAGCACCCATTTCCTTGGCCAATTTAGCTATTACTGGAGATGCGCCTGTTCCAGTTCCACCGCCTAGACCTGCTGTTACGAAGACAAGCCCAGCGCCAGACAATAGTTTCCCGATATCTTCTACGCTTTCTTCAGCAGCTTTAGCGCCTTGCTCTGCGAAGCCTCCGCATCCAAGACCGCCCGTTACTTTGTATCCAAGAAGGACTCTCTGGTCAGCCTTTGTGATTGTTAAGTGCTGAGCGTCGCTGTTCAATCCGTAAATCCTTGCACCAGAGACTCCTTTCTCTTTCATCCACGTAACAACGTTGCATCCAGCCCCGCCAACTCCCAGTACAGCTATCTGCGGAATGGCCTCTCTAGCTATCTCTTCAATACTTCGCTCCATAATCTTTTTTCCTCTTTTTTGTTGATTTACATTCAATTATTCATTTATAATCATTATATTCCAATATAAATGCTTTTTGCTATTGAAGTTAGAAAACAAAGGAAGAGGCTAGCTAGCCACCTGCGTCCTATAAGTTATAATGCACTTAAGAGTCTGGATTTTCATTCTTAACTCGCTCCTTATTGGGACCCCCCGAAGTATTCTTTTTCGTAGTTAGATCCAGCGTGCGCCTGACAAGCATGATAGACCTACCCATTTTCTGCACCTTGTAACCCAGTTCAGTTGCCAGCGCGGAAACAGCTCCAGCGAGGACCCCCCACTCTATCCCCGTTACCCCCTGAAACCCTAGACCCTCAAAAATCAGGGTTAAAGGAATAATTGGGCTACCAATCTCTACGATCAACCTCTTAATCGCACGTGTATCTATTTTATCAAGCTCAACTTTTGCCATTTGACCACCCAAATTATATAATAATATAATCGAATATATACTTTTTTCGAGAATTGCCTACATCAACGAAAAATCCGACCTAACAGGAATACTAAAGGGCAAAAAGGATTGCACAGGCTAAAGAATGAACTACAATTTTTTTCACTCAAAACATCCATCAAGAAGGCTGAAATAAACACCATATCAATTAAGCTGGTTTATGACCATTTCACACTCGAGCCTTCAAATTTCCTGTCCATAGAGTCCTTAAACATTAGCTACATTTTCAAAGCATCCCCAGTAACAATCACCCGTGACGACATGCCCGCCCGAAACGGTGTTGAGGATAAAAAGTTATCAAGCAACAGTGAACAATTTGTACCACACAAAAAACTTGAACCTCTCAATGCCCCAGACAAAATATAATTTTTTTCTCTTAACTACTTAGACATATAGATAGAAAGATATATCACATAAAAATAGATGCATGCACTGACATCATATTTTTAGTAGAATGCAAAAAGCTTCGTTACTTCGGGAAAGTTTTTTGATTAGGTTTCGAGAGTTTTCTAAAGGCAATTATTGAATTCACTATGTAAAACTTCAGCAATAAATAATCTTGTGAAAAGAGAAGATCTAAATAAAAATCACGTAGGCAACAAACCACGAAGCAAACAGAAGACCAATTCCGCCTATAATATTAATTAAGATATCAAGGGAAGGACCAACCGCGTCTTTGAATGAGTCGCCAACGGTGTCACCAATAACCGCGGCCGCGTGTGTAGGTCCTCCTCTTTGGACAAACTCGCTTTCGATTAGTTTTTTGGCGTTGTCCCATGCTGTGCCACTATTCGTGAAGACCAGAGCTAAAAGAAGCACGCTGGCAAGGTTACCTAGAATGAAGCCTGCGTAGGCTTCACCGCCCAACAGAAAACCAACTGCGAGAGGCACGATTATAGAAATAAGGCTTGGAGCCAGCAATCCTTTCAGGGCCTTCTTTGTGCTTATATCAACGCAATAAGCGTAGTCTGGTTTTGCCTTTTTCTCGCGCAATCTTGGAATTTCATCGAACTGTCGCCTCACTTCTCTTATCATTAGAAAGGCAGCTTTTCCAACAGCCCTTATTATGAGAGAGCTGAAAACAAATGATATCATGCTGCCAATGAGAAGACCAATCATGACTTGGGGGTTTATGATATTCAGAGATGTTATGTGGATTTGATTAACGTATACTAGGAACATGGCAATCTGTGCCAAAACTGAAGTGCCGACTGCGTAGCCTTTACAGATAGCTTTGTTCGTATTACCCACAGCATCTAACTCTTCAGTCACGTTTGCTGATTTAAAGTTAATGCCTGACATTTTAAGGATTCCATTTGCGTTGTCAACGATTGGTCCATAGCTAGACATCGATATCAAAGTGGCAGTGACAGATAGAAACCCAATTGTAACCATTGCAACGCCGTAAAGCCCACTGAGATAGAATGCCGCGAAAATAGCACCACAGAGAGTCAACGTAGGAAAAACGGTGCTCTCTAAGCCAATGGAAAATCCGGCCAGAATGTTGGTTGCAGACCCTGTTTGTGCTGACTTTGCAATCATTCTAACTGGTGGTCTACTTACGGATGTAAAATGTTCAGTTATAGATGCCCAAAGAATCACAGTTAAAATGCCAGCGAGCACGGCGTAGAAAACTGTAAAATTGTTAAAAATGATCCAAGCCGCGATGCCTGAGCTTACGCTGGCAAGTGCTGCAGAAAAATACATTACCCGATTTATAGCGGATCGAGCGCTATTTGCACGAAGCCTTATGATAAATGTCGCCAGAATAGAGGAAACAAGCCCGATGGCTAACACAGCAACAGGATAGAAAAGTCCAGTGTAGCCTTTAGGGGATAAAAGTCCAATTATCATGGCTGAAACAAGAGCACTCACATAGGATTGATAGACGTCTGAACCTGTGCCTGCAACATCACCTACATTATCGCCTACTTGGTCAGCGATCACCGCAGGGTTACATGGATCATCTTCGGGTATGCTTATTTCCAATTTCCCAACAAGGTCAGCCCCTATATCTGCGGCTTTGGCGTAAACACCTCCGCCTATGCGTCCAAACAAAGCGGTTAATGAAGCGCCAAAAACGATAGCTACAATTCGTGATGGTTGTCCTTCGCTTGCGTGGTAGAGTAATCCCACACTCAGCAAACCTAGTCCTGTGAGGAGCATACCTATTGCTGCGCCGCCATAATAGGCGGTTGTTAACGCTTCGTTTAGACCTTTTCTGGCGCTTTGTGCAGTTCGTATGTTAGAGTGAATTGCGATGGCCATGCCTAGGTAACTTGCCAATGCAGATAAGACAGCACCTGTAGCGAATGATATTGCGGTTAATAAGCCGAAGACGATGCCTAAGACAGCAGTGATGGCTATAATAAATATGGAGATTGTCTTATATTGTCTTCGAAGGAAGGCTTTTGCTCCTTCTTTTATTGCATCATGAATTTTAATCATTCCAGAAGTGCCTTTTTCTTTACCAGTGATGTTCCAGACTAAGTAGACGGTAAAAAGAATAGCGACAATCCCTGAAAGGGACGTAATCACCACGATGTCCATATTTGGTTCTCCGGTCTGCCCGCATTAGTCACTTCTCCAAATTTGCTTGAGCCATAGAGTTTGACTTGCCTCAACTTAAAACATCGCGCTTCCTATTAAGCAGTTCGTTCTTTCACTCAACAACGGAGATATGAGAAATTTTTAGAGAATTGAAAATAACCTTTTCACCTTTTGCTCACAAAGGTAAACCGGTTCCCAACTTTACTGCTTTGAATTTCAAGTATTCTCCTTTTAAGTGGTGATCGCAACTAATTGAGATGGAGGAAGATTTCTGGCATGCACAGATATCTGAACTAGATGACGTGAATGTGAAGTCTGAAAGAAAGGATTAAAAAAGGGCTCTAAAGTTCTAATTTTGATGGGAGATTTGAGGACTTCATAGAATGTATGGTTAGAAACTACGATATAGTTGGAGGATCCTCAGCGTATCTTCAGGCAAACTTTTTTGCGATTTTGAGAATCGCCGTTTCTTAGGCGGAGTTAGATAGCCGAACCCCTGCTGCAACCTTGTATTTTTGTTCAACTTTATTATCAGATGCCTTCGTCTGCCATTGGCTAATGCCGGGTCGCCCAAGCCCTTCAGGAAGGCAAGCTTGTTGCTAGGCTACTGATGTCCCTTAAAACTTGCATTACCACACGCAGAGTCATCTCCAAGAAAAGGCACATAGTCAACAGTGTTCTCCACACTCAAAACCAATACGCAACGACTACACACAACCTCATCATCCTTCCTAACAAGCCCACCGCCACACTCAAGGCACAGGCCCAAAGAAACAGCAAACTCCTACAACTGCTCAGCAGAAAGTCTACTGCGAATAAAATTAAAACTCAGCAAATTAGCAGCCACACAACATCCCCAAAAGAAAAATAATTTCTGCCCAAGCCCGAAAACAGAAAAAGAGGATATTTGCGTGTAATTTCTCCACGCTGCGGCGGGTTCAGCTTAACCCTATATTGTCCTTCATTTATTGTTTCCGCAAGCTTTTTTACAAAAATAGACAATTAGCAGTAAGGATGAACGTACTCCTAAAGGTGTAAAGGAAATGTTTGTGGGTTTATTAACAGCACCTATAAGTAGCTGGAATTTCGAAAAACTAGTTAGTTGGGCATCGTCGACCGGATTCAAAGGTCTTGAAATAAGTGTTTCACCAACCACTAGGCAAATCGACGTCAACCGTGTTTTGAGTGGAGGAGCAAGCGAGATAAAGAGAATCGTTGCTCAGAATGACGTACAAATCACTAGCTTGGCATACTACTCATTAAGAATTATTGAAAATCCAGCAGAACAAGAATTCTTGAAAAAAGTGATAGATGCATGCGCAGCGTTAGACGTAACGGTTGCTTGTACATTATCAGGTGGACCTGTGAAAGGTAAAAATAAAATTCAAACATTAAGAGAAGATTTTCCGAACGTGTTTGCCCCTTTGATTGACAAGGCAAAAGAACAAGGTATTAAAATCGCTATGGAAAACTGGTTTGAGACTAACCTGCAGGGGCTGGATACATTCCAAGAAGCCTTAGAAGCTATTCATGATAAGACTTTGGGATTAAACTTTGACCCGTCGCACTTGATGTGGCAAAAAATCGACTATGTTGAGGCTGTTCACAAATTCGGAGACAGAATATATCACACTCACGCAAAGGATACAGAAATAATAGAGCATAAACTTAGACAGGTAGGAATACTTGGCAAGGGCTGGTGGAGATACCGAATTCCAGGCTGGGGAAACATTAACTGGACCGCATATTTATCAGCATTGAAAGAAGTAAAATACGACTACGTCCTCAGCATAGAGCACGAAGACCCATTCTTCACAGCTGAAACTGGATTCCAAATGGCTAAACAATTCCTAGAACAGTATCTCTAAGCAAAAAAGTTGAACCTTATCTGCAAGGTTAGATTGCTCTTTTCCTGGCGTTTGCAACAAGATCCGATAATATGCTGAAGGCTTTGGCAGCATCCTCCATTTTTAGAACGATGATTGTTTCATTATGGCAACTAATCGTTTCCTCAATGTTTATTCTGCTTCTCGCAATTGGATTGTAAAAAGCCACAACGCATCCAGGAGTGTCAACAATATCTTTTGGGCTCTTCACCATGATAGCAGCAAGGTTTTGTTTTTCCTCAAGTTTCTCTTCATCTATAAAGATTGACTTAATTTCGTTGAAGATACGTTGATCCGTAATTAGAGTTAAGGTGGTTGTTCCTTCCAAAACCTGGAAAAAGGCTTCGGGAAAATTCACGGAAACAAGTCTTGCTTTTTCCAAATTCTTTCGGGTTTTCTCAAGCGAAATTTTGGCAACATCGGTTCTTAGGCTTATAACGCTTCCTGCAATTATCTTATGAAAATCTTTGCGTGAAACATAAAGAGGTTTAGCTCTTTTTACGGAAGTAATCAATCCTTCAATCGTTACTTTTTTACCTAAAATCTCTTCAACTTTTGGTTTAAGCATTCGCGCTATTGCGCTATAATTTGCATAATCTCTTTCTAAAGCGTCTTGTATCGAGTAGTCTTGTTCAATCAGTGTTTGGATTGTTTTTGCTAAAGTTTCGACCATTTTTGGTCACTTTATGTTTTTTCTGGCATTTTTTGACCAAAAAGGATATATAAGGATTTCTCTTTTCTCTCCATAAAAAAGTGATGAAGTATGCAAATAGTCTTAGCCTACTCAGGAGGTCTTGACACATCAGTTCTTCTGAAGTGGCTTCAGGAAAAATACAATGCAAACGTTATCACCGTTACTCTTGATGTTGGGCAAAAAGAAGATCTAAGCACAATTGCGAAAAAAGCAGAGAATCTTGGTGTTCTCAAACATTATTCATTAGATACTAAAGAAGAGTTTGTAGAAAACTATGTGTTTCCCGCAATAAAAGCTAATGCTCTATACGAGGGAAAGTATCCCGTAAGCACAGCCCTTTCTAGACCACTAATAGCAGAAAAACTCGTTGAAATAGCAAAAAATGAAGGCGCCGATGCCATTGCACATGGATGTACAGGAAAAGGCAACGACCAAGTTCGAATAGAAGTTACCGCCAAGGCTCTTGCACCAGAAATTTCAGTCATTGCGCCTGTTAGAGAATGGAACATGGATCGAGAAGCAGAAATTGATTTTGCCAAGAAACATGGAATTCCAGTTCCAGTAAGCATTAAAAAGCCGTACAGCATTGACCAAAACCTTTGGGGGCGTTCAATCGAATGTGGAGTCCTAGAAAATCCAGAAAAAGAACCGCCTGAAGATGTGTTCGAATGGACCGTGTCTCCAGAAAAGGCGCCAGACAAACCCGAATATTTAACATTGAAGTTTGAAAATGGTGTTCCAAAAGCGGTTAACGGCGAGACAATGGATCCGGTGGCCTTAATTAATTACATTAATGTCGTTGCTGGTCGAAATGGCGTAGGACGCATTGACCACATCGAAGATCGGCTCATCGGAATTAAGTCACGCGAAGTTTACGAGTGTCCAGCAGCTACAGTTATCATTGAGGCACATAAGGATCTTGAAAAGCTAGTTTTGACGAGACACGAGCTTGGTTTCAAGCAACAAGTTGACGCCTTATGGACAAACCTAGTTTACACGGGACTGTGGAAGGATCCACTAAGAGACGATCTTGACGCCTTCATCGAGTCTACGCAGTCACGCCTTAATGGCAAAGTCAAGCTCAAGCTATACAAAGGAGGACTTCAAGTTGTAGGTCGCTCATCACAGAATTCACTTTATGACGTGAACTTGGCTACGTACAACATCAAGACAACATTTAACCAGTCATCCGCAGCTGGGTTCATAGAGCTATGGGGGCTGCCGACGAAAGTCGCCAACGCTCTTAAACAGAAGACAGTGGCGAAGAATAATGTCGGATTTGCTTAGAAAAGGGCGACTTTCATCAGCCAGAAAGGACGTTGCAAAATTTACATCATCTGCTTTAATTGATAGAAAGATTTTGAAACACATAATTGAGATCAATAAAGCTCACGTTCTCATGTTAGTTGAATGCAACATTCTCAATAAGGCTGATGGATGTAAAATTCTGAAGGCGCTTGGTAATCTACATGGCAAAATAAGACTTTCTTCAAGCATTGAAGACGGCCACATGGCTGTTGAGGAAAAAGTCATCGAATATACGGGTCAAGATGGTGGCGGAAACCTAAACTTGGCAAAAAGCAGAAACGACCAAGTTACTACAGCAATAAGGATGAAACTTCGAGAAGAAATCATCAGCATGATAAAAACTTTAATTGACTTGCAAGAGGCGATGCTTCAGCTGGCTAGTAAGCATCTTCTTACAATTGTGCCTGGATACACGCATCTTCAGCCAGCTCAGCCGATAACGTTTGCTCACTACATTGTTGCACAATTTGACGCGCTTCAAAGAACAATTATACGTCTTCAAGAGACTTTTGCTAACGTAAACCTTTGCCCAATGGGAGCAGGAGCATTAGCAACCACAAGTTTTCCAATAAATAGAGAAAGAGTGGCTGAGCTACTCGGATTTGATGGGGTTCTTGAAAACTCAGTTGACGCCGTAACTGCTCGTGATTTTCTTTTAGAAGTTATGGCAGAACTGACAATTTTAGCTGTTGATGTAACACGGCTCGTTGAGGATTTTGAAATATGGAGCACAATGGAATTTGGAATAATTGAACTTCCAGACGAGTTCGCCTTCACAAGTAGCATAATGCCACAGAAAAAGAACCCAGACATACTAGAAGTTATACGGGCAAGAATGACCATGGTTTTAGGCAACTTCGCTGGTTCAGCTGCAGTTCTCATGTCTCTTCCATCAACGTATAACATGGATTTTCAGGAAGTAACGCCGAAACTTTGGCAATCTATAGATACAGTGAACGACTGTTTGTCGATGCTTGACAAAATAGTCTCAAACCTTACTGTAAAATCCAATGCGCTGGATAAGCATTCATTGTCTTTTTTATCAGCCACTGAGCTTGCTAACATGCTTGTTCGAAGCCATAAGATTCCATTCAGAACTTCTCATAAAATCGTGGGCATAATAGTGAAAAAACTGCTTGAAGAAGGTAGATCTTTTCAAGATTTAACCATTGAACTTGTTTCTGAAATTACAAAACAAGTTCTTGGACACGCTCTTCTGCTTACACCACAAGAAATCTCCAGCATCATGAATGTGTCACGAGTCGTGGAATCATACAATGTCAGAGGTGGACCTGCTCCAGAAGAGGTAAAAAGAATGATAATGGCTCGTTCAGAAACTATATCCAGAACCAAAAGATGGATTTCAGAAACGAAGAACAAGCTTTCATTTGCTCATAAGAAATTAGAAGACTGTATTATCAGTGTTTTAAATTCCTGACAGCCAAAAATTTTGAACCATAATGTTTAAATTTTAGTTTTTAATCTGCTTGGGGAAGGGTCGATTGGAAACAAAGTCTCGCCCTAAGAAAGTCGGAAAAGCTGTACTTGCACTTGAAGATGGAACACTTTTTTTCGGTAAAGGGTTTGGGGCTCCACGTAAAGTTTCAGGAGAAGTTGTTTTTTCAACATCAATGGTTGGATATCCAGAGTCTCTGACAGATCCATCTTACCACGGTCAAATTTTGACTTTGACTTATCCTTTAATTGGCAATTATGGAGTCCCAAATTACCGAAACGGAGCTGACAAATTTGGTATTCCTTTGCATTTCGAGTCTAAAGGTATTAAAGTCACAGGCTTAGTTATTCAGGAACTCTGCCAAAAACCACACCATTGGGCCTCTGAACGAACCCTTGACCAGTGGCTTAGGAGTGAAGGAATTCCAGGAATCTTTGGCATTGACACGAGAAGACTGACAAAGAAGCTGAGAGAAAAAGGTGTTATGCTTGGCATTCTAGAAGTATGCGAAAAAGACGTAGAACCTGACATTAAAGAACTTCTGGATGAAGCTAAACGAATTCCCGACCCGAACATGCGTGATTTATGCAGCGAAGTTACAATAAAGAACCCCATCATATATGATAATATCGGTAAGATGAAAGTGGTCTTGATTGACTACGGAGTCAAAGCAGGAATTATACGAGATCTACTTAGTTTTCAAGTAGACGTTATACGTGTACCTTATATTTTTTCCTTTGAGCAAATAATGAGTTTTGAGCCCGATGGCGTTGTTCTAAGTAACGGTCCAGGTGATCCGAAACTTCTGCCAAAAGAGTGCATTGCAACAGTGAGACGTCTTGTCGAGGAAGAGATCCCAATCATGGGGATATGCCAGGGAACACATGTTCTTTCCTTGGCGCTTGGAGGGGACACTTACAAGTTAAAGTATGGACACAGGTCTCAGAATCAGCCTGCATACGATCTTGAAACTGGAAGATGTTACATTACCACACAGAATCACGGATATGCTACGAAGCCTGAATCTTTAAAGAACACCGACCTCGAAATCTGGTACATTAATGCCAATGACAAAACAGTTGAAGGCGTTAGGCACAAAAATGGCAAAACCTTCTCTGTCCAGTGGCATCCTGAGGCGGGTCCAGGACCTTATGACACGGTTTTTCTTTTTGAAAAATTTTTGAGGAGCATTAGTTGAGATGCCGAAGTTTGACTGGGTACGTAAGGTCGTAGTTCTTGGAAGTGGACCGATCAAAATCGGCGAAGCAGCGGAGTTTGACTATTCTGGGAGTCAGTGTCTTAAGGCAATGAAGGAAGAGGGTATAGAAACCGTACTTATTAATCCTAACATTGCTACGATACAAACCGATCCGCGACTGGCAGACAAGATTTACCTGTTACCTGTTTCTCCAGAATACGTTGAAGCGGTGATCAAAAAAGAAGATCCTGACGGAATTCTTCTTAGCTTCGGTGGGCAAACAGCTCTAAACTGCGGCGTTAATCTGGCTCAGTCTGGTGTACTCGAAAAATATGATGTTAAGGTCTTAGGAACTCCTATAAAGGCTATTGAAGACACGGAAGACAGAGAACTATTCAGGCAAGCAATGATTAGAGCAAATATTCCTATACCAAGAAGTAAGTCGGCAACCTCGGTTCGTCAAGCCCTAGAGATTGCTGAGGAGCTTAACTATCCAGTCATTCTAAGAGTGGCTTATACTCTCGGGGGGAAGGGGTCAGGAGTAGCCTACAACGAGAAGGAGCTTAAAGACATTGTTAGTAGGGCACTTGCTCAAAGCATGATTACACAAGTTCTGGTTGAGGAATACATTGGAAAATGGAAGGAGATTGAGTATGAGGTAATGCGGGACTACGAGAACAATTGTTTGACTGTCTGCAACATGGAGAACTTTGACCCGATGGGTATACACACAGGAGATTCAATCGTCGTCGCGCCTTCACAGACTTTGACGAACCGCGAATATCACTTACTCAGATCCGCTTCAATCAAGGCCATCCAAAGCCTCGGCATAATTGGTGAATGCAACATCCAATGGGCTCTTCATCCAAAATCAGAAGAGTTTCGGGCAATAGAGGTTAACGCTCGAATGTCGAGAAGCTCAGCCTTAGCAAGCAAAGCGACTGGCTACCCGCTTGCGTATATTGCCGCCAAGTTGGCTATTGGTTACCTTTTACCTGAACTAGTTAACAAGGTCACTGGCGTAACAACTGCATGTTTTGAACCTGCGCTTGATTATTTGGTAGTTAAGATTCCTCGCTGGGACCTCAGAAAGTTCAGAAATGTTGATCCACATTTAGGTCCTCAGATGAAGTCTGTCGGCGAGGTGATGGCTATTGGGCGAAACTTCGAAGAGGCTATTCAGAAAGCTGTTCGAATGCTTGACATTGGAAAGATTGGGGTTGTGGGCAATGGGGATAATGCACCGGTATCGTTCGAATCGCTGACTGATGCGCTGGCAAACCCAACAGACGAGAGACTTTTCAGAATAGTGGATGCTATCAAAATGGGGATCACTATAAAAAAAATTTATAAACTATCAGGCATCGACCCTTGGTTTCTGTATAAAATAAAGAATATAATCGATATGGAGAAACAACTAAAAACCCTTAGCCTGAATAGCAGCCGAGCCTCAGAACTAATTCGCGAAGCGAAACGTTTAGGATTCTCAGACGGCCAGATTGCCAACTGCTTGGGTGTTGACGAGTCTACGGTTAGAATCTTTAGAAAGAAAAATGGCATAACTCCGGTTGTTAAACAAATTGATACGCTCGCTGCGGAGTGGCCAGCTAAAACTAACTATTTGTATTTATCCTATCACGGCGATGAAGATGATCTAAAATTCACTTATGACAAGAAAAAGGTGATAGTTCTTGGTGCCGGAGTTTTCAGAATAGGATCAAGCGTCGAGTTTGACTGGGGAGGAGTTAACACGATATGGGCTTTAAAGAATCATGGAATAGACGAAGCTGTTATGGTTAACTATAACCCAGAAACCGTTTCAACAGACTACGATGTTTCAGATAAGCTGTATTTCGAGGAACTGACCGTGGAGAGAATACTCGACATATACGAAAAAGAGAGACCTCTAGGCGTAATAGGTAGCGTTGGCGGCCAGATTCCGAACAATTTGGCGATGAAGCTTTTCAAGGCTGGAGTTAAATTGCTAGGAACGTCGAGCGAAAGTATAGACCAGGCAGAAGACAGGTCAAAGTTCAGCGCGATGTTGGATCGCCTTGGAATTCCACAACCAAAATGGAGCAAGCTTACGACAATAGAGGAGGCAGAAACCTTCGCTGAGGAAATAGGCTACCCTGTTCTCGTACGTCCAAGCTACGTTTTATCCGGCTACGCGATGAGGATTGCTCAAAACAAGACTGATCTGAGGAATTACCTTGAGCTGGCAGCAACGGTTTCCCAAGAGCACCCAGTAGTAATCTCGAAATTCGTTGCCGGAGCCAAGGAAGTAGAAGTTGACGGTGTGTCTGACGGCGAAAACACTTTGATCGGCGCAGTGATCGAACATGTTGAACAAGCTGGAATACACAGTGGCGACGCAGTCATGAGTATTCCTCCACAAACTTTGAGTAACAAGATCATCAAGAAGATAGAAGATTACTCAAAAGCAATTGCCAGAGCCTTAAAAATCAAGGGACCATTCAACATTCAATATCTAGTTAAAGATGGAGATGTATCAGTAATTGAATGTAACCTTCGCGCTTCAAGGTCGCTGCCCTACGTAAGCAAGACGAGGGGAGTAAACTTAATCGAAGTTTCCACTGCCATCATGCTTGGGAAGACGCTTCGTGACCTGCGGATTGTTGAGATACCACCAGCACCACACGTAGGCGTAAAAGTTCCACAATTCAGCTTCATGAGGCTAACAGGCGCTGACCCAATACTAGGCGTCGAAATGCTGAGTACAGGCGAAGCTGCTTGTCTCGGTGAAAACTTCGCTGACGCCCTACTAAAAGCTTTACAGTCTGTTGAGTTTGATATACCGAAGCAGGGCAGTTCAGTTTTGATCACGGTAGGTGGGGAAACAATGAAGAAAAAGGTTATACCACTAGCCAGAGCCCTTAGAGATTTAGGCTTTGTTCTCTATGCTACGGAACATACGGCTTACGTATTCCGCAAGGCCGGCCTTGACTCAGTTGCTGTCCTTCATAAGGTTAAGGAACCTCAAAAGAAACCCAACATCCTTAACTACTTGCTCGAGAGAAAAGTGAGCCTCGTCATCAACATTCCAACTGCCAACTCCGAAGAAGGAAAGGCGGAAATTCTTGAAGATGAATACACGATTCGGAGGCTTGCGGTCGAATTTAATATACCTGTCGTAACGACGTTGGAGCTAGCTTCCGCACTTGTCAAGGTTCTGAAGTACCGAGCTGCAGGTGAAGTCGTTATCAAGTCTTTTAACGAGTACATGGGAAACTTACCTTTTAAATACTGGTAAATAAATACTGGTAAATGATATTATAAAAGGGTGGTTACAGCCCAAGTTCGATCACTATAGCCTCGGGACTACTATAGACTTCATATACTAGTTTTCTGAACAACTCAGCCATTCGGACTTGTCTTTGATCTTCTAGCTCAATGAGTCTCCAACCAATTTGAGAAATCAACGTGTTCTTTGTTATCGGGTACCTGATTCTTTTTAGTATTTTTTCTAACATTTCCCTATTGCTGGTTTCCATTTTTTGAAAAACGCCTGATTTCACGAATGACAAGAATCTTTGAGCGTCTTGAAACATTGTGAGATTGTTGAAAAAGACATAAATTTGTTTTCCACTTGTTTCAAGACGCCTCATTTTTTCACGCAGACTTCTCAGCTCATCATTAGAGTACTGGTAATAGTACATTCTTTCGCCATGTCCATGAAGCCTGAAATAAGCCACTTTACCGGTATAAACCGGCATTGCTAGGAAAGGGTCTGTAACATGCGAAACATCTAATCTTTCAAGCAATGTTTTGAGTTTTTCGTGAATCTCTGGTTTTTGCCATAGAGGCCCTCTTGGTTCCCAAACAACTGTTAGATCGTCTCGACTAAGGTGCTCAAAGAATTTTGCAGCCTCCTGTATTCTATCAGGTCCGTAGGAAGCAGGTGTCTGAAACAAGATGACCTTAGCATCTAGTATGTTACATATTACTTTTATTGTATTGATAGATTCACTGGTTCGTTCAAGATCCATTCTGTATTTATGTGTAATGTCTTGATGTACCTTAACCGTAAACTCAAAGCCATTCAGCGCCGTTTCTCTCCATCTTTTTGCCGTTTGCGGTCGAGGATACTTGTAAAAGGTACTGTTTAGCTCGACAACCGTAAAAGTTTCTTGGTACTTTCTGGTGTTAACCGGATATCCGCAACATCCTATTTTCAGCATCGTTTAAGCTCTCCGAACTAACGCTCTATAAATGTGACGCTTCTGTTTTCGAGTTTCTCTAGCTTTATAACATGGTCAGCTTTATCGGCAAAGTTCTCATTATGAGACACTGCAATTATTTGTTCAACAGTTTTCAGTCGTGAAATTGATTCTGCCAGACGATCTATAGAACCATCCTCTCTGCCTAAGCTTTCAGTAGGTTCATCCAAAATAAGCAATGGAAGTCCATGTCCCACTTTCCATTGCATGATAAGTTGCCCCAGCCCTAGACGGTACGCGAAAGCTAAAAGTGTTCTTTCGCCCCCTGAAAGGTTTAAAATGCTTCTTTCACGATTTTTCTCTATTTCGATTATTGGAGTGTAGTTTTCATCAATCCTTATCGAAAATGTTGCCCCTTCAACTCCAGAAAGCTCGTCTAAAACTTGTTGAACAATTCTTTCAAGGTATCTGACGAATTCTGTTCTTAGTTTAGGCTGGATGCTTCTATATGCTTGTCTAATCTCCTGGGCAAGCGTAATTGTCTTTTCTACCTTTTCAAGCCTTGCTTTCTTTTGTTGCGCGATTTTCAATCTCTCCTCTATTGTTTGTATTCTCTTAATGATTTCAGCCTTGCCTAACTCGATATTTTGAGCTTTGTGCTTAAGATCGGAGTATTCTTCATAGGCAACATTGAATTCTCTCTGTGCGTTTTCTAAATCAGTAATGACGAATTCTCTTATTTTTGAACGAAGCGAAGCCAGTTCTGCTTCGATCATTTTTTCGTCTTTTTGGCTCTGTTCAAAACGATGTTGTGTTTCATCTAAGATCTTTTTCTCTTCTTCCATCTGTCTCGTTATTTCTTCAATGCGGGTCTGAATATTCTGAAAATTCTGAATAACAGTTTCAATAATAGCTTTGTTAGCCTCATACCTTTTTGTCATTTTTTCAATGTCTGCGAGCTGCTTCTTGTTTTCAGATATTTCATTGTACAGTCTTTGAATCAGTTTCTCTTTGTAGGCGGGTTCAAGGGTTTGAAGACATAAGGGACAAGTATTTTCCTTAATGAGGTTTGATATTCGTGCTGTTGACTTACTAATGTCAGACTTTAGGTTCTCCTCCTGGCCTATGTTTCCCTGTATCTCCGCTTGCAGTGCCTGACTATAATTTAGAAGCCTTTCGAATGAAAGTTCAGGAGGCACCCCGATCTCTCTTAGTTTATCTTGGCAAGAGAGTACCTGAGAATTTTGAATGACAAGGCGTTTATCTAGACCTTCAATTCTAGCCTTACGCTTTAGAATTTCTTCTGCAAGTCTAAGAGAGGATTGTTGAACACCTGCATACTTTGAACTTAAGATTGATTCTTCTCTGCGAAGCTGCTCATTCGTCCGCCGGACAGTTTCAAGCTCCTCTAACCGTGCTGAGGCTAACTGGTATCTTTTCTCAGCCTGAGAAAGCATGCTTTTAGTTTCTTTAGACTCTTTTTCCTTTGTTTCAAGCTCATGAAATGTTTCTTGATGTCGAACAATCAGCTCTTCGATGCCCACAACATCAGGGTCTCGTTGAAGGATCGCTAGTTCTTTTTCTAGTCCTGTCATAATCGGTCTAAGGTTTGTCCACGCAATGTCGTAGTCTGAAAGGTTAAAAAGTTGATCAAACTTCTTTTGTCTTTCAATAGGCGTCATATTTAAAACGTCTTTTAAGTGTTCTTGTCTCATCCATATGATTTCTCTAAAAATCTCTTTGTCAAAACCTGTAATTTGAAACAACTGCTCGGTAACTGCTTCGCTTTTCATTTCAGCAATGATGTTGCCTTCTTCTTTAAGTACAAGTTGCTCTGTGTCTTGACTAATTCGGTCGTTTTGCCGCTTTAATGCTCTTTGAATAATGTATTCTTTTCCGTTGTTAACAAATTTTAAAGCGACCTTACCATATTCCGCGTCTTCTCGAAGTAGGTAATCGTAGCTTCTACCAATTGGTTCGCCAAAAAAAGCAAAATCAACCGCGTATAAAATACTGGATTTTCCTGTTCCGAGGCCTCCAATGAGACAATTAAATCCTTCATTAAAATCTATATGGGTTTTTATGTGAGACCTAATGTTTTCGAGTTCTATACTTTCAATTTTCATTAATCCTCTCCTCCAAAAGAGATATTACCTTTTCCTCTTCCCCCTTCACTAAAAGATGAAGCAAATCAAGGGCCAAATGGGCAATTTTTTCAGCCTTTTCCTCCTTATATCTTTGTAAAAAGAATTGGTGGAAATACTCGAAAGATCTTGTTCTTAAATCCGACAGTTCGCCTTCGAATATGGTGCGTATTGTATCTTCAGGTATATCCATCTCTTTTAAGGTAACTAAAACATGAACCAAAAGAGCTTGCTCAGCGGCTTCTCTGATCTTAGCCAAGTCGATCTGTCTGCGGCTTGATTCGGCTGGTAAGGTTCCTTTCAGCACAGGAACAATTATGGCTCCAGGCTCATCTGCCTCTCTTACTGCCTCAACAGCTAACTCGGTGATTTTTTGTGGCATAAGGCCTGTACAATCTTTCTCAAGGATTTTGAACAGACGAGGTGTATCAAGTTTGATTCTTGCTACCTCCATTTCGTTTTTTTGTCGTACAGTTACGTGATAGAACCCTTTTTCTACCATTGCGTCTTCGTAGCTAACTGTTTCTATTGCACCACTATAGACAAGTAGCGCTCTTTTGAAAGGAAACTGCCAAGGTCTATGAAGATGACCTCCAGCATAATAATCAAAACCGTTTGGAATAAAATCAGGTGAAGCCTCTGCAAAACGTGCTGGCATTCCCTTCATTATTTCTGGCACATCAAGAGCCATATGAAAAACAAAAATGTTGAATATGTCTGGTTTAGGTTTAGGCTTTTTCATTTCGTAAAAGACTGGTAATTGAGCCTCTGTGCGGAAGCGGGTTCTGAAGTTTGGAATTCCGTATATGTAATAGTTACCATTATTCCAGCACGCCCCCTCATGTCTAGGCAAGTAATAGAGAAGGCCAGCACTATCTAATGGATTAAGAATCGTTCCAGTAATTATGTTGGGAGCAGCATCATGCGACCCATCAACAGCAAACACACGGATGCCTGCTGAATTGATTTTCCTAAAACATTTGATAGCACTTTCCAATGTTGCGTTTGAGGGACGTGCTTGATGAAAAAGATCCCCTGCTATAATCATAAAATCAGGTTTTAATTCAATCGTCTTATCCACAACTTCATGGAAGGCTCGGTCAAAATCTTCTCTTCTGGTTGCCATGTTGTACTGTTCGTAGCCCAAATGAAGGTCAGCAACATGAACAAAGCTAAAAGGCTTCAAACCTAACTCCTCTTGAAGGAATGGCTCAACAATCCAAAAATAGAAAATAATACTTAATATGCATTATTTTCATAGCAACATAACAACCAAACTAAGTTGTCTTCAATACCTAATAAGCAGGTCTTAGTATAACTATTAAAATTCTAATTAAATTTCAAAGATTATGGCAAAGGTTTTTAAAAATTCTATGATATTTATAAGTTAACTTTCATTATCTGACAATTCTTTCTATTTCACTTGCGATAATGTTTAGTTTGAATGTTTCCTTTACCTCTTCACTTAACTGATATTAAAAAATCGGCTTAATAATTGCTTGATCAAATGAAAATTCCTTATTGCATTTTTTATAAATGAAAACAATTGCTTTGTGGACTAATTATGCTGATGGAGTATCTAATTTTCCAATTTTAAGGCTGAATTGTTGAAAGAGGCACAAAACCTCGTCCTTCTCTCTTTTTCCAGGTAATGCTGAAAACGGGTTTAAACAGAAAAAGAAGGAGAATTCAGTCACTTTCAAGAATTAATCCACAAAGCAAAAACAATTATTAAAATACTAGAAAGGTGTTCATACGAGCATTCGTAACAATTTCTGATCCTTCGGTGAACTACGCCTACTGTCTTAAGATCTTTTGTACATTTATAGCATGAAAGAGAAAAATTATCTATTTTAAATTCTAACTGAAATCCAATACATACACATATAAGTGTCCAATAGCCTCTCCATTTTTTAGCCTAATTCCGCAGTCAGGGCATCTTATATTAATCTTATATCCAAAAACTACTTAGCTTTGCAAAACACTCTAAGGTTGTCAAGAACAATCTTTACGGGTTCTTCTTGTTCTCTGATTTTGAGGATAAGGTTTAAACAGCTATTTTTGGTTTTTTCGTGAATAGGTATCAAAAGGCGCTGATTAGCCCAGTAACGTATGGTGAAGGTTTTCTTTGCAACAACTCGGTGTTCATCTTCAATTGACACGTTGATTTCAACATCTCCTTCACCGTGGTTAATGGCATCAAAGGCGATGTGAGTTATAGGACAATCTCCATTGAACGTTAGGAATCTGTTTAAGGTTGCTTCCTTCTTTCCAGCTGGGACTTCCCAGATTGCGGAGCCCTTGCCTTCGGTTACGCCTTCTGGATATCGCATTTTTACAAGGTTTCCATTTATCCATGTGCCTTCACTTTTATATGGTTTGAAGGTTCCTTCATTGAAGTGCCATGATTTTAGGTCTTCATCTTCGAAGCTGCCAAGTAATATGCCAGGCGAATAAGGCCACAAAGCGTCTTCAGAAATGGACATCCAAGAGCTTTCTACACTAAAGTCTTCTTTATACATTTTCCGTAATAGGTCCATGTCTGCTGGAGTAATATAGACTATGCTTCTGAAACGTAGATTTGTCTTTTCGGCATCCATTTCAAAAGCAACATCGCTGTGCAAACATGGTCCCCATCGAATACCAACATGATAGGCGTTTTCACTAGCCAACGAAATCATATATGCTCCGTCATTCGCAACCCACCCAACCAACGGAGAAGATGCCAGATCATTTGAGGAAGACCAGCTTAGACTGGACTGAGCATACTTCGCAGTTCTGAAGAGCTGAATCCAAGGACCTCCATCATCACTTCCTTTATGATACTCAGAACGACCACGTTCCGCATCTGAAATCCAGCTGAACCCTTTGCCTTCGAAGAAAGCGAAGGACTTTCGAGCCATCTCGAAGGGAGGGCAATTCTCGTTGGAGAATAGGCGACTCATGAAGCAAGTATTGAACGCAGCTAATTCTACTTTTGAAGGTAATTCCAGCATTTCACCTTCAATCTTCACTCTTAAGGGTTCAGACGTAAACTTCAACTTGAGCAAAAAAGGTAGGTTATCCAGACTGTTAAGGTTTCCACGTAGCACAAGTTCCAGAGTATTCTCAGATCTTTTTTCCTCAATGCTCGTAACATTGCAGTAAGGAAGTAGATATTGGTCATCATTGAGTTTTATGCAAATCTGTTCCATGTTAAAATTGAGCTCTGGCCTTGAAGGAAACAGATTAGAGATCATCCTTACAGAACACGTCTCGTTCTTCACTTGTTCAACGAGCAACAACTCAATAGGGCAACCTTTATTTAGAAGCAAATTATTACCTCGCAAAACAATTTTTCAAATTGCATATATTTAAATTCCTCAATAATAAACCCCAAAAAATACATCTATTCTAACCCAAAATTGACCACAGACCCTTGCCCAAAAAGCTGATGTTCATTAATTGTTTTTCTAAAAAACAAGTGTTCCTTAGTGCCGGGGGCGGGATTCGAACCCGCGACCTCTGGACAGCTGGGCGCTTGCCCTTTTTTGTTCTCCAGATTATGAGTCTGGCGCCCAAACCAAGCTAGGCTACCCCGGCTGGGTTTGTTGAATATTCTTTTGTGTTGCTTCATTTAAATTTATTCTCGCATTATAAGGTCGAAGACTGTTTAAAGCATTGTTGATGAATATTTTAAATAAATTGGGCTCCCTATTCCTTTGTGGAGGCGATTTGCTTATGGACGTTTTTGTTCAGGTTCTTACAACGTGTGAGACTAAGGATCAAGCTGAAAAAATTGCGGAAGCTTTGGTCGACAGAAAAATGGCTGGATGTGTTCAAATTGTCGGTCCAATCACTAGTATCTACCGTTGGAAAGGCCAAATCGAAAAAGCTGAAGAATGGCTATGCATAATCAAGACAAAAGCTGAACTTTTTCACGACGTTGAGAAAATCATAATTCAAAACCACACATACGAGACGCCTGAAATAATCTCGACACCAATCACAGCAGGCAATAAAGAATATTTTCAATGGCTCAAAAACGAAGTCAGAACAATAGAATAAGCCATGGTTGGCACAAGGCATTCCCTATTGTTTTTTCCTCAATACCTTAATTCCAGTTTCTGTACCGATAATCGCCATGTCTGCCATGCCTAAAAACAAGCCTGTCTCAACCACGCCTGGAATAGATTTTAACTTTCGATCGAGCTGCCACGGATCCTTGATTATTCCGAAGTCCACGTTAAGAACGTAGTTGCCGTTATCCGTAACAAAGGGACCATCTCCTAAGATGCTTTTTTTCAGGACTGGTTGCCCGCCCATCTTCTCTATCTTGGACGTGATAAATGGCAAAGCGAAGGGCAAAACCTCAATTGGTAAAGGCTGATTTTTCCCTAAGGTGTCTGTGATCTTAGATTCGTCACCAATAATTACGAATGTCTTAGAGGCTGAAGCTACAATTTTTTCTCTTGTCAAAGCACCTCCCATGCCTTTAATAAGGTTCAACTCTCCATCAATTTGGTCAGCTCCGTCAATACCCAAGTTCAAGTGTAAATGTTCATTGAGAGACGTTAAGGGAATTCCGTATTCTCTTGCCAGCTGAGAAGTTTGACTTGAGGCTGAAACAATTGAAACATGGATGTGCTCCTCCTTTATTCTTCGCCCCAGTTCTCTCAAAGCGCAGGCAACCGTTGAGCCGGCGCCTACACCGAGAATATACCCGTCCTTAATCAGTTTGATAGCTTCAACAGCTGCTCTTTCTTTAGCTGACTCCCTCCAAGCCATTTACTCCTCAACTTCCATTTGGCTAAGCCTTTTCAAAACTTGTTCCACGTCAGCTAAGATTTGCTCAACCTTTTTCTCCGCCTCGCCTGCTTCCTGTTCAGGTGAGGGTTTTGGCTTACTTGCCTTTTTTCTTGCCTCAGCTGGTCTTTCAGCGACCTGTCTAGGCTCCGTTGCTTTCTCTTCTTCTTTGGTTTCCTCTTGTAGCTCCGCTTGACTCTTCAACTGATCTATGAGACTGAGTTCCTTTTTTATTTCGGAAGCGATTGCTTCTTTTGTTGACTGGTCTAACAAGCCGACTTTTAACCTTAAATCCTCGATTTTCTTGTTTATTTCTTCGAATTGTTCAGTAAACATTTTTACAAGTTCGTCACGAACCTTTTCAAGCTGATCCAAAGCGACTATCGTTTGGCCCTTTTCGATACCATGTTTGATCCTGGAAAGGTCCATACTGTACTTTTGAACAAGCTGGTCTCTTTCAGCCTCAGTGATTTTTCCCTCGGCGCTTGCTTCATAGAGTCTTCTAACTGCATCGCTTAGAATCTCTCTTTCAACATCAAGCAGTCTAAGCTTCTCCTTAGCTTCTGAAATTACTTCTGTGGAAATCGACTTCTGAACGGTCTGAGGTAAAGAGACCTTTGTTTTCACTTTACCTTGCTTTGAAGGTTCCTCTTGCGATGGCTTTTCTTTTTCCCGCTCCATGATTAGAACCATGATTAATCCCACAGCAACAGTTGCTGAAATAAGTATTAACCAAAACCAAAGATCAGCGCTCACAAGGTTCCCTCAACAATGGATTGGTAAACACACTTCGAACATATAATTTTTCCGTAATCGCTAAGCACAAATAAGATACACCACAAAGGGTGTATATGATTAATAGAAAGCTTAATACAAGAACTTGTGTCCATGTTTTCCAACGAGGGGAACAAAGGCGACTCCACCAAGGTCTTCCTCTTTAAAATCGCTGTTAAGTTTCGTTAAACGAAGAAGCGTCTGGTAAAATCCAACTGCTCCGACTGGAATAACAATGATGCCGCCTTTTTTTAGCTGATCCTTAAAAGGAGGAGGAATATAGGGCGCTGCAGCAGTTACGTATATTCTATCAAACGGAGCTTTCTCAGGATAACCCTCAGAACCATCCTTACAGATTATTGTGACGCGTTCGTTGTAACTGGCGTTATTTATATTTTTTTGTGCTAATTCTACAAGTTTCGGAACAATTTCAATTGAATAAACATGGCCCCACCTTTCTCTGGGCACATTACTTGGCGCCACAATTTCAGCAACAGTTGCAGCATGCCATCCACACCCAGATCCAACCTCAAGAACGATGTGGCCAACTTCTAATTTCAGGGCTTCATTCATTATGGAAACCATGTCTCGCCTGACTGACCGTATAAAATCAGCCAAGTGGCGCAGAAACAGTTTGCCCTGAACCTATGGGTAACGGAATATCAATTGACGCTGCAGCTTTATCTTTTTCTTTCAGAAAAAGATGTCTTGGCACCATCCGCATCGCTCTTATGACAGCTGGCGTCTTTAGTACGCCATATCCTATGAGTTCCCGTATCAGGTTTTCCCACGAATCGTACAACAACCATCCCCTTTTTTAGTCTAATTTCAGATAAGCAATATAAAAACAACAAGTACAAATATAACTTAGGGAGAAACCACAACTTAATATTTCTTCAGACTCATATTATTTGTAAGTTTACGACAAAAGGAATTTAGCTTCAAGGCTTAATTCAGAAATTGACTCATTATTTATTTTACTGTTACAGATTTCGCCAAGTTTCGTGGTTTGTCAGGATTGAGTCCTTTTTCTACTGCCATGTAATAGGCTAGAAGTTGTAAGGGCGTGATAAATGCAATTGGTGTAAGTATTTCAGGAAGGTTACCAGCAACTTCGAAATATTTATCGGAAAGACTCTTAATTTCCTCGTCTCCCTCCTCGATAACAGAAATTATTATGGCGCCTCTTGCCTTCATCTCCATTATGTTCCCAATAATGGTTTTTCGAGTTTCATCTTTGGGGCATATGAAAACTACTGGAAACCCAGGTTCAATGAGGCTTATTGGACCATGTTTGCTTTCACCTGCTGGATACGCAATCGACGGAACATAAGCAATTTCCATTAGCTTTAACCTAGCTTCCTGCGCTGTTGCGGAGCTTATTCCTCGACCTAGGAAAAAGAACACTTGTTTGCCTTTGAATTCCTTAGCAACTTCCCTCGCAACTGAATCGTTCTTTTTAATTGTTTTCTCAACTATATCAGGCATTTGGCGAATCTTTTCTTCCAATTCCTCAATCTGGCGGTGTCCAATCTTTCCTCGAATCTTTGCCACCCTTAAAGCGAGCTGAGCAAGAACAGACATCTGAGACGTAAAAGTCTTTGTTGCTGCAACGCCAATCTCTGGACCTGACTGCTGAACTATGTATACTCTCGAAACCCTTGTCAATGAGGAGCCAACCACATTAGTCAACCCAAGTATTGTTGCAGCACGGTTTCGAGCATAATCAACAGCAGCCAAAGTGTCAGTGGTTTCTCCTGATTGGCTAACAGCAAGGATTGTGCTATTAATGTTCACTGCCATGCCTTCTTGTTCAATGAACTCGGACGAAATCACAGGATGCGTCGCTAAAAACGCGAGATCCGAAAACATGTACGAGGCGGCAAGACAAGCATGATATGAAGTGCCCGCAGCGACAAGAAAAACCTCTCCAGCTCGATCTAGAAAAGTCGCCATCAAATCAAGATACAAATCCTGAAGCCTAAGAGTGTCTCTCAGACACCTTGGTTGTTCATATATTTCCTTGATCATAAAGTGGGGGTAGCCTTGTTTCTCAGCCATCTCCGCAGTCCACTTAATTAGCTCGGGTTCTCTTTTAATGGATCTCCAATCTTCTATTTTCCAGATTTCGTACTTATCAGACTTTATTATGGCAATTTCTCCGTTCTCAAGAATTACCGCCCTATTTGTTAAGGGAAGAAAAGCGGGAATATCTGAAGCACAGTAGGTTCCTTTTTCACTGACGCCGATGATAAGTGGACTCTCGTTTCTAGCACATACCATTGTGTCAGGTTCAAAGATTGATAGAACCGCAATAGCATAGGAACCTTTAATGGCTTTTAATGCCTCACGCACAGCTTCTATGAGAATCATTCCTTTTTTCATGTTTTCCTCAATAAGGTGAGGAATAACTTCTGTGTCAGTTTTAGACTTAAATTCGTGCCCTGATGCCTCAAGTTCCCTTCTAATTTCTAGAAAGTTTTCAACTATGCCATTGTGAACGACTGCGATCTTATTTTCGCAATCAGTATGTGGGTGAGCATTTACTTTGTAGGGAGCTCCATGCGTCGCCCATCTGGTGTGTCCGATTCCTATGTTTCCTTCCATATCGTCGAGGTTGAGTTCTCTATGAACTTCGTCGATTTTTCCTTGATCTTTCTTAATGTACATGGTGCCATTGAATAATGTTGCTTCTCCTACTGAATCATAGCCTCTGTATTCAAGTCTCTTAAGAGCGGCGTGAATTAAAGGAGCAGCTTTACCATCTTTCAATGCGCACCCAAAAATTCCACACATACATAAAACTCCTTAGCTTTGCATCATGCCTCTTTATTGACCACATTACAGTTTGTTGACGCAACACATTAAATAAGCAATAATAAAATTCATGATATTTATGCTTTAATAGACAAATTACCCCTAATGTGACTACCCATCTTAACCGAAAAAATGAACATAAAAATTTTAAACAGACCTTCATAATAATCACTAGAAGCGGCCGTAGTCTAGCCTGGTTAGGACGCCGGCCTCCCAATCAATTTAGGAGAAGAAAGCCGACAGCCCGGGTTCAAATCTCGGCGGCCGCACCAGTTTTGAAAAATTTCAAATTGAGATGATTATCAGACGTATTGACCAATTTGCATCTCTTCTTTGGATTTTGTTGTTATGCTATTGTTCTTTGATGTGGCCGTTCTGAGTTTATGTAGTTCTTCATTATTATGTACAAAAATGTACTAATAAGATTTAAATATGACATTTCTTTCCTATAGAAAATCAACAAATCGAAACAAAGGCGAAATAAATGCAGCAAAGAAAAATACTTTTGGATGAAGAAGAACTGCCGAAACAATGGTACAGCATTATTCCTGATTTGCCTAAGCCCTTGCCGCCAACAATTGAACCGGACAAAAGACAACCTGGACCTGGAATAGTTCCATTGATTTTTCCCAAGGCAATTATCGGCCAAGAAATCAGTAAAGAAAGATTCATCGACATTCCTGAAGAAGTGAGAGAAGTCTACAAGATTTGGAGGCCAACTCCCCTCTTCAGAGCTGTTGCGCTTGAGAAGGCTTTGAAGACGCCAGCTAGGATCTACTACAAGTACGAAGGTGTAAGTCCTCCTGGAAGCCACAAGCCGAACACTGCTGTAGCCCAAGCCTACTACAACATGAAGGAAGGCACAGAACGTATGGCTACTGAAACAGGTGCTGGACAGTGGGGTTCAGCATTGGCATTTGGTTGTATGTTGTTTGGGCTGAAATGTACAGTCTACATGGTAAAGGCTAGCTATGATCAAAAACCATATCGGAGAATAATGATGGAATCTTATGGTGCTGATGTTTACGCAAGCCCAAGCGAACAAACAGAAAGTGGAAGAAAAATCCTAAAAGATGATCCTGACAATCCTGGCAGTCTGGGAATAGCGATAAGCGAAGCTGTTGAGGATGCTCTCAAGAATGATAAGGTGAAGTATGGCATAGGAAGTGTCTTTAACCACGTATTATTACACCAGACGGTGATTGGATTAGAAACAAAGAAGCAGATGGATGCCATAGACGACTATCCAGATGTAATTTATGGCTGCATAGGTGGTGGAAGCAGCTTTTCAGGACTTTTCTGGCCATTCTATTATGACAAAGTTTCTGGAAGAGCTCCTAAAGACGTACAATTCGTAGCTACTGAAGCAACTGCTTGCCCAAAAGTTACTAAGGGAGAATACACTTTTGACCATGGAGACACTGCAAGACTTACTCCCTTGGTTCCGATGCACACAATAGGGCACGACTTTATTCCTGCTCCAATTCACGCTGGAGGGCTTCGTTATCACGGAATTGCTCCAACCATAAGCCGATTAGTCTCAGAAAAGAAGATGCAAACAAAGGCTTACAACCAAGTTGAAGTGTTTGATGCAGCTAAGATTTTCATAAACACCGAAGGCATAATTCCAGCTCCTGAACCTGCCCATGCTATTAAAGGGGTTGTCGATGAAGCCTTACGATGCAAGAAGACTGGCGAAAAGAAGACAATAATGTTCTTACTGTGCGGACATGGATATTTCGACATGCAGGCTTACGCAGACTACTTTAGTGGAAAACTGTTGCCCTACGAATATCCCGAAGAAAAAGTCGCAGAAGCAATGAAAAGGTTAAAGAAATTATACCCATGGCTGGATGAACTAAAGAAGATGATATAGCAAATTCTTCCGTCTATAGTTTGTAACTATTATTAGTTGAAATTCCTTTTTTTCTTTTTCAAATTTCTTATATTGTAATATGATTTATGATAACAATTACATTCTCTTTGGTGGACAATTTGAAACTTGGCTTTAGTACAGTACTGTACGAGAACTCTGATTTGTCACATCAACAAATTGTGGAGAAGGCATCTCTAATTGGCTATCAAGGCATTGAACTCAACTTTAAAGAGTGGCCCACTGCTTTGAAGGTAGATTTAATCAAGAATTCTTTACAGAAATGGGGCATAGAGGTTGCTGCGATTGGTACGAGACATTTGTACGTTACGCATAATTTTTACCTTACATCTCCCAAGCCAAAGGTAAGGAGCAAATCCTTCGAATATTTGACGCAATGTATGAAAATCGCCAATGAACTTGACTGCGACATTATTCAGGCAGGATGGGCGTTTCAAGGATCTATTCTGGAGACCTCGTACTATGATGCATGGAAAATAGCAGTAGATAGCCTAAAAAACGTGGGTAAACTTTGCAGACAGTATAATAAAACGTTTGTTGTTGAATTTGCATGTAAACAACATGCTCAATTGTTAAATAATGTTGATGACGCGCTACGCATGCTTGACGAAGTTGAAGAAGACAATATTTTTGTTATGATTGACATATATCATGTACACCAAGAAAACTACCCTCTTAGAGAATGTGTTCATAAGGCAAATAAAAAACTGGCGTACATCCACTTAGCAGACAATGAAAGGCTACCTCCAGGAAAAGGAATTATTAAATTTGAAGAGTTCATTAATGCATTAAAAAAAATACATTATAATGGATACTTAATTATGGAATATGAAGCTAACTCCGAGATTGACAAGTCATTGGAAAATACCCTAAATTACATTAAGGAACTTTGTAGTAAGAACTGAATTACAACGCATGCTTTAAATTAGAATTTCTCAGAAAAAAAGAGTATTACGATTAATAGAAGCATATAGAAACAAAAAAATTGTTTGTTGATATTTCTTGGGAAATTCCAGATTTTTTGTTAATATGGCGTTAATTCTCTTTTAGTGAGTCTTGGTATTTTTCAAAGAGAAGCTCAAGCGATCTTCTCAAAGCCTCAGCTCTACTTGAAAAAATTCTTTTTATGTCAATAAGCTGGTCGAGCTTTTTTAGGTAGTCTTTTGAAAGGGCAAGCTTAACAACAATTTCTTCATAATCTTTTGTTTCTACTGGTTGTTCTGCCAAGACTTATTCCTCAGCAAAAACTTCGCTTTTTTAGTATATAAAAGTTATTGTTTAATTCACTTTTCACTTTACTTTATGGTTTCTAAAAATCATTTCTACATTTGTATTTTTTAACCATTTTGCAATACTCTAATATTCTAATATAGTATACTAATATATTTAATCTAGATATACTCTTGGAAAGCTTTATATCTACGATTGTATAAATAAAAATCGAGCTTATGGAAAATAAAAAATTAAGATAAAAGGAGATAAAAAAATGGAGCGAAGTATTGAAGAGATAGCTAGAGAAGCTATCCCGCAGATAGCTGTTTTAGGAATCGGTGGAGCTGGGTGTAACATTATATCATGGATGAAGGGAAAAGAAGTTTCAGGCGCAAGAGTCTACGGATTGAACAGCGACGCTCAGCACTTAAGCATTACAAAGGCTGATCACAGGGTACTCTTAGGATACAAAGTAACTGGCGGTCTAGGATGCGGAGGGTTTCCAGAACAGGGCGCCAAAGCTGCCGAGGAAAGCTTAGAGGAAATTGAGAAACTAATATCAGGCATGGGACTCGTCTTCATTACAACAGGTCTTGGCGGTGGAACAGGAACAGGTGCTTCTCCCGTGGTAGCTAAGTTGGCTAAGGAAATGGGTGCTTTGACGCTGGCGGTTGTTACCACACCGTTCTCTGTTGAGAGGGCTCGACTTATAAAAGCAAAGGAAGGTCTGAAAAGGCTGGTTGAGGTATGTGATGCAGTAATTGTCATTGACAACAATAGGCTCAGAAAAGTCGCAGGAAACTTGCCACTTTCAGAAGCTTTCGCAGTTGCCAACGAACTCATCGCAACCTTCATAAAGAACACTGCTGAAACCATCGCCACACCAAGCCTTGTAAACCTTGACTTTGCAGACTTGAAAGCGATCATGATGGGAAGCGGAGTATGCGCCATGGGTGTTGGTGAAGGGCAAGGAGACACAAAGGTCGAAGATGCAGTAGAAAGAGCATTAAACGCACAACTACTTGACATTGGTGACATCAGGAAATCTGAGGGCGCACTGGTCCACCTTGAAGGCGGCGACGACATGACCTTGGAGGACGTCAACAGAGCAGGAGAATTGGTCATAAGCAGAATATCTCCAACAGCAAGAGTCTCATGGGGCGCCAGAGTCAACAGCGCAATGCAAGGAACAATGCGTGCAACAGTGGTCCTAGCAGGAGTCGAAAGTCCATTCCTTATAGGAGAACTTCCGCCTATCGGTGCAATGGCAGCTCCAACAGGAGAGGGGCAACAAGTCGAAGTTAAGAAGGAAGCACCACCTAAGAAAGGATTCTTTGGAAAGCTATTCAGTGAGTAAACGCTTAAAACATATAGGAGACAAGCAAAATCAACGAGCTAATAACTTACATAATACTGTTATTTGCAGCTGTTGCGGTACTTATAATCCTTTATATCGCTATAAAAGCCTTTAAACCTCCCACCATGTTTTTTGCGTTAGACGAATCAGTCGAACAGCTTGTAACCAAGCTAAGCTGTCCAAAATGCCGTTCGAGAAGATTGAAGTCAATAGGCCGATATACGATTGAGTGTGCGAATTGTGGCTTCATATTCAGCGTAGGAATGGTGGCAAAAAAGCCAGTGGTTCCTAGCTAGTGACTTGATATTGAAGGGCAGCTAAGATCTCGGATTTCGGCTGATTCGTATTCCCCATTTTTGAAAGAAAAATATTAAGATATAAGTTTTCATCTTCATTTCAAAGAGCGATTTCACCGTATAGACGTTTTGTTCATAACTATTTTAGGCGTCAGCAACTGTTTTCAAATCATATTTACGATATCGTGTTATTACTTAGGGAAGGACTGTGGTTGTTTAGAAAGCAAGATGCAGCAATCTCGAAAATTCTGTTGATCCTAATATTCGTTTATGTTAACGTAGAGTTCATGCCAAACATTACAGTTAGTGCGTCAAGAACACTAAATATCCCGTATAATCTTGGTAACTGGACTTATGTACAGAAGCCTGTTTATCCTGTTAAAATAAATGCCTCTCAGATTCCTGTAGGCTGCAATTGGACCTTCGTTTATACTCTAAGCCGAGATTCTGTCTATCATGTTTATTTTTACGGAGATTGGATTGGAACCCTAACTGACTATGACATATATGTTTATGATCCGAAAGGTAATCTTGAGACCCTTCATACTGAGGCAGCAGGGCTTCCTGAACATTTAGGCACAACTGTCGATGATCCGTTTTTCAAGCCAAAGCTTTCTGGGAACTATAGTTTCCTTATTGTAAACGACCTTAAGGAAAGCCATGGAGAATCTGCTGCGACCTTCATGCTTATTGAAAATGTCGAATGCAATAGATGGCACGAACGGTATATTACTGGCAAAGTCAATTTTGAACACGTATACAATACCACTTGGGCCTATGAGTTTTCGACGAACAGTAGCAGAGTAGAAGTATTAATTGATGTCCCAAACACACTAGACATGTATGAAGCTAGGCTTTACGTTATGGCGAATCCCAGCAAAAACTTTGGAAATCTGATGAATGGTGAACCAGTAGCTTGGGAACCTGGTCTATATGGTAACTTAGACACTTCAAGATTGTATGGAGGGTACAACTTAGAAGACGATGGATTTAAGATTTCATCAGCAACCGCAAGCTGCGAGTACTTTGGAGACGATATGGTCATTAACTATTCATCTCCATCAAAAGGAAACACGGTCTTATATCATCTTGTTTTGATTGGCGAAAATGGGAATGGTTTGATAAAGTTTATGATAAAAACCGACTTCAATCCTCCTGAAATCAGCATTCTGAACCCAATTTCAACTGTTGTTGCAGAAAATGAGACTATATTATTTGTAGATGTGAAAGATCAGGATTCTTTAAAAACAGTTTTGTTGAAATATACAAGTGACAATTGGAGAACTGTTACTTCGACTTCGATGAGTAACGTCATCAATCAGACCTATAAGTGTACAATTCCAGCACAGCCAGCTGGAACAACAATAAATTATGTTATTTCAGCTTCAGATATGGCTGGAAACGAAGCTGAGAGTCAAGGAAGCTTCAAAGTAAAGGATCAACCTAATCTAACAATCTTCTTACACCAGAGCATAATTTTTGCTAATGAGAAAGTTGAAGTCTCAGGTCAAATGCCAGTTGCAGGAGCTATAATAATGCTTAATTATACTTGTGGAGACAAAAAAGCCATCAGATACGTGACAGTTAACCAAAATGGCTCATTCACCGATCTATACATGCCTGAAAAAATTGGCAATTGGACAGTCTCGGCGTATTGGCAAGGTGATGAAACTCATTTTGCAGCCTTAAGTGATCAAAAAAAGTTTGTTGTTCAGAAGGTTCCAACGTTACTTAATTGTTCAATGCTTAAAGACATAATAGATTTGGGAGGCAAAATCACAATCACAGGTAATGTCAACCCCATTAATACGGGGAAACCTATAAAGTTGGCATTTATGATGCCCAATTCCACCATCATCGAAAAATATACTTACGTAAATTCGGAAGGAACATTCAGTATTGAATTTACACCCCAACTGCCAGGAACTTGGAAAGTACAGGCGTATTTAGCAGGAGACAATGTGTATTTGCCTTCGACAAGCGAATCTCTACAATTTGTGGTCAATGATACGTGGTTGAACGTCCTAGTTTCCTTCATTTTCCAGAACCTCCTATATATTGCAGCTGCGATAGGCGCAACGGTTTCTGCTGTGGGATTTTTCATATATTGGAGGAGAAGAGGAGAATAAAAAGGAAATACGTAGTTTACCATTCTATTAGTATGAACCCCAGAATGGTGTTGTTTTTCTCATCATTTCGATGTATTCGTTTAAACAGTCTAGCTCATCTTGATTTAGTCTGTCTTGAAATTTCGAGAGTAATTTTTTCACGTGGTCTTCTGGAACTTCAACATAGAGTATGTCTTCCTCGTTGAAGTGGCGACCTACGACGGGTTTATCCATTGAGATAGCAACCTGTTTCCCAACTTCAGCTGAGGAAATTGCCTCACCTTTCTCTTGAATCTGAAGTATCTCTCCCACTCCTTTCCCATCTGAAGTAATCAGTCGTGCTCTGGGCTGGATTTTTCCAGCTAAAACTTCAACTCCAACTATGGCTGGCTTGGCTTTTCTAAAGATATATCCTGAAAGAACTTTAACTTTGCCTGGTCTTGTAAGCTTGTCAAATTCGGTTTTTTCTCGAGCTTCCTTTTCCTGCCGCATCCATTTTAAATATTCGTCAACCAAATGATAGATTATTTTTTCCCTGAAAACTGGAATTTTCCAATTTTCAGCTTCTTCTATAGCATCAGGTAGAATTTTTACGTTGAAGCCTAGGACAGCTGCGTACAAGGGTTCGTTTTCCTTAACCACTGCGGCTTCTGCAATGTCTCTTTTTGAAATGTCGCCAACGTCGGCTAGTCTTATTGGAATGTTTTCTCTTTGTAGATTTTCAGCTATTGCCTCTAGAGACCCTAAAGTATCCGTCTTCAGAATCACACCGTTAATGTTAGTTGACACTCGGATCTTCTGTACTTCTTCCGAGACCTCATTTACATAGTTTGCCAGCTCGGTTTGAGATGGTACCGCATAAATTGGAGCTCCAGCTAACGCATCGTCGAGATTTGGTGCCACAATTTTTACGCCAGCAGCTGCAGATACTTCGTCCATGTTGGAAAATTTGTCTCTTGGGTCCCTGATTTCGTCAAGCGGTTTGGGTAACAAAAGTGCTCGAACCGTTGTTTCGATAGGTTTGACTTTTCCGCCTAAGACTATAGTGTCATTTTTTCGGAGAACACCGTCATATATTATGACATTAATGGTTGTTCCAAGTCCAGTTTCTTCTTTGACCTCAAGAACCGTGCCTTTCGCAGGACCACTTGTAGTCTGAAGCCTGCTTCTAAGGAACTGCTGCGTAAGCCCTATTAATACAGCCATCAGCTCAGTGATGCCTTCGCCTGTTTTGGCGCTTGTTGGAACAATAGCTATTGTACGTGTAAAATCGGTGATCTTGTCAAACCTGTCTGCTCTGAATCCGATTTCAGAAAATTTTCCGATGATATTGTACAAGTGTTCATCTACGGATTGTTGTACAAACCGGTCTTGTGCCTTGTATGATTCCATGAAAGAAAGAGTAGAGTGAGGAATCCATCCTGCTATTCGGTCAACTTTGTTCGCTGCCACAACGAAGGGCGTTTTTCTAGATTTTAAGATTTCAATAGACTCGAAAGTTTGGGCTTCAAAGCCCTTAACAATATCTATAACCAAAATGGCAATGTCTGCAACTCCGCCGCCTCTTCTTCTCAAATTCGTGAAAGCCCCATGTCCTGGCGTGTCAATCACAAGGAGGCCAGGGATTCGTATGTCTCCGCCGAACTTTTGAAATAGTTGACCAGCCAATTCCTTCAATGTTTCAACTGGAAAGAAACTCGCGCCAACGTGTTGCGTCATGCCTCCAGGCTCTCTCGCTTGAACGTTGCTTTTTCTGATTTGATCAAGCAGCAAAGTTTTCCCAGTATCAACGTGCCCAAGAACGCACACGATTGGTTGCCTCAGTGGCATGAGGTTATCCCCGTCGTATACTTTTTGTAATATATTTCTAGTTTGAATGCGAGCCTATTTGAAGGATCTGTTTCCAATCAACATTTTCTTTAACTAGTCTTGTTGCTTTTTTTATTCTTTCTTCGTCTGTAGGCTTAATTCTTCCAATGATTTTCTGTACCATTTGGAGGGTGGTATAAGTATCAAAGGGCACTAAAATTATTGGAATTTTCAGATCGTCAGCTCGTGGAAAGATCTTTACGCTCGGGTACAAATTTCCTGTCAGAATCAGCGCCGAAACACCTACCTCTAAAGCAGTAAAAATAATATCCGTCCTGTCGCCTCCAGTTATGACAAGGTCGTCCTTAGCTTTTCGGAAGTATCCAGCTGCACTTTCAGGAGTCATTGCACCTATAAGAACAGTTTGAACAGTTCTGTCCATGCCGTCTTTGCCGGCCAAGATTTTTCCACCAATTGCGTCATAAATTTCCTTTACTGTAAGAACGCTTAATGTCTTGTCTTCGGGAATAATGCCTATAACGTTTATTCCGCTTTTTTCAAGCGTGGGTTTAATAACGTTTTTTGCTTTTTGCATCTTAGTAGAAGAAACTTGGTTCAAGATAACGCCCAGAAAGCTAGATTTCCATTTTGAGATATAGTCTAAAGCTTGTAAAATATTGTCTACTACGAGGTCGTTTTCGTACTTTTCGACAAGAAGTATTTTAGCACCAAAATCCGTCGCCAATTTTGGCACAGGGCACCCGATAAAAGACCCGACAGATAAAGATGGAGGTCCTTCAATCAAAACTAAATCTTTTTCTTCGGAAGCATCCCTGTATGCTGTCAAAATTTTTTGTGAAATCTCCTGTAAATCGACTTTCATGAATTGCTCTAGCATCTTCTCTCTATGAACAACAAAGGGGCAAACCTGAGGTGTATTAACTTTTAGATTCAAAATTTTTCTCATGGTTTCAGCGTCTTCGTCTCTTGGTTCTCCCTTTTCATTTACCGAGTACTGTAAACCTATTGGTTTCAAATATCCCGCGTTTTTTCCTAAATCTCTAGATATACGCGCCAGCGCTATTGTTATGATGCTTTTGCCTGAAAGTTCTTTGGTTGATGCTATATAGATTGCTCTTTTGCTCATTTTGTTCTCCTTCCTAAGCCAATTTGTTAATTGTCATTTTTATATCTACTGCAACGCACCCTTTTTTTTCGTTATAAACAAAAAGTGGATTTATTTCCATTTCAAGAATTTCGTCAAATTCGGTCATGATCTGGGAAATCCTCTGAATTACATTAACTACCGAATTGATGTCTGAAGGAGGTTCGCCTCTTACGCCTCTAAGAAGTGTATACGCCTTAGTTTCCTCTACCATTTCTTCCGCCTCTGATCTTGTTAAAGGACACAATCGGTATGATACATCTCTTAGGAAATTGACGTATATTCCTCCCAATCCAAACATCATAAGAGGGCCAAATTGTGGATCTCGAACAGCGCCGACAATTACTTCTTTGCCTTGCGGAACCATTTGTTGAACAGAGATTCCTAAGATTCTGGCTTGAGGCATAAAACTGTGAACTTTGTTCAATATGTTTTCGTAATTTCGTTCAGCTTCAGCTCGCGAAGTAATGTTAAGAGCCACTCCGCCAACGTCAGTTTTATGAAGAATTTCCGGCGAAACAACTTTCATGGCCACGGGATAACCAATCAAGTCCGCCATGTCTCCTGCTTCCTTCAACGAGTGGGCAACCATAACTTTTGGGACAGGTATTCCAAAAGAATCTGCAATCTTGAAGGCTTCCTCGATTGTAGAAGTCAAACGGTCCTCTTTTCTCATCTCAGCTAACGTGTTTTTTATGATTCTATGATCAACTTGAATTTGGAACGTTGGCTTTTGGTTCGACCTTTTTAGGATTAAGGTGTACTCATACATTTTTTTAAGAACAAATGCTGTGGACTCTGGGAAAGGATAATTTGGAATATCGTTTTTTAGCAATGTCTTTACAGCAGTTGAATCGTCGTCAAGACCCATAAAAGCAGTTACAATTGGCTTGTTTGATGTCTTTCTGGCTTCAGCAATTACCTCTGCAACCTTGTCGGAAGGCGTCATCGCTTGAGGAGTTAAGACAACTATTATTCCGTCCACATTTTGGCTTCTAAGCCCAATTTTGAGGGCCATCTCATACCGTTTCTCGTCTGCATCTCCTAACACATCTAGAGGATTATTTAAGCTAGCATGTGGCGGTAATGAGTTGCGGAGCTCTTCCCTAAGGTTAAGTTCAATAAGTGGAAGGTTTAGACCCATTTTTTCACAGGCATCAGCAACAAGGATCCCTGGCCCTCCACCATTAGTGATAATCAACACATTTTTATCTCTAGGCAACGGCTGATTTTCAAACCCCAAGACTAATTCAAAAAGTTCTTCCAACTTATCAACCCTAATAACACCAGCTTTCCTAAAAGCAGCTGAAAAGGCCACATCAGAACCAGCAAGTGAGCCTGTGTGAGATGAAACAGCTCTTATCCCAACATCGGTTGTTCCAGACTTTAGTACAATAACGGGTTTTTTCATCGAAATCTTCTTAGATACTTCAACAAAACGAGGCCCATCCTTAACGCCTTCTATGTATAGCCCAATAGCTCTTGTCTGCTCGTCTTCAGCAAGAGACTCAAGGAAATCTGCAGCTGTCAAGTCTGCCTCATTCCCCAAACTTATGAAACTCGTGAAGCCAACCTCTTTCTGAAGAGCCCAATTTAAAATTGTGCTTCCAAGAGCCCCGCTTTGAGAAATAAAGGCAATATTTCCAGCAGTAGGCTGAGCTGCAGCAAATGTGGCGTTCATGCGATTTTGTGTATTTATTAGTCCAAGACAGTTTGGACCTTGCATTCGAATGTTGTATTTTCTGCAAATTGATAAAAGTTCCCTTTCTAGATTTGTTCCTTCTCTTCCTGTTTCGCTGAATCCAGCTGAAATAACAACTATCCCTTTTACTCCTTTTTTTCCACATTCCTCAGCAACCATAGGCACAAGTTTTCCAGGAACCACGATGACTGCTAGGTCAACCTGTTCAGGTACATCCAATATGCTGTTGTAACATTTCAAACCCAATATTTCGTCTGCTTTCGGGTTAATTGGGAAAAGATGACCTTTAAACCCGTACTCAATAAGATTTTTTATTATTCTGTGGCCTACTTTCTCTGGCTCTCTGCTTGCGCCAACAACTGCAATGGATCTCGGTCTAAAGAAGGTGTCTAGTAGCATTCTACTGCCTCAAATTATTGGGTGCTACAACTTTGCGTTAGGAAAGCATTGTCGAATATTTATGTGTAGCTTATTTCAATATAAATGATAAAAAATAATCTTCCGATGGTGCTGTCCCGTGAATGTTAAACAAAATCATTGGTTAAGATCATATGAAGAAAAAAAAATAAGTTTAACTGAGGCTCTTGGAAAGATTAAGACTGGTGACCACATTTTCATAGGTTCTGCTTGCGGTGAACCACAATATCTGGTTAACGGATTGGTGGAAAAGGCCAGCCATCTTGCTGATAACGAAATTCTTCATGTACATACGTTGGGCGTTGCGCCTTACGCCAAACCTATCTATTCCGATAGGTTTCGGTTAAACGCTTTTTTTGTAGGAATAAACACAAGAGCTGCTGTTGCTGAGGGAAGAGCTGATTACACTCCAATGTTTCTTTCGGAGCTCCCGAAGCTTATATCCTATGGCATGGTTTCGATAGATGTTGCGCTTATACAGGTTACCCCTCCAGACGAACACGGTTTTTGTAGTTTGGGAGTTTCGGTAGAAATCACAAAAACAGCAGCAGAGAAGGCAAAGATTGTGATTGCTCAAGTGAACCGTGAAATGCCTCGTGTTCTTGGTGACAGCTTCATTCATGTTAACGACATAGATGTGATTGTAGAACACGATGAACCTATCTTGGAAATTACACGTTCGGAACACGATATAGTCTCGGGTAGAATTGCAAAACATGTGGCAAATTTAATTGAAGACGAATCCACACTTCAAATCGGCATAGGTAGCGTTCCAGATTCAGTTCTAGACGTTCTAGTGGATAAAAAAGATCTCGGAATACATACAGAGCTGTTGACAGAGGGGGTTGTTGATCTAGTTGAGGAAGGTGTTGTCACTTGTGCGAAAAAGACGGTAAATCGCGGAAAAATCGTCGCTTCATTTGCAATGGGAACCCGTCGCCTTTACGATTTTATCGACAACAATCCCATGGTTGAATTTTATGAGTCTGATTATGTGAATAATCCAGTTGTCATTAGTCAACATGAAAAAATGGTAGCCATAAATCAAGCCTTAGAGATAGACCTTACAGGACAAGTTTGTTCTGATTCTTTAGGATATCGTTTCTATAGTGGCTTGGGAGGACAAGCTGATTTCATGAGAGGCGCTAACTTATCAAAGGGCGGAAGAGCCATAACCGTTCTTCCATCAACTGCAAAAAAAGGCAAGGTTTCACGTATTAAGTCTCTTTTGTCAAAGGGTGCAGGCATAGTATTAACTAGAGGTGACGTTGACTACGTTGTTACTGAATATGGTGTTGCATCTTTGAAAGGAAAAACAATAAAGGAACGAGCACTATCTTTGATTAACATTGCACATCCCATTTTTCGAAATGAACTCTTAGAATGGGCTAAAAATCATCACTATGTTCCACAAGAAGTTTTGCCATTTCCAGAGATTGAATATCCTGAGAACTTGGTAAAAAAGATAACATTGAGGAATGGTTCCAAGGTTCTATTGCGACCTATTAAGCCTTCTGATGCCACGTTGAAACAGCATCTTTTCTATTCACTATCAAAAGATGCGGTGACGAAACGTTACCTTGGCTCATTAAAAGCTATGCCCTTAAAACGAGTATGGCCATATGTTATCGTAGATTATAAGGATGAAATGGTACTTGTTGGAACAATAATTGAAGAAGGAAAAGAAAGCATCGTCGCTATTGGCAGCTACTCAAGGGTTCCAAACACCAATATAGCTGAGGTAGCCCTAGTTGTCAGAGACGACTGGCAAAACCAAGGCTTAGGCACAACCCTTTTCCAATATCTCGCTGAGATAGCTCAAAAATACGGAATAACAGGATTCACAGCCTGGGTCATGGCAAGCAACAACAAAATGATCCATATTTTCAAAAAATCTGGGTACCAAATGAAATATAGAATCGAGGGAGACCTTATTAACGTTAACTTAGAATTTAGGAAATCGTCATAAAACATTTTAGAACTCGTTGTTTTACTCTCTCTTGGATTTTTTTTGAAAATTCGACACTATTTTTTCTTTTGTCGCTACAAAATTTTCTGGAATCTTTTCTGGAGCTAACCCTCTTTTATTGTAAGATGAGAAAAATCCTTTATATTCGTCTGGGTTTGAAGAAAGCTTTTCAGCATACTCGGCGATGTGAGTGCCCATAATTCTTTTTTCATCAGGTACTACCTCTTCATTAAATGGAACCTGCACCCCAGCATCCAGAAAGCCTTTAGCAACAGCAAATACGTTTGCCCCTTTGGATGGAATCTGCAATCCAATGTCTAAAATAGCCTCTTTGATATTAGAGGCGACGGATTTATAACCGCAAAGAAGCCCCGTAAGATATGAAGAAGGAAGGCTGTTTAAGCTTCCAAGATAGCCGTATTTTTTTCTTAATTCACTTGAGTGAGCTGAAACAATAACTCTATCGCCTTTTACGTCAGGTTCTATAAGCTGGACAATGATGTACTTCCCAGTTTTTCTAGCCACTATTCTAGGAAGACCGGAAGAAACAAGTTTCTTCCTTAAACTGTAATTTGTTTTTCCTTCTCTCCGCCTACGATACGGAACATTGTATGTTGCTCCCTTACCCATTACCTTTTCCTCCTTAGACTGTGAGCCTCAATGTATCGGTCAAGGTCTGCAACAGAACGAAAAGAACCGCTCTTCGTCATAATGTATAGATTTCGATAAACGGTATCGTTGATTATATGTTTGTCTCTAAGTTCGCGTAGCTTCTTTCTTTGAGCTCTAACTCTTTTGATCCAAACCTCTTTAGCAGGAGTCCTTGCACCTTCCTTTCCGCTTCGACTTCCTTGCCCCCTTCTTTTTCCCGTTATTTTCTTAGCGTGAATTATCCGAGCACGAGCACGACTTATTCCTTTTTCTGGCACTTTCATTATAGCTTTATCCTTGATAAGCCTCCTTATTTCCTCTCTTGAAATCGCTGACTCTACATCGCTAGTTCTCTCAGGATCGATCCGCACTCTGTTCGTTCCTATTTTTAGGATTTCAGCAGCCATACGGCGTTGACTTTTTAGACTCATAACATAATTCACCTTATGCACAATGTTCTTATCACTTGGATTCTATTTTCTCAGTTGTATATCCCTTCAGTTCTTTGAATTCTCTAGGGTTCAATACGCGAATTCCCATTTCTTTAGCTTTATTAAGTATTTCAATCCTTTTTCTGTCACCCACAGTATGAGCGATTTTTACGACTTCAAGATCAGGTCTAACTTTATCTAGGTCGTCTACGTTAAAAACTCTGACTTCTACATGACCAGAAGGGTGTAAACCTTTGGAATTTTTTGGTCCACCATAACCAGCCCCTGGAGATGATGGCCATCCTTTGACTTTTTTACGCATTTTATTATCTATTCCACGCGGCTTTCTCCAATTTTCCTTTAGGCGCTCATATCGCCAGCTCTCTTGACGACGAAACTTTGGTTTCTTAGCCTTCTCTTTTTTCCTTTTTTTAACAAGTGCTTTTAAATTCAGCTGTTTCTCTGTCAATCAACTGTACCCTCCGACTTTTCGTAAATGTATATTCCGTCTAGGAACTTTCGTGTATCTCGCTTTCTTACAACGGTGGCTTGTTCGATGTTAGCTGCTGTTTGGCTAACGTCTTCGATACTGATGCCTTTGACTATGACATCGTCTCCCTTAACTGATACCGACGAATTACCAAGAATTAGAGCTTTACGTGGATTCCTTTCTCCAATGAAGTTTTCAATCGTTACATAGTTTCCTTGGACCTTCACAGACATAGGAAAGTGAGAATATACGATCTTAAGTTTGTAAGTGAACCCTTTTGTCACCCCCCTAATCATATTATTAATGTGAGAAACTACAGTTCCAACAAGAGCGGATTCTTTCCTTCTAGACCTAAGTGCTGAAATTATAATTTTATCTCCCTCAACTCTAATTGCAACCGGAACTTGAGAGAAATCTCTAACTAATTCCCCCTTTTCGCCCGTGACCTTAATGGCTTTATCATACAGAACGACTTTGACTTTTTCTGGAATTTGAACTATTCGGGTTTCTAAACGAGACATGTCGAGACACCTATCAATAAACGTAGGCTATAAGAAGTCCTCCGAGGTTTTTCTGTATAGCTTCTTTGTGCGACATAACGCCTTTATGGGTTGAGATTGCAAGTATGCCTATCTCCCTAGATGGAAGGAAGACTTTTTCCCATTTTTCGATATCCTTAGTTTTTATTGCATATCTTGGCCTAATAGCGCCGCATTTGTTGATTCTGCCAAGAAGTTGTACTCTGAACTTTCCAGAGCGTCCATCATCAATGAACTCGAACTCTCCAAGATATCCATTCATCTGGATGACCCTTAGTACGTTGCCTAAAAGTTTCGAAGCAGGAGTTATGATACACTCTTTCTTTCTTCTAATTTCGTTGTTCATTATGGTTATTAATCCATTAGCAATGGTATCCAATCATGCATCCCTTCCCTACTGGTACTTTTTGAAACCTAATTTTTCAGCAACCTCTCTGAAACAGTGTCTGCAAAGGTTAAGACCATATTTTCTAATAATTGGTCCGTAGGATCCGCACCTTCGACATGGTCTACTTCCTTTGCCAATCTTTCGTTCTTTTCTGGGAGTTTGTGCGCTCATTTTAGATGCCCCTAGGTAATTTCAACACCTAACGTGTCTTTTAAGAAGGATACCGCTTCATCGGCGGTTAATAAATGCTGCGAACCAATTTTGGAGTTTGCATGGTGCCTATGTTTAACTCTGTAGCCAGGTCTTTCTAAGGTTACTGAGACATCCATCCCGATAATGCCCAAGTCCGGCGAATATTTGGTTCCTGGAATGTCAATGTGTTCTTTAATTCCAAAAGAGAAGTTTCCTTGTTTGTCAAAAGATTGTCTAGAAATTTTGTTATCAACCGCCCGCAAACTTTTAGCCAGAAATTCGTACGCTTTTTTACCACGTAACGTTACTACACAAGCAATAGGCTCCTTTTTCCTTATTCCAAATTCCCTCAAGGTTTTTTTAGCTTTTTTGGTGCATGGTTTTTGTCCAGTTAATTCTTCGATAATTTTTATAGCCTTCTCGAGAGGTTCACCCGACTTGCCAATTGATGAGTTCACAACTACTTTGGCGATTCTAGGTGCCAACATGGGGTTTTTATTTAAGTTTTCCTCGTGTCCGGGTGATTCCATTTTAGAGGCCCTCCTTGTTTGGTAAAGATATTCTTGGTTTCTTATCTCCTACGACGAAGGCGTAGTTAAGAACTGTTTGATAGGTTTCTCCTACCTCATCCTGTATTGTAATTAGAAAGTTTCTGCGTTTTTGCCCTGTCTGCTCCACGATCGATGTGACGACTCCATACTTGCCAATGTTATTTCCATCAGCAAAAACCACCAGAGCCTCTTTGTCAAGTTTCAGATGTTCAATAATTTCCTGTTCTGGAACGCTAATTTTTAAAGTGTCAAGAGTATTGTAGACATCTTCGGTTGGTCTCTGTGGATCTTCGACGGGAACTAATAGGTTTCTTCCATCGTGAAGGTTCAGCTCGATATTTCCTTTTTCTAAAGTTTTTTTGTTCTCAATTCTGCATATCTTAAATTTTGCCTCATCTTCGCTTATTGGATGAAGAAGTAAACCTTTTTCAGAAGGTACTACTCGATAGTTTTGACTAGTTTCAGGAATTGTAATTACATCCATCAAACCGACGGGGAATCGTTCGTCGCGAATAATTTTTCCGTCAATTAAAATTTTACCTTGAGAAACAATTTTCTTTGCTTCTCTTCTAGTTTCAGCCAGACCAAGAATCTCGCGGAGTATTAAGACCAATGGCAAGCATTGATGTATTGGATGTGGACCAGGTAAGGGCTTAATGGTCCACACATACTCTTTTCTATGAATTGGCCAAAATCCTGGAGATGCCTCTCTTTTTAAGTGGCCTTTGCCGCCTTTTTTTCCCATGTTATTTTTCTTCCTCCACTTTTTCTTCTACGGGCTTGGTGAGCTTTTCTTCTTTCTTCTGGTTCTTTCTTTTTTCGAGTTTTTTCTCTTCAGGTTTTTCTTCCTCTTTTTGCCTCTTTCGTTCAATAATTTTGTTTCGCCATTTATCGTCAAGGTTTAGCTTGATTATTTCAACCTTTGAAGGGTGTAAGGGCACTTGTATAGAAGTTCCGTCAGCTTTTTCTCTGGTAATACCGTCTACGTAGATTTTATAGCTTTGACGGTCAACCCGTGATATTCTCCCTTCATAACCTTTATAGTCTCCCCTCAAAACCTTTATTGTATCATTTTTTCTAACAGGCAAAGCTCGGGTACCATACGTATTTCGTAAATCAGTGGAAAGGTGAGCTGACAAAATATTGCCTCTGCTATGATAAGGCATCTTGTAAAGTCTTTTTCTTTGTTTTCCCGGATTTTTAGTTTTTAACTTCATCTCGACTTCACTATATCCTATACGATTATACTTGAGGCGCTTGCAATTCTAGGCCATCTTTCAGCGGCCTCTCTTGCTACTGGACCTCGTATTTCAGAACCTCGCATTTCACCTTCAGGTGTCAATATGACAGCAGCGTTGTCTTCGAATTGAACCCAATTTCCTTCGGGTCGTCGATACGGTTTTGTTTGTCTGACAATTACCGCTCTGAATAGTTTTTTTCTCATATCTGGAGTTCCACGTCTAACTGAAACAATGACCATGTCACCTACGGCAGCTGCTGGCACACGTCTCAATCTTCCTTTATATTTTGTAACTTGGACTAGTCTTAAGATTTTAGCGCCTGAGTTGTCTGCGCACTTTAGTAATGAGCCAGCTGGAAGTCCTGACGAGATTTTCAGTCTGTATCCGGCTGTTCCCTTTGCTAGTAAACCTCTTCCTTTTGCCTTAGCTGCCATTGGTCTCTCACTGTCCTATTTTTTCTATTACGACAAATGAAATTGTTTTGCTTATTGGTTTGCATTCTGCTATTCGAACACGGTCGTTTTCTTGGGCTCCAATGCATGGCGGGTTATGTGCGGGAATGTGACTGTGTCTTCTTTCATAACGTTTGTATTTTTTAACATAATGCACGAAGTCTCGACGTACAATAACCGACTTGTCCATTTTTGCACTTGTCACCACACCGTCTAGAATTCTACCTCTTGTCTTAAGCGATCCGTGAAATGGGCAGTTAGGATCGTTACAAGTTTTTTCTGAAGTTTGTTGTGTAGATGCCATCACCAATGCCTCCTTAGTGTTTTCTTAACGCGGTCTTCTGGTCGTCCAACAAGAACTTTACCATCGACCTCTATTACTGTTTTGTCTGGAAAAGTAAAACGAAAAGTAGAGGTTTCTTTAACGATGCGTTTTTCTTTATTACCATGCAATATCGTTAAGGTCTTTTGAGTTTCATCAAGGACTTTTCCTCGTATTCCGATCTGGCTTCGATTAGAGCTGCGAACAACTTTAGCCTCAAGACCTATAAGCTCGTGCTGAAGAAAAGGTTCTGCAACAATCATTATTGTTTACCTTCCCTTGTTCTTTCATTGATAACTGTTTGTATACGAGCTATTGTTTTCTTTATGTCCCGAATTCTTGAAGGATTTTCAACAGCGCCACCTGCCTCAACCATCGTTCTCATTCTCACCAGTTCTGTCTTTAGTTCACTTAGTCTTTTAAGCAGGTCTTCAGAAGATTTTTCTCTAATTTCCCGAATCCTTTTCATCGGCATCTATTCTTCGCTCTCCTCTCCTTGGCTTTCAACATCAGCTTCGATGGCGTCCTCAGAAGAAATTTTGGCGTGTGGCTGCTTTTCCTCTTCTAATTCCTGCGTATCCTCTGTTTGCTCAGGAGTTTCTTCTTCTATTTTTTCTTCAACTTGCTCCAATTGTTTCTCCAGCTCAGGTTCGATTTTCAGTATTTTTATTTGGTCTGGAAGCTCTAAACCTGGAGGCATTATGGTCACTTTTACCCCAAATATTCCAGGTTTTAGCTGGCTGTGAACAACTGCTCTTCTTACGAACTTCATTGCGGGGTCTCCGCTTTTGGGTACATATCCTTCTCGAAACTTTTCGCTTCGAGCCCGTTCTGTCCTGAGCTTGCCACTTATGATTATTTCTGCACCTAGGGCCCCTGCCTCCATTATTTGGGAAAGAGCCCAAAATCCTGCTCTGCGGAAGTGTACGCCCCGTTTGAGTGTAGTTGCGATTCGTGAAGCCATAACGTGAGCGTTTAATTCCGGAACCTCGATTTCGGCGACTGAAACTTGAGGGTTGGGTAGTCCAAATTTGTCTTCCAGCGCCTTTGCGAGATTCTTAATTGTTGTGCCTCCACGACCGATTATTATGCCTGGACGCATTGCGTAAACAACGATGTTTGTGCCCAGAGGTGTTTTTGTGATGTCTACACCTCCGTAGCCTGCTTTCTCAAATTCTTTCCATAAAAATTCGTCTACACCTGTTTTTTTGATGGATTCATCAATAAAATGTCTGATGGAAGACACCTAAACTTCTCCTCCTACTTGTGCTAAAACAATTTCCACATGACACAAGGTTTTGTTCTTAGGAGTTGCTCTCCCCATAGCTCTTGGAATAAACCTTTTGATTTTAATACCGGGATAGGCTGCCGCGTGAACTATTTTCAAGTTTTCTGAATCTAAGCCCTTATACATAGCGTTTGACTCTGCACTTTCTAGAACCTCAAGTATTTTTTGTGCTGCCTTAACGGGGTATCTGCCAGCAGCGATTTTTTGAAGGTTCTTCCTATGGGGAAGAGTTTTTTTATGTTTCCTGTAAGGAACAGACCTTTTTTTCTGTTGAACTTGTTCAAGAAAAGCTTTTGCAGCGTCCAACTTCATCCCTTTTATGGCTGCACAAACCTCTACAGCTGCTTTTGGCGATGCTCTCAACTCTCTTCCGCTGGCCTTAACGGTTGTTTCTGGGTCTAAGCCCATTACGGAGTATCCCCATTTAGGCAATTCTTGTTCACCGACTTTCATTGAACAGATGCATAGTGGTTTATAAGAATTATCTTTTTTGGTATGTGTTTTCCCGAATTGTTCATTTTTTGGGTTTCATTATTTTGACTTACCTTATGGGTTGAGGAAGTTTCGTATCGGGGAATTTGGCATTAAAATTTTGCGTGGTTTCTTTCTATCATTGTTGTGATGTGTGCCATCATTTTTGGTGTTACAACTAGTTTTTAGATACGAAATGTCAAAAAATCATTTTCTAGGGAAAAATTTTATATTTTTATCTATCTTCTTTGCTTAAGGGAATTAGGTTATGGACATTGAAAGGAAAGTTTTGGCCTTTCATTATGCTTGGCATGGCGTTCCTTGGGGTCCTGGGAAGCAATGGCAAGGGTGGAAAGATGAGGCTCATAATTCTGATAAAATAGTTGGAGGAAGACGCAATATAAAATCTCCTCATTATCCTCTTGATGGAGTCTACGATTCCTTGGACACTTCTGTCATATAAAAGCAGCTTATTGAGGCGAAGGAGGCGAACCTCGATGGATTCATTGTTTCGTGGTGGGGTTTTGAAAGTTATTCTCATAAAGTTCTTGAGGCTATGATGAATTTGGCTCCTAGAAATTTCATTACTATCTATTATGAGACAGCAATGCCGTTTAAGCAAAGAGATTTGTCGCGTGAGAATGCGATTGAGAGAATATATCTGGATTTGAAAAAGATGTTTGCAGAACAAGGTACCAAAGAGCAATGGATACACGTTGATGGAAAACCTCTTATTGTGTTGTATATTGTTGAAAATTACAGAGTAGATGAGTGGCTTGTGATTAAAAGAAAATTGAGTGATGATGGTTTTGAGCCTTTTTTACTCGGAGACACGTATAATGTGGAGTACTTGGATGTAATGGATGGTTTACATACATATAATCCGGTGTGGATCACTTTGTGTGGTTTGAGTTTTACGGAAATTTTTAATAAAACTTCCTTAAAAATTCATGATAAGGACAGGCTTTTTTCTGCGACGGTGTGTCCAGGCTACGACGATAGGAAGGTTAGAGATCCTGGGATTTTTATCAGCAGAGCTGATGGTCGTTATTATAACCTGTGTTGGGAAGCTGCCAAAAAAAGTAAGGCAGACTGGGTTCTTGTTACCAGCTGGAATGAGTGGTTTGAGGGCACAGAGATTGAGCCGAGTTTAGAATATGGAAAAGACTATATTTACATCACAAGGCAGAATACGATGAGTTTTAAATCATAACTGGCTGATTGACTGCATTGTATAAATAATATTCAAGAAATACCAAAACATTGGTAATGTTCACGTTGTTTTTTATTTTGCATTTATGACTTTCAGTTAGTAATGGATGGCTGATCATAAGAAATTTATGTTTTGCGCGTTATGGATTGTAAATTTTCCTTGCTCAGCGTTTTTTATGCGTTGACCGTAAACAGATAGGTTCTCAAACGATACGTTTTCAACGATATGTTTTTCGTCATATCCGTGTATTATTGAAAATGGAAACGGTCCGTTGATTACGGAGATGTTTTTGGCCCATATGTTTTTAATGTGCCCACGATTTGATGCATATTTTTCTTGTTGATCCTGAGGTACGCTGAGCACTCCGTCCCATGCTCCGTGAAGATAGCGTCGTTCCACTTCTTCTGGATCTTTTGGGCTGTCTGTGCTGTATTTGGAAAGAAAGATGGCGAAGTCAAAGAGCTTGTGGCGGGCGTCTTCTACTCGGATGTTTTCGTATCTGACGTTGTCAACAACTGCGTAATCGCCATTGTGTATGCTGAAGACTGCTCCACGTTCAACGTGAATTATGTCGCAATCATCGAAAACTATGTTGTGAAGTCTGTTTGCTCTAAGTTCAAATCCGACCTCAAGCCCGTTCCCCCAAAGCCCGTTCCAAAAGACAGAACGGGAAACTTTTACTTTTTCAACCCCGTTTTCAGCTGGGTAATCCCACGCCGCTTTGATTGCTATGCAATCGTCTTTTGTGCGGATGAAACATTCACTTATGTTTACGTTTTTGCTTCTTACAACGTCTATGCCGTCGTCGCTTCCGTTGTCACTGACAATTTTGACGTTCTGTATATTAACTTGGTTGCAGTTTATTGGCACGACTTGCCATGTTTGGCTGTTTACAATTGTTATGTCTTCGATTCTGATTTTTTGGCTGTCTTGAAGGTGTATGAGCCTTTGCCATTTCTTTTCGCTTTTCCACTCATTAACACGTGTTCCATCAAGTATGCCACGTCCAGCAACGCGTATGTCTTCGGCATTTTCTGAGTGGATGAGACCCTCAACGATTGTGCCTTCGTCAATGTAGACTGTTTGCCCGCTTTCCACACGTATGTTGCCAGCTTCATAGACCTTGTTTGGCTCAAAATAAATGATGTCTGGATCGTTCTTGTCAGGTATTCTTTCTTCTGGCGGGTTGGCGAAAAGGAAAAGTGGACGAGTAGTTGGATCGCGGTTTAATTCAACACTGATTCGGCATGGTTGGCTCAATACGAATTTAACTTTATTGAAGTGAAATGATGGTTTTATGTTCAGGTTAAGGGGGCGTATGTCAACCCACTTTATATCACGGTTCGTTTCAATTGTTATTTTGCATTCGTCTTTAAAAGTGAACGTGGCAATTGATGCAACTGGAACGTCATAGACGGGTATTTCCTTACCGTCCATTTTAGCCTTAAAAGCTTCAGATGGTTTAACACAACTCACCTTTTTTAACCTCTTCTATTCTTATGAAATAACTTCTAGTTATTTCTAACTTATATTTTGGATTTTTGACCAACCAAAGAAAACGATTAAGGAAGCTGTTACCCTTAGGTTTAATGCACTTTAACTTGTTGCCTTATTGTATAGTTGCGGTTTTAGTTTCTCTGTGGCGAATTTTGCCCAGTTTGGATCCTTGAGAAGTGTTCTGCCGATCGCTACAAGATCCGCTTTTCCTTTCTTTATGATACTATCTGCGTATTCTGGGTCTTTAATTCCGCCAACACCAATTACAGGAATCTTTACGATTTTTTTAATTTTTTTAGCATATGGAACAAAATATCCTTGCGTATTCTGAAGTGGTTCTGGGTTTGCTCCGCAAAAGCCTCCTGAAACATGAATTATGTCGATGCCTGCCTCTTCCATTTTAACTGCGAACTTCTTGGAGTCCTCAATTTTTACGCCATGCGGGTTAAGGTCAACTGCGCCTAATCTGTAAGAAAGGGTTTTGTGACCAAGTTTTTGTCTAACGCCTTTGATTACTTCCAATGGAAACCGCATACGGTTCTCTAAGGAACCGCCATAGATGTCATTGCGTCTGTTTGCGAGCGGTGAGAAAAACTGGTTTAATAGAAAGCCATGGCAGCCATGAAGCTCTACTCCATCAAAATCTGCTTTAACAGCTCTTTCTGCAGCTAAGGCAAAGGCTTTTTCTAGGTTATTGATTCCATCCACTTTTAGTTCTTTTGCGCCGTTTAGGGGTGAAGGAGCAACGGGTTGTGTTCCCGTTATTTGTGGATTCGCTGATTTTCCAGCATGATTTATTTGGATAATGGCAGACGCTCCTGTTTTATGGATGTTTTCTGCAAGATTTTTTAGTCCTTGAATTAAGTTGTCGTTGTGTATACCCAGTTGGTTTGAACTTAGTTTTCCTTCAATGTTTATGTAACTATGTTCGACAATGACCAATCCTAATGCTTCTGACCTTTGAGTATAATGTTTAATCAATTCTTCGGTTACAGCCCCATCATTAGTAGCAAGACCTAAACTCATAGGTGGCATCACAAGCCGATTTCTAAGAGTCACATCTCGTATCGTTATGGGATCAAGAATTCCAGCCATTTAAGGCATCATCCTTTTTTAGATGATTGATGGCATCAACATTTCATATATTTTTCTCATGTTTAACGCTTTTTCTATCAAAGTCAAAAAATGGTTGCGCACTAGGCGGCCATCCATAAGTCGATTTATAAGCCTACTCACAAATAAATGTCATAAGCACGAATTCTTCAATGATTTATTTTTTCTGAAAAACGTGTTTTGTTATTTTCTTAGCTTAATGGTTGGTTAAGTTCGGGTACTTTTCTCAATGATGCGACTAATGGCACTCCGAGAAGGGATGAAACAATTAAGATGAGTATGTCTTCGACGAATGAGTCTGCAGCTCCTAGGATAAACGCTGAGTACACCATTTCTTCAGTCCATCCTAATACTGTGTAGAAGTCCAGCGGGATGAGTAGGAAGATTCTTGTTAACGCGTCGGTTGCGGTTCCGACGAATCCAATTAGGGGAACCACTAGGGGCAGCAGGCGGTTGTCTTCTTGGGAAAGCTTGCCGCACAGCAACGCCACAGGAAAGGCTAGAACTAACGAGACTAGTATATCCATGATTGCCCAGAGTGGAAGCTGGCGTCCAAATGGGTGGATGAAGTAAGCTCCTAACATTAGGCCATAGATTGCGAGGACAGGTTGCCATTGCTTCTTTATCAAAAATCCGCATGTCATGACGCCTACTGGTTCAGCGATGACGCCGAACATCCATAGGTCAGTGGGTTTAGCAGCCCGTGCAGCTAGGCTTCCAAGAAGGGCGGAGGCGAAACCTATGTATGGGCCTAGGATTACACCTTCGATGGGTTCTAAGTATATGCTCCAGCTTCGCCAAAGGTCAACTGACCACAGATATAGTATGGCGTGTAAAGAGGCGAAGATGCTTGTGGCTGCTACTGTTTTTGATGAAACTCTCATTGTCAAGGTCGTAAGTTATCTTTTGGTCTGTGGATAAATCGTTTTCGCTTGTTGTCTGTGCATGTTGTTGAGGGGGGAGGGGGGTATATATAGTCGGGTCAGCTTTTCTGGCCATCTTACCTATTCTTGTTCTATGCACATTAAAACTTTTTTTCTTTACATAGGCTCTGTGGAAACACTGGAATTTTGGGTTTAGTTTATGGCTTTTTGTGCAATTGTTTTTGTATGTGTTTAGCTGTTATAAGTTAGGAACTGAAATTTTTGACGTAAATGTGAAAATGGGTCAGATTTAGGTTCTGATGGATGTCCGGCGATTGAGTGT
>Ga0272448_1000471_pt1 | contig 62442 bp, 82 predicted proteins | sample YNPCB0191_FD_202220 | JGI IMG/M metagenome (GOLD analysis project Ga0272448, IMG submission 202220) | Hot spring sediment microbial communities from Yellowstone National Park, WY, United States - YNP-CB-019-1 | ecosystem: Environmental > Aquatic > Thermal springs > Hot (42-90C) > Sediment... | reverse complement strand
GAGTTGGTTGCAATAGGGGAGATGCTTGGTTTATCGCATGATAAAGCGGTTAGCTCAATTTCAATTATTCCTGAGCATGTGCTGGAGAGGGTTCGGTGATAAAGCCAACGATGAGGGAGAGGAAGAGGTATATTCGGGTGAGGTTTGAGGGAGCGGAGCTCAGCGAGAGGGAGGCAACGGAGGTGATTAACGCAGCAGTTCTGGAGTTTTTGGGTGAGCTGGGCTTCTCAAAACTCAATCCAAAGTTGGTTGAATTCAAAAATAATGAAGCAGTCATCCTCTGCTCCCATTCTGAGGTGCAGAAGCTGAAAGCTGCGCTGGCTCTTGTAGATGAAATAAAAGGGAAAACAGGCTGCATTCGCATCCTTCGGGTTTCTGGGATGATGAGGAAGGTTATGTAACCATGGTTACATCATCCCCAACAATTTTAATAACTACAAGTATTTTAAACCTTAGATGTGAATTACTACTCGTAGTGTGAGAAGAGGTGAATTTATGTATCCGGTTTCTCCTCAAGCATACGACCGAGCCATAACAGTATTCAGCCCTGATGGAAGGCTCTTTCAGGTTGAGTATGCAAAGGAAGCTGTGAAAAGGGGTGCCACGGCAATTGGGCTTGTTTGTGTTGATACGGCCATCCTCGTGGCGCATAAGAACATCATTTCAAACCTGCTTGTGCCCGAGTCAATGAAAAAAATATTTCGGGTTGATGAGCACATCGCAATAACTGCTTCAGGGCTTGTTGCCGATGCAAGAAGGCTTGTGGATTTGGCAAGGTATGAAGCGCACAAGCACAGGCTGTTATATAATGAACCAATTGCGGTTGAATCTGTTTCAAGGCATCTCTGCGACACAATGCAGATATACACCCAGTATGGTGGAATAAGGCCTTTTGGAGTCTCACTTCTCATCGCCGGGTTTGACACAATGCCGAGAGTATATGAAGCTGAGCCAAGCGGTGCTCTGACAGGTTACAAAGCAGTTGCAGTTGGAAGTGGTAAGAAAGAGGTTGACGAGTTCTTTGAGAAGGAGTATAACGAGAAGCTCAGCTTTGAAGATGGGGTGAATCTCGCTATTCGGGCGCTCAAAAAAACCACTGATTCGAAACTGAAGCCAGAGAACCTAGATATTGCAAAGATAGGGAAGGACAAAAAGCTCAAGATATTCTCTGATGATGAAGTGAGCAAATACCTCTCCAAAGCCTAGTTGTGTGTTTTTATGGTAAGCTTGGACAAGGCTATAACAGCCCGTTTGGAGACGCACGGGGAGAGATTTGAAATACTTGTGGACCCAGATTTGGCTTATCTATTCAAAACTGGGAGGAAGAGCGACCTAACCAACCTGCTTGCTGTTGAGGAGATATTCACTGACGCCAGGAAGGGGGAAAGGCCAACCACCGAAGCATTGAAGAAAGCGTTTGGGACAACAGACGTTATGAAAATTGCAGAGATTATACTGCGAAAAGGCGAGGTTCAGCTCACAACAGAGCAGAGGAAGAAGATGATGGAGGAGAGGAGGAAGAAGATTGTTTCAATTCTCGCAAGGGAATGCGTTGACCCAAGGACAGGCGCTCCCCACCCGCCCCAGAGAATTGAGAAAGCAATGGAGGAAAGCAAAATTCATATAGACCCGTTTAAGGATGCGGAGGCGCAGCTGGATGAGGTTATGAACTCGCTCAGGGTGATTCTCCCAATCAAGTTTGAGAGGGTGAAGATTGCGGTTCGCATACCTGCTGAATACGCTCCGCGGGCGTATGGAACTCTGAAGGAATACAACCTTCAGAATGAGGAGTGGCAGCAGAATGGCTCTCTCATTGCTGTTGTTGAGATGCCAGCTGGGCTTCAGGGAGAGTTTTACGATAAGATAAACAGGATAACAAGCGGGAATGTTGAAACGAAAATTATCAAATAAAGGTGAGCAGATGGCAAGGGTAGTTGTTCCAGGCGAGCTTCTCGCGGATTCACCGCGCAAAACGAACTTCACATACGTGGAGAATGAAAAAACCTACTCCTCAATACTTGGGCTGTTTGACGAGGTTGGTTTCAGGCTGATTCCGCTTGAGGGAGTTTACGTTCCTTCCTTATACGACATTGTTGTCGGTGTTGTAGAAGAGGTGAAGTTTGCTGGCTACACGGTTGATATAAACTCCCCCTACCAGGGGTTTCTGCCAGCCAAGGATTCAAGGTATGAATACGAGCTGGGCGATGTGATATCCGCAAAGGTGAAGCAGGTTGATGAAGTGAAAAACATCATACTTGAGAATGCGAGAAAGCTCAGGGAAGGGGAGATTGTTGAGATAAGCCCAGCCAAGGTGCCGAGGGTGATAGGAAAGAAAAACTCAATGCTGAACCTTCTGAGAACAGCAACGGGCAGCGAGATAATTGTTGGCAACAACGGAAGGATTTGGATAAAGGGAGGGAATTCAGCTCTTGCTGCAAGGGCGATACTGAAAATTGAGAAGGAGGCGCATACAACCGGTTTAACCGAAAGAATAGAGACGTTGCTTAGAGAGGAAGGAAAATGATGGTGGTGCAAATGGAGAAACCAAAATTGCTTATTGATGGGAAAAGAGTGGATGGGAGAGCTCTGGATGAGTTAAGGCCTTTGAAAATTCAAGCAGGTGTGTTGAACAAGGCAGATGGTTCCGCGTATGTTGAGTGGGGCAATAATAGGATACTTGCTGCAGTTTATGGACCGAGGGAATGCGTTCCGAGACACGACGCAAACCCATACCGAGCAGTGATACACTGCAGATACCTCATGGCTCCATTCTCCACTCTGGATGAGCACGGGAGAAGCGGTCCAAACAGGAGATCAATTGAAATTTCAAAGGTGATAAAGGAAGTTTTTGAGAACGTAGTTTTTGCGGAGAGGTTTCCGAAAACAGCGATAGACATATTTATAGAGGTGCTTCAGGCAGACGGTGGGACGAGATGCGCTGGGATAACTGCTGCTGCAGTTGCGCTTGCCGATGCGGGCATACCAATGAAGGATTTGCCGTGTGCGGTGGCAGTTGGGAAAATAGAAAACCAGGTTGCGCTTGATTTTGGAAAGCTTGAGGATAATTACGGCGATGGCGATATGCCAATTGCAGTGGCGCCAAGAAACAATGAAATCCTCCTTCTCCAGATGGATGGAATGTTCACAAAGGATGAATTGAGGAAAGCTGTTGAGCTTGCATTAACTGCAATTCCAAAAATAAATGCCCTTCAAGTAGATGCGTTGAAAAAACATTACGCAATGAAGAAGGAAATAGAGGGATAATATGGAGATACTTGACGAAATAAAAAAGGATTATGTGAGCGATTTAATAAAGAAGAATAAAAGAGTGAGCGAGAGAGGGTTTTTTGAATACCGACCATGCACTGTTGAAAAGGGAATTTTTGACTCCGCGGAAGGAAGCGCAAGGGTGAAGCTCGGCAAAACTCAGGTTGTTGCAGGAGTGAAAATAGAGCTTGGAACTCCTTTCAAGGACAGGCCTGAGGAAGGGGTGCTCTCCACAACAGCTGAGCTGCTCCCGCTTGCCTCACCAACCTTTGAGCCCGGCCCTCCTGATGAGGGTGCGATTGAGCTTGCCAGAATTGTTGACAGGGGAATACGAAGCAGCAATGCAATCGATTTAACCTCTCTTTTCTTGGAGCAGGATAAAGTTCTGATGGTGTTTGTTGACATCTACGTGCTTGACCACGATGGAAATCTGATAGATGCATCAGCGCTTGCAGCAATGGCAGCCCTTCTTGACACAAAACTGCCAAAGGTTGAGGGAGACCAGCTGATAAGGACTGAGAGAACTGAGAAGCTGAAAGTCACCCAGAAAGTTGTGACGTGCACATTTTCAAAAATAAACTCCTCCATTCTGCTTGACCCTGAGCTTGATGAGGAGAAAGCAACGAGCGCAAGGCTCACAATCGCCACAACACCTGAACACGTATGCGCGATACAGAAGGGAGGAAGGGGAAGCTTCACAAAAGAGGAGTTATTCAATCTTGTGGATATTTCGTTTGAAAAGGGAAATGAGCTTAGAAAGCTTTTGGAGTGAGGTGAGGGAATGGTGAAATCAAAAGTTCGTTACGGTGCTGAGCTTAGAAAGAGAGCAGAGGCTGTTGATAAGCAGAGAACTGCGAAATACATCTGCCCAAAGTGCGGGAAAAAAAGCGTTAGGAGAGCTGGTTATTCGCTTTGGAAATGCAACTCGTGCGGTGCCAAATTTGCTGGAGGTGCCTACTCCCTCACCACCACAATTGGTGAAAGCGGGATGAGGATAATTTCGGATGCTAAAAAGAGGTAGTTTTATGTATAAGTGTTGGAAATGCAGAAAAACTGTTAAGGATTTGGATCAGTCTTTTGTGAGATGCCCATACTGCGGTTGCCGGGTGCTTTTCAAGGAAAGGCAGCCAATAGCAAAAGAGGTAAAGGCGGACTAAATGGGGGTTTACATCACAACAAGCAAAAACCCATCAAAAAAAACCAAACAGCTTTGCAGAGCTCTCTCCTCTGTTCTACCGCACTCAGTTTACGAAAGCAGGGGAAAAAAAACCATCGAGCAGGTTTTCCGAAGAGCCAAGTTGCTTGGAAAGAGCCGGGCATTGCTTATTTATGAGGAAAATAAAGCTCCATCAAAGATGTGTTTTATGAGAATAAAAGCCCATTCCTGGGAGTGGGTTGGAAATGAGATTTCATTTTCAAAATTCAAGATAAACAAACTGCCAGAAAACCTTCCTGATGAGATTGTTGCAACGGGCAGCAGGAAAAAAGAGCTGGAAAGTATTTTTGATTTCAAACAGCCAGAAGGAGATGAATTCATCAAGCTCGCAAGCAATTCCAAAAAAATTGTTTTTTCATACAAAAAACCCCTTCTTGAGTTGATTATATGAGATGTGTTTTAGAAATCAACTTCCCAAGCGCATCCATCGCAAGAAAGGCGTTCAAATCTCTTGAACAGGAAACCAGCTTCAGAAAAAGGAGCAGGGTGGAGGTGAAGGTGAGGGGAGGAAGCCTGGTAATCACCATTGAGGCGGACAGCTTCCCTGCCCTGAGAGCAACTGCAAACTCATACCTAAGGCTTTTAAGCACAATTCACTCTGTTTTAAACATAACAAAAAAGGAGGTGTGGCATGGAGCTCCCAAAAGAAGTTGAGCATGATTTGAATGAATTCCAGACTGCGCAGAACCAAATGCAGATGATACTGATGCAGAAGCAGCAGATAAAAATACAGCTTGAGGAGATTGATGATGCGCTGGAGGAGTTGAAAAACGCTAAGGGAAAAATATACAAATCCATCGGCTCTCTGCTCATTGAATCATCCCTTGAGGAAGTTGAGAAGGAGTTGAAGGAGAGAAGGGAGACAATGAAGGTGAGGTTGGGGGTGCTTGGAAAGCAGGAGGAGAAGATACGGGAGAGGCTTGTGGAGCTGAAAACAAAAATAGAGAAGGCAGCTGGCGAAATGGGTGCAGCTTGAATGCAGTCAATGCTCAACTTTCTCAAATCAGCGAAGGAGAAAAGGGTTGCGATACTAATTCACTCCCTCCCAGACTTGGATGCGGTTGGAAGCTCCTCAGCTCTCAGCTCATTCTTCAAAAAATCAAAGGTTATCTCCCCAGACATGCCAACAGCAAAAGCCAGAAAACTCCTCAGCATAACAGGACAAAAGATAAGTGTTGGAGGGAAGTTGAAAAGCGATGTTCTAATTATCCTTGATACCAACTCATATGATCTGCTTGGCGAGCTTGCAGAAGAAGTTAGAAATTTCAACGGAAGCAAAGCAGTGATAGACCACCATTCCATCCACCCAGACTCAATAAAAGCAGAGCATATTCTTATTGATAACAGCTACACCTCAACTTCAGAGCTGATTTATGAAATTTTGAAGAAGCTGGGTTTGGATGTTTCGGAAAGGAGTGCAGTTTCCTTACTATGCGGAATGATAGATGACTCCGCAGGCTTCAGAAATGCAAGAAAGAAAACCTTTTCATACATTGCGGAGCTGCTTGGAAAAACAAGGATGGATTATTCTGAAATTTTGAGAGTTGTTGAAACTGATGTTGATGTTTCTCAGAGAATTGCCCTTCTCACAGCATGCAGAAGAGCGGATGTTGAACGTGTTGGAAACTACATCATTGCAAAGTCGGTTGTTGGCTCGTTTGAGGCAAAGGCAGCCGAGATGCTGCTGAACGTTGGGGCGGATTTCTCCTTTGTTGGCTGTAAAGGAAAAAGGGAGGCGAGGATATCTGCGAGGATGAAGGGTTATCTGTATAATGAATTTGGCATCAACCTCGCCAGTGATGTTATGGAAAAGGTTGGAAAAACTTTGAAGGGAAGCGGTGGCGGGCATCCATGCGCTGCAGGAGCAAACGGGCCTTATCTAAATGGTTTTGAGGATGCGATGGAGGAGTGCGTGAAAATAACAAAGGAGTTGTTGGAGAGAAAGTTATGAAAATTGAAAGAAAAATTCTGCTTTTTCTGAAAAAAATTCCAAAAGGAAAGGTTGTCACTTATAAAACAATTTCAGAAAAATTTGGAATTCACCCAAGGGCAGTTGGCTTGATAATGAGCAGAAACCCCTTCCCAAATCTCTACCCCTGCTTCAAGGTTGTCAAATCCAACGGACAGCTTGGCGGTTATTCAAAAGGAGTGAGAAAGAAAGCGCAGCTGCTCAGAAAGGATGGGGTGAAGTTCAGCAAAAGAATAAACCTGAAAAAATACCTATGGAGCTAAAGGGGTTGCAGTATTCCTTTCACATTTTCCACTTCCCTCTCAAGGCTCACATACCCGTACCCAACCCTGTAATCTTTATCGTAATTTTTATACATCCCTGAGGAGAAAACTGTGAGGAGCTTTCCATCAAACATCTCCCCAGAGTCCTTCACTGGCTCATGAGCTCTGATGAGAACATTGCACTTAACGCTTTTCAGCACTTCCTCAAGCACATCCTTTCCAAAATAAACACCAACTCCCCTCTCAACGTTTGGGGCAACCCCGCTTATATTCCTGGGGTCGCTCCACGTCAAATCCTCCCTCAGCTCAAGCGCGTATATCAAACTTGCCTCACCTTTCACTTTTTCTGAAACTCCCCCGTGAACAAACAGAATTCCATTCTCTGTTTTTGCAGCAAGAGGAAGTCTGTCAAACAACAGCTCCAACCCTCGGTAGATGTTTACCCCATCATAACCATACCTCCCAACAAGTTTATTCAAAAAGCTCTCCTCGCCAGAAAAACTCTGTGAGAGAGGAGTTACCTCATGGTTGCCCCTGAGCACAACAACGTTTTCAGGGAAATTCCTCTTCATCCCCAAAACCATATTTAAAACTTCCAGCTGTTTCGGCCCCCTGTCAATATAATCGCCAAGAAAAACCAGCATCAGCTTCTCCCCTTTATCCACCCTCTCCACAAAATTTGTTTTTCTCAGTATTCTCTCTAGAGAATTCAAATCACCGTGCAAATCCCCAACAACTATTGCATTGCCATGCTTTGGTATGTATGCTAGATTACCCCTTATCCTTAAACCACTTTCCCTAGCCCTCTCCTCCCCCAGCCTCTCAGAAACTGCTTTCACAGTTTCCCTAAACCTCTCTTCCTCAGATTTGTTTGCAACATCAAGCAGGGAATCAAGTGTCTCTTTCTTCTTTAAATAAAACATAAATAGTTTGCTCATTTAAAATATAAATATTATTCCAGCATCTTGCTCAATGCTTTCTGGGGCGCATCCTTTTTGTTTTCACTGAGAATTGAGTACAACATTTCAACATCGCAGTCAACAACCCCATACTCCTTCAGCTTCCTTTTGAGAATCTCAATCCCCATCTCCCTCACAGAAACTCTTCCCTCCCTCAAACTCCTTATCTTCTCCACCCTCTCCCTCAGCTCGTCTGACTCCATCTCCTTCTCCAGCTCAACCACTGCTCTGCCCTCAAACTCCCTCACCACTCCACCAAGCTCAAGGTTGGAGGGGTCAAGCCCCTTTGCAAGCTTCCCCTTTATCTTCACCTTCACAACCGGTATCTCCTCGCTTTTTTCAATCGCCCTCTCCACCCTCTCCCTCACCTTCCTCACAACTTCATCAAGCTTCGCCCCTTCAAACTCCAGCTCCTCGTAAAAGAACGGCCTTGTTTTTATTTCATAGAACTCAGCGTTCTTCTTTTCTGTGTCAAAAACAAAGAACCCCTTCCTCTCCTCATCCTCCTTCCTCATCTGAGTTACAACAGTGCTGCCAGGAATAATCAGCAACGCTCCATCCAGCTTTTCAATTTTTCTTGTGTGCATATGCCCGCACAGATACAAATCAAATCCTTTTGGCAAATTCTCCACTCCCATCAAACTATCTCCTGGCAGAAACTCCTTCATGCTTTGATGGAAGATGAAAATGTTGAACGCATCCTTCACTGGTTTTGGGGAAAGGGCTTCTAAAACTCCCCTTGCATACTCCTCAGGAACCCCTCCCATCCCCTGCACCGCAACCCTTTCCCCACCCTTTTCAAAAACTGCAACTGCGGAGTGGACGTTCACAACAAACCCAGCTTTCTCAAGCAGCTCAACTGGGTTCACCAACCCCTTTGTTCTTCGCTCGTGCGTTCCGTGTATCGCAACCACAGGTATCCTTGTATAGTTCACCTTCCCATCCCTGCTTGTGTATTCAACAAGCCTCACATCCCACTTTCTTTCAAATGCTTTTCTGAACATTCCAAAAGAGCGTGCGAGAATCTCCTGCTTAGGAGTTCTTGCATCAAATATATCGCCGAGCAGCACCACTAAATCTGCTTCCTCACATGCTCTCCCAAACGCCTCCTCCGCCTGCCTGAAAGAATCCTCCTCAAACTTTGGGTAGCCAAGATGGAAGTCAGCAAGAATGGCAATTCTCAAGCAACCACCATACGTAATTATTAAAAATAAATCAATATTAATATATGGACTCCAGCGTGCTTTTCACACTTCTCATTGCTTTTGTTATGATAGTCATAACAATTGTTTTTATCTATCTGGTTACGCGGTGATGAAATGGATTGGAGGGTAGCTGCAGTTATAACAATGCTTGCTTTGGGAGTTTACAACATTCTTGTAAAGAAATTCATTGAAACTGAGGATTGGAGGGTTATGATTCCAATCGTTTTTGTTTTTTCCCTCATCCTCTTCATCTACTTCCTCCTCTCCTACCCCGCTTTCATTGACAGGCTCACGCCAAACTCGGTTTTCCTTGCATTCTCCCTGGCGTTTATAATGGGAATCGCCATCCTTTTCACATATGTTTCCTTCAAGGAAGGTGGCCCAATAAACGTTGTTGTTCCCATTTTCAGCTTAAGCACCTTCATCTCAGTCGTTATTGCTGTGGTGTTCATGGGTGAACCAATACTTCCCCAAACAATTCTCGGCATCATCTTCAGCTTTCTTGGCTTGGTTCTGCTCATCTACAGATAGACAAATGACGTATAACTTTATAAAAATTCCTTATCATATCTATACCACACGGAGGGAGAAAAATGGAAGCAGAGATAGTAAAAGCATCAAAAAAGAAATTCAAAGGAAAGCCCAACATGGGCGCATATGAGAAAATCTACCCAAACTTCAAATGGGAGGATGTGCATGATGAAGTTGAGTGGTTTGAGGGAGGCAAGCTGAATCTTGCGTATAATGCAATGGATAAGCACAGATACACATGGAGGAAGAATAAGGTTGCGCTTTACTGGGAAGGGGATGATGGAAGCACCAAAAAATTCACCTTCCTTGAAATGTCCAACCTGTCAAACAAGTTTGCAAACGTGTTGAAAAATCGCGGGATAAAAAGAGGAGATAGGGTTTTCATTTTCCTCACAAGAATTCCTGAAAATTATATAAGCTTTCTTGGAATACTGAAAATGGGCGGGATTGCTGGGACGATGTTTGCAGCTTTCGGTCCAGAAGCCATTCGGGACAGACTTCTTGACAGCGAGGCAGTTGCGCTTGTAACAGATATGAAGCTGAAGCCAAGGATTGATCAGGTAAGGAAGGAGCTTCCCAACCTGAAATACGTTTTTGTGGTTGGCGGGAAGGACTTGAACGCAAGCGCAGGAGAGCTCAGCTATGAGGAGGAGATGGCAAAAGCATCAAGGAATTTTGAAGCTGAGAAGATGAACCCGGAGGATGTTGCGTTTATTCAATACACCTCTGGCTCAACTGGAAAGCCAAAAGGAGTTGTGCATGTTCACAGAGGGATGGCACAGCACCACATAACAGCAAAATGGGTGCTTGATTTGAAGGATGAGGATATCTATTGGTGCACCTCTGACCCCGGATGGATAACTGGGATAATCTACTCAATTCTTGGCTCATGGTCAAATGGCGCATCCCAAGTGGTATACGATGGAAGGTTTGATCCGGATAAATGGTATTCCATCATAGAAAAATATCAGGTGACGATGTGGTACACTGCTCCAACTGCTTTGAGGATGCTTATGGCAGCTGGGGAGGAGATTCCGAAGAAGTATGATTTGAGCAGCTTGAGACACATATGCAGTGTTGGAGAGCCTCTCAACCCAGAGCCAATAAGATGGGCGCATAAGGTGTTTGGTTTGTGGGTGCACGACACATGGTGGCAGACAGAAACAGGGAGCATGCTGATATGCAACTATCCGAGGATGGATATAAAGGTTGGGTATATGGGGAAGCCATTCCCAGGAATAACTGCTGCTGTTGTTGATGAAAACGGAAATGTGGTGAAACCAGGGGAGGAAGGAGATTTGGCTCTTAAACCAGGCTGGCCCTCGATGTTTGTTGGAGTATGGAGGAATGAGGAGAAGTTCAAGTCATACTTCAAGAATGGGTGGTACATCACTGGGGACAGAGCAAGAATGGATGAGGATGGATACTTCATATACGTGGGAAGAGGGGATGATGTAATAAAAACAGCAGGTGAAAGGGTTGGGCCGTTTGAAATAGAGAGCGCATTGGTTGAGCATCCTGCAGTTGCAGAGGCGGGCGTGATAGGCAAGCCAGATCCAGAGGGAATACGAGGGGAGATAATCAAAGCATTCCTTGTTTTAAGGAAAGGCTACACTCCTTCAAAAGAATTGGAGGAGGATATAAGGAAGTTCATAAAAAACAGGCTTGCCGGGCATATGTATCCAAGGGAGATTGAGTTCAGGGATGTTCTTCCAAGAACGCAGAGCGGGAAGATAATGAGAAGGGTTCTGAAAGCACAGGAGCTTGGACTTCCGACAGGGGATTTGTCAACACTTGAGAAGTGATTTTTTTTATTTTTTTCTCTCTTCAAACCCAATGCGATTACACAACTTTTGGGTGATGTAACCATGGTTACATTACTGAAGGTCCTCCTGTTTTAGATATATTAAAAGAAGTTCTAGATGTTCAAATGTTTAAAATAAAGCTTCCAGATACTGCGGCAGGTATATCTCTTTAAGATACGTTTTGATTGATGTAAGGGAGCTGAGCTCGCTCAGCAGACGGTCCTTTGAGTCAAAGCTCCTTGAGGAGCTCAAATTAATTCGAGGTCTTAATCCAATCGCCAGTTGTCATTTTTGTCATAAGTAGAAGCCCGCGTTTGCAACGGACAGAACCGCCGCTCACCCTCCGCCCCTGATTTCCTTACGAGCTTTTCAACTCCCTACTCTTATCCACAAACTTTGAATAATCCACCAGTTTCCTCAAAGCCCTCACTGCAGATGATGAAGAAGTATACGTTGGAACCCCACAGTTCTCCAGTATTCTGCTGTGCACCTCTGCATACTCCCCACCAGGGCACACAACAACTATTGGCTTCCTCTTCAAATTTGAAGCCCCAACAATCATGCTCACCACTCTTGAATCAATGCTTTCAGTTTGAAAAAGCACTCCGACAACTATCGAATCCACATTCTCATCTTCCAGCATTGCATTTATAGCAACCTCAAACCTCTCCGCACCCGCATCCCCGCTCAAATCAAGGGGGTTTTTCACATTCACATACGCCGGAACTCTTTCCCTTATCCTCTCCACGCTCTCCGGGCTCAGCTCTGCAAGCTTCAACCCATTCTCCTCAACGCTGTCGGCTGCAATCACCGCTAAACCACCACCATTCGTTACTATTCCAACCCTCTCCCCACTGCAGAATGGCTGTGACTCAAACAACTTTGAAAAGCTGAACACCTCATCCAAACTCCTTGCTTCAGTTGCTCTGCACTGCTTAAAAACTGCCTCATACACCTCAGCATTTCCAGCCAACGAGCCTGTATGGGACTTCGTTGCAACAGCGCCTCCAGCAGTTTTTCCTCCTTTCAGCACCACAACAGGCTTCCTCTTCGTAACTCCTTTCAATGTTTCAAAGAACTCCCTCCCCCTCCTCACCCCTTCTATGTAAAGCACAATCGTCCTCGTCCTCTCATCATCCGCCATATACTTCAGCAAATCCGTCTCATCAATCACAGCTCCATTTCCATAAGAAACAAACTTCGCCATCCCAAACCCCTGCCTTGCCATCAAATCCAAAACTGCACCGCCAATTGCACCGCTCTGGCTTATGAAGCTCACCCCACCCAGCTTCGGCCTTCCCATTTTATAGGTTGGAATAAAAACACTATCAACTCTTGTCAATGGGTTTATCACTCCCATGCAGTTCGGCCCCAAGCATGCAATATCATACTTCAAACAAACTTCCTTCAGCTCATTCTCCAGCTCCGCATTCCCAACTTCTGAGAAACCACCGCTTATCACTATTGCTCCCTTCACCCCCTTCTCCCCGCACTCCCTCAGCGCCTCTGGAACAAGCTTCGCAGGTATTGCAATCACCGCCAAATCCACTTCCTCCTTAACATTTTTCACACTCAGGTAGCACTTCAACCCAAGAATCTCATCTGTTTTTGGGTTGATTGGATAAACCTCCCCTCTGAACCCACCCTCAATAAAATTCCTCAGCAGCACATGCCCTATCTTGCTTGGATCTCTGGAAGCGCCAATCACCGCAACGCTTTTCGGGTCAAACAGAACATCAATATTCAAGGCATCACCCTCACATCAACCGCGCAGTAACCTCTTTCATACACAATCACAGGATTCAAATCCATCTCCATTATCTGCTCATTCTCATAAAGAAGCTTGGAAACTTTCTGCAACAAATCTGCAACTGCTTCAACATCATACCTCTTCCCTCTTGCTCCAGCCAGAATTGGGTATGCTTTAACCTCCTGCATCATCTCCACCGCATCATTTCTCTCAATCGGGCACACCCTCAAAGAAAAATCCTTGAAAACCTCAACAAATATCCCTCCCAACCCAAAAAGAACAACTGGGCCGAACTGCTCATCCCTCCTTCCGCCAACAATCAGCTCCACCCCAGGCTTTGCCATTTTCTGAACAAGCACTCCCTCAACCCTCGCTCCCCCAGCATTTCGGACAACTTCCTCATAACTTCCCCTCAAACACTCCTCATCCTTTATATTCAGCTTCACACATCCTCTGTCTGTTTTATGCGTTATTTCTTCTGAAATCACTTTCACCGCAACCGGATACTCTGCAACTTTCACTGCCTCCTCAACGCTTCTTGTAACCACTCCCTCCAAAAACTCCACTCCATACCTTTTAACAAGCGCAACTGCATCTGTGTATTTCATTCTAACTACCCATTCTGAAAAACAGAAGCAGGTAAGCAGCTATCAGAAAAACCAGCAGAAGAACAACCGCATAAATCACAAGCTTTTTTGGCTCTTTCTTGAACTTCTCAACATAATACTCCCACTTTGCTTTCATCCTTGCCCATCTGTCAAGCTTCACAGGCTCAGCAGGTGGTGCTTCCTTTGGAACCTCCCCAGTTACAATTATCTCCTCAGCAGGCTTCTCAACTTTTGGAGCTCCAACCTTTTTGAACCCATCCTCTGTTACGCTGAGAGTTATCTTGCCGCTTTTTATTGAGTAGCTCACCATATCCTGCTTCACAAGCTTGTGTATGTGCAGCGCAACATCCCCGCTCCTCACATTCAGCTCATCCTTTATCTCCTCTGGATCAACTCTCCCCTTAACAATGCTGCCCAGTATTGCAATATCCAGCTCATCAATTGCCTCCTTTGCCTTCTCATCCGCAACCTCAAGCATTCTCGCCCCAAGCTGGGTTACCTCCACCTCGCTCGGCCCAGGGTAGGTTGACTTGAAATCTATATACCCCTTCTGCTTCAGAGTTCCCAGTATATTGGCTGCTTCAAAAAAAGATGAATTTATCTTCGGCCCAAACTTCTCAATAACCGTGCCTGGCTCTATTCTCTGCAGAATCACCAAATCCAAAAAGTTCAGCTCTTCCACGATAAGCTTTTTTTAATTAACCTTTAAATAGTTAATTGATGAAGCTCACTTTTCTTGGAGGGAGCCGCGAGGTTGGAAGGTCCGCCTTCCTTCTTGAGGATGAAAAAAGGCTTCTTCTTGAGTATGGAATCAAGCTGCACAACAGAACGGAATACCCCATACCATTTCAGGGGTTTGTTGATTACGTTATTCTCTCCCACGCCCACCTTGACCACTCCGGGTTTGTGCCAGCTGTTTACCAATACTGCTCCCCTCCAACCATCGCAACATACCCAACTCAGGCTCTCACAGCCCTTCTCGTTAAGGATTCAATGAAGGTGCAGAAGCTGAAGAAGCAGAAGATTGGCTTCACAACAGCAGACTTCAAAAAAATGCTCAGAAACTTCCTCCCACTTACATATAAACAGAACTTCAAAATATCAAAAAACATAACAATGCAGTTCACAGATGCAGGGCACATACCAGGAAGCACCATCCTCACTCTCCACTGCGAAAAAAAGAAAGTTGTTTACTCAGGAGACTTCAAGCTTGGTGAAACATGGATGCATAAAGGAGCGGAATGTGTTGATAACTGCGATGTTCTTATTATCGAAAGCACCTACTCCGAAAAGGAACACCCAAACAGAAAAAAGCTTGAGGAGGAGCTTTATGAGGAAGTGATTTCTGTGCTGGAGAGAGGTGGCAATGCTCTTCTTCCATGCTTTGCTGTTGGAAGAAGTCAGGAGGTAATCCAGCTGCTTCGGTATTTTGATGGTGAGATAAAAATCTTCCTTGACGGAATGGCAAAAACTGCATCTGAGATAATACTGGACTACCCAAGCTATATAAAGAACGCAAAATACCTCAGAAGCTGCTTGAAAACTGTTGAGTGGGTGAACAGCCCAGGGCAGAGAAGAAAAGCGCTTTCCAAACCAAGCGTGATTGTCTCACCAGCTGGAATGCTTGAGGGCGGGCCTGCGCTGAAATACCTGCTCTCCCTCAACGACGAATCGGAGATAATACTCACGGGCTTTCAGGTGCCAGGCACAAATGGAAGGAGACTCCTGGAGGAGAAAAGAATAAAAGTTGACGGAGTTGTGCACAATGTTAAAACACCTGTGAAGTATTTTGATTTGAGCGCCCACGCCTCGCGCTCAGATTTGCTTCAATTCGTTGAAAAAGCATCCCCACAGAAAATATTCTGCGTGCACGGAGAAACCTGTGACAGCTTCGCAGAGGAGCTTCGCTCAAGAGGGTATGACGCGGTTGCACCGAAGAATGGGGAGTCGTTTGTGATTTAGGTGGTTGCATGGACATATGCATGCTTGACCCACTCTTCTACCCATACTTTGGTGGGACTGAGAAGGTTGTTTACGAGTTTGGGAAGAGGCTTGCAAAGAAACATGGCATAACCATTCTAACCTCCCAAATACCGGGCACAAAGCCATATGAAGAAATTGAGGGGATGAAGGTTTACCGAACTCCATCCATCTACCTAAAAAACCTCCCCTCCTTCATGCCACCTCCCTACACCATCTCCCCTTTCCTAGTGAGGGATTTGCTGAAGAGAAAGGAAGCGGATATATTTCATATACACTGCAGGTATTTCTACTACCTTGGAACAATACTGGCAATCAAACAAATTATGAGAAAGAAGCTGATGTTAACCCTTCACAATGCAAAGCCAGCAGGCATCTCCTTCATGACAGATAAATGTGCAGCCCTTTACGATGCAGTCTGGGGTTATAGAATTATGGAGAACTGCGACAGAATAACCGCAGTGAGCAGATACACAAAGGAGGTAACAGTTCCCCATTACATGCAGGACAAAACAGAGGTTGTTTACAACGGAGTAGATGAAAAACGCTTTAAACCGAGAAAGGATGACTCAATAAGGAAAAAGTTTGGAATTGGCGATGCTCCTCTCCTTCTGACAAACGCGCGGCTTATACCGCAGAAGGGTTTGTATTACCTTATCGAAGCATTCTACATGCTGAAAAAAGAATTCAGGGATGCAAAGCTCATCATAATTGGAAAAGGACCCTTGCGGGATGTGCTTGGAAGCCACTGCTTCCGGCTTGGTGTTCAGGATTCTGTTTTCTTTGTAACAGGCATCCCAGAGCAGGAGCTTCCTCTTTACTACAACAACGCAACCCTCTTCGTCCTTCCAAGCCTGTGGGAGCCATCTGCGGTTGTTCTTTACGAAGCGCTTGCATCAGGAAAGGCAATTGTTGCAACCCGTGTTGGCGGCAACCCGGAGATAGTAAGCGGGGAATGCGGCGTTCTTGTCCCCCCCCATAACGCGCACGAGTTATACGACAAAATAAAACTTCTGCTTGAGGATGAGAAAATGAGAAGGAGAATGGAGAGAAACTCAAGAAAAAGAGCGGTTGAGAACTTCACATGGGACATCGCTGCAGAGAGATATGAAAGAATATACAAAAAACTCTGTCACTTGTAGAACTTATACTCATCCGTCCTCCCTTTTTTCAGCACATACAAATCAACATACGCTTTCCAGTAATGAATGGTTTCCCCGATATACCCTGCTTTCTCAAACCTTCTTGTCGATGTTTTCACTGCAAGGGAAGGATCAAAAACAACCTTCCCAAACTTCTTTATCCTGTTTGGAAACTCATTATCATCAAGAGTTTTTATCCCCTCATTATACCCCCCTGCTTTCATATACGTTTCCTTTCTGAAGGATGAGTTGCAGCCGTGGAAAACAACAAACCCAAACAGCATCGCAAACCTCGCAAAGTAATCCGTCGTTATCTTGAATATCACCACATGCTTCATTTTTCTATCAATTGGCTCAACTGGACCTCCAACTGCAACAACCTCATTATTCTCAAAATGCTTTGCGATTCTCTCCAGCCAGTACGGGGGAAAAACCGTATCCCCATCCGTGCATGCAACTATCTCCCCTTTTGACTCTCTCGCCCCTCTGTTTCTCGCAAGCGGCACCCCTCTCCTTGGCTCGTATATCACCCTTGCCCCATACCTCTCAGCTATCTCAACCGTTCCATCCTTGCTTCCGGAGTCAACTATCACTACCTCAAACTCCTTATACGTCTGTTCTTTCAATGACTTCAAGCATCTCTCAATTACATTTCCTTCATTCAACGTTGGTATAACAACCGATATCATAGCACCATCTTCCCATACAGCTCAGCCATCTTTCTCGCGCAGTTCTCAACCGAAAAGCTTTCGGCGCTTTTTCTTGCATTCGCCCCCAACTCCTTCTCTTTTTTCAACGCCTTTATTATTTTCTCAGCGCATTCCTCCGGGTCATCTGGGTTGAACTTGTAACCATTATACCCATCCCTTATAATCTCCCTCAGCGCCAAATAATCCGCACCAACAACAGGCTTTCCGCTTGCCATCGCCTCCTGAACCACTATTCCCTGCGTTTCAAACTTTGAAGGAATTGCAAACACATCAGCCGCAGCATAAACCAGAGGCATTCTATCCTCAGGAACTACCTCATTTATGAATTTGAACCACTTCCCAACCCCTCTTTTGCTCACAAGTTTCTTGTAATAATTCGTCGCTGGTCCTTCCCCAACAATCACAAACCTTGCATCTGAAAACTCCTCAAGCACCAGCAATGATGACTTGATAAGCGTGTCCAGATTCTTCTCAAGCACCAACCTCCCAACATTCAGTATTATTTTATTCCTCTCCATCCCCCACTCCTTCCTCATCACCCTTCCATCATTCTCAGGGTTGAACTTTCGTATATCCACTCCAGTTGGTATCACATGCACCCCTGTCAAACCCCTTTCCTCCAACATCTCCTTTATCACAACGCTCGGCGCAACAACCGCATCGCATTTTTTATAATACCACACCAAATACCGCCACGCGAACTTCTCCGCAAGCTCCTTAACCACCTTTGCCTTTGAGACGTAGTGCGTTGCGCTCGGTATCATTGTATGAAAGGTGGCAACAAGCGGAAGCTTATTGAACTTTGCAGCTTCAACCGCAGCAAGCCCCATCGTCGCCATTCCATGGGAGTGAACAAGCTCCACTCCCAGTTTTTTCACCTTGCTTTGAGATGTGAAAGGAAAAAGCGCAATTCTGTACATTGGGTAGGGTTTAAAGGGAGTTGATGAATAATAAAACACCTTCGGATCCTTATTCTCTTTCTTAGTTTTTCTATCCCCTGCAGCAAAGATGAATATCTCGTGCCCCATCCCCTCAAGCGCTTTCTTGAATGTGAGTATTGAGGTGACAACACCATCCTTGTTTGGCAGATACGTCTCAGTGAAATACGCAATCCTCATACTTCTGCAATATGTTCCTTTGGGTATTTATATTTTCACATCAACAAGGAATTTAAACTTCAAAACGCACAATTTAACCATGTCTCTCAAAACAAAGGAGGAAATCCCAATTGAACCATTCTCAAAAGTTGTGAGAAGAGTTGATGAAAAGCAGACTCTTGCGGAAATCACCCACCAGCTTGTCAGGATAGCTGATCTGAACAACAGCACGCTTCTTCCAAAGGAGCAGAGGGAAAAGGAGCTTCAGCAGATTGCAAACGAACTTAAACTATCCGCAAAAAAAATTGGCACTCCTGAATTTCAGAGGGATATAGAGCTTCTCTCCCACCACCTGAAGGAGAGCAACCCTCTTCTGAAAAGCTTCGTGACAGGCAACCTTGAATCAATTCAGCTTTTCCTCAGAAGAAGAGGATACTTTTTTGAAGCATTCCCAGCTGAATCAAAGGATGGTTATGTTAAATTTTTATACGCGCATGGGGAGGAGGATGAGAAGCTCCGGGAGGTTACAAACGAGGCTGGCGTTAAGGTGACAAAAAGAGTTTTCAACATCTACGGAACAAACTTCCCATCCTCCTACTTTGCAATAATACCCCACCTTCTCAGAAAGGATGAGCACGAGCTCTACATGCTCATCCACCAGCAGGAGATTGATGATGTGATGAAGAAAATGAACTATGTGAAGGAGGCGAGCCAGGGGGGAAGGATAAACTACGAGCTTTTCAAAGGGCATTTCTTCACAGATGGCTATGATGTTCTGCCAAAGCAGATATATGACAAACTCAACCCCCAGCTTCTGAAAGAAGGGCTGAAAAACCTATTTGCAAGCAACGATGAATATGATGAAGGAAAGGTGATTGAATTCGCAAATAAAATAAGGGAAACAACTGGGCACGACGATAAACTGCTTGAGGTGAAGCTCCTTACGCTGAGAATGCTCTTCCAAGCATCAAAAAAATACGACAGCTCTGAGGAATTAGCCGATTTATTCAAAAAAGCATTCACTGAAATGCACAAAGCACATGAGGAAAGGCACTCAAAAAACAAAGCATGGGGAATCAAACTATCTGCTTCTGATGACGAGAAGCTTGCTTATTTGGAAATGATGCAGGGAAGCAAGCTGGAGCAGAACGGCATTCCATTTTTAGCTTTGTCAATCAACCTCATGAATTTCGCCAACTCAATGGACGAGAAAACCCCAAAAGTAATTCGCCCATCCATTCAAGAGCCGCAGCATTACCTAGAATGCCACAAAAAAGCAGGTTATGAGGTAGTTGTTGAGATGGCAAAACAGTCAGCTGAAATACATGGAATAAAAGGACACCCAGAAAAATACCTGACAGACGGAGATAAGAAAGCAATTCTCTCTCTTGGAAGGCTTGATGAAACTGAAATTAAAAAACTTGCAATACAGCTAGAATCCTCCTTTCTCCAAACTAAATTCTAGTCATCGCCCAAAGGGCAAACAGAGCTGCTCCAAGAAACAGAAGCGGCGCAACTACCCTCATCACTGCCACTATTGAATTCACCGTTCCAATAAGCTGCTGGGATTGGCTCACCCCAAACACTCTCACCCCATCAACCCTCACCACCTCCATACCTGCCTCAACCGGCTCAAGGTTTTTTGCTGCCCTCAGCACACACTGACATATCCTTCTCACAATCTCCTCCCCATGCTTCCTTCCAATTGGATTTACCACACCACCCACAACGTTTATGCTGTGCGAGTCAGTTGTCATCACCTCGCACTTCACCCCAAGCTCCCTCACCGCATTTATCACTTCCTTCCTTGTGCTTGGGAGTATTCCATTCCCATCCAGCAGAATAAACCCAAATTTCTCCCCATCAAACTCAAAAAGCGCAACCTTCATACCACCTCTCCCCACCCCTGCCTCCTTCCCCAAATCTATCAATGAATCGCTCGCAACGCCAAGCTTGACTGCTTTTGGCTTCCTCCTTCCCTCAACAGCTTTTTTAATTGCTTCCATATACTCAAAGCTCAACGGATCTCCTGCCTCCACCCTTGTTATCTCACCTGTTTCAGCGTTATGTGCATCCGCAACCATCGCCTCCTTCAAACCCGCAGCTATTGCCTGGTTTCTGAAAGCAAGCCCAAGCGAGAAATCCACATCCTCTGTTGTTCTCGGCGCTCTTGTCAGAACAACAAACCCATTTCCATTAATCACCAAGCTGTGCACCTTGCACGTTCCATGCTTCGCTGTCGTAATGCTTCCCACTGCTTTTTTGAACTGCATTCTCTCAATGCTCTCCTTGCTTTTCTCAATGAACTTCCCCACCTCCTCAGATGAAACTGGGTTGAAATCATGAGTTGCCGTCCCATGAAAAACCATAACCTCCCCACCTAAATCACCCAACGCATTTGAAATAAGATACGGAAACTCGCTTCCACCCAGGTTGCCAAACGGGCCATAATGAACATACGGAATAACAAACACGCACTTTATCCTTTCTTTAACCTTAAACGCCATAACACCGAGCAGAGTGTCAACCCGAACCCCCACCTCCTCAAACATATCCTCAAGCTTCTTAGACCTCTCAAACCACTGCGCCAGAAAGAGGCTTACCGCTTCTACACTTGAAACGCCAAACGTTCTCTTCATTGGCGCATTCACAAGCCAGAACATCACGTAAACTGCAACCAGAAATATTGAGGATGCAAAATACAACTTCAGCAGGGCAAGCTCCGGAGTTGCCTGAGTTGAAATTGGGCTGTATGCGAGAAAGAACACTATGTTGAGGGTTGGCTGAACAACCCCAAAAAACAACGAGCTTTTTCTTGCGTTGAAAACAACGTAAGCAACAGAAAACCAAAGAGCAAAAACCAACGCATTCCCTACAAGTATCACATCAAAGCTGTTCAACCACTCTATATAAACAACTCTTGCGAATATATAGAAAACTGAGTAGATAACAGATGAAACAAAAGAAAGAAACAGAAGTTTTCTGAAGCTTATCCTTCTTTTCATAAGCACGCATACTGCAGAGGAAAGAACTGCCGGCACTCCAATAATGAATACCCCTTCTCCTCCTCTTGCAATTGAAACAACCGCCTCCTCCCCTCTGAGGAGATGGGCAACTGCACCTGCAACGAAAGAGGACAGCACAACGAGAATGAATATTCTAAATGAAGAAGGTAGACTTGCTGAGAGAAAGCGAGTTAGCTCTACTGCCTTTCCCGTAGAGTCCTGCAATGCTTCACCTATCTGTCCTCGCCCTGCCGTTCCTGCGAGCGATGGATTGACTCTTGACAGCGCTCCTCACTCCACTCCCCTTTATCATTCCTTCCAGGCAATACACGTTTTCTATAAATTCTTTGGCAACTTCCCTGAAGCTCTTTTTCTTTTTCTGCGCGAGCTTCATCAGCTCCAGCGTTATGAACCTCATCTCTGAGTTGATGGAGGCTATCTCTTCATCATACATGATTCTTTTTTGTTCACAAAAAAATATAAGCCTTCTGCCTTTCAATTTTTCACATGGAGAAAATCTGCCCAAAGTGCGGTGCGCTCAGCAGCAGCAAGAAGTTCATCGGTGAGTTCTGCGAGGATTGTTACTTCAAAACAATTGAGATACCCCTCCCATCTCGCATCGAACTTCCTGTCTGCAAGTTCTGCGGAAAGGTGAAGCTAAAAAAATGGGAGGAGATGGGAAGCGAGGTTATTGGCTTGCTTGTGAGAAAATATGCTGGAAAAGGTTATGACAGCTTCCACATACAAAAACTCTCAGATGATGTTTACGAAGCATCATTCAACATAAAGAAAGACTCCAACTACTTCCAAATTAAGAAAAAATTTTCCATTCAAAAAATAAACTCTGTTTGCGAGGAATGCTACAAAAAGAAAAGTGGCTACTACGAAGCAATTGTGCAGATAAGGGGAAAGCGTGCAGGAGTTTTTTCATCAAGAATCCTGCGCGAGATACGGAGAAGAACATTTGTGAGCCGATGTGTTGAATCAAAAGAAGGAGTTGACTTATATGTTGGCTCAAAAAAAGCAGTCGCAGAAGCGCTTGCCCACCTTAATCTAAAACCAAAAATTTCAGACAAACTATTCGGAGTGAAGGATGGGAGAAGAATCTACAGGAGAACATACTGCGTGATTACTTAACAACAGTGAATTTAAACCCATAATGCAGCAACCCTTCCTTTCCATCCTCCTGAATTCTCCTGAAAATCATTCTTACAGGCGCCCCTATTCTCACATCCTCCGCATCACAATCCACTATCTGTGTTGTCAGCTTCGGCCCTTCCTCCAGCTCAACAATTGCAATTATATACGGAGCATCAAGCTCAAAACCAGTTGGAGGGGCATGCACAACTGTATACGAATATATTCTTCCCCTGCCAGAAAACCTCACCTCTCTCATCCTTCCCTTTCTTCTGCAATTTGGGCATATCTTCCTAACTGGGAAATACTTCGTTTTGCAGTTCTGGCATTCGCTCCCTATCAAACCATACCTTTCCGGAATTCTTCTCCATGCAAGCGGCAAACCAACTGTTTGAGAAGACATTTTAATCCGCCCTCCTCATTATGTGAATCACGCACGTTGCTCCACTTCCCCCAACATTATGCGTCATTCCAACTTCCGCTCCTTTTACCTGCCTATCCTTTGCTTCCCCTCTCAGCTGCCACGTTATCTCAACAGCCTGCTTCACCCCTGTTGCGCCAACTGGATGCCCGCATCCTTTCAAACCACCACTTGTATTCACCGGTATCCTTCCATCAAGCGCAGTCTCACCATCCTCAATCGCTTTTCCACCCTTCCCCTTTTTGAAGAAACCCAAATCCTCATATGCAATTATCTCGGCAATTGTAAAACAATCATGAACCTCACAAACATCAATATCGTTTGGCTTCATCTTTGCCATTCCATATGCTTTTCTTGCAGCTTCAACTGTTGCATTCAATGTGGTGAGTGATTTTCGGTGGTGCAACGCCAGCGTATCGCTTGCCTGAGCGCTTGCAATTATCTCAACTGGGGTGTCGGTATATTTGCCGGCTTTTTCAAGAGGTGCCAGTATCACAGCCGCAGCTCCATCTGTAATTGGGCTGCAGTCAAACAGCTTCAAAGGAGATGCAACCTTCCTGGACTTCATCACATCTCTCACAGTTATCCTTTTTTGAAAATGTGCGTAAGGGTTTTTTGATGCGTTATAGTGATTTTTCACAGCAACCATCGCCATCTGCTCCTCTGTTGTCCCAAACTCGTGCATATGCCTCCTTGCCATCAGCGCATACAAAGCAGGGAAGGTTGCTCCCATAAACAACTCCCACTCCTGATCCCCTGCCCCTCCAAGCGCAACCGTTGCATCCCCAACAGGCACATCCGTCATCTTCTCCACTCCACCAACAACAACAACATCGTGCAACCCGCTTGCCACAGCCAGATAACCCGTTCTCAGCGCAACCCCTCCAGAAGCGCATGCTGCTTCAACCCTAGTTGCAGGAATTGGGTTCAACCCCATGTAATCAGCAATCAACGCAGTGATATGCTCCTGCCCAATCAACCTGCCAGCAGCCATCGTTCCCCCGTAGATTGCATCTATCTCCTTTCCAGACATGTTTGCGTCCTCAATTGCCTTCACACCAGCCTCTGCTATCATCTCGCGGAAACCCCTCTCCCACTCCTCCCCAAACTTCGTCATCGCGGCTCCAACTATCGCAACTCTTCTCATGAATTCACCTAAAGAGTTTTCAGCTTCCTCTTCTGCTTCACATACACTCCATAATCAACATACTCCTTATCCCCAACATACTGAACAACCGTTCTCCCTCTCCCTCTTTTCTCAAGTATTCTATCTGTAACAACTATGCTGAACGAATCGCTCCCAGCTCCACTTCCAAACGAGGTAAGCAGTATCCTCTTTCCTGGCTTCGCAACATCCAGCACAGATGCAAGCCCAATCAAAGAGGCGGCTGAGTATGTATTGCCAATAAGCGGAGTGAGCAAACCCTGCTTTATCTTTTCCGTATCAATACCGAGCATTTTGGCAACCTGAACTGGAAACTTGCCATTCGGCTGATGGAAAACTGCATAATCAAAATCGCTTGCTTTTAACCCAAGCTTCTCCATCAAGCATTTTGATGCATTCACAGTGTGTTTAAAATACGCTGGCGCTCCTGTGAACCTCCCCCCATGGCTCGGGAAATCCATCCCAGGCCTTCTCCAAAAATCAGGTGTATCAGTTGTATATGAACACGTCCCCTCTATCTCAGCAATAACTCCCTCCTTTCCAATTATAAAAGCAGCAGCACCTGCTCCAGCGCTGTACTCCAAATCATCCCCAGGCCTTCCCTGCGAGACATCTGTCCCAACCCCCAGCCCATACCTTATCATCCCAGAGCCGCACATCCCCATGCAACACTGAATTGCGGTTGTCCCAGCCTTGCAAGCAAACTGCAGGTCAGCTGCAGTAAGATCTGGAGTTGCGCCAATCGCCTCTGCAACAATTGTGGCAGTTGGCTTCACAGCATATGGATGGGATTCTGAACCAACAAAAACCGCATCAATCAACCTCGGGTTTATCCCCGCGTATCCCACCGCATTCCTGCTCGCCTCCACAGCCATCGTCGCTGCATCCTCATCCATCCCAGGAACGCTTTTCTCCATTATCCCAAGCCCATCCTTCACCTCTCCCCCATCCCCTCCCCACACTCTGCTTATCTCCTCAACCTTTATCCTATAACGCGGTATATGTACCCCATAACCAACAATTCCAACCATACCATCACAGCTTTTTTAACCTCTCAAGCAGCTCGTTTATGCTCAACTTTGTTGTGACTATCGGTATCCTCTCCTTCTGTGCTATCTTAACAGCAAGCTTATCCACTGTGTTTATTCTGTGTAGCACCACTACGCTTGGCTTCATCTGGCTTACCCTTACAACCACCATTGGTGACCTGCCTGTTGTCACCTTTGTGAAAATAAAAGCCCTCTCTGGGCTTGCCCCAAACAACTTTGGAAACTCGCTATACGGCATTTCAATAATCACCCTTATACTATCCAAAAGAGTGAACCCATACAGCTTCCTCTCTGCCATTACATCCTCATTCACAACCACCTTCCCCTCTATCATCTTCGCAAAGCTCTCCCCGCTTATGCTTGTTGCAAACTCATGTGTTTCAAAGAAAATACCACTTTCCTTTTCCTCCATAAACCTCTGGGAAATCTGCCCTCCTCTTGCAGCATCTATTTCAATAAGCGCATCAACAAACCTCCTTATCACCTTGATGCCAGGCGACTCCCTTCTATCTGCCTCATAATCGCTAATTGTGGAAGGAGATATTTTCAGATGCTCACCTAATTCTGCTTGCGTTATCTCAAATATCTCCCTCCACTTTTTCATAGTTTTTCCTGGTGTATCCGAGAGAGCTATCTCCCCTGCTATCCTGACTGCAAACTTCTCCATGCTTACTTTTTGTGAAAAATACCCTTTTTAAGCTTATCGAACAAAGGTTCGTTAAATGTCGTTAAATAAGCTTTTATAGAAAAAATTTCATAAAAAAAACATGCAGAAAGAGCTTCTCCGAGAAGGGTTTGCGGAGATAGAAGTCACCTCAGCAGATAAAGCTTTTAAGAAAAATAAGGATGTCACAGCTTACATTGAAAACTTCGTCAAGTCAAAGAAGGATACGATGCAGTCATTGAACCTCCATCTCCCGGAAGGCGGAACCATCAAGATAACTGGATACGGTAATGCAACATTGATAAAAGCCTCAGAATGCATCTCCTATGTCTGTGGTAAAAACGCTGAGTTTGCATTCTTATGGAATTCCGCAAGAGAGGTATGCAGACAGCACGGCAGCGAGTTCTTCAACGAATCTCTCCTCCTGAATATAGTGAAGGATAACTCAAAACTGAAAAAACTGCCAGAGTCCAAATTCCGAGAAATTATAATCACCTTCTCGGCTCTCAACAACGCAAACATAAACCTTCTCCCTCCCCAGCACGCATTCGTGAGGATGGATAACGACACCTTGAAAGCATTCTCAAAAGACTGCGAGGAACAAATCCGATGTGCAGCTCTTCTCACAAAACTTGAAAAGGAGAATTTGCCACCGAAGGAAGCAGTCCGCAAGGTGCTTGAGGTTTCAAACACTGAAAACTTTGTAAAAGCATGCGAGAATTTTGGGTTCAAGGTTGAAAGAGACCTTTCTCTCTCTATCCTAGAAAAAGAGAGAATGGGAAAGCAAAAACTCATCAGCTTTCTCACCAAGCTTGAGGAAACCTCTCTCTCAAAAAATGAAGTTGAGCAAACCGCCAGGGAGATTGGAATTGAAGTTTGTGAGCTGAACTTGAGAAGAAGAATAATCAAATACGCCCGAGAAATTGTGGAGGATGAGAGAAGTATTGCCTCAAAAAGAGAGTATATCAAATCGCTTTCAGAAACTATAATAAAAGAGCAGATGGAAAAGGATTTGAGCATGGATATCGCGTATGCTGAGAAGAAAGTGAATGCGCTGAGGAATATGGAGGAAGCGCTTAAGGTGATACGCGGGATGAGTGTTGTGGATGAATCTCATAAACCTTGATACATGGGGAAGCTATGGAAAAGCATTTGATGAGTCTTTCAAAGCAATACTGGCTGGCGAGATGATTGTCTACCCAACAGACACCACCTATAGAATTGGAGGGAATGCAACAGATGAAAACTCGGTGAGAAGGATAAAAATTACAAGAGGGGACGATTCAATTTCAATTGTGGTTTCTGATTTTCAGATGCTTAGAAAGTACTGCAGAACAGATAACATTCCGTTTGCTCTGCTCCAGCAGCTCTTCCCAGGTCCTGTCACTGGAATATTCAATAAAATAAGTGAAATTTCAGATGAGATAGCTGGAGAGACAGTTGAGGTCTGCATTCCGCATCACCAATTCATTCTCTCCCTTGTGAGGAAGCTCAACTTCCCGCTTGCCTCCTCAACTGCAAATTTTTCTGGCGAAATCTCCCCAAAAAGCGTCAGCGAGGTGCCGCCACAGCTTGCCGAGATTGCGAGCGTTGTCGTTGATGGGGGGCGTTGCCTCCATGCAGCGGACCCAACAGTTGTGGACTTCACAAGAGGAACACCTCGTGTGGTGAGGGATGGAGCTGACTCCGAGAGAATATGCAGAACGATAGATGATTTCTACTCCCCGTAACACACATCATTTTAAACTTCAAACGCATACAAACGGTAGATGGCAGAGGTAGAGGGTTGGTATAAGTTTTTATCTGGTTTTCTATTCCTATTCATAGCTCTCCCCACCGCAGCAGTCCTCTTCATACCAAATGGAATAACGAAAACATTCTACTACCCGCTCAGCCTTCTCATCATAGCTTCTCATGAAGTTGGCCACATAATAATTTGGCTGCTTGTTTCCCCTCTCAACATCTCAGAAAAATCTGCATTATTCTTAATCTGCTGTGGCGGACCGATGATGCAGCTCCTGGTTCCAGCAATACCAATTATTTACTTCACATTAGTAAAAAAGAAATACGCTCTCTCCTTCATCTTCATCGCTCTTCTTGGAAGCTCTATTTATAACACAGGAGAATACATGTCAACTGCCACCTCACCTTCTGGGATTGGCATAACGCCCAGCGGAGAGATCGTCTCAATTGAAAAGAACCCTCAGACGCATGACTGGCTTCTCATCTTCAACCAGTTTGGAATATCGGAGTACTCCTCAGAAATTTCAAACTTCTTCCTCTCCCTCGGCTATGTGCTTGTCATCCTAGGAGCTTTCTCATCCGCGTTGGAAACAAATATCATTCTGAATGGGAATGAAACGCATGACTTTATGCTGGTGATGCTTTATGGCTCTGCTCCCGCGTTTCTTATCTCAGCTGTCTACTTTCAACCCATAAGGTTCATCATCGCTCTCGTATTCTTCTTCCTCTCTCTTGTATACTTCTTCACAGCAATCTTCCCCAAAATGAAAGCAAGCTTTGAGGAGGTTTCAGATGAAAAGTAAAGTAAGGGTTGTGCTTGTTGAACCAGAGTATGAGATAAATATTGGACACGTTGCGCGTGTGATGGCAAACTTTGGATTTGAGGAGCTTTACATTGTAAACCCCAAGGTTGAAATTGGGTTTAACGCAAGGATGTTTGCCAAGCACGCAACCCACATCCTTCAAAAAGCAAAACAGGTGGATAACCTGGAGGATGCGCTTGTGGGGTGCGACTTTGTTGTTGGGACAACCGGTATAATAAGCAGAAGCAGGAATATAATACGCAATCCAATCTCACCGGCAGCCTTTGCTGAGAAGATGAAGAAGGTTGACGGAAAATTTGCAGTTCTGTTTGGAAGAGAGGGCACAGGGTTATCCAAGCAGGAGATAAAAAGATGTGATTTTCTTGTAACCATACCTGCTGATGAAAACTACCCAGTTCTCAATGTCTCCCACGCGCTTGCAGTTGTGCTTTATGAATTGTCAATGAAGAAGAATGAGGAGATGATAGAAAGAGCAGGTGGAAAGGAGAAGGAGATGCTCATACGTTGCTTTAACAGCATTGTTGATTATTTCTCCCCAAAGCTCAGAAGCCCAGAGAAGATAAAACTGTCATTCAAAAGAGTAATCGGAAGATCTTTAATTTCAAAAGTTGAGGCAAACGCAATACTATGCGCATTACAAAAAGTGAGAAAAAGTTTGAAAATAAAAAAATTCTAAGCTTTCTTCCTTGACTTAACAATTTTCACTTTGCTTGGGGTAAGCAGAATTTTCTCGTTATCTATCCTCGCTATATCGCCATCAATTTTCATTGAAAATGCTTTCAGGTTTGAAACAATTGTCTTCAGCTTTGGAGTATTCCTTGACATCGGAGAGACGTTCAGAAGTATTATATTCCTCTGCCTCAGCTCGTTCTCAATCACTTTCACATCCTCCTCGCTTTCAAGGGCAACCGGCTTCACATAAAAATCTGCTGCCTCATGCAACACATCCACATTCTCAAGCTCAGCTGTGTCTATATACTCCTCAATATCCATATCCTTGCTTATACCAAGCGCCTTTGACAACCTCTGAAGTATCCCCATATTTCCACCTCTTTTGAATACAACACTTTAACTTTTGATAAGGTAGTTTAAATACTTTTCTTCCGCATGCTCAGTTGAAGTTCGAAAACCTTAATAACCTTTTGCAGTAAAACTACCTATTACAGTTTGGGTGAACTTACTGGCCGGTGGTAATTTGCTAAGCTCCTTCCAGGATATCCTATCACGCAGCAGCATCTTCCGAGACAGAAATGTGTTATCACCCCACTACATACCCTCCACTCTCCCCCACCGGGAGAAGGAGATAAATGCGATAATGTCAGCTGTTTCACCTGCTTTGAAAGGGGAGAAGCCGAGAAGCCTTTTCATATACGGCAAAACTGGAACAGGCAAAACCTCTTCTGTGAAACACGTGATGGAAAAATTTGAGGAGATGAAAAGCGAGAAAGCCAGAATGTGCTATGTGAACTGCAGGATATACAACACCCGCTACAGGGTTTTCCACAAGCTGATGAAGGATTATCTTCCTGAACATGCAAAGCTCGGTTATGGTTTATCCTTCTTCTACGAGAAGCTCCTTGAGTTTCTGCAATCAAATGGAATTGTTATGGTGATTGTGCTTGACGAAGTTGATATGGTGAGGGATTTAGACGATTTGATATCCACCCTCACAAGAGCGAATGATGATTTGAAGAGAGGAGGAGTGTCTTTGATTGGAATTTCAAACAAGCTTTACTTCAAGGAAAAACTTGACCCAAGGAGCAGAAGCAGTTTATATGAAACTGAGATGGTTTTTCCACCCTACACCTCAAACCAGCTCAAATCAATACTCGAACAACGGGTGAAGCTTGGTTTTTCAGATGGAGCTGTGGATGAGTCTGCTGTGAACCTTGCAGCTGCAATTGCTGCCCAGGATAATGGGGACGCGCGCTACGCATTGAAACTCATCCTGAGAGCAGGTGAAATAGTGGACGAGGAGGGTGGAGGTGTTGTTTCAGAAAAGCACATCATTGCAGCCAGAAAGTCTGTTGATGAGGATGTATCAATTGAAGCGATAAGCACTCTTCCGCAGCACCAGCAGATTGTGCTTTACTCAATTGCAAATCTATCAATGGATGGCGGCAGGTATTCAAAGCTCACCGGAAATACAGACAACTATCTGCTTTCTGGAGAGGTTTATGAAAACTATGTGAGGGACTCCAGGAATTTCAAAAAGGAGCCGAGAAGTGCCAGATGGTACCGAGAGTATCTGAGGGAGCTTGAGATGCTTGGGCTTATTGCGACCGTTGAGTCTGGAAAAGGGCTACGCGGACATACGAAGCTTATCAAGCTTGTCTACTCCCCAACAAAAGTGAGAAGCATAATTGAGAAAAACCTGCTGGAGTGACTACCAGCCAAGAAGCTCCTTTCTGCTGCTTATAACTATTGCAAAAAGCACAAATGGCCCAATCACCGTCGTCACAAAAAAAGCACCTTCAAGGCTGTATGGGTTAGCAAGCGCTTTTTCCACCACACCACTTGAAAATGCTTTCAGAAAATTCACAATGAAAATAACAAAACTCATTGCTATTCCATATCTATACGCCCATCTCTTTGTAGTTGCCAGCCCAAGGCTCAGCGCAAGGAGCACCAAGCCAACAATAAAGGAGAACACATATGGAATTAAATCTGGGCTGTACGGCTCGTAAAAACCAACCGAATTTTTGTATATGTAAATCAAAAAAGGAATCGCATCCTTGAGGCTTGCAAGAGCGATAAGGAACGCAAGAATGCTTCCAACACCAAGCTTCAACGTCAAACCCTTTCTAGCTTCCTCCCTGCTCTCTCTCACTATCTCCTTCAAGCATTCATAGCAATATGCTTTATCACTTATCAGCTCAACACATATTGGGCAGAAATACCTCTTGCACCTCGCGCATCTGTATATTCCCTCCTTACCTGGGTGGTTAACGCAGTCTGGCATTCAACCCTCACCTGTTATACTTTGCCATCGCCATCTTCTTCTTCCTTTCATATATCCCCAAGCTTTTTCCACAGCTGGGGCAGTAGTAGAACTTCCTCCTCTCGATAAACTTCACATCATCAGCTGTCTTCAAATCAGTGCTGAAAACAGTTGACCTTTCGTATTTCACTGCTTTGCTTCTCGGAATTCTTCTGCCGCATGCTCCGCATACCACCATCCTGTCTCTTCCTCTCATCCTTTCACCTCCTTCAATCTCCCAAGCTTCACTCCATTCACCAGTGATATTTCCGCCTCATCCAATTTAAACATTTCATTTCTGAACAAGGGGCCAAGCAGCTTCCTCTCGCTGGAGTTGAAAACCATTCCACCCACAAGCTCGCTGAAAGCCGGCATCACAACAAACCTCATTTTTCTGTTGAACTCCTCAAATTTCATACCAACTTTCCTCTCATCAATTTCACCAACAACCCACACCTTCTCAACTCTTCTATAACCCAGCTTATCAACAAATTCAACGCACGGGTGGTTGTGAGCCACTACAAGCCAGTCAGCTTTCATCATTCTTTCAGAAGGCCACGCGTGTCCGTGCGAGAATGAAACAGAACCTTTAATCACCCCAGATGCGCCATGCACCTCAACTCCATTTACAATTTCCCTTATCCCACCATCATGGTTCCCCATCACAATTACAACATTCACTCTGCTTCTCAGCTCATCGATGAACTTTCTCAGCTTTTTCTTTTCAGCATACGCCATTCCCGGTATGTCATGCTTCACATCCCCGAGTATCATAACCTCCTCGCACTCCGTCTCATCAATAACTCTGAACAACCTCTCCTTCACCTTCTCAAAAAAATCCATCTGAATATTTCCAAATATACTTTTTTCAACTCCGAGATGTAAATCTGCAACAACAAGCATTCTTCCGTATAACACTGCTGGCTCATTGCAGATGAATTTTAAACCTTCCATGAGAATACTATGGAAGGAGAATAATAAATAGTGGTTGGATGACCTACCTCTCAATTATCGTTCCAGTCCATAATGAATCTGCAGTTCTTGAAAGCTCAATAAACAAAATTCTGAATGCAGTTTCCTCCATCACACCCAGCTTTGAAATTATAATTGCGGAGGATGGGAGCACGGATGGAACCTACCAGATAGCAAGGAGGATTGCGGATACAAATTCATCTGTAAAACTCCTGCACAGCAGAAAGAGACTTGGGAGGGGCAAAGCTTTGAAAACAGCGTTGAGAAAAGCAAGAGGCAGAATTGCCGTTTACATGGATGCAGACCTCTCATCAGATATCTCATACTTAAAAAAACTTATCAGCTGCGTTGAGGATGGAGCGTCCATCGCAACAGGCTCTCGGCTTATGAAAGGCTCGGATACGAAAAGGCCTATGAAAAGAGACGTTGCAAGCCGTGTTTTCAACTTTCTTGTAAGAGCTCTGCTCGGCTCGAGAGTTATGGACCACCAATGTGGTTTCAAAGCATTCAAAAGGCGCGATGTGCTTCCTCTTTTAAAAAAAGTGAAGGACAACTACTGGTTTTGGGATACCGAAATCCTTGTGAGAGCTCAAAAAGCAGGCATGAGAGTTGATGAAATTCCAATCCGCTGGTCTCACGGAAGGTTTACAAAAGTGAGCTTCACAAAAGACGTCCTTTACATGCTTGGCAGAATACTCTGGCTGAGAAAGGAGCTTTCCAAATAGCTTTTATTACTTCTCAAACCAAAAACAATTATGGCATTATCAATAAAATTCAAACTTCTTGGTATAGAGATAGAGCTTCACTGGAGCTTTCTCCTCCTCATCCTGCTCATTTCCCTCTCCGGTGGGCTTGATGCAGCTCTATCCGCTGTGATGTTGTTCACATTTGTCATCCTTCATGAGCTTTCCCACTCCATCATCGCAGTTCGCAATGGGATTGAGGTGAGAAGAATAACCCTCTTCCCAATCGGCGGTATGGCAATGATTGAGGAAATTTCCATTCCACCTGACGTTGAGCTTAAGCTTGCAATTGCCGGACCAATATTCAACTTCATAGTTGTTGCGCTTGCATCCATTGCAAGCTTCTTTCTCTCCGAGCCATTCTCATCAATTCTTTCAGCCGTTATAGAAATCAACCTTATACTTGGTTTATTCAACCTGCTTCCCGCCATCCCCCTTGACGGGGGAAGAGTTTGGAGAAGCATTCGGGAGAAAAAGGTTGGCCACCTGAAAGCAACAGAGGACGCAGTCAGGCTTAGCAGGTTTGTCATTTTCATTCTTCTTTTTGCTTCGCTCACCATTGCCCTGCTCGCTGATGCTGTTGGATTTCTCTTATGGAACACGATAATTTCAATGGTGATCTACGCTGCTTCGGAAGCAGAGCTCAATCTGGCAATTCTTAAAGAATCTTCAAAAGGGCTGTATGTGCGGGATGTAACGAATTTCTCCCCTCTTGTGATACAGCCAAACATTACACTTCAGGATGCTTTCTCCCTTATGCTCTCCTTGCGCTCCCCCGCAGCAGTTGTTTCAGATTTTCCAGTGAAACTGCTCAGCTACAGAAGAATATCACAGCTCAGCAAAAAAAATTGGAGTAGGATTAAAGTTGGAAGCATCGCCCAGCCATGCCCTGCCTGTATGCTTGACGAGCCAATCCTGGAAGCTTGGAAGAAGATGAGGCTTGCTGAGCTACCTCTCCTCCCAGTTGTGTTCAACAACGAAGTTATTGGAACTGTGGATGAGGTTGAAATAGAGAAGATGATAATGCTCAACAGGCTTAGGATAATTTAGCCTTTTATTCTCAATGCGTATTTCCCAGGCAACTTCGCCCCTATTTTCTTTGCAAGCTCTGATTTTTCAACATTGAAAACTATCAAATAGCTGCTCCACTTATCCGTGAGCTCGCTTCCTCCGCAGTTTGGGCATGTTGCGCCCTCGCTCACAACAAACCTACAATTTTTACATGCTTTTTCAACCATAAACTCACTTCTTGCCTGCTGGCATCTCCTCCTTCGCCCACTCCAGCTTGCCAAGCCCCTCCGGCCTCATTGTCAGCCCAATTTTCGTCTCCGGTATGCTGTTCTTCATACTCACCGTTGATATCTTTGCCAGCACATCATCCCCTTTCTTTATAATCTTCTTGCTCTGCTTCCCAACAAACGCCGGTATTTTCTTATCAAAGGAGAGAAAATCATTTGTTATTTGAGATAAATGAACCAACCCATCAACAGGACCCATTCTCACAAAAGCCCCAAACTCCACTATCTCGCTCACCTCCCCCTCAAAAACCTCATTCAGCTCAGGTTTGTAGGAAAGCAAATCAAATGTCGCCTCGTGATAGGATGCCCCATCCCCAGGTATCACCTTTCCTTCCCCTATCTCTCTTGCATTCCACACGCAAAGCACTATCCCAAAATTCTTATCAACCCTTCTCTCATATTTCTCTCTCACTATCTCTACCACTGCCTCCTTCAAATCCTTAGAAAAATACTTTGGATCCACTCGCACCGTATCCCTTACAGTTGTTATGTAATACATCGTATCACCATTTGTTGCGCAAATATTATATAACTAAGCAAACTGGAGCTGTTTTTTGCCCCTCATTATAACAACCTTCACCCCCTCCCTTTTCAGCCTTTCCCTCAGCTTTTTATCAACAGTGCAGGCAACCGCCCCCTCCTTTTTGCAATACCCCACAATCCACTCATCAACCTCCCCTTTGCTTCTCTTCACCTCTGCCCCGCACCCATCCAACACCTTCAACGCATACCTAGCTGCGACCCCATCCCTTCCTTTTCCCAAGCTCAGTTTCTTCAGCTCTCTTACCACTCCATCGCAGGTTACCATTCTATACGCGCCAAGCAACTCCCCCAGCTTTTCAGGTATGTTCAATTTGAACTGGTAAGCAAGCATTAGGAAATTTGTGTCAACAACAGCCTCAATCATCAATATTTTTTTATTAAAAAAATTTAAATAGCTACTTCTCTTTCTTAAAAACTTCAAGAAGCTCCTGATGCTTGCTGAAATACTCCCTGCTCGGCTTCAGAATTGCCGCAAGCTCTTTTGCAACCGCGTTTTTCAAGTCAGCAGGATGAAGCTCCCCTCTCTTATATGCTTCCCTCAGCTCCTCAAACTTCCCATACTCCACATCCCCGCCATACTTGCTGCTTCTCTCCACCCTAAGCGGTTTATCTCTCATTATTATATACTCGCACAGCTCCAGCACAGGGTTGTTTTCAACCTCCTTCTCCGGGCAGTAAGCTCCATCTATCTTTCTCTTTATCTCCTCCTCTGAATCATGAATGTATACACAGCTTTTCGGTATGCTTTTGCTCATCTTTGAAGAAACTTCCGTATCAAGCTTCTCGCTGCTTTCAAACCCCATCCTCTTAGGCCCCTGCAACCCCATTAAAAGATGGGTGTGCACTGCAATTGGCTTTGGCCATTTCATTCTCTCAGCAACCTCTCTCGCAAGCACATGAACCTTCCTCTGATCCATCCCAGCATGCATCACACGAACCTTCAGATGAAATATATCCGCAGCCTGCATTGCTGGATACAGGATTGCAGCTGACTCGGTTACCTCTGTTTCCTTCCTCCCCATTATCGTAACGCACCTCAGCATTCTCTGTATGCTGGCGTTTTTCATCACCTCAATAACTTTAACCCAATACCACTGGTCGTAATGCTCGCTTGCCAGCATATACCTTACTTTTGATTCATCCAACCCAAGCGAAACAAAACCAGCTTTAAAATACCCTCTTGCAACCTCCCTTATCAACCCCAAATCCCCGCCAAGCTTCTTATTTATCCACGAGTGATAATCCGCCAGCCAGATTATCGGCTTTATACCAGCTTTAATAAAATCATCAATCTTCATCGCAGTCATAAGCGCCGAGCCGATGTGCATCATCCCGCTTATCTCAAACCCAATGTAATGCTGGGGATGCTCCTCCTCCTCAAAAAGCTTCACCAGCTCCTCCTCTGTAAGCACCTCCTCAGTTGGCTTTCTTTTCACAAGAAAAACCTTGTCCTCTATGTTCACCAAATCACCCTCACGCAACTTCTGGCATTTCACATTTGAATTTCATCAATTTTATTCTTTTCCTTATCCCCCTCACCCTAGCTTTGCTCAGCCCAACTTCCTCTGCAATTTCTGAATCGCTTCTGAACTCTATCCTTCTCAAAACTTCATCCAGCTTCCCATACTCAACTCCCAATTCACCCTCAGCTGTCTGCCCTTTCCACAAACCAGGCGATGGTTTCTTCTCAATAATCTTCTTTGGAATGCCAAGCTCCCTCGCAAGCTTCACAACATCTGTTTTATACAACCCTCCAATTGGGAGGAAATCAACCCCCCCATCTCCGTAACGCGTGAAATAACCCATAAGAAGCTCGCTTCTGTTTCCAGTTCCAGCAACGAGGAGTTTCTTTCTGTTTGCAAAATAATACAGAATGCACATCCTTATCCTTGCTTTCAGATTGCCATTTGCCACAAGCGCTTTTTCATTAAAAATTGGAATTGCTCTTTTGAACTCATTGTAAACACGGCTGAAATCAACAACATAATACCGAACCTTCATCTTTTTGGCAAATTCCACCGCATCCGCAACATCCTCTTGAGATGTTTCGCTTTCAGGCATGATAAGAGCAATCACACCCTTCCCAAGAGCCATTTTGCACAAAGCAGTTACCACAGCAGAATCCACACCACCGCTTAAACCAACAACCACTCCCCTTGCTCCTGCCTCCTTCACCTTCCTCCTTATGAACTTCACTATTCTTTCGACTTGCACATAAAAAATTACCCTCTCCTGCTTTTTATTGTTTTGTATAACCGATTAAAATTTAAAAAACAAAATTCATAAAACAAACATGGTTGAAAAGCTTGCCAAGCCACCAGAGCTGACTAAAGAAAAAGGGGAGGTGTTGCAGAGAATAAAGGATTTCTCAAGGAGTGCAGTTGTGGATGAGGTAACCCTCCATGAGGAGAAAGGGCTTATCAAATACCTCCTCTACAACCAGAACGTTCTTTCATTTGGAAATGATGGAAAGCAAAAGTATACTGAAGTATTGAACTCATTAAAAGTTGAAAGAGAAAGAAAAGGGATGGAGCTTGTCATGGGTGTGATAGAAAAATTCGGTTATGTGCCGGAGGATATGGCATACGATTTGTTGATGCCTTACACCCATCCCCACAAAAAATCAACTCCCCAGCTTCGTTTATCCGCCCACAAAAGAGCTAAGAGCCTGGTTGAGCTGTTCACAAGGGAGGAGGCTCTAAAGAAGGAATTATGGGAGCCCCGCAGCAAGGAGCACCTCAAATACTGGGTTTGGTGGGAGCTGAAGAATAGAGAGATATTTGATGGCTGGCCTCTCCCAAACCACCCATCCGAGCGCAAGTCATGGAAAGCTCCACTCTACCAATACGAGGAGAGAAACCATTCATACATCAAAAAACCATTTATTCAGACTAAGAAGGGGGAGTTCGTAAGATTGCATGCAAATGAAATAGATGAAATCATAAGGAAGTTTGAGTCAGAGTTTGCGGCTTTTGGTTATGAGGAGGAGGGAAGAAAAATTTTCTTGAGATGTGGTTTAACTGCAGACTGGATACTTGCATTTGAAATCACCCTTCCCAAAGCGCTTGAGCTTTCCCGTCAATACCCGAAAAAATGGATGGAAAAGAAAATTATAAAGCAGTACAGCGGAGTTGAGCTTCCCGAACGCGGTTCTGTTGAAACATGGAAGACAAATATAGAATACTGCAAGAAAAATGGGATAAACTTCAAAAACAACCCAGCCATTCTTATGACGGATCCAAAGAAACTGAAGGAGATACATATTTTTGCGCTTGAGAATAAGATTGAATTCAACAACTTCCTCCAGCTTTTCACAATAGACCCAAAAAGAGTGAAGGAAAACCACAAATTCTGTGTTGAAAACAACATTCCTTTCAATGACTGCTTAAAACTGCTTACAATACCAACAGAAAGGTTGCGGGAAAATTATGAGATATACCTGCAAATTCAGGAGAGAGTATCCTCTTCGGACTACCCCTCCTTATTAGCAAAACCAACAGAACAGCTGAAAAGAAGATTTGCAATTGCATAACCAAAAAGAATATAAGAAGAATTCATTATATCCCTGTTGTAAAGGTGATTCTTTGGGTTCTATTCCAAGAAAGTGGAAGAAGGCAGGAAGGATGAGGTGGAAGTGGCTGAAGAAGAGAAGGAAGAAAATGAAAAGAAAGCTTAAGAGAAGAGTTGGGGAGCTTTAGGCTGCCCAGCTTCTCACGACATACCTCCCCCTTCTCTCTATCTCTTCAAGTTTTTCTAGCACTTTCTGAAACTCTCCATACTCCCTATAACCCATCAAAAAATACCCATAATCTTTCTTATTCCCTAATGATTTTTTCATCAGCAGAACATCCACTGCCTTTTCTTCCAAATCATTTGAGAACCCACCCAACCCAAAATCTATGAAAAAAACTCTCCTCCCAACAATAACATTTGCAGTTGTGAAATCACCATGCACAATTCCAGCAGAATGCAACCTTGCCAACCCTCTCCCAACTTCTTTCAGAACTTCCTTAACCTCTCTCTTTTTCTTCAAAAACTCGCGAAGCAGAGCTCCCTCCGCCACACTCATTCTAATCTCAAACTCGCCAACTTCAAAAACAACTGGGCAGAGCACTCCTGCTTCCTTTGCTGAGTGAAGAAGAGATGCTTCCCCTCTTGTTCTACTTCTTCTCAGCTTTGAATCTATCTCACGAATTCGGTACTTCTTCTTCGCTCTTTTCTTGACAACAATTTTCTTTGAAAGAAACCTATCAAGATATAGCTCTGCTTCTGCCCCTCTGGCTAGAAACCTCACTGCAACACCATTATCTAGCTTCTTTCATTGCTGCGTAGAGTATAAGCATCAACAGATACGCGATGAACCCCCAGAAAGCAATGTCAAGCACCGCGCCCACCCACAGGATGTTGCCTCTCTGCCATCCCTCATACGTATTGTAAGCAAACCACCCATACGGGTAACCATTCATTATATTCTCCCCAACGCATCCCGTCACACACTTTGTGCTCTTGTAGTACACTCCTGAAATGAGCATTGCCACTAACCCTATCAAAACAGCATAATACACTCCATCGCTGAACTTCGGCTCAGCAAACCTAACCTGGCGTGCTTTCTTCTTTCTAGGCATACACACCACCAAATAGATTATTGCAGAGGCATTAATAAATCTATCCAGCAATAAGGTTATATACCTAAATTCCTAATACAATTCACATGCAACACAAAGCTCAAATCTCTGGTTTGGATTTAATACTTGCGCTTATGCTTTTTTTCCTGGTTATGGTGCTCTTTGCAATTCTATGGGATTTAGTTCACTACAATATACGAACAACTGCCGATGCGGACATAATAGCAATTCAGGTTGCAAATAAACTTCTCAACAGCCCAGGCTACCCATACGACTGGAATGCAACCAACGTTCAGCTTATCGGTTTATCCTCTGAGAGAGGGGTGATGGACCAGGCGAAGTTTGAGAATTTTCTTGAGCTGCTTGAACTTGATTATGAAAAAGTGAGGGAGTTGCTCGGGCTTGGCCCGTATCAGATTTACATAAACATGACATATATTGACGGCAGCCCTGTGATAATTGATGGGAAACCAGCTGAGGGCGGTATACCGCCAGAGAATGCAACCGCAGTGAGCAGCATCCGAAGGATGGCAATCTACGGGGAGGTGGTTGTGCATAATAACTCAGTAACATTTGTTTTTGACTCTTCAGGAAGCATGCAGTGGTTCTCAACTTCGATGGGATATAAAAATGGCATTCTGAGCGACTCGTGGGTGAATGTGTATAATGTAACCTTCCCAAGCTCCCCAGCAAGCAATTTTGATTTTGTGCTTGAGTTTAACAACACTGCTGGCTCGTATGGAAGAATTAATGTGACAAGCCCTTCCGGAATAAAATACGGTTGCTCAGACAGCAACCCAAGCTGCACCAACTGCGGAACTGGATGCACCGCAACTCATTACAGCGGAGCGGACTATATGAACTTCACGAGCGCGCGATGGGAAGCAGGAGTTTGGAAGGTGTATGCAAGGAAGAGAAATTACGCCGACCCGCTTTCATATGATTTGATGGTTCAAACTCCGCCAAAAAGAATTGACGCTGCGAAGAATGCTACGAAAAATTTCATTGATGTGGTTGCAAACGAATCAAAGGGAATTGATGAGATATCTCTTTACAGATTCAATGGATGCAACCCACAGAGAATAAGCGATTTCACAACCAACTACCCATCCCTCAAAACAATTGTTGATGGTATAACTGCTTCCGGCGCAACTCCAATTGCCCAATCCATTATCAACGCTGCTGATTACACAAACACCAGTGCAACAAGAAAGCACACCATTATGATTGTTGTTTCTGATGGAAGCGAAACGTGTGGAGGAGATGTGATTGCTGCAGCCACCTATGCCGCAGACAAGGTTGGCAAAATCTGCACAGTAGGTTTTGCTCAAGGTTCCACAGGCGAAGCGCAGTTAAAACAGGCTGCTGCAATAGGGAGATGTCAGTATTACTCCGCAAGAAACGAGGAAGAGCTTGAGATTGCTCTGAAACAAATCTACTTTGGCAATCTTGAGAAGCAGAAGGTGCTTCTCAACATCGTGGTGTGGAGATGAGGAGGGGGGTTGTTTTCACCCTTGATGCGCTTGTTGCTGTTGTGATTGCAGCTACTGCTTTGGTTGTTGTGGTGCAGTTGCTCAGCCTCAGAACAGGGGAATGGTATAAAGAAGTTGCTTTGTACAACGCTGGGGAGGATTTTCTCATCTCAAGGGATAAGGATGGAACTCTGAAGGAAATTTTTGATAAGACAGATGCGGAAGCAGTATCCACTCTCAACAACCTCATGCAGTTTCAAATACCGCCAAGCATGGTTGCGAGGATAAACATAACAATCTGCAGCTACAGTGGAACTTTCAGCTGCACCAGAAGCATCACTGCAGGTGAGAGTGGAACCACTAAAACGAAAAGCGTTGTCCGAAGGGTTTTCACAGATACAGAAAAAAACAGATACGGAGTTGCGGTTATGGAGGTTTGGTATAGATGAAAAGAGGGTTCATGCTAACCGCAATAACAACAATACTATTCCTGCTGCTCATTGAGGTGACTCTGCAATACGCGAGAAGCTCCTCCTCCTATTCAGAGAGAGTTTCAGAGATGCTTGTTTCGGAGAAGATAGGTTATACGTTTGATGACATAATGGATGATATAACAAACATAACTGGTTTGAGTATAACACAGCAGGAAGCCAACCTTGTGTTTAAGGATTCCTTCCCAGGAAGCGGTATAACTGATAGGTTAGGGCATTATGAGGAATTTGTAAGACAGCGTTACCTAACTCCAGATATGGAGGTTGTTTTTCTTGACCCGGCAGACCAACCCATCTCTTTAAGCAGCCTTTCCAGCACAATTACAATAGAACCATTCAACATGACGTATAAATACTCTGACTTTGCAAAGACAGATTTGTTCATTCAAATACCATACACTCAATCAACTGCGATAGATTTTATCTGGTACAACTTCTCTGTTTCAACAGGCAATTTCTCTGAGGATGTTGATGATATAAAATGGACGCCTGCTCCCAATTCATGCACCCCTGGAACGCAGGGTTGCATACGCTTCTATTTGAAGGTGAATGACTCCGGAGGAAATGAATACATCTCTCCTTATACCACATTTGACGTCACCAAGCAAGGACACCTCAATCTTAATTTTGTCAGCGAGAGTTGCTGGATAGACTTGTGGGTCGGTCCATACTCCGGTGAGCAGTATCTGCTTAACCTCAGAATACAGGACTGTCAAGTAAGAAGCGAGATTGGTTTTACATTCAACACAACGAACTTCTGGCTGAACTTTCCAACAAAGCTGAAAGTGAGGGATGTGAACTACAACACCTCAAAAAAAGATGCAATAAGTTTAATTATCACAAAGCTTTTGAAGTAGCTACCACCTAACCTCCACCTCATCCACCCTCATTTTCTGAACTGCTCTGCACTCACTTAACTTCATCCTCACTCCTGCTTTATACATCAGATTTGCAGTCAGCGCTATCATTGCTCCATTATCTGCATTGAACTCATCCTCAGCCACAAAGAACTTTGCACCATGTGGCTTTACCATCTCCCTCATCATCTCCTGCAGCCTTCTGTTCTGCGCAACTCCTCCGCAAAGCATAACTTCATTTCTTTTTGTAAGGGCAAGCGCTCTTTCAGTTGCTTCAACAAGCATAGAAAAAGCTGTCTCCTGAACTGAATAACAAACATCCTCCTTTCTGTATTTTTTCAAACACCTCTCCGCCTCTGTTAAAAGACCAGTGAAAACCAAATCCATTCCTTTAACCGAGTAGGGCAGAGGAATATACTTTCCTCTTCTTGCAAGCTTTTCAACAACAGAGCCGTGAGCATACTTCAAACCCATGCTTCTCCCAACAGAGTCAATAAGATTACCCAAACCAATATCCAACGTCTCACCAAGCACCCTGTATCTTCTTTCTTCAAGAATTATTATTTGGGTGTTTCCACCACTTACATAAACAACAAGTGGGTTTCTGCAACCACATAAGGATTTGCTAACCTCAATGTGTGCAACCGCGTGGTTAACCCCAATTATTGGGATTTCAAGCATCTGCGCCAGCATCTTCGCCCCAACCAAACCAATTTTAAGGCATGCTCCCAAACCAGGCCCCATTGTGAATGCGACAAGCTCCACGTCCTTCAGCTTCAAACTGCTCCTTTTCAATGCTTTTTTAAAAACAGGCTCAAACTCCTTTGAAAGAAACTCCGCAGCCTTTCTTGGATGTATTCCGCTGTATTTTGGTTTGAATGTGCTTCTCTCATTTGCAATAATCCTTCTTCCATCAACTACCCCAACTCCAATTGTGTGCGCGCTGCTCTCTATTCCAACACATCTCATGCTCTCACATAAAACAGAATTATAATCACATTGATTAAGTTAAATGTTGCGTGGGCGAATATACATGGTACAAGCGAACCTCTCCTTCGCATAACCGCAAATATCAAACCCGCGGTAAACGTTGCTACAAATTCTATTAAAGAACCATAGAAAAAATGCGCTAATGCAAAAAGCAGGCTGGAGGTTACAACTCCAACTCTTGGAAGAAGAAAACCCCTGAAGAAAATCTCCTCAGCAACTGGAGAGAATAGAAAAGAAAAAATAAGGATGTATAAGGGAAGCTCCTTTGCTACGCTCACGACTTTTCCAGGTTCATCAAGTCTGAAATGCAGAATTAGTAACGCTTCCACAAAAACCAGAAGGAGCACAAGCACCGCAGTTGCAATTCCCTTAACCGCACTTCTCCAAAACTCTCTCCTGCTCACTCCTGACTCTTTAATAATTTTTGCAAAATTCTTTCTTTCAAACTCAAATCCATAGAAAAATGGAAATGAGAACATCGCAAGTGAGATGAGAATTGTTGGAAAGTAGTTGATATAGATTGTTAAAAAACTGAAGAAAAGATACACAAGAGCTGCTTCAACTCCAGCAACCTTTCCGTATCTCGCTGTGATGTTTGCAATGCACACTGTGAGAGCTATGAAAACAACTGGCGCAAGAATTGGGAGGATAACTCCTTTAAGAAAAAATGTTGCAAGAACAGATGCTGAACCAAAAAAAAGAAGGAGAAAAAATTTCCGAATTACCTCCTCCATCTTCCTACCTTTTCATCTCCAAATACCCGCATCTTCCACAGGAGAATCTATCCTTGTGCTCCGCCAAATGAACTCCTGTCCCGCACTTTGGGCAGAAGCGCTTCTTTGTGTATGGTTTGAACTTCTTCTTTTCCTCAGCCACTGCTTTCACCTCCTTTCTTTTCAGCTTTCTTCTCTTTCACCCCAGCATCCCTATCCAGCTTGTGCTTGCTTTCTATACCCATCGCCTCCTTGCTTTCATATACTTTCGCATACCCCTTTGCTGCTGTTTGCCCATACCCCTGTTCAACTATGTCTATAACAACAAGCGATGCATCCACCCCAAGCTTGGAGCACAGCGCCTCCTTAATTGCTTTCCTGCTTGGCGTGGGACCGGTGAAACTCACCTCAAACTTCACTTCCTTTCTTTTCAGAAGAGGGTTCTCCCTCTGCTCGGCTATTTTTATTTCCATTTCAACCCCTCACTCTTGTTATAAGCTTTCTCCCCATACTCTCAATATACTCCACTTCCTTCCCAGGAGCCACCTCATTTTTCATCTCCTCTGGAACTGTTATCTCAAACGTGCTGTAATCCTCCAAATTCATTATCTGCACATCCGCACCGCTGATTGAAACAATCTGCCCCACCTTCCTCTCAATTATCGGCACCTCAACATCCGCATCTGCCGGCTTGAGCAGAGTTCTCTTTTGATTGTCAAAAACTCCTATTGCCGTCACTCTCATCTTAGCAGCCCCATGCTTTCCAGGCGCTGAGCTCTCAATTTCAACAACCCTGCACGGCACATCATCTATAATCACATACTTCCCAACCTTCAAATCCTTCATCACTGCAAACGTTTTTTCTGTCATTGCAACACCTACCTATCCCTTTTTAACTTTCTATTTTTTAAACATTCCTCATGGAATTCATTGATTCCCACTGCCATCTCGATGCTTTCAGGAATTATGAGGAGGTTATCCCACGGGCTTTGAAAGCTGATGTCAAGGCGATGATAACTTCTGGATGCTCTGGGAAAAACAACCAGAAAACCCTTCAGATTGCAGAGAAATATCCAAATCTCATTTTCCCTGTGCTTGGCGTTGCACCACAGGAAGCAATCGATATGGAAAGTTTTGAGCGCCAGCTCTCATTCATCAAGCAAAACAGAGATAAAATTATCGGTGTTGGGGAGATAGGTTTGGATTTTCATTGGGCAAAAACACCAACTCAAAAAACAAAACAGCAGGAATGTTTTGAAATCTTTCTTGAGTATGCTCTTTCTGAGAAACTTCCGCTTGTTATCCACTCCAGGGAGGCTGAAAAGGAGGTGCTTGAAGCAGTGATGAGAGCAGGTGCTGAGCGAGTTCTGCTCCACTGCTTTTCTGGCGCTTTGTCACTTGCTGAAAGCGCAGCAGAGCACGGTTTCCTCCTCTCCATCCCACCCACCCCCTCAGCCGCAAGGGAAAGGATAATTAAGCACATTCCACTTGAAAATTTACTGCTGGAGAGCGATGCCCCGTATCTTGGTAAAGAGCCTGCAGAGGTGAGGAGCTCTGCAAGGTTGATTGAGGGGGTAAAAGGGGTTGGTGTAGAAGAAATTTCAAGGGTTACCACAAACAACTGCATAACTTTATTCAATCTGAGGTGTTTGCATGGCGGTGATTGATAAAATAAAATCGTTTGTAAAGCCAAAGGAAGAAAAAAACATAGCCTTGCTTGTTGATGGGCCGAATGTTATAAGGAAAGATGTGAATGTGGATTTGGAAGGGGTGAAGAAAAAAGTTGAGAAATACGGAAGAATAAAGATATGCAAGGTATTTCTTGACCAGTACGCTTCAGATAAACTGATAGAAGCGGTTACTAATCAGGGTTATGAGCCGGTGATAACAACTGGAGATGTGGATGTCACTATGGCTGTCTACGCAGTCGAGCAGGTTTTCAACCCAAACATCCATATAATTGCTCTGATGACAAGGGACATTGACTTCAGGCCGGTGATAGTGAAAGCAAAGGAGAAGGGGAAGGAAACAATTGTGATAGGCGCAGACCCAGGCTTCAGCGTTGCTCTGAAAAAAACTGCAGATGTAGTGATATTTGCTGATACACGCTAAGCTTTATATACACTGAATAGAATAGGTATTCATTGTTTTTTAGAGGTGAAGTATGACAGAAAAAAGACCTTTTGACGTTTTGAATGGAGCGCTTGGAGGAGCTGTTCTCCTCAAGCTGAAGGGGGGAGTTGAAGTGAGAGGAACGATGGTTTCATATGACGTTCATATGAACATCGTGCTTGAGAATGCCGAGCAACTTGAGAACGGAGAGGTGAAGAGAAAGCTCGGCACCCTGCTTGTGAGAGGGGATAACATCGTGTTCATATCCCCCTCATAAAATTCACTCCTAAGCTACACCCTGAAATCCTTTCCTATTGCTTCATATGCTCTCTTGCAGTCCTCCCATTTCAGAATTAGCACCGCGGAATCAAAGCTCGTTGAAATGCTTACGATGTTTATTCCATTCTCCGCAAGCACTCCGGCAAGCTTTGCTATAACGCCTGGCTTATTCATAAACTCTGTTCCAGTAACAGTCACCATGCCAAGGTTTTTGATTATTGAAAGCGCACCGAGAGATGCTGTTTTTGAAACAATCTCCTCCAGCGCATCCCTTGCCTTACCCATATCCGCCTCATCAACAAAAAAGCTCACGGAGTATTCCCCCATGGAGATGCAGTAGATGTTTATCATCCTTGCAGAAAGAGCTGAGGAGAACTTCGCTATTATTCCCGGTGTCACTCTCACTCTCTCTCCTGTTATTGATAAAGAGCACACCGGTCGCTTGTAGAGCTTCAAATCCATTCTTCCACAACTAAATATTAAATAATAATCTATTTAAAATTTACTTGAAGGGCTCGTAGCTCAGCAGCAGAGCGCTTCTTTGGCGAAACAAATTGTTCCAATATAGAAGAGGCCGCGGGTGCGAATCCCGCCGAGTCCACTCCTTCTGAATAAACTTAAATACCGCAAAGCATATTGATAATCAATGCTATCCAGAGGGCAGGCTTGGGCGGAGTACATAACAATACTGGCAGTTGTAATTATAATGGCTGGAATTGCAATGTACCTCGCTGGTGGGTTTCCTGGCGGCAGCCAAACCATTGAGGAGAGGGACAGCGCTGCTTACTGGCTTTCGGCGGAAGTTGGAATTGTGAGATATGTTGCAAACTCCTCTCTGTTGCAACTTGTAATAAAAAATAACAGGAATTTCAGAATACGCGTGAACAGCATAACCTCAAAAGGTTCTGGCGTATTAGTTGCTCCAGGTGGGGCTAGCGGTGTAATTCTTGAGCCCGGCCAAACTGCCCAGGTTAATGTAACTGGAGTCGGGTGTTCTTCCGGTATGTATTCAATTCCATTGGTTATAAACTACACAGATGTAGCTTATGGAGCTGAGTATTCTTTCAGTGGTGAAAAACCGCTTGTGAGCCGTTGCATGGGCTCCTCCGCAACTCCTACTCCGCCCGAATGCTCATCTGATTCGGAGTGCGGGCAGAACAGCACTCCCTGCAACTCCTACTGCGATGGAAATATTGCCTACTCCTATCCCTCAAACCCAGCAACATGCCAGAGAGTATGTAATAATGGAAAATGTTATGATTGCTCCCCTTCATGTGGCAGTGCCACGCCAACAGACTGCGGAAAAGGCAGCTACTGTTCATCAGGAGCTTGCATCTCCTGCCCAGCCAACTATGGAAATTGCAACGAAAACCCATCAGATTTATGCGAGGTGAACCTCGATGAGGATGAGAGCAACTGCGGGAGCTGTGGAAACATATGCGGAGGGGGTGAGCTGTGTTGTTCAGGAGCATGCAAAACTCCGGCATGCACCACCAACGCTCAATGCGATGACTCAAATTCATGCACAAAGGATATTTGCAATAACCCAGGAACATGCAATGCAGAATGCACCCACACGCCAATAACACCATGCTGTGGCAATACTGTTTGTGAAGCAGGGGAGAGCTATTCAAACTGCCCTCAAGACTGTTGCAACTCTGATTGCACTGGAAATGATGGCAAATGCCATGCGGAATGCGCCCCATACTGCAGTGGATGGCTTGCTATCTGCAACAACCAGGTTAAAGGCACCAAGCTTTGCTCAGATGCAACGCATAATGTCACCTGTTGCAACCTATTAACAACCTGCCCAAACAACGGCGTATGCCAGGGTGGCAACTGCATTGTTCCATACTGTGGTGATGGAATATGCAATGGAGGGGAAACTCAAACCACCTGCTGCGTTGACTGCGGTTGTCCAGCCAACAGATATTGTTGCGACTGCGGGGCGGGATGCACTTGCAGAACATTTAACCAATGCCGGTTCTGCGATTATTGCTGAGAGGAGAAGGTATAATAATACGTTCCTCCCAATATACTTCAGTGATGAAATGGATAGTTTGGGAAAAGGATATAAGAGCGAATGGTGGAGCAAGAAGACAAGAAAGAAATTCTTCCTTTGGGCAAGCTACTTCATCATAACTCTCTACATCCTACTCCTTCTTGTCTTTATCCTGCTTTCCCTGTTTCTCCCAAGCATAGCAGGCGATTCATCTCATATAAACTTCCTGAAAGAATTTATACTCTATTTCAGCTCACCAGTGATTCTTTTTGCAATCCTGCTTGTTCTTTGGAGCAGGGAAACAGAGTAGTTTTTTTGCGGAAACTCCAAAAGAGAAATGCAGATTGATTATGCTGGATGTATTTGGAAGAAAATGGACATCAGCTTTTAGCTTTACTCAAAAATTACCATGTCACTGAAGCAGGGAAGGATTTGAAAGGGTGATGATGCAGTGCTTGTTTTGAGTAAAAATGGGGTTTTGCAGGTGAAGAAAAACAGGAATCACCAAAACAATTTTAATTCCACATGTGTAATACTTCTAACTGGTTCTTTTATTTCAGGGGAGGTGAGGGGGTTCCATGAAAATAAGAACAGCGTTGATAAGCGTTTCAAACAAAACAGGAATCATCCCATTTGCAACTGAACTTTCAAAACTTGGTGTTGAGCTGATCTCAACTGGCGGAACAGCAAAGTTTTTAAGAGAGAATGGAATAACAACGAAAGAGGTTTCAGAGATAACGAGTTTTCCTGAGATGCTTGACGGAAGGGTTAAAACACTCCACCCTAAAATTCAAGCAGGCATCCTCGCAGTCAGGGATAGAAAAGAGCATTTGCAGCAGTTAGCTGAGCAGGGAATACCCCAGATTGACTTGGTGGTTGTAAATCTGTATCCATTTGATAAGCTATCGCAGAGTGGAGCGAGGCATGATGATTTAATTGAAAATATAGATATTGGAGGAGTGACTTTAATACGCGCAGCTGCAAAAAACTACCACTATGTTGGGGTGGTGGTTGACCCATTGGATTATGAAAAGGTAATAAACGAAATTAAGGAAACTGGATCGCTTTCAAACAAAACAAGGGAAAAGCTTGCTGTTAAAGCATTCCAGCATACTGCAAAATATGATGTAGCTATCTCCCAATACTTTGAAAAGAAATTCTCAGATGAGCTCTTCCCTCAATTTCTGTTTCTAACTCTTGAGAAAGGGATGGAGTTGCGGTATGGAGAGAACCCACACCAAAGAGGGGCTTTTTACAAAAGGAATGAAGCTGATGAAACCTCTGTTTCAAAAGCAAAAAAGCTGCAGGGCAAAGAACTGTCCTACAACAACCTTCTTGATGCTGACTCTGCGCTTGAGCTTTTGAAGGAGTTTGAGGAGCCTGCTGTGGTTATAGTGAAACACAACAACCCATGCGGTGTGGCAGTTGACAAAAGCATAAAGGATGCGTATATAAAAGCAAGGGCAACTGATCCAGAAGCTGCTTTTGGTGGAGTTGTTGCGCTTAACAGAGCGGTTGATGGCGAAACAGCAAGCCAGATAACATCCATTCTCACAGACGTTGTGCTTGCCCCATCATACTCAAAGGAAGCACTTGAAACATTCAGCAAAAGAAAGAATATGAGGGTGCTTGAGCTTGGAGGTTTCTCAACAAAAAAGCAAAACAGGCTTGAGTTCAGAACAATAGATGGAGGAGCGCTTGTTCAAGAAAGAAACACAACCCTTCTGCTTGGGGAGCCAAAGGTTGTGACAAAAAGAAAACCAACAGAAAAGGAAATGAGGGCTTTGCTTTTTGCATGGAAGGTTTGCAAGCATGTCAAATCCAACGCTGTTGTTTATGCTTTTGAGGATAGGACTGTCGGTATAGGGGCGGGCCAGATGAAACGCTCCGACTCCTCAAAGCTTGGCGCTATGAAAGCCGCAGAAATGCTTAAGGGGGCGGTGCTTGCCTCTGATGCGTTCTTCCCATTCAGGGATTCAATTGATGTTGCCGCAAAAGCAGGTGTCACTGCAATAATCCAACCAGGTGGCTCAAGAAACGACAAAGAGGTAATAGATGCCTGCGATGAGTATGGGATAGCAATGGTTTTCACTGGGGTGAGGCATTTCAAGCATTAATTACTGCAGCCCCCAGCACCATCAATAGTATGAAGAATGGCACGCATGCCTTCATAAGCTGGGTTGTTATATCGCTCACATTCTGCTCAACACTTTTATTTGTTTCAACTTGAGGTGGAGTTTGATTTTGAGGTTGTTCCGGTGTTTCATTCACTACAGGAGTTTGGTTCTCCTCAACAGGAGGAGTTATATTGCTTGGAGGCTGCTCACTGCATTCGCCTAGCTGATTTTCCACCTCCCGAATTCTGTTTGTTGCATTGTTTGCAAGCGCATTTGCTGTCTGCAGGTTGCATATCACAAGTTGACTTCTCGCCTCCTCAATCTGTCTTTGTGCTTGCTGCAGCAGAACCAAACCACTCATCTCGTAGCAACTGCTATATTTCTGATACACCCTGCTATACTCCGCTCTTGCTTCCGCAATCTTCCTCATAACATTCTCCTCATATGCGCTTGTATAGTGGTTCACTGTAATCTCAAGCTGTTTGTAAATTCTCGTTCTGAACTCACCAAACTCCCCGGTTATATTAAAAGGAATTCTATCCGTCCCATTCTGTCCTCCTGTAATTGTGTATATTTTAAATATGCATGCCTCCCTCATTCCAGGCTTCACATCGCAAACCTTCCCTCCCTCCTCATAGCTTTTTGATGATGAGTTGTAATACTGATACATAACTCTCAAAGAATCCGTTGCAGATGGGTTTTGTATCCCAACTGCAACCTCATAATACGTCGCTCCGCCTCGTTCTCTGCAGTTCGGCCCTGCTCTAGGTGTTTCATCCACAAGCACCGCATCCAGCTCCACAGCAACTGCAAGATTAACTGCCAACAGAAAAACCAAGAGCCACCTCATCTCAATCACCTTTTCTTCCGTGTGTTGAACTCAACAGCAAGAAGATACTGCATAATGTTCAATGTCGAAAGTCCTATAACAAACACAAGCAAAAGGACGCCAAACTTAAACACCCATACTGAATCCCAAGAAACAAGCGTGAGCACAAGCAGAAGAAGCACGAAAAAGGAAAGGAGGATGTTGAAAAGCTCAATAATCACAAGCCACCTGTGTAAGGTTTTTTCATCCTTTGGGAGTATCCATCTCAGCAGGAATCTCATAGAACTACCTAACGTCAAGCGCAAACCTTTTGAAATCATCAACAGGTCGCTTCTGCCCAACCAATTCACCGCTCAGTTTTTCCATAGCCTCCTTTTTGCTCATTTCAACTTCCCTGTCTCTCATCCTTACAACAACCATCCATCCACCCTTAATACTTTCAAAGTAACCATTTATAAATATAAGGCTCCGAGCAGCTTCCGGATTCCCGGTCGCCCCGCGCTCAATCAACCGAGCCATGCGGATTATCCATAATTTCTTTCCGGCTGCCGGAGCCTGATTGGAGGTGGTAGCTGTTGGCCTTCGAAACTCCCCAAAAGGGAGATCGAGCATTAAGGAACTTCTGACTCCTCATCAGACAGCATAACCCTTACAACCATCAGCGTATGCTCGCGAAATCTTCTCAACTCTTTTTCGCTATACATATCACTCCCTCAACCATCTATCAAAACACCTCCCGCAAAACACCTTCTTTTCTCCATTCCACTCCTCTATCTCGGCGAAAAACTCATTCTTCCCAACTTCCTTCTCGCATCCGCTACATCTCAGCCCCCTTCCATTCCAACCCCGTTCGCACCCATTTTGCATTCTCTCACCTCATGTTTGAAACAGAGGAGCAGCAGCAAAACAAGAGATATAAGAACTCAAAACGCTGCTGACCCTCAGCACCTGAGCTTAATAATCAGCTTAAAGCCGAAGCTAGAAAGAAGACACATGCAATAAGGCAGATGATTAACTTCGGCTGTCATATGCTTCCCTAATTTTAATTCATATGTTATTTATAAACTTTTCGGATTTCTCGGACAACATAACTCCCCACGTAATCATAAACAAAAACAGAAAGCTTTTTAAGGATAAATTACCTATATTCTCCACCTGTTTTTGGTATCTATCGATGACCAAACGTGAGGTGTGTGAGATGAAGAGTTATGTGAAATTTGAAACTCCGAAAGAAGTTGCTGAGAAAGCCTATGAGGCAGTCCAGATTGCAAAGGACACTGGAAGAGTGAGGAAAGGCACTAATGAAACGACAAAGCTGATAGAGAAGGGGGAAGCTGCTCTTGTTGTGATAGCAGAGGATGTTGATCCAGAAGAAGTGGTAATCCATCTGCCGATGCTGTGCGATGAGAAGAAAGTTCCTTATGTCTACGTCCCGTCAAAGAAGGATTTGGGCAAATCCGCCGGGCTTGAGGTGAGCTGCGCAGCGGTTGGGATAGAGAAACCGGGCAATGCAAGCGAGCTGATAAATGAAATAGTTGGGAAGCTAAAAGGAGTGAAACCAGAGGTTAAGGAGGAGGTAAAGCCAGAGGTGAAGGAGGAGGAAAAACCAAAGAAGCCAGCAAAGCCGAGAAAACCAAGGAAGAAAGCAGAAGGGGAGGAAAGCAAACCTGAGGAGAAGAAAGAGTGATTGAATGGCGGATCAACCTGCAGCTGCAGAAGTGGTTGAGGTGCTTGGCAAAACAGGCATATACGGAGAGGTATACCAAGCAATGTGCAAAATACTGGAAGGGAAGGATAAGGGAAGAGTGATAAGGAGAAACATCAAAGGGCCTGTGAGAAAAGGAGATATTATAATACTGCTGGAAACAGAGAGGGAAGCCAAGCCCATAAAAGCAAAGTGAGGCGGTTAAATGAAATGTTCCTTTTGTGGGGAGGAAGTGGAGATAGGGACGGGTATCCTTTATGTGAAGAGAGATGGCTCCACGCTCAGCTTCTGCTCCTCAAAATGCAGAAAGAACATGCTGAATTTGAAGAGAAACCCAAGAAGGCTGAAGTGGACTGCGAGGTATAAAGCATAGGTGTTCGTGTGGAGAGAACCTTTGTTATGCTAAAACCAGATGCAGTTAAAAAGAAGGTTGTAGGGGAAGTGATAACAAGGATTGAGAGAAGCGGTTTGAATATTGTTGGCATGAAAATAGTTCAGCTGAATGAGAAGATATGCAGAGAGCATTACGCCCACCACGCAGACAAACCATTCTTCAAAAGCCTCGTTGAGTTCATGTGCTCCGCCCCTGTGGTGTGCATGGTTGTTGAAGGTGAGAATGCAGTTCAGCTCCTCAGGGAGCTTGCTGGACCGACAGACTCAAAGAAAGCACCGAAAGGGACGATAAGAGGGGACTTTGGGAAGGATGTGCAGGAAAACATCATACATGCGTCTGATTCAAAGGAGACAGCTGAAAAAGAAATCAGAAGGTTTTTCAAGAAAAATGAAATATTCAGCAACTACTAAAAATTGAGAGAATTTCCATGGCTGTTCTGAGCGATGTTGAAATAAAAAAATTGATTAAGCAAAATTCATTAATTGAGAAAATGATAGATGAAGCAGTTCAGCTCCAACCAGCTGGGATTGATTTAACTCTCGCTGAGTTGTTTGAGTTTGAGGAAGCGGGTTGTTTGGATTTCACAAATCAGGAGAGGGTGCTGCCAAAATGCAGGAAGCTTCCGTTCAATTCGGAGTGGATGAAACTTGAAAGCGGTGTTTATAAGGTTGTATACAACGAGATAATTCACATACCCACAGACTGCATCGGTTTGGCATTTCCGCGCTCCTCGCTTTTGAGATGCGGTGCTTTTATGCACTGCGCTGTGTGGGACCCGGGGTATGAAGGGAGAAGCGAGTCTTTGGTTGTTGTTTCAAATAAACATGGAATAAAGTTAAAAAGAAACGCCCGTTTGGCTCAGCTGATACTGCTGAAACTTGCAACCCCGCCAAAAGCAAAATACTCCGGAAAATACCTCAGAGAGAACATCTAGGAATACTTTGTGGCTATGCTTCCATTCACAAAAACAACATTCCCAAGCCTATCCAGATACGTCATATACAAATATCCTTCATAAACCTCCCCAAGCTTGCCCTCTGGAGCAGTTTTCCCATCGCTTTCTGTGCACACAACTTCATTCCCGCTGTTGCCACCGCTTATATACGCTCTCTCACCGGATGTGATCAGAATGCTGTTGTTGAGCGGTGTCATAATAGGGGTTTGGCTCCTTTTAGTGCAAACAAGAGAGGTAATGTTCACGGTGCTTCCTGTGTTCTGCTCCAAGATTAACTCCAACCTGCTGCTTCCTCTTCTCAAGAATACATAACGGCAGGTGAAGTTTTCCTTCAAAAAGCACTTCTCCTTAAACTGAGCTGGCTCCGGCAACTGCGGGGCTGTAAAATAGAGATATAAGATTAAAACAATCATTATCAGCGCAGCCAACCCAATTTCCCTCATCGTGGCTTGCCCCTTTTTCAACTAATCACCTAACCAACAAATGTTACAACAATCGATTTATTAATGCCAGAAACCTTTGCATACACCCTTGCTCTTCCCGCTGTGAAACCGCTTCTCAAAACTGCCAAAGCAGTCCCATTCCTTGTAGGTGCAAACGAATCTATCATTCCCAAATCAGTTTCAAAATGAACGAGCGTTCCGTCCGCTACTGGATTTCCAAATTGGTCAAGCACAGTTGCAGTTATGTTTGACGTGTTCATCCAAATTCCTATCTCCTGAGGAGATGCATTTAGCTGTATTGATTGGGGAGCTGCTTGCATATACGTTATCGTGCTTATGAATATGACGTTGTTGATATTCTGAATATACATCTCCCCTCTCGAGAAAGTCAGGTTGCTTGAGTGCAGCACATAACCATACGGTGTGCCGTTTGGCAGTCTTGCTATTACTGGTGGCTCCACTCTCGCATTAGTGTGGATTAGAGGAAAGGAATGGGAGTAGTTCACCGTTCCAAGCGTGAAGAATATGTCAATGCTTTTTGACAGATTATTCAGCGTCACATTATACGGTGTCACTCCCTCAAGCTTTACAGGATATGTGAACTTTCTTGAATAACCATCCCCACTTCTTGCTGCAAGGTTTATCTCATACGCAAACTGCTCCCCTATACTATCTGCTAAACTTACTTTGGCTTGCTGCATTTCAATGGAGCGCTGTTGCACAAATGTGGCTAAAAATAAAGTGAATACTAACATCACAAACATGAAAACAACCAAAAGCTCACTTGCGCTCTGCCCCCTCACACTCCCACCTACGCTCTCTCAATATAAACGCACTCTTGTGTTGGGTCAACTTTTGTGCAGTTCTCCAAAGCAGATATTTTTATAAAATACGTCCCTGGTTTCGCAACTGTTGATAAATCACCAGCAATCTTTGTTAAGCTCAGCCCAACTATCTGGCTAACCCCGGCGCTTGTTCTTATATTTATTATCAGCTCATTTCCTATCCCACCCGTAGAATTCCCAACAGTTATATTTTGTATATTCGGTGGCATGAAAACCTGAATGCTTATCCTGCTTGGATAACCCTGCACCCCAACAACATCCGCATAATTCGTTATTTTTGTCACAGTCTGTTGGGCTTGCTGAACAGCAAGCTGGTCAGAAACATTTGTGCTCTGCAGGTATGCTATAAGAATCAGCGGGAACATTATGGTTACCACAAACGCGACTGTTATCATTATCTCCGTGCTTGCCTGCCCTCTCCTCATAGTTGAATATATAGTTTGATTAAATATTAACCTTTTGGTAATTTCACTGCAATTCTTGCAACGCTCACTGCATCTTTGCCAAAGATTATAAGAGACGGCTCTTTCCCAAACTCACCTTCGTGGTAAACCGCATCTGGAATTTTCCCTTTTTTCCTCACCGCAAACTCCACTCCCCATGGAATTGTCATCCCCTCCTTTCTTTTCACCTCGCTTGGCTGTTTTCCTCTCTCATAGCTTGAAACTACCAACCCCATCCTTTTTATTTTTTTGATAACTCCCTCGCTCAGTTTCACGTTCACCGCGGCTCTTCTTGAAGGCTCAAACTCCATCATCTTTAGAACTGCTCTTGCAAGGTGAGAGGAGGCTCCAAACTCCACCCTCCCAAGCGATTTTGGCTTTCCCATCGCATTCCTTATCCTCCCAACAACCCCAGCCACATCCCCAACTCCTTTTGCCTTAGGGATGGCGTAAACTATATTCGTTCCAACTTCTGGTATAAGCGATGAGAACTCCCTGCAGTTTTCTATCTCCTCAACAGCTTGCTTTAAATTTTGAATAACCTTCCATCTCTCCGAGTCCTCCACATCATGCAATGGGTTAACTGCTTTTATCCCCCTCCCAATCCTAATCCTCTTTCCAATTAGGGAGTCCATGAACTTCTCCGTTTCCTCAAAAGAATCCTCCACGCCCAACCCATTTATCAGACACGCAGCCAGCGCCGAGGAGAAGCAGCAACCGCCTCCGTGAGTGCCACCCGGCACAACTCTCCTCCCAGCTATCAAAAGCTCATAATGCAACATCACATCAAATACCATTCTACCAACCCTCACTCCCTTCACAACAACAGCTTCTGCTCCACCGGATTTCAGAATTTCCGCAGCTTTCTCCGCATCCCTTATGCTTTTCACTTTAACTCCCGTCAGCTTTTCAGCTTCAAATGCGTTTGGGGTGACTGCTTTTGAAATTCCCGCAATCCTCCTCATCCCCTCAACGGTTTCCTCATCAACTAACAAGCTCCCATCCGACTGCGCGCTCATAACAGGGTCAAACACCACATTCCCAACTCTCCTTCTCTTCAACTCTTCAAAAATAATTCTTGCATTCCTCTCATTTCCAACCAACCCTACCTTCACACCTTCAACTTTCATATCAGAAAAAACAGAGTCAATCTGCTGAGCCACCACATGGGGTGGAAGTGGGAAAATCTGTTGAACTCCTTTTGTGTTCTGAGATGCAACTGTGGTTATAACAACTGCAGAGTGGACGCCAAATGCAGCAAATGTTTTCACATCCGCTTCCGCACCTGCAGCGCCAGTTGTTGAAGAGCCCCCAATCGCCAAACCAACTTTCACTCCACCCACCTTCCACTCCTCCTCATTTTCCTTCTTCTTCCAATTCTCTCCTCCTTTCCTTTCTGAACCATCCCATTAATCTCATCTAAAAAAGATTTCAAGGAGCTCCTCAAATCCCATCCAAACGAGCTTGCTGAGTAGCTTTTTCTCCTAAGTTTTATTCCTCCGTGAGTTGAATACTTCTTCCCATACTTCTTGAAGTGCACCCACATCCCATCAACCTCACAGCTTCTTTTCAGCTTATTCATAAACCTCATGCACTCCTCCTTTATATCCTCTTTGAACATTCTATCTTTTTCGTCCAGCCCAGAGATTTCCAGCCTCACTTCCTCTGGCTCCACCACAGAGCTGAGAAGATGCCTTGCGCTTATTATCCCAACTGGCTTGCCACCGCTCTCAACAATCAAAGCTGCAACATCCTTTTCAATCATCTCATTGGCGCTTTCTTTCAGAGATGCTTCTGGTTTTATCGTATACACATCCTCCTTCATAACTGATTTCACTTCCACATCTTCCAACCTCACCTTCTCCCTTCTGAAAGGCAGTTTATCCTTTGGTTTGCTGAGAAAAGCTGCAAAGTCATACGCAGTGAGAACCCCAATCAGCTTACCTTCCTCAACAACCGCAAGCTTACCATAATGGTTGCCCTGCATCCGCGCTTTTGCTTTCCCCAGATGGGCTTTAGCCTCAATTCTTGGAACCTGCTTATCCATCACCTCCTCAACCTTTCTCCTCTCAAGCAACCCCTCCTCAATCATTATTTTAAGAACCTCGCTTCTTGGAAGCACTCCAAGAAGTTTATCCTCCTCAACAACTGGAAGTGCCCTGTAAGGACCGCTTGAGAAAAGCTTGCATATGTTAAGCAAGCTGGTTCTTCTTGTAATAACCGGAGCGCGGATAGCAACCGAGCCAACCTTTGCTGTGTGTTCGGCTGCTGAGCTTGTTATCGTCCAATCATCAATTATCCCCACATACGTTTTACCTTTCATCACAACCAGGCACGTTCTATACTTCGGAAGCTCCCCTATCGCCTTTGTTATAGGCTCCTCATAATCAATCGTATGCGCTTCCCTCATTCTCTCAAAAAGCTCCATCCCCTCACCTCTTATTTATTAAGTTAATTATAAATTAATAGGATTGTATGAAAGCGAGAGAGCTTGGGGAGAGAAAGTTGATTGAGTTTTTGACAGAGCACCTGTACAGGAACCCAGCAGTGCTCTCTGGTGCAGGAGAGGATGATGCAGCGCTTCTGAAATTCAGGGGAAAGGTATTCGCCATAACCTCCGATATCATGTTTCGCTCCACCCACTTTCCCTCTCGCATGAAACCACAGCAGATTGGAAGAAAGATTGCAGTTGCAAATCTAAGCGACTTAGCTGCAGTTGGCGCAAAACCAGTTGGAATGCTTTTCTCCTTCGGAATCCCTCCCAACCTCGAATTGAATTTCCTCAAACAAATCATCAACGGCATCAACTCCACCTGTCTGGAATACAACGCACCATTTGTTGGAGGGGATACAAAAAAAGCGAAGGAGCTTACAATCTGCGGAGTTGGGTTTGGAGAGGTTTTTGGAAAACCATTGAGAAGGTGTAATGCAAGGAGAGGAGACGTGGTTGCAGTTACTGGGGAGATTGGAAATGCTTTTCTTGGCTTGATGATTGCGGAGGGTTATACAGAGGTGGGATACGAAAAGCTCCTTGATGCCTTTCTCAATCCAACAGCAAGGGTGGCAGAGGGAACTGCAATAGCCAATTCTAAATTCAGGGCAGCGGGAATGGATGTAACAGATGGTTTGCTTTTTTCAGCTGGCGAGATAGCTCGGATGAGCAGGGTTTGCCTTTCACTTCACTCTGAAAAAATTCCAATTTCAAAGGAAGCAGAGGAGTTTGCGAAGAAGCTTAAAATTGGAAAGGAGCTGCTGCTTAACGCAGGTGAGGATTATGAGCTTATCATCACTGTGGCTGAAAGCAATTTTAAATCACTTCAAAGAAGAATCAATAAAGTTGGTGGAAAGCTGACAGAAATTGGGGAGGTTGTAGAAGGAAGCGGTGTGTTGCTGGATGGGAAAAAAATAAAAACAAACGGATACGACTCCTTCCTCAGCGCAAGGGTTTTTAATTTATAAATTGTAAAAAATACATCCTGGGCCTGTAGTCGAATGGTAAGACGTCACCCTGACACGGTGAAAATTCCCGGTTCGATCCCGGGCGGGCCCACTCAAAAGCACACCTTACACTCCACATTTTTCTCTTTGCAGAGACGAACAACTCTTTCTCTGAGGTTTGCGTAATAACTGCTTTTTGAAAATAGAACTTCCTCCCACTTTGCAATCATCTCTGGCTGATTCCTTTGAAGAACCTCCCTAACTCTCTCCCACACTCCAGGCTTTAGATTCAGCTTATCCACCCACAGTGTTGCTTCAACCTCTGCAGCAACTCCCACCAGCTCCACCAAGCTCCCCTCGCTCATGAAAGGCAGCAAAGGACCTGCAAAAATATACGTTTTAACTCCATTTTCATGCAGCTCCTTTAACGCTTCAACTCTCTCGCTTGCAGGAGGGGAAAAAGGCTCAAAAATTCTCTGAAGTTTCTCATCAGTGCTTATTATCGTAAACCCCACTTCGCATTCCTTGAATTTTTTCAACAAATCCAAATCCCGCATCACAAGAGGTGACTTTGTCTGTATGCAGACTGGGAAGTCGTGCTCAAGCAGAACTTCAAGCAACTTCCTTGTCAGCTCATACTTCTTTTCAACTGGTTGGTAAGCATCTGTGAGAGAGGAGATGAAAACGCTTCCCCTCCTTTTATTTTTAATCTCCTTTCTCAAAACTTCTGGCGCGTTCACCTTCACATCAACGAACTCACCCCATCTCTCCGAATGCCTGCTGAACTTCCTTGTAATCGAATCGGCATAGCAATAAGTGCATCCATGCTGGCATCCCACGTATGGGTTTATACAGTAAACAGCAAGCTTGCTTGGGTTCAGGAGCGATTTACATTCTATCTCATCCACAATCATCCTTTCACCGGAAAGTTACCCTCCAGAAAGATTAGTATACCTTCTCCTTCATAATTCTATTGTGCTCAACCCTTGGGTTTCTGAGGTTATTGAGGATACGAAAACTCTAACTGAGCTAGCTGGAAGAAGCGGTTCACCCATTAACTATGACAACCGGTGTGCAATCTGCAAAGGCTCAAAACTTCTCTGTGGTAAGCTGCAGTGCCCCATCCTAGTCAAACTTTACGCGCAGATGAAAGTGAAACCATTATTGGACACTCTTTCCCTTCAAGGCTCCTCCCCTCCAGATATATTCATCGGCAGGTTGGGCTATCCCCATGTCAGCATTGGGCCGTTAATCCCTCCACTTGTCGGTGACACATCTGCAATGGGAACTCCTGAGCTGTGGCACGATAAAACAATTTACGAGATTGTGGATTTCAGATTTCAGCTTGTGAGAGGGAAACACCGAGTGAATGTGAAAGAGGTTGGAGCTGGCAAGATTGCTGAGCTGATACAGGAGCTAGCGCTTTCAAAAGCTCCAGCTCAGGTTGATGCTCAATTTACGAGAAAACCAACTGGAAGATTGATTCTGGATGACGAGGTGCAACCATTCGGTCCCTCCGCTCCTCTTAAAGATATGGAGCTGAGCTCAACAAGCGCCGACCATAGAATTGAAAAAGCATTCAGCGACACTGATTTAAAAGCAGTTGATGCAGTGATGGAGCTGTATGAAAAAAACGTTTTTGTTTCAAAAATACAAAGAGCATTCTCCGCAGGGCTTTTTGGAGTGGAGAAGAGAAGGCGTTTTGTTCCAACCAGATGGTCCATCACAGCAGTTGACAGCATCATCTCAAAAAAACTTACTGATGAAATAAAGGATTTTCCTCTCATAAACGAATTCCGAGTTTACACCCATACTGCCCTTGATAACCGATGGGTTGTTTTTATGATTCCATCTGCCTGGAGCTATGAGCTGATTGAAGCCTGGTATCCAAAAACAATCTGGAACCCGGATGGAAAAAGAGTTGCAATCTTCTCAGATGCAGAAGGATTTTTTGGAAGAAACACCTACCCAGATATTGGAGGATGCTACTTTGCAGCCCGCCTTGCAGTTGCTGAGCATCTGAGAAGGGAGAGAAGGCAGGCAATGGTTATCGTTATGAGAGAAGCCCACCCAGGCTACATCATGCCAGTTGGCGTTTGGAATGTGCGGGAAGCAGTGAGAAGCGCTCTTCAAAAACAATACGCTGCCTTTCAAACATTAAATGAATCTCTTCTTCACATTTCAGAAAAGTTTGAAATTAACATAAAGGAATGGGTGAGAACCAGCAAACTGATACAGGAGATGCTTTTTCAAAAAAGAATTAAAGAATATCTTTGACTGCTTTGATGAATTCCGCATGCAGCTCATCATGGTATGCAACAAGAATTATCTCAGAAACCTTTTTTCTTTTTTTGAGGAACTCCTTTATTGCCTTCACCATCGCCCTTGCCGCATCCTTATACGCAACACCCCCAACCCCTGTCCCCATTCCAGGAAATGCAACTGATTTCACTCCATTCTCATCTGCCCACAGAAGAGCAGCAAGCGTTGCCTCCCCTATTTTTTTCTGGCTCGTTTCTCCGGCCGGTTTCTCCATAGTTGGAGCGTGAATCACTCTTTTTGCTTTCAGCCTTCCAGCTGTTGTTCCAACAGCTTTCCCAACAGGAATCGGAGCTTTGCTTACAGCTTCCTTTTCTATCTCCTCCCCTCCCTTCCTTTTAATTGCAAGCGCCACTCCCCCTCCCAT
>Ga0272448_1000470_pt1 | contig 62449 bp, 48 predicted proteins | sample YNPCB0191_FD_202220 | JGI IMG/M metagenome (GOLD analysis project Ga0272448, IMG submission 202220) | Hot spring sediment microbial communities from Yellowstone National Park, WY, United States - YNP-CB-019-1 | ecosystem: Environmental > Aquatic > Thermal springs > Hot (42-90C) > Sediment... | reverse complement strand
TCACTGAATCATTATTGGTGAAGAGCAGATAAAGGTCGCTTGAATCACCACCTCTCCGACCAGTGGTAAAATAGGTGTTCTCGACATCCCTTTCTCTTAAGCAAACCTCGCCTGTCCATTCACCTGAGGGTGTCCGTTCCTTATAATACATTCCGTAGATAGGATAAGGGTTTGCGCGCAGCCACACTGCCCGGGCTATCCCATCTCTGGTGAAGGTAAGGGAACTGCCCCCCTGATCAGCCAGCGTGTCTGATACCGGTTCAAGAGGGTGCCACACCCCGCCACTCCGCCAGGTGTGATAAATCTTTGAAAATTCCGGACCTCCACATCTCATAAGAATATGAAGTTCACCGGTCAAAGGATGGAGAACAGCCGCTTCACAATCCTGAAACCTGCTCTGCGAATCTACCATTACCATCTCTCTTGGGCCCCAGACACCACCGGTCCGGCACCGGTAATAAGTGCGCGACATAGGGGCCGGATCCTGAATACCATATATAAGATGGAGGCTGTTATCCCTGCCAGCTACTAAGTGAGCATAAAAGAGACCGGGCACGCTTTCAACCGTGAAAGTCGGGCCCCACACATTTCCAATCTTCTCCCGATAAACCAGCAGGCCCGACGTGTAATCACGCCACACCACATGGACATTGCCATTTGGTGAACAGGCAATTACCGGGTCTCCCTTGTGGGTATAGCCCGGTGCAATTGAAGTTGAGACACTGTCCCACACCCCATCAGCACTGCGCATTTTGTACCAGATGTTCCAAAAATAATTGTATTCTCCCCAGACAATATGCAGGTTGTCTTGGGAGTCGCAGGCGATTACCGGCTCATCACATTGAACAGTTCCTGCCAGGTCAGCACTGATACAGGTGTCCTCACCCCAGCCCACACCCGGGATGAACCGTTTGTAGTAAATCTGGGGTATCCGGGGTGTGGTGCGACGATAGGATTCCCAGACAATATGCACCTGACCATCGCTGGTAACCACAAGGGGTGGGCGCGTATAGAAAGAGGTTTGATTTATATAAGGTGGGACGGTGAGCGCGGTGTCCGGGTCCCAGAACACCTCCCCCCATCCCAAACCAATCAGGAGAAAAACTGCTAATATCCGCATCCTTACCTCCTTTTAAGTGCTGTTTTTTACATCTGTGTTTCATTCATTAAACACTACCTCAGGCAGAAATCCACCTGAGGTGCAGAACCTGGCACCGATTACCTCCCCAGACTGATTATCGAATCGGTAAACCCAAGAAGATAGTGTAGTGTAGTGTAGTGTAGTGTCATTTCCAAATGTTTAGATAATTTTATTATAATTCTGCTCGGATGTCAAGAGGGTGAATTATGTCTGTTAAGGAAAGTTCCTAAATGGGCAGAAGAATTAATATCGTTGATTTTTGTGTTGTTTTAGGTTATAGTGGTTGAGGAATTAGGAAAGGAGTAAAATGAGAATAGCGGTAGTTTTTTTGCTGATTTTTAGTTTTTCGCTGGCAATGCCACCTAAGCCCGGTTTTTCCGGACCTTTGCCCGTCTTTCCTGCGGGTGTTGAGGTTCCGGGTCCGAATAAACTGAAGGGGTATGATTTTTGCGAGACGGTGACAATTTTGATGCAGTTTCCGGATAATCGGGCAGATACAATTGAGCATTCGCCAGCAAGGTTTGATTCTATGCTTTATTCGGTCGGGGTTTATAATGGTCAGCCTTATCGGGCAGGGAGCCTGAATGATTTCTTTTTGGAAAACTCTTATGGTCAGTATTCGGTGCGGGGCGGAGTTGCGGGTAACCGCTGGTTTATGTCCAGATACAATTATTCCCGGTATTATGATGGGAATTATATGCTGTCAACGGGCGGGCAACTGGCAAGGGAGAATTTGCAGCAGGTTGATTCGTTTGTTAATTTTCGGGATTTTGATATTAATGGTGATGGGCATATTGAGGCGCTGTTTATGGTGCATGCCGGGGCGGATGGTGCGGATAATGGTAATGTGAACTGTCTGTGGTCGCATGCCATTCCGTATTTTAATTACCGGACAAATGATGGGGTGATAATTGATGGGGTGACCAATGTGCCTGAGTTTGCAATGGTGACCGAAACCCGGGATACAACCCTGTGCTGTATTGCGGTGATGTGCCATGAACTGGGGCATCTGGTCGGATTGCCTGATTTGTATGATTATTCACGCTATACCTGGGGTGTTGGTTACTGGGGGTTGATGGGTTATGGTGCGTGGGGTGCGGGTGGAAATACGCCCTGGAGTCCATCGCATATGGAGGCATGGAGTAAGGTTGAGGCAGGTTTTGTTCAGCCAGTGGTGATTACTCGGGATACATTTGGTTTGCGGATTTTAGATGTGGAGACCAATCCGGTTGTTTATAAGGTATGGCGCCAGGGCAGGGACTGTGATACCTGTTTTCTTTTAGAAAACCGGCAGAAAAAGGGGTTTGATGCACCGTTGCCTGGTTCCGGGCTTTTAATCTGGCACATTGACCCTTATTACAGTGCTGACGATGACCGGGTTGACCTGGAGGAGGATTCGACCTATCACCTGGACCACGGCAATGGGGTCAGGCCGGACCCGCATAGTTATCACGAGGCGCTGGGCGACACCTCTGACCCTTTGCCCGGAAGCTGGAATCGGACAAGTTTTGATAACTGGTCAAATCCGTCAAGCCGGGCAAGGAATAATCAGCCGACCTGGGTGAGTGTGCGCAATATTCAGCAGGTTGGTGATACGATTATCTGTGACATTACTTTTGATTCCAGTCAGGTTGGGGTTGAGGAGGTGCCAGGAGATGTTAAACAGGCAGGGATTCAGTTTAATCCTAACCCGTTCCGGCATAAGACTGAGATTGTTTTGGGTGCCTCTGCGCCAGAATTGATTGAGATTTATTCCAGCGTCGGCAGAAGGGTATGGCAGGGCTGGGTGCGAAAGCAAATAGTCTGGAATGGTGTTGATTTCAACAATAATGTGTTGCCAGCCGGGATATATCTGGTGCGGAGTAATAGACATCAGTCAATGTTAATACTGGCAAGGTGATTATTATTTGAGCACGGTGCTAATTTGCCTACTGTTCTACCGCAGGGGTCGACAATTTTAGTTGTGCGGTTAATGGGGGTTGCACAATAAACCGGCTGCCAACAGAAGGATAAAGAAGCGGGCGTTTAAAAGCTGGATTTCTTGAATAAGGTTCGGTTGTGCCAATCAGATTGTCATATACCGCTTTTTACCATTATGGAAAATTTATATATAATTGTTAGACATTTTGTCAAGCTGATTTTTAATTGACTCGGTTTTAGATTTGACTACATTGGAATTGGAGAGGTAATACCGAGATTGTGAAGGTTTATGTTAACTGCAGTGCTACGAATTGCTCTTGGTTTGTGGAAAGGAGAAGCTATGAAAAAGGTTGTGATTGTATCGGTTATCTTTTTTGGATTTAATTTTGGAAGCCCGAAAAGCCCGGTTAATGGTCTGGATTCGTTGACAAGAGTAACGCTGGAGCAGGGGTTGAAGATTCAGGGGATGAGCGAGCAGGAGTTGGGGTTTTTTAAGTTATGGGCGGTTGATAGTTTTTTCCGGCTGAGGGTGGTGGAGAGTTTGCTCGCCCATCCTTTGGCGGTATTGCCTTATGTGGAGGAGGAGGCAGTAAAGGTTAAGAATAGGTTTGATAAGCCTGTTGGTTTATTGTTTTCGCTTTATCGGCAGGTTGATGTGAAGGTGGGGAAGGTTGATTCGGTGCGGTTATGGAAGGAGATTCAAGCTGAAGCCCGGGTTAATCCAGAGATAAAGGGTGAATTGACACCGGAGATGGCAGAGGGGTTGAATTTGATACTTGCGGGTTTTGAGGTGGGGAATCGGTATCTGAAAATGGCAATCAGCCGGATTCCAGAGCGGGAGTTGAATATTCTGCTGGGTGAAGCACCAGGGTTCTGGAAGGATGAGGATGATACTCTGGAGAAGGGGTTTAGCGGTTGGTTGCACCGGGAGTTTGGCAGAGGTTATGACACTACACAGCAGGTTAAGGCGGAAACGTTGCTCGCCTATGCCCGGAAGATTGACCGCAAGGCATTAGCACTTTCAGGCCTGGCAGTGGTGATGGCGGTGGATCGGGCGACTGCGATTTTAAGAGCGAGGTTAACCGATGTTGAGGGCAAGATGACGGTTGAGGGGGTAAAGGGTGAGGTTGTTTATTATCAGGAGACGGAATGGGGAAAGGTGATTGTTGGGGGGAAAGGTGATAATGTTTATGAGGATGAGGCGGCGGTGATAATTGAGCCGGGTGGCAATGATGTGTATTGTAATCGGGCAGGCGGGGCGGTCGGAGTTCTTGATAAGCCTTTCAGTGTGGTGCTGGATTTAAATGGGAATGACCGGTATCAGAGTAGCAAGATTTTTGCCCAGGGTTCGGCGGTTTTCGGGTGCGGGGTGCTTTTTGACCTGCAGGGGGATGATATTTATCAGAGTAAGCATTATGCGCAGGGGAGTGCGATTTTCGGGACCGGTGTGCTCTGGGATGGTGATGGTAACGATATCTATGATGCCGGGTTTTTTGCCCAAGGTGCGGGTCATTATGGCACCGGTTTGTTGATTGATAAGAAGGGTAATGATACTTATCGTTCTCTTTGTTATTGCCAGGGGTTTGCAGGGACCTGGGGGTATGGTCTATTGGCAGAGGGCTGGGGAAATGACCTTTATTATGCGGGTGGTAAATACAAGCATGAGCCACTTTTGCCAAGAGAGTATCGTTCTTTTGCCCAGGGTTATGCGATTGGGGTGAGACCGGATGCAGGTGGTGGTATCGGGTTTCTTGCTGATTTTCAGGGAAATGATTTCTACAATGCCGAGGTTTACGCCCAGGGCACAAGTTACTGGTATTCGCTGGGGATGCTTTATGATGAGGAGGGGTTTGACCATTATACCGCTGCTCAGTATTCGCAGGGGGCAGGAATTCATCTTTCAGTGGGCGCATTGGTTGATGAGGAGGGGAATGATTCTTATTTTTCCCGGCTGGGTCCGAGTCAGGGCGAAGGGCATGACCTTTCGGTCGGGGTGTTAGTTGACCGCAAGGGCGATGATGGCTATTACGCTTCGGGTGGACAGGGAATCGGTTTGACCAATTCGGTCGGGCTTTTTATTGATCAGGATGGTAATGACTGGTATATGGCATCAGAGTCGTTAATCTGTCAGGGGTCTTCAAACTGGGCACGGGGATTCGGCGGAATCGGAGTTTTTCTGGATTTGGCGGGCAAGGATTGGTATCCAGGAAGAAATGTGGCTGGCGACCAGAATAGATGGACAAAAGGGACTTATGGTTCAGGATTAGATTTACCCAGGCCAGCGACGGTGATTGACTGGGAGCCGGATGTTGATACTTCAGAGGCAAGCATTGATTCGGTAATTACTGTCCCGGTGGAGAGTGTTTTTAAGACCGCATCAATCTGGGCAGTAGGTAATGCCCGGAAGAAGGTTTTGCGGGCACGAAAGGAGTTGATACGGCTGGGGAAAAAGGCGGTGGAGTATGTTTATGAGAAGAAACTGGATACGAAGGACGGGCTGGAGTCAGAGGCGATAACTGCGTTGATGAAGGCACTGCCCGATACTGCCAAGCCGTTTCTTTTTAAGGGGTTGCGGGATGAAAGGTATCTTGCCCGGAATAATTCGGCATACTGGCTGGGCGAGATGGGGAGGAGTGCGCTGGATGCGGTGGATTCAATCATTCTGGCATTGAAGGAGAAGCGGATTACCCCACGCCGGGCAGTTTATGCGCTGGGCAGTATCGGTGATTCTACCGTGGTGCCGAAAATTCTGTATCTGCTTAAAGATACATTTGAGGTTTCCAGGATTGTTACTGCTGAAGCCTGCGGTAAGTTAAAGAATCCGGTGGCAGTTGAGGATTTGATTTTAAGTTTGAATGACAGGTTCTTTACGGTGCGGAGTGCGGCTGAGGCGGCATTGGTGGCAATTGGTGAGCCGAGCGTTGACCCGCTGTTGCGAAGTCTGGTGAGTTTGAAACCACCAGCACTGGGACATAGTATTCGGGCGCTGGGGCAGATTGCGGCAAAACTGGATAGTACAGTTGGGGAACCGGTTAAGGTTAAATGCCGAAATCAGCTCAGCCGCTATCTGGCTCATCCAGAACCGTTTGTTCGTTTGTGCACGGTTGAGGCACTGGGCAAAATGATGAATAATGAGACGAGGGCAATGTTGACCGCGGGGCAGGCACATGAAACCGATTTGTTTGTTTTGAATGCATATCGGTATGCGCTTAAATTCAGCGGTCAATAGTTGCTTAATAAGTTTTAACGGCTATAATTGAGCGATGCGGTCAGGTTTTTTATTATTAGTGATTTTTTGCACCTGGTGCGGTGCGGTTAATATTTTGCCGAATTCGTCGTTTGAAGTCTGGCTGGATACGTTGGGAGTGAATATGCCACTGGGCTGGTTTACCTCCGAGTATCTGCATACCGGTTCAGCAGTAAAAGATTCAAATAGTAATTCCGGTAATTTCGCCCTGCGGCTGATTGGTATTGATACTGTGGCGTTTGCCAGTTCAATGACCATCGTCAGGCCTGGTTATAGTTACGAGTTTGCCGGTTTTGCGCGGGTGCCGGGGATTGTCAGCGGGTCGTTTGTGCTGGAGTTTCTGACGCTGTTGGGCAGTCCGATTGGCACACCGCAGTTGATTCCAGTTTATTATTCAAATGGTTACCGGCGGTACGGACGCTGGGTTACGGCACCGGATTCGGCTTTTTTCCTGACGGTTTCAGCGCTGGTTTTGCCCGGAGGCGAGGTTTATTTTGACGATGTTACAGTTGATGATACTACCCTTACCGGGGTTGAGGAGCAGAACGCGGCTGTTCGTTATAATCGGAGCGTGCGGAAGGCGGTTTCACCGGTGAACTTTTCTGATTTTGCGTCAGGGGTGAGGGTGTTTGATGCACTCGGACGTCAGGTGGGCAGAAGCGCAATCCGGAAGGGTGTGTATTTTATAATTGCGGAGTGATTTTCCCGCTGTTTTTTGATGTGCAGTTTGACATTGGCGCAGTGATAGTTATCATTCACCGGTGATTAAGGTAATTATCAATAATCAGGAGCGCGCGGTTCAGCCCGGGCTTACTGCCGGCGAATTGCTCCAGGATGAAAAGGCAATCGCTGCCCGGGTTAATGGTAGACTGGTTGATCTTTCCAGCCAGGTTGAGACCGATGCAAAAATAGAGCCGGTATATCCGGATTCCCGGGAGGGGAGAGATATTTTCTGGCACTCGGCATCGCATCTGATGGCGCAGGCGGTGAAACAGTTGTATCCCGAGGCAAAGGTTACTATCGGTCCAGCAGTGCCTGAGGGTTTTTATTATGATTTTGATGTGCCCACGCCGTTTACTGAGAAGGACCTGGAGAAGATTGAGGCACGGATGCGGGAACTGGCAGCCCAGAAAATTCCGATTGTGCATAAGTATCTGCCCCGGGCTGAGGCGATTCGGTTGTTTGCGGAGCGGGGCGAGAGTTATAAACTGGAAATTATCAATGAGATTCCCGATGAGGAGATTTCGGTTTACGAGCAGGGGGATTTTGTTGACCTGTGTCGGGGTCCACATTTGCCGGATACGGGGAGGATTAAGGCAATTAAACTGCTGAGTGTTGCCGGTGCGTACTGGCGCGGTGATGAGCGGAACCGGATGCTTTCCCGGATTTATGGGATAGCATTTCCAGATGAAAATGAGTTGCAGGAGCATCTCCAGCGGTTGGAGGAGGCAAAGCGCCGTGACCATCGGAAACTGGGTCCGGCACTGGATTTGTTCAGTTTTCATGAAGAGGCGGGTGCCGGGCTGGTTTTCTGGCATCCGAAAGGGGCAACGGTCCGGCGTCTGATTCAGCAATACTGGGAGCAGGAGCACCTTGCGGCTGGTTATCAGCTGGTGGTGACGCCGCATATCGCCCGGAGCCAGTTGTGGCATCAGTCCGGACATTACGATTATTACCGTGAGAATATGTATATCCTGCCGGTTGAGAATGAAGAGTATGTGTTGAAACCGATGAACTGTCCAGGACATATTTTGATTTATCGGACAAAGGTTCATTCCTACCGGGACCTGCCACTGCGAATGGCAGAGTGGGGCACGGTTTATCGTTATGAGCGGTCCGGGGTGCTGCATGGGATGATGCGGGTGCGGGGATTTACCCAGGATGATGCCCATATCTTCTGTACCCGGGAACAGGTTGAGGAGGAGATTTATGGTGTGGTTTCGCTGGCACTGAGGATGCTGCGCGCATTTGGGTTTGAAAAGTTTAATGTGGCGCTTTCAGTTCGGGATCCGAAACATCCGGAAAAATATTTAGGAACCGATGAGCAGTGGCAGGTGGCTGAGAGTTCGCTCATTAATACTTTGCACCGGCTCGGGCTGGAGTTTGTGCGGGCAGAAGGGGAGGCGGTTTTTTACGGTCCGAAGATTGATATTAATCTTGCCGATTCCCTGGGCAGGGAATTTCAGTGTTCTACCTGTCAGTTTGACTTTAATCTCGGCGGTAAGTTTGATGTTTATTATATGGACGAGCACGGTCAGCACCTGCCTGTATATCTGGTGCACCGGACCGTGCTGGGCTCGATTGAGCGATTTATGGGTATTCTGGTTGAGCATTATGCGGGTGCGTTCCCGGTCTGGCTGGCACCGGTGCAGGCGCGTGTTTTGACCGTCACGGAGAAGGAAAATGGGTATGCGCAACAGGTATATGAGGCACTGAAATCGGCAAATGTCAGAGTTGAAATTGATTTGAATAATGATAAAATTAACTATAAAATCGGTGAAGCGGAGCGCCAGAAGATTCCTTATATGCTGGTCGTTGGTGCCCGCGAAGCCGGCTCAGGGATGGTATCGTTGCGCCGGCGGGGCAAGGGGAATCTGGGTGCACAGCCGCTGGAAAAGGTAATAGCACTAATCAAGGAGGATGAAGCTGGAAGAGCATAGTGAGCGGGTTGTCAGGGAGGGACTAAAGGACCGGCCAAGGGCAAATGAGCAAATACGGGTTCCTTATGTCCGGGTAATCGGGGTTGATAAAAGGCCGATTGGTATATTGCCAACCCGGGAAGCAATCGCGCTGGCACGACGCCAGAATCTTGACCTGGTGATGCTGGCACCGAATGAGGAACCACCGGTTTGCGGAATTATGGACCTCGGACGGTACCTTTATGAGCAGAAAGCACGACAGCGTGAGTCGAAGAAAAAGCAACATCAGACTCAGGTTCGACAGATACGGATGAAGATGAAGATTGATAAGCACGATTATGAGGTGAAACTGAAAAAGATGCGCGAGTTTTTAGCAGATAAAGACCGAATCCGGCTTGTTCTGTGGTTACGGGGCCGGGAGGTGCTGCATACCGATCTGGCAATGCAGTTAATTGAGCGCATTAAGCAGGATCTGGCTGATGTCGCCCGGGTTGAAGGACAGGTAAGGTTTTTAGATGAAGGCAGGAAGTCAATACAATTAATGCTGGTGCCAAAATGAAGTTAAAATTAAAGAGTTTAAGTTCGCTTAAAAAACGGATGAAAAAGACCGCTACGGGTAAGTTCGTTCATACCCGTTGTGGAACCAGTCATAACAACAGTTGTAAAAACAGCCGGCGCAAGCGTCGGTTGCATCGTCCGGCGGTGGCTGATAAGACAATGGTTAAGGCGTTAAAAAGGTTATTGCCTTACTGAGAAGGAGTGTTAAATGGCACGAGTTAAGACAGGACCGGTTACAAGAAAACGACGGAAGAAATGGCTTAAACAGGCAAAAGGCTACTGGGGTGGGAAATCCCGGCTTTATAAGTCTGCACGGCTGCAGGTGATGCATGGTCTGTTGAGTGCCTATCGGGACCGGAAGCAGAAAAAGCGGGTATTTCGTTCGCTGATGATTACGCGGATTAGTGCAGCGCTGAAGCCCTATGACCTCAGTTATAGTAAGTTTATCCATGGTCTGAAGCTTGCTGGGGTGGATCTGGACCGGAGTGTTTTGTCAGAGGTGGCGATTAAGGCGCCGGAGGATTTTACCCAACTGGTTGAACTCGCAAAAAAGAGCCTTGCCAGTTAAAACCCGGACTTAATTTCCGGTTTAAGATAAAATAAAAGTCGGGGCGACTGGATTTGAACCAGCGACCCCCAGCACCCCAAGCTGGTGCGCTAAACCAACTGCGCCACGCCCCGCGAGATTATCCTAACTGAAAACATTCTTGAAGTCAAGCTTGGAGCGGTGGTTGAGCAATGTTCTGAGTTGTTATTCAAGCGGTACTGCCCAGATATAAGCGGATTTAATTGTCAAGCTGGGTAACTGGTAAACAAACTGGACCTGCCAGCCGGCAATTTCATCAGGTTGTGGGTTCGGGGCAAAGTAACGGAGAATCAAATGCTGGTGCAGGGAGTCAATTCCGGCATAGGAGAAATGGAATTCAAGCGGGGATTTTACTGGATAGCGGTGGCGCACCAGTTCCCTAAGCAGTGATTCGTGGGCTTCAATGTCTTTGCGGAGGGAAAGGGTTTTGCGCAGCAGCGGATGACCGGCAGGCAGGGGGGAATGATAATGAGGATAGTAACCGGTAATTACCGGTGGCGGAGAGGAGGAGGTGAATTTTGTCAGATGGGAGCTGGATGGGCAAAATATGATTAAACTGGTAATGAATAGCAAAATGATTATCGTTGGGCGCATTTTTCAAAGTGTAAGCGGGTTTTATGGTGCTGTCAACCTGATTTGACGCTCAGCGGGGTGGTTCTATAATCAAATAATGCGAAAAATCGGCATCGGACGAGGACTGCACAGTTATCACCATTTTTCTTTGTGGCGAACTTTTTTTACTGAACTGGGGTTTGAGGTTGTGCTTTCCAGTCAGACCGATAAGGAGATTGTTAATAGGGGGGTAAGATTGGCACCGGCAGAACTCTGTTTGCCGGTTAAGGTTTTTCTGGGGCAGGTAGAGGAGTTGCTGGAACGGGCGGAACTGGTTTTTATACCGAGAATGGTGTGCCGACGTCTGCACCGCGATTTTTATTTTGGGTGCCCGAAGGCGATTGCACTACCGGATTTGGTGCGGGCAATTTTTGGGTCAAAGGAGCGATTTTTAGAGTTGGTGATTGACCAGCAGGTTCAAGCTGATGAAACTGGTTTTGTCAATTGTGCTCAGGTACTGGGGATAAGTCGGGCGCGGGCACGAGCAGCATTCGTCCAGGCAATCAGGGCAGAGGCGGTTGCGGAACAAAGGCTAAAGCAGGGGGCAAACCCGGCTGATTTCTGGCAGGGAGAGTCGGTGATTTTCAGGGAGCGGTTTGAGGCAAAGGGAACGAAGATAGGAGTTATTGGCCATCCTTATCTTATTTATGATGAGTATATCAGTTTGAGTCTTTTGAAGATTTTGACTGAACTGGGGGTGGAGCCGGCAGTACCTTTTGTGACGGTTGAGGAGTTGGAAGCAGAGGCAGGCCGGGGGAATGCGTTGAACTGGTTTTATGAATTGGAGTTGATTGCGCGTGCCCAGCGGTTAATTCGGGAACCTGGGGTAAAGGGGTTACTTTTGGTTTCAAGTTTTGCCTGTGGTACCGCACCGGTAGTGAATGAGGTTATCCGCCGGGAGATAGCAGAACAGGCAGGACTGCCAATGTTGACCTTGCTTTTTGATGAACATTCAGGTGAGACCGGGTTGCGCACCCGGGTGGAGTCGTTTGTTGACCTGCTTGGAAGTGCGAGGGCAAAATTATGAAGGTGGCTTTTCCTTATATGGGGGATATACAGTTGGTTCTGGAGCCGATATTGCGAAAACTCGGGGCAGAGGTGATAATTCCTCCAGAACCCAACCGGGAAACAGTGGCAATTGGTGCCCGACTGGCACCCGAGACTATCTGCCTGCCGTTTAAGGTGACACTGGGAAATATTCTGCGGGCGCTGGAACTGGGGGCAGATACGTTAGTTTTTGTCAGTGGTTCCTGGTCGTGTCGGTTCGGTTATTATGGCCGGTTGCAGGCTGATATCTGTCAGGACCTTGGTTACCGGTTTCGCTGGCTGGAATTGCGGCGTGACCGGGTTGGCGAAATTGTTAAGGAGGTTTTCCAGTTAAGTGGCGGGATGCCGGCACGGGCACTGGTGCGGTCCGTGCGGGCATTCCGCTTGGGCTGGTTTAAGGCAACCGCGCTGGAGAAGACCGGGGAGTTATTCCGTCAGGTTATGCCGGTTGCGGTTGAACCGGCGGAGTGTATAAGATTGAGGAAGGCATTTGTTCAGGAGATTAAACAGACCGATGATGTGCGCAAACTGGTTGAGTTACGTCGGATGGTTAAGGAAGAGTTCAGCCGGGTCCAAAGAAATGGCCGAAAGGAATGTTTGCGGGTGAAATTGATTGGTGAGAGTTACTGCACAATTGAGCCATTTGTGAATTTTGATATAATAACCAGGCTGGGGGAGATGGGTGTTTGGGTTGAACCATTTTTGACTGGACCGCGCTGGCTGGGATTTCACGGGTTCCGGTTGAACAGGCAGGAGGTGTGGCAGGTACAGCAATTAGCAAAGGATTACTGGCGTTACTGCGTGGGTGGCGAGGATGCTAATTCGGTTGGGCATCTGATTATGGCGGCACAATCCGGTTACGATGGGGTAATTCATATTCATCCGTTTGCCTGTATGCCCAGCACCGTGGTGCAGCCAGCGCTGTTTGCGGCGAGCCGGGACTATAATATTCCGTTGTTGTCAATTTCAGTAGACGAGCACACAGGCGAAACCGGTTTTCTAACCCGGGTTGAAGCGTTTATTTCACTTTTAGAACGTAGACGCCGGAATAAACTTTAAAAGGAGGTGTTTATGTATCGGGTTCGAGTGAGCAAAAACTTCAGTGCCGCTCATAGGATTCTGGGGCAGGGCGGAAGGTGTGAGGAGTTGCATGGCCATAATTATCGGGTAGAGGTAATCGTTGGTAAAAAAAATCTAAATTCACCAGGGATAGTCGTGGATTTTAATGAGCTGCGTTCCCGACTGGAGCAAATTCTGCCCGACCACCGTTTACTTAACGAGGTTTATGATTTTAATCCAACCGCGGAAAACCTGGCACGGCACTTTTTTGAACAACTGGCAGAATTTTATCCGGTGAGCAGTGTGCGGGTGTGGGAAAATGAGGAGTGCTGGGCTGAATATCAGCCGGATTAATCGGTAACGATAATTTTTAGTAGCGGTTGCAGAGCGTGAGCGGAGCGGATTTGCAATAAATAGGTACCCGCCCCGGGCAGGTTGATTTTTGTTGAGTTCGGGGGGAGTTTTAATAATAGCATACCGGCGGAATTGAATACCCAAACTGGTTCCCGGGTGGGGGGGAAAATCAGGGGGCGCCGGGTTATTAACGTTTTCATTGATTGGGGGTTGATAGCTGCGGGGTTAATGGTTGTGCGCAGCAGTTGATGGGCAAGTTGAAGCGCACGATAGGCATTTACAAGGCCATAACCGTAGTGGGTGTCCCGGCCCTGGTCGCCCATATCCAGCGCACTGGCAGCAAGAATTGACCGGGCTTCGGCTGGTGTAAGGGCGGGATTGGTAGCAAAAAGTAAGCCGGCGACACCGCTGACCTGGGGACAGGACATTGATGTGCCACTGGCTTCGCGATAAGAGCCACCGGTTGCAGTTGAGTAAATTCCGGTACCAGGGGCAGTCAGTTCCTGCTCTGGACCATAGTTGGAAAACGGGGCAAGTTCAGAATTATCATCGGTGGCACCAACAGCGATACATTCGCTGAGGCGTGCCGGGTAAGTGATTCCGGACCGGCCATCATTGCCCGAGGCGGCAACCAGTAGTGTTCCTTTTCCCAGGGCATACTGGCAGGCTTCAATCAGAACTGATGACGCAGCATCACCGCCGAGACTCAGATTGATCACACGCGCGCCCTGATCCGCTGCCCAGCGAATACCCCGGGCAACATCGGAAAGGTTGCCACTGCCAGAATCGTTTAGCACGCGAACCGCCAGCAGTTGAATCTGCGCCCAGCCAGCAATGCCAATAAGATTATTGCTAACCGCGGCGATAATGCCGGATACATGGGTGCCATGGAATGCGTTTTCAATTGCGGGATTATCGGGCTTGGGGTCACTGTCGTTGTTGATGAAGTCGTATCCTAACTCACCAGGGCGGAAGTTGGCGGCAAGGTCGGGATGGTAATATTCAATACCGTTGTCTACCACTGCAATCTTTACCGGCCCACCGGTGACTATGTCCCAGGCAAGGTCAGCATACATTACCCATTTGTCCCATTGTTTGGTTATAAACATCGGGTCATTGGGAATTACCAGTGCCTTTACCGGATAGTCCGGTTCAATAAAACGGATTCCGGGCAACTGGTTGAGCGAATTGTTTAGAGGTTCGGATTGGTCAAAAGAGTTGTTTACTACCAGAAAGCGTGCTGCCGAGTCAACAAAGATGATTTCAACTTTTAAATTTTGCAACCGGTTGATTATTAGCGGCAGTTTGTCGGGTTCATACCCGATGATTAGCTGATTAGATAGCGGGCGCGGGTTTACCGGTAAAGCCGGTAGCGGTGTGAAGGCGTTCTGGTAATACTGTTTAAGCGTAAAAAAAAGCTGGTAATCGTTCTCGGTAATTGGCGGACATACGGGGCGCGGGAAGAAAGAGATGAGCATCAGTATTAGCAGGTTCATCAATTACTCCAGGGTAAATCTCAACCAGTATGTTTTTTGAGAACCGGTGGTGTTTAGTAATACAATATAGTAAGCACCGCTAATCGTAAACTGATAATTTATGCTGGCTTCAGTGGTATTCTGTTCTTCAAATAGCGGGTTGTAAGTTTGATTCTGCCGGTATTTTTGAAAGTTAATGGTGTCAAGTAGGGATAAACGGCTGATTGTGCCGTTGACGGCGCGGGCAGTACCTGAAATTTTTTTACCAGGCCTGGCATCGAATTCAATCCAGCGATAGTAATTGTTGTTCAGGGTAATTTTGCCGTGAAAGATGCTTTTAGGACCCAGGGCGGCAATTTGAAGGTGCAGAGTATCGCTTGAGCCTTTGTTACCGGCATGGTCAATAGCGATACAGAATAACCGGTGCCAGGAGCCGGGTTCGAACTGCCCGGTGTCCCATTCAAAGTCAGCGGTGGCTGAACTTTCGGTGGCGGCAAGACTGTTGTCGGTGTAAAGGTCTATTGCTGCAATGCCGTTTGAGTCATTAGCTTCAACCTGAATATGGACAACTCCGCTGACGAGTGATGAATCCGGGGGCGAGAGGATAATACAGGTGGGGGGTGTTTTGTCCAGCAGTTGAAGTAAAAGGTCACAGCCGGTGCTCAGCAAAAGCAGTGTCAGGGCCAGAAGTTTAAACTTCATATTCCCGACCCTTTTCCGGAATTATAACCTGGGGAATACCCATTTGTTTTAAGGGGTCAAGTAAAGCCTGAGCCGCTTCGGGTTCGGCGTGAACGAGATAGACCTGCTGGAGACGTTTAAGATTCATATTCCGGACATACTCAAGCAAACCATTGCGGTCGGCATGGGCGCTGAATTCGTCCATAACCTCAACCTCGGCCCGAAGCGGAAGTTCCTCACCGAAAATTTTTACTACCGGTTGATGCTCTGCCAGACGCCGGCCCAGGGTATGTTGTGCCTGAAATGAGACAATCAGAATCAGGTTTTTGGGGTCGGTGATGGAGTGTTTGAGATGGTGCAACACCCGACCGGCTTCGCACATTCCGGAGGGTGAGATGATAATACAGGGCTCAGCGAGTTGGTTGAGTTTCTTGGATTCATTCACATCCTCAATATAGCGCAGTCCGGGAAAGTCAAATGGGCCATTATGGTTGTCATCAATAAGCGCGCGAGCTTCGGTGTCAAAATAGGCAGTGCTGTTACGATACACTTCGGTCACCTGACTGGCAAGGGGGGAATCAACGAAAATCGGCAGGTCGGGAATTCGGTTTTGCTGGCGAAGGATTTTTAAGTTATAGACTATTTCCTGTGCCCGTTCAACCGCAAACGCAGGGATGACAATCCGTCCCTGCCGTGCTACCACGCGGTTGATGATATTAGCAAGTCGGTTCTGGACATCCTGATAATCACCGTGGAGCCGGTTGCCATAGGTGGCTTCCATAATTAGAATGTCAACTTCATCCACCTGAACCGGGTCCTGGATGATAGGCATTTTTTTTCGGCCGAGGTCACCGGTGAACAGAATTCGTTTTTTCTCAACTTCAATGTCAATTAGTGCCGAGCCAAGGATGTGACCGGCATCGTGGAAATAGATGGTGAAAGGTTTAAGTTGTTCTTTCCGGGCGTAACTTATTCCTCTTAAACGGGTGAGGGCGTGTTCGGCATCGGCAGTGGTATAAATTGGCTCCTTGGGCGGTTCACCCCGTTCCCGGCGCTTTTTGTTAAGATATTTGATGTCACCTTCCTGAATTTTGGCAGAATCCAGAAGCAACAGCCGGCTGAGCGCAACCGTCGGCTTGGTCATCAGCACCGGTCCGCGAAAGCCATTTTTTATTAAATTAGGAAGGTTGCCGATATGGTCAATATGTGCATGACTGATGCAACACCAGTCAATATCCCGGGCATTAAACGGTAGATGGCGGTTGATTTCTTCTGCCTCCTGCCGGTGACCTTGAAACAAGCCGCATTCCAAAAGCAGTTGTTTGCCATTGGATTTCAGGATATGCTGGGAACCGGTGACTGTCCCGACCCCGCCCCAGAAATAAAGTTTCACCGGACCAAACTCCGGATAATGCTCATATTTTCTAAATCTTCTTTGATACCGGTACGGGGTGTTTCCATTATACCGGGCAGTTTACTCAGCAATGGATGGTTTACGATTTCCCGAAAACCGTTGAGTCCAATTTCTCCTTTGCCGATGTGCCAGTGACGGTCCACCCGTGAGTTAAACGGGGCTTTAGAGTCATTCAGGTGAATCAGGAAAAGTTTACCAAAGCCGATTGCCTGGTCAAACTGACGCATGGTTTCGTTAATTGCTGCTCGGGTGCGCCAGTCATAGCCGGCGGCAAATGAATGGGCAGTGTCAAGCGTTACCCCGATGCGGTCATGGTCTTCAATCAGTTGAATAATTTCTGCAATCTGTTCAAACCGGTAGCCGATTTCCGAACCCATTCCCGCGGTATTTTCAAGCAAGATCATTACTCGGTTCCGTGCCCGGTCAAGGATGCGATTGAGGTTGTCTGCTACCCTTTTGAGTGCGGTTTTTTCATCTGTGCCCAGTGCTTTGCCCACATGGACAACCAGGAATTCTATGCCCAGTATTTCGCATCTTTTGAGTTCATCAACGATGGTCGCGATTGAGCGTTGTTTCAAGATTGAGTCAGTGGCGGCGAGATTGGGAAGATACGGGGCATGGGCAAAGACCGGGCTGATGCTGGATTGCCTGATATCCTCGCGAAATTTCTGGACATCCTCAGGAACCAGTTCCGATGCGGCCCAACCCCGTGGCGTCCGGGTGAATAACTGAATTGTATCACAGCCGAGTTCCTCAGCCCGCTGCCGGACATTGGCAAAACCGCCGGCAATGGAAATATGGAATCCAAACCGCATAGATAAATCTTATTTTTGACATAATATAAGTCAATCAGGTGAAGCCAGAAAAGGTAAAACGGTCAATTATCAAGGTGTCTGCTTGACACTTGAAAAAGGGGATTTATAATTCACTATGCACCCCTGTAGCTCAGCAGGATAGAGCAGCGGTTTCCTAAACCGCAGGTCGCCCGTTCAAGTCGGGCCAGGGGTAGAAAAAGGCGAGGTATTAAAAATAGGGTTAGGTACTAAATAACAGGAGTTAAGGTGAGATTTAAACATCGGGTGAGCAAGGATGAATTAAAAGAGGATAAGTTTCAACAGTTTGTTGAAAAGGGGGCGGAGTTTTATTACCAGAATCCGCGACGTTTCTGGATCGGAGTAGCAGTAGTTCTGTTAGTAATCGCCGGGGTGATTCTTTTGATTCAGAACCGGCCGAAACCGGTGCGGAGTGCCGAGGCGGAGTTACGGTTGATGGATGCGCTGTCCAATCTTTATCAGGGAAAGCAGGACTACGCAGAGATGGCACTTAAGGAACTGGCGGCAAAGTTTCCCCGGGATTATGCTGGAATAAAGGCGCACTATTATCTTGGCACGCTTTACTTCAGCTTACAGCAACAACGGCTGGATGAGGCAAAGCGGGAGTTCGGGATATTTCTAAAAAAGGCGAAAGCGGATCCGTTGCTGGCGCCGGCCGCAAAGATTGGTATCGCAGCCTGTGAGGAACAGGCTGGTAATTATCAAAAGGCAGCCGAAATCTATGAGACAGTTTATCGTCAATACAAGGGTTTACCGTTGAGCCATGAAGCACTTCTGGGTGCCGGTCGGTGTTATCAACTTGCCGGTGCACTGGATAAGGCAGAAAAGCTTTACAGTGAATATCTGGAAAAGGACAAACCGACCGGTGTCAAGGCTGATGATATCCGGGTGCAGCTGGGTTATATCCGGGCATTGAAGAACAAACTATAATATGAGAGAAGCTTTGACTTTTGATGATGTTCTGTTAATTCCACGTTATTCCCGAATTCTACCAGCCGAGGTGGTAACCGAGACGCTGTTTACCCGTAAGATCAGGCTTCATCTGCCATTAGTGAGTGCAGCAATGGATACCGTAACTGAGTCCCGGATGGCAATAGCGATGGCACGAGCGGGGGGAATTGGGGTGATTCACAAGAATATGACCGCTGAGGAGCAGGCACAGGAGGTTGCCCGGGTAAAACGGGCAGAAAGTTCAATGATTTCGGATCCACTGGCGATTGAGCCCGAACGCACGATTGGTGAAGTGCGGGAACTTTTCCGCCGTCATAATATTTCTGGTCTTCCGGTGATTGACCGGGAAAATAAACTGGTCGGAATGGTTACGAGAAGGGATTTGTTATTTGAGGAAGATGAGCAAAAACCGGTGCGTGAGGTGATGACCAGCAAAAATCTGATTACCGCACCGGTCGGAACCAATTTGAAAAGAGCGAGAGAAATTTTGCGTCAGCACCGTTTGGAAAAACTGCCGATTGTTGATGAGCAGGGCAGACTACGGGGGTTGATCACCACCAAGGATATTCTTAAACGGGTGGAACATCCTTTTGCTACAGTTGATGCGAAACGCCGGCTCCGGGTCGCGGCTGCGGTCGGTGTAGGCAAGGATGCAATTGAACGAGCAAAGGCGCTGGTCGCAGCCGAGGTTGATGCCATTGTTATTGATACCGCGCATGGTCACTCCAGCCGGGTTATTGAGACAGCAAAGGCGATCCGGAAGCAGTTTCCTCAGGTGGAACTGGTCGCAGGTAACGTTGCCACTGCCGAAGGGGCACTGGCGCTAGTTCAGGCTGGGGTTGCTGCGGTAAAGGTCGGGATTGGTCCAGGTTCAATCTGCACAACACGAGTGGTTGCGGGTGTTGGGGTCCCGCAGTTGTCGGCAATAATTGATTGTGCCCGGGTGTTAAAACGATACCGAATTCCGCTGATTGCTGACGGTGGAATCAGGTTCTCCGGTGATGTTGCCAAGGCACTGGCAGCCGGGGCTGATTCGGTGATGATGGGAAATCTGCTTGCTGGAACCGATGAAAGTCCGGGGGAGGATGTGCTTTTAGAAGGCAGGCGCTATAAAGTTTACCGCGGGATGGGGTCAATTGACGCTATGAAGAAAGGGTCCTGGGACCGGTATTTTCAGGAGAGTGGAGCGGAGCTCGTACCGCAGGGGATAGTTGGTCGAGTGCCCTATCGGGGTAGTGTTAAGGATGTGCTTTTCCAACTGGAAGGCGGTCTGCGCGCCGCAATGGGGTTCTGTGGTTGCCGGACAATCAAGGAACTGCAGCGCCGGGCTAAATTTGTTAAAATTACCAATGCCGGTTTACGAGAAAGTCACCCGCATAGTATCACAATTATCAAAGAGGCACCGAATTACGAGGCGCCGGATAGAGCAGGGTAAAATTTATTCAGATTAAATTATTCTGGTGGTTGCGGTATAAAGCCTTCCTTCATCATCCATTGAGTTAGTTCACGTGCCTGCTTTATCTTCTCGGTCGCGGTTTTCATAAGTTCATCGCGGGTCATTTTAATCCGGGCAACACCCTGTTCAATTGCTTTCATTCCAACTGCAACTGCTTCTCTCGGGAAAACTTCCCAGTCATCCATCGTTGGAATGAGATAGTCCTCTCTTAATCCACGGTCTTCGGCAACCTTAGCCAGTTCCAGCGCGGCAGCGATGCACATCTCGTCGGTGATGGTGCGGGCGTTTACATCCAGCGCTCCACGGAAGATGCCAGGAAAACCAAGGGAGTTGTTTATCTGGTTGGCAAAGTCGCTTCTACCAGTGGCGACGACCCGGGCGCCGGCTTCAATTGCTTCCCAGGGCCAGATTTCCGGAATCGGGTTAGCACAAACAAAGACCACCGGGTCTTTTGCCATCACTTTAATCCATTCGGGTTTGACAACACCGGGACCAGGGGTAGAGAGGGCAATCAGGACGTCGGCACCTTTCATCGCATCGGCGATTGTGCCCCGGACATTTTCATCATTGGTAATCTGACACATATGCCATTTTTCTTTAAATTCTTCCTGAAGTTCAGTTCTGCCTTTATGCAGTGTGCCTTTGGAGTCGCACATAATGATGTTACCAGGAGTGACGCCGCCTTTCATTATTACCCGGGCTATTGCAATATTAGAGGCACCGGCACCGAGCATTGCTACTTTTACCTTTTTTATATCTTTTCCCACGATTTTCAGAGCGTTAACCAGTCCCGCATAGGTTACTGCGGCAGTGCCCTGCTGGTCGTCGTGCCAGACTGGAACATTAAGTTCTGCTCGTAAGGTGTCAAGAATACGGAAGCACTTGGGCTGGGCAATGTCTTCCAGATTGAAACCACCAAACGACGGTTCCAGCAGTTTGGCCGTTCGGATAAATTCGTCCGGGTCTTTGGTGCGGAGAGCAATCGGAACGGCATCCACCCCACCAAGGTATTTGAAAAGCAAAGCCTTGCCTTCCATAACGGGCATTGATGCCTCGGGTCCAATGTCGCCGAGTCCGAGTACTCTGGTGCCGTCAGTGAGCACGCAGATGGTGTTTGCCCGGTTGGTATGGACAAATGAGAGGTTGACATCTTTCTGGATTTCTTTGCAGGGTGCGGCGACACCCGGTGTGTACCAGATGGCAAAGTCGTTGAAATCACGAATACAGCATTTGGAGGCAATCTGATATTTTCCCCGATAATAGCGATGCAGTTTCATGGCGTCTTCAGCCGGCTTTTTTGCTCTGGCAATTAGCTGTTCAATCTCAGCCGGTGTGAGTTTTTTCATAATTTACTCCTTTGCTTAAGCCGGACGTTTTTTTGCCGCCGGCGATTTGACGGTTATAATTATTATACCAGCAATCAGACACAAGATTGCTGTGATCATAAATGCCGCATTGTAGTTGCCGGTAATTTCTTTTATCCGGGGTGCAAAGATATTGGATAAAAGTCCACCAACTCCATAGGCAGTGAATACCAGACCATAATTGATGCCCGAGTTTTTTGTTCCATAAAAATCAGCGGTTACTGCCGGGTAAATTGCCAGATAGCCACCGAAACTTGACCCGACCAAGGCAATTCCGATCCAGAAGAAAAACGGTAACGAAGGAATCAAAAAGTAACCGAGGATAGCAACGGCATTAATTAAAAACATCAGAAATAAGGCGCGGGTTCTGCCCAGAGAATCGGATATTCTTCCCCAGAATATCCGTCCTAATGCATTAAAGATGGCGAGGACACTAACTCCCAAGGCGGCAGTTTGTTTGTTGAAGCCCGCAAGTTCCTGCGCAATTGGTGAGGTTTGACCGATAATCATTAAACCGGCAGCACAGCCTGCAAAATAGGTCAGCCAGATGAGCCAGAACTGACCGGTGCTGAGCATCTGGCCAGCAGAAAAATCGGTGTGCTGAATCCCGCCGGTCGCCTGCGGCGGGTTCCAGTTGGCTGGCTTGTAGCCGGCAGGTGGATTACGGAGGATAAGTGCACCGATTAAAATGAGAACAAGATAGGCAATGCCAAGATAACGAAAGGTAGGAAATGGACCAATGGAATCAATCATTGCTCGGGCAAGCGGTCCAACAATTAAAGCGCCGGCACCAAACCCGGCTACTGCCAATCCGGTAATCAATCCCCGCTTATCTGGGAACCATTTAACTCCGGCAGAAATTGGACAAACATAGGTAAAACCGATACCGATGCCGGAGATAATACCGTAGGCGATAATCAGCATCCCAATGTTATGAGCAAGACTTGCGAGAATCATACCCAGAGCAAGGAGGATGCCGCCGACCATTGAGATAATCCTTGGCCCGAACCGGTCCTGAAGTCTACCGCCGACCACGGTTGCCAGGGCAAAAAAGATCAGCACAAAAGAAAAAGGTAAAGATGCCTGAGTTGAGGTAATGTTTAATGCTGTTTCAAGAGGTTTGCGGAATACACTCCAGGCATAGATGGCACCAAGACACAACTGGATTAACAGTGCGCCAATAACGATCAACCAGCGGTTAAACACTTTATTTTCGGTCATTTGTAAACCTCCTGCTAAATTATTTGTTCGTGGGATTCTGATGGGGGTGCTGGTGAGATTTCAGCACCCCCATCAGGTTTGGATTTATTCATCTAAGGTTGAGATGTCGCCAACCGGTTTACCGAGAGCCTCGGCTTTCAAGAGCCGGCGCATTATCTTACCAGAACGGGTCTTAGGTAGTTTGTCCCGGAATTCAATTGACTCTGGCCTAGCAATTGGACCGATTTCCTGTGCCACCCATTTTTTCAGTTCTTCTACTAAAGCATCAGAAGGTTGGTAGCCAACCTTCAGGGTGACATAGGCTTTCGGGACATCACCTTTTACCTCGTCCGGGATGCCGATAACCGCAGCTTCAGCGACCGCAGGATGAGCAACCAGTGCGGACTCAATTTCAGCAGTCCCAAGACGGTGTCCGGCAACATTAAGCACTTCGTCGGCACGTCCCCGGAACCAGAAGTAGCCATCTTCATCTCGGGTGCAGGAGTCGCCGGTCAGGTATTTGCCAGGAAAACGGGACCAGTAAGCCTGGATATAACGGTCAGGGTCTTTGTAAAGGGTGCGGAGCATAGCAGGCCAGGGGCGTAAGATGACTGCAAAGCCATTTTCATTGGGTTTAATCGGATTGCCTTCCTGGGATACGACATCAGCAGAAAAACCGGGCAGGGGGCGAGTTGCCGACCCTGGTTTCAGCGGTGTTATCGGCAAAGGTGAAATTACAAATGAACCGGTTTCAGTTTGCCACCAGGTGTCCATTATCTGTAGCCGATCGCCACCAATGTTTTTCCGGTACCAGCGCCAGGCTTCCGGGTTAATCGGCTCGCCAACGGAGCCGAGGAGACGGAGTGAGGATAGGTTGTGTTTTGCGGGATACTCTTCACCAAAACGCATAAACATTCTGATTGCCGTGGGTGAGGTATAGAGAATGGTGACTTTCTCCTGTTCAATTATTGACCACCAGCGGTCCGGTGCCGGATAATCGGGCGCACCTTCGTAAAGTATGGAGGTTGCCCCCAGCATCAGCGGTGCATAAACAATATAGGAATGGCCGGTCACCCAACCGATATCGGCAGCGCACCAGTAGATGTCCTGAGGTTTGATGTCAAAGACAAATTTGAGTGTGGTATAGGTACCAACTGCATAGCCACCATGGACATGAACTACACCTTTGGGCTTGCCGGTTGTGCCGGAGGTGTACAGGATGTAAAGCATATCCTCGGAGTCCATTTGTTCGGTAGGGCATTCTTCTGATTCTTTCTCGGTCAGCTCGTGCCACCAGAGGTCACGACCCGGTTTCATCTCTACCTGATTTCCTGCTCGTTTGAACACGATGCAATGCTCAATTGATGGACATTCTGCCAGTGCCGGATCGGCATTTGCCTTGAGGGTAACCAGCTTTCCCCGGCGATAGGCTCCGTCAGCGGTAATAAGAACTTTGGCTTCGGCATCCTGAATTCGGTCGCGGAGCGAGGCGGCAGAAAAGCCAGAGAATACGACTGAATGGATGGCGCCAATCTTGGCACAGGCAAGCATTGCGACTGGCAACTGAGGGATCATCGGCAGGAAGATTGTTACCCGGTCGCCCTTTTTCACCCCCAGTCGTTTCAGGGCATTGGCTAATTTATTAACCTCTTTATAAAGTTTTTCATAAGTCCAGATTTCTCGTTCCCCAGGTTCGGAGTGATAGATATAGGCGATTTTGTCTTTGACCGCAGTTTTCATATGGCGGTCAACACAGTTGTGGGCGATGTTGAATTTACCATCCACAAACCATCGGTAGAATGGTGCCTTTGATTCGTCAAGAACTTTGGTCCAGGGTTTAAACCAATCCAGTTCGTTAGCCATTTCTCCCCAGTACCATTCGAGGTCGCGGGCGCGTTCCAGCAGTTCATCCAGGTTTCGGATATTGTGTTTTTTCATAAACGCCATAATATTGGAGTTTTCAGCCAACTCCATTGGTGGTTCGTAAAATTTCGGCTCTTCTGCCATATTATTGCCTCCTTTTATTTATTAAAATAACCGGAATTTTCAGTATATTTGCAGAAATATTTAAGTCAAGAATTTCAGAAACGGTCAAAGATTAAATTTAACCGGGGTCCAATTATAACCAAAGTCCCGGCTGACAAGCATCGTTAGTTCATCACCACCGATAATGCCAATCATCCCGTCAGTAAAGAATCGTATGCTGAATAGGTCGCGGGTGATGCCGGCATTGATTTGTTCCCAGGTTTCACCGCCATCCAGCGTGTGAATTACCGTTCCCCGGGCGCCAACACAGAAACCAGCCATAGTGTCGTGGCGCATATCCAGCGAGTAAAGGGCAGGGAGAATGATATCAATCGGGAGTGGGCGCCAGGTTTCACCACCATCAGGGGTAAAAAAAACTTTGCCGGAAGTGGTCGTAACGAAACCTACGAGGTCGTCAGCCGGGAAATGGACCGCGGTGAAATGGGTGTTAGTAACCAATCCGTTAATATTCCCGGTTTGAGAAAACCAGACTGACCCACCAGTAGTGGTTTTCAGAATTGTGCCGTTAAGTCCAACTGCGTAGCCGGTTAATTCGTCAGCCGGGAAATGGATATCCATAATTTTTTCTTCGGTTGCGGTTAGTAGTTTTTCCCAGGTTTTGCCGTAATCGGCGGTGCGGAGAACGGTGCCACGGTCACCGGCAACAAAGCCGACTTCAGGTGAAACCGGGAATTTGATGGACCGCAGATCAACATCGGTATTAACAGCGAGCAGATGCCAGTTTTTACCTTCATCTTCGGTCTTCAGAATTGTGCCTTTATCACCGCAGGCATAGCCGATCATTGCCTGACCGGGAAAGCAGACGCTGTAGAGATTGACCGCAGTCGGAACATTCAGTTTTCCCCAGGTTGCACCACCGTCAGTGGTTTTCAGCAGCAGTCCGTTATCACCCGCGGCATAGGCAATCAGTGTGTCTTCCAGGGTGAAAACCGAATTAATCCTGTTTGCCATAAGTAAATATAGACACCCGAACCAACGTTGTCAAGTGGAACCTTGAAAATTATTTCTTGACATCTGCCGGGGAATCTGTATTTTAGATTTAGCGACAGAAAATGGACTTTCCGCATATCGGTCAGCAGGAAAGTTCAAAATAAAAAGCAAAAGACCGAGGAGGAGTTAATGAAATATAACGTCGCACTACTGGCTCTGGTCTGTTTTCTGGGACTGGCACTGGCTGCCGGCACAGAAGTGACCACGAGCGATGTGAGCCAGGGTGAACCCCAGAAAGTAAAACTGTATTACGGCACCTATGGCTCAAATGAGTATGTCTGGGGAACGGTAAACAGAAAAATTCCCACAGACGTTTGGATGTTGCACAGTGAAATGCCGGGCAGGATGATGGATAACGCTTGTGCTACCGATGGTAACTATGTTTATGTTCTGGCTGGTTACGGTACCACCAATGCTCTTTATCGGCATCAGGTTGGTTCTACAACCTGGCAGACACTGGCACCCTGTCCACTGGATATCTCCAATGGTGGAGCAGCAATTATCGGTGATACCCTTTATTACTGCTCGGGTTATTCTTATAGTCTTGGCAGTACGGTTGACACTCTGTTTAAGTACTGTATCAGCACCAATACCTGGAGTAGTGGTCCTGGACCTTTCACCGGCACAACCTATAACTGGCAACCGCTGGTTTTAGCCTGTCGTGGTAAGTTGTATTACATCAGTGGTTGTAATCAGCCTGGAGCAACTAACCCGACCCGAGAGGTCTATTGTTATACACCAGGTAGCGGCTGGTCCCGGGTTGCGGATATGAATCAGGGCCGGGTTTTTGCAATGGGTTGCGTCTATCATGATACCATCTGGGTTACTGGTGGTTATCAAAATAGCTCGGTGCTTAACCATTCGGAATTCTACGACCCAGTTTCCAATACCTGGACTGTCAACAACACCATCTTTCCGCAGTTGCCGATTGCTACCTGGGCGGCTGCCAGTGGGGTGGTCGGTCAGACAATGTTTGTGGCGACGGGCGTGAGTGCGGCGATGGCGCTGATGGACACCTGCCAGTATTTTGACTTCGGAACCCGGACCTGGACAGTTACGCCTGATGTTCTGTTGCCAATTTACCGGGGCACCGGTGTGGGCAATGCGGATGGCAAGGCGGTTGTTTATGGCGGCTCAATTGGTGGTTTTACCCCCACCGATACCTGTCAGTATGAAGTACTGGCTAGCGGCAATGCAAACGATGTTGGGGTAATTGCGATTGTGGCGCCAGCGAGTGTTATCACTCCGGGAAACATTACCCCGCGGGCAAGGATTAAGAACTTCGGCACCAACGCACAATCAAACATTCCGGTTTACTGCTGGATTGATTCCGGTGCGACCAGGGTTTACAACCAGACGGTTACCTATCCTGGTCCATTAGCCCCAGGTGCGGCCGCGGATGTTGATTTTTCACCCCAGTGGCGCGCGGTGGGCGGAACTTACAATGTGACGATGTTTACTGACCTGCCCGGAGACGAAGCGCGTAACAACGACACCCTGCGCGGCACTGCTCAGGTTATGCAGTATACGATTGACTGGTCTCAGAGTGATACAATCCGACCCGACCGGGTGAGCCGGGTTGCCTGTGTTAATGATGCTCAGGGCCGACTCCATGTTATTTGCGGTAACTGCAATGTTCATACCAGCCATCCCAATGATGAGATTTATGATACCCTGACTCACACCTGGTCAACCGGTTTGACTCATCCAGCAGGCGGGGGAGTGGGTGTCCACAACCATGATGCGGTGCGAATCGGTGATATTATCTGGGTAGGCGGGGGTAGTTCGGGTTCTGGATTCTATAACAATCTGACCAAACTTGACCTTGCTAATAATACCTGGACTTCGGTTGTAGCGATGCCCCAGTCAAATCTGCTTTATTATTCACTGGGTGAGTATGCAGATTCGGGCTGGGTTTACTGCTTTGGCGGCTCTCCGGATGGCACAGGCGGTCCGATTAATAACTGTTACCGATATAATCCGGTTTCCAATTCCTGGTCAGCGATGGCAAATATGCCCGATATTCGGCGTAACCCGATGGTTGCCCGGGTCGGCGATACTATCTATGTAATTGGTGGAATGTCTACTAATGAGTATACTTCAACACGGGGCACGGTCTGGAAGTATTCGGTTTTCGGCAACACCTGGACAGTAGCAACCGATTCAATGCCGGATAAACTTGGTTGGGGGAGAGCGGTTACCTATTCATATGGTGGCGGAACCTATATCTATGTGTTCGGCGGTTATAGCGTCGGTTCGGTTGTGGGCACGGTCTGGCGTTACGATGTGAACAATCATACCTGGACCCAGGACCGTCCACTGCTGACGACCGCTCGTTCTCATGGTGGTTCAATCTCTGGAAACTTCATCTGGGTTGCCGGTGGTTATAACACGGTTATCCTGCCCAATGTGCAGAAGGGTGTTATTGCCCTGACCGGAATTGAAGAAGGTAAGCCGAGTATCAACTGGGAAGGGATTGAGGCAGTTACGCCTACGCTGGTGCGTGACCGCTGTCGGATCAGTTACAATGTGCCGGCACGCAGCAATGTGAATCTGAGTATTTATGATGCTTCTGGTTCATTAATTCGGACTCTGGTCAACGGCGTTGCCGAACCGGGTAATCAAACAGTTACCTGGGACCGCCGCGATGCTCAGGGGAGAAGAGTTAGCGCCGGCACTTACTTCTATCGTTTGACAGTCAACGGCAATTCGGTTTCTGCCAAGGCGATACTCGTGCAGTAAAGACTGCATAAAGAGCAAGGGGCTGTCGTTGAAGACAGCCCCTTTTATTTTAACTCCAGCGGCAGGGCTCGAACCTGCGACCCTCCGGTTAACAGCCGGATGCTCTACCCATTGAGCTACGCTGGAATCTTATCTTAAATATAGCAAACTGAGAAAATAAAATCAAGATTAACGGATAACCGAAAATTTAGCAATTGATTTACCGAAAGTGGTTTTCAGCACAGCAAGATAAAGTCCAGAACCGACCGGTTTACCCTCTGCATTTAATCCATCCCAGCACGCGCCAATCAGTTCCAGTTGGTGCTGGTCCCGATATCTTCCCGGAGTGGACATCATTGCCGAATTCAAAGGAATCGTTTTTATCTTTGTGCCGCCCGCATTGTAAATAATAATTTCTGCTACTGGTGTGACGCGGGTGAGGTCAAGCGCAAAATAGACCTTTTGGTGGCGGGTGGTGATCAGGGGGTTGGGATAAATTGTCGCAATTCGGTCAGTAGTTATCGGTGGTGCCTGTTTGGACGGTGGAAATTGTTTAAACGCAGAGTCAACCCGTGGTGCGCCGAAGCCAAAGGTGCAGCTTTTTACTGAACGGGTTGCGGTGGAGTAAAGCACCGCTTTAATGGAGTCGGCGTTCCAGTTGGGATGTGCCTCTTTTAACAGGGCACAGCAGCCGGCAACCAAAGCGGTAGCACAGGAGGTGCCGACGCTGCCTTCAAGGAAGTTTTCCGAGTCCGGGGCGACTACTGCCACGGTATCGGCCAGGGCAACCAGGTCTGGTTTAATTCGGCCATCGGCAGTCGGGCCAGTACCGGTGCCACGCCAGGGGGTGAAGTTTTTTTCAATGCCGCCACAGGTAATGACTCCTTCGGCATCACCGGGCGCGGTAATATAGGGACGGGGCCAGGGGTATTCGGTCGTGTCACGATTCCCCATTGCGGTAACGACAATCAATCCCCTTTTTGCTGCGAGGTCCGCGGCGATTGATACCGGTGCGGTTTTGCCGTCAAACTGTTCGTCACGATACCAGCCCCGATAGCCCAGCGAGGTGGAAATGATGTCGGCACCGTTTCTTTCTGCCCATTCAAGTGCCTGGATATAGGTGTCCTCTTCCATATTGTATTCATAGCCCCGATTACCCGAGGTTTTGTAATACTCAGTGCGCACAACGAGCAGGTCAACTCCTGGGGCAATGCCCATCATTGAATAGGGCTGATAACCGGCAATAATTGATGCCATTCTGGTGCCGTGATTGGGCTGGTCAAATGAGAACCTCAGGGTGTCGGCATCTTCCCAGACCGCAATTTCATCACCGCGCCGAAACCAGATTGAGAAACTGTTATCCGGGGCTAATAGCGGAGAATTACAGAACCCGGCGGCGTCTAAAATTTCCGGGGTGGTCCAGTTTTCTCCCCGGTCCCGGCTCTGGGATTGATAGAGAATGCCGGCTGATTCATAGACAAGGTTCAGCCGGTTATCAGCAAAGGACAGGGTATAACTACCGAAAACGAGCCCGGAATCAATTCTTACCGGCTGACTCCAGCTGATACCGTAATCGGTTGAGCGGACTATGTTCAACCGGGTAAGGGTGGGGTCCGAGCGGTCCAGGTAAATCAAAAAGTAAACTGAATCATCTGCGGGAAAAGAAAAAAGTTTCAAGCGGTCGGCAGACTCGTTGACAATTTCGTGCCGGGGATAAAAACTGATGCCGCCGTCATCTGAACTGAGATGGGCAATCCGACCAGTGTTTTTTTCCCGGACCAGCAGGTTAATGCTGGTTGGTCCGGCAATAATCTGCGGTTCGGAAATTGGCTGGTCAAAGCTGAGGTCAGTGGTGAGGAGCCAGTTTGGAGCAGGCTGGGTGATAGTTGCCTTGCGCAAAGCGATGGCTGAATCATTTTTCAAATAGGCGAGATAAAGGGTGTCGGTAAATATGGAAAGGGAGGGTTGTTTGCCAGTGCCAAGATACTGGCGGCTTTGCCAGTTCTGATTGATAAAGTAGCCCAAATAACAGGAGGGAAGAGCGCCCGGGTGCAGGTCTACTTCATTGAAGGCAAGGTAATATACCGAATCCCGGTTCAATAGTTGCAGGTTCTCATAGGTGTAAAAATAGGGTCGAGAAAGGACAATTGCGCGCGGCGCAGTCCAGGCGCTACCCCGGTTTGTTGAAAATGAAAAGAAAATTGCCCGAACCGGTAGACCGGTGTTGTAATTGAAACTGTCGGCAACAAAGGTTAAGAGGGCAGAGTTGTCATTAAGGCTGAGTGCTGGGTCTTTAACCAGACCAAGATAACGCAGTTGGGGAATAATTGCTGGTTCCGAACCGTTAAGTTGTAAATAAAAATTATCTCCGGAGAGAAAGTCATACTGGCGATAAATCCGGAGCTGTTTAACCGCCTGATTTTTCAATTTCAGACCGGTATCAAAGAGTGCGAGTTTGACTCCGGAGCCGAAGTAGCCCTGGAAGAATACTGGGGGAACACCGAGCATCTGCGCTTGGTCATAGGCGGCACCGTAAAACCGATGTGCTTCGGCGGTGTCCAGCGTCCGGCTTCGGGGGCGGAAGGCGGATTGTTTAAGCGGAACGGTCTGGTCAAATTCAATCTCGGTGCGGAAGGCAACCGGCCGAATATCGTATACGAAGGGCAAATGGTAAATCTCCGGTATTAGCGCCGGTGGTAGTTCAAAACTGGCGGCGTTGAGCCAGCTGGAAACGGTGCGCAGCCGGGCGCCACGGGCTTCAATTGCCCGGATATAATCGGGATTCACCGGCAGGTCGTCAAAATCAAAGTCAGGCAGTTGCTGTTTTTGCCGGTGCGCCAGTTGAGCCGCGGGGGCAGTTTTTTTCAGGGCGTCAAGGGCACGTCGATATTGCGATTCGTTGAAGATTCCTTTGTCGGTAAAGAAAACCCAGATCCGGCTGGTGCTGATTGCCGGAGGTGTGGACTTATCGGCGACCCGGATAAATTGGGGCGCGGTGACGAGCAAGAGGAGATATAAGATGGGCATAAAATTTTATTATACCCCGCGCAGGAATTGAACCTGCAACCGACGGATTAAGAATCCGTTGCTCTGCCAGGTTGAGCTAGCGGGGCACAAATTTACTTTTTCCACAATGTGCGCCCGGCGCGACTCGAACGCGCAGCCTACGGGTTCGAAGCCCGGCGCTCTATCCAGTTGAGCTACGGACGCATTCACTTTAAGGTGAGTGAGGGGACTTGAACCCCCAACATCCTGAGCCACAGTCAGGTGCTCTAACCAAATTGAGCTACACTCACCGTTCGGGTTCAATTTTACACTGTAGTATATCAATACTCAAGCGTTTGTCTACTCTTGCATTGTGCTTTAATTGTGCTAACATAAAACAAATCAACCTTGATAAATGAAAGGAGTTATGATGACAAAAGAAATGAAGAAGATTCTGGTTACCGGTGCGGTCGGGCAAATCGGCTCGGAACTGACCCTGGTGCTGCGCCAGCGTTATGGTGCTGAGAATGTCATTGCGACCGGTCGTAAGACCCAGCCCAGCCGGGAACTGCTTGAGTCCGGGCCGTTTTATTTTATTGATGTCACCCGCCGGGAAACAATCGAAGAGGTTGTGAAAAAGCATAATATTGACACGATTTTCCACCTGGCGGCAATTCTTTCGGCTGCCGGCGAAAAAAATCCCCAGCTCGCCTGGGATGTAAATATCAACGGTCTTTATAATGTGCTGGAGGTGGCACGGGAGCATAATATGGCACGGGTGATTGTGCCCAGTTCAATTGCCGTTTTCGGACCAGAAACTCCGCGTCAAAATACCCCCAATGAGACGGTGCTCAAGCCCCGCACGATGTACGGCATTACCAAAGTGGCGGGCGAACTGCTTGGTGATTATTACTGCCGGCGGTTCGGGCTGGATGTGCGCGGGCTGCGCTATCCGGGGATTATTTCTAATGTTACACTTCCTGGGGGCGGCACCACCGATTATGCGGTGGAGATTTTCTACGCGGCGATCAAATTCAAGCGCTATAAGTGCTTCCTGCGGGCTGATACCCGGTTGCCGATGATGTATATGCCCGATTGCATTAAGGCAACGATTATGCTTGCCGAGGCACCCCTGGAAAATTTGAAGCATCACTGCGACTTTAATGTAACGGCAATGAGTTTTTCTGCGGCGGAGCTGGCAGCGGAGATCAAAAGACACATTCCGGAGTTTGAGGTAAGTTATGAACCGGACTTCCGGCAGCAGATTGCCGATTCCTGGCCAGAGTCAATTGACGATTCAGCAGCACGCCAGGAATGGGGCTGGCAGCCGGATTATGACCTGAAGGCGATGGTCAGGGATATGCTTGAAGTTCTAAGCCGGCGGGAAAGAGAGGGGAAACTGGGCTGGCCACCGGAAGGGAAGTAGTTCGCAATAATGAATGATATCCGGAAAGAGCGGTTTGAACACGCGTTAGCAATTGACAAGGTCGGGGTCAAGAACCTGCGTTATCCAATTGTGCTGCTGGACAAAGCACATAATCGGCAGCACACGATTGCCACCATCAGTATGTTCGTGGACCTGCCCAAAGAGCAACGCGGAACATATATGGGCAGGTTTGTTGAGATTCTCAATCGTCATCACCGGGAGATTGATGTTCACAAATTAGGTATGATTCTGAAGGAGATGCGAGAACAGCTTGGGGCAAATTCGGCACATCTGGAGATGGAGTTCCCTTATTTTGTGGAGAAGACCGCTCCGATTTCTGGTGCCCGTTCGCAGATGGATTACCGGTGCTGGATTAGCGCCAGTCTTCAGGAGCGGTTTCGGCTTCGACTCGGCGTGGCGGTGCCGGTGACCACCCTCTGTCCCTGTTCCAAGGAGATGATTGGCCGGGGTGGACATAATCAGCGGGCAGAAATCAGGGCGGTGGTGGAGTTCAAGGGGTTTGTCTGGATTGAGGATCTGATTGACCTTCTGGAGGAGTGCGGTTCAAGTGAGGTTTATTCACTGCTGGAACGCGAGGACGAAAGGCATTTGACCACCCAGGCACTTGACAATCCGGCGTTTGTTGAAGATGTGGTGCGCCGGGTTGCCCGACGGCTGGAGGAGCACCCTCAGATTACCGGCTATCAGGTGGAAGTGGAAAGTTTTGAGTCCATTCACCACCACGAAGCTTATGCCTATATCAATCGGTTCTGAATTCAGGTGAAGACGCTTCTGGTCAATTGTTATCTCCGGGATGCCGAGGCCCGTTTGATTTACTATCGGCAGATGATTGAACCCTATTCGCAAATTGTAGAAACGGAACTTTCCGCCCTTAATCCCGACTTTGATTTACATAATTATAATGCGATAATTTTTACCGGTTCCCAGTGGATGATTTCTGAAGTTGAACCACCAGAGCCGGTGAAGGCGTTTATTCGCAGTTTGAATATCTTAACGCTTGGTATTTGCTTCGGTCATCAGTTGATTGCCCGGGCGTTTGGTGCTAATGTGGTGCGGGGCGAACTGATTGAACGTGACGAGCCGATTAAGATTGTTCAACCCTGGCAAATCTTTGCCGGGTTTTCAGGTGAATTGGTGATGAGGGAGAGTCATCAGGAGTTCGTTACTTTAGAATCGGTTCGGGCAATCGGTCTGGAAATCGGTGCGGTTTCCCGATCCTGTTCCGTCGAGGCAATCCGGCATCCTTGTCGTCCGATTTATGGAGTGCAGTTTCATCCCGAGCGTTCGGGCAAATTTGGGGCAGCATTCTTTGCTAATTTCTACTCTTTGATTAACCCCTCCAATTGAGTTAAGTTTTGTATTTTAGTGACTTAGCCGTTTTCAACCGACCGGTGGGGGGCTAGCCCCGGGCAGGCCGGGGAGCGATTGCCGGGCTGGGCTGGAGGCTGGCACCGGGCTTTATTTACGCTGATGATTTCTTGACAGGTGGTAGTTAAACAGGATAATTCAATTGCTGATGGTGCGGCGGATTTTGTTGCTGACTCTGTCTGGATTTGGACTGGTGGTGTTTGTTCAGTGCCGGACCGAATTTGAGCCGCCGGTCATTGAGGGGATTTTTGGTAATACCCGGGTCCAGGTTCGTGATAGTTGCCTTTTTGAATGCCGGGTCGCACCAGGAGCAAAGGGGCCTTTAAGTTTTCAATGGTGGTGTTCAGGCGGGCGGTTTGAAGCGCAGCGGGCAGAACGGGGGAAGTGGTATGCCCCGGAGTCTTCGGGAACGGTCAGCATCGGGGTGGAAGTCACTGATGGACTGGACAGGAAAACTGCTGATTCCATTGAGGTGCAGGTTGAACCCCGGGTAGTAACTTTTGTTAACTGGGAGGGAGCGATTAAAGCCGGTGAATCAGTATACTTCTCAGATTCGTGTATTGCCGGTTATCGGTTGAGTGGAACGGTGAGGAGTGATACCGGTAATGTTTATCTGATTTTTCTTGATGAGGGAAATTTTTATCGCTGGCAACAGGGGTTGAGTTATCAACCCCGAATCCGGCGTCTGGCATATCAGTCAATTCCTTTGAATGACACAATTCCGGTTTCCGGGATTTATTATCTGGTGCTGGATAATTCCGGGAATTTTAATGATTGTAGTTACCGGATTAATATCCAGTTAACTTCACCCTGATTTTTATTTTTTCCAGCCGGCTTTTTTGAGCAAGTTCAATAACCGGGGAAGGGGTAAACCGATAACATTGAGATAACAGCCATTAATTTTACTGACAAACAGGCCTGCCTTACCCTGGATTGCATAGGCGCCAGCTTTGTCATAGGGTTCAGGGGTCTGGATATAGGCTTCAATTTCGTCGCGGCTGAGCGTTCGGAATGTGACCAGCGTTTTTTCGGCACTGGTGAAAATTTTGCATTCTGGTAGTTTTATAAGTGCAATAGCAGTAATTACTTGGTGAGTTTTACCGGAAAGAAGTTTAAGCATTTTTCGCGCCCGGGAGCGGTTTCCCGGTTTGCCCAGCACCTGGTTGTTTATGACGACGATGGTGTCCATTCCGATGAGCAAGCCATTTTTTACATACCGGGTGCAGGAAAGGGCTTTGAGTAAAGCAATGGTAGTGGCAAGTCTTTCAGGATGGGTGGTGTTTGTGATTTCCGGTTCGGTGATCGATGGTTTTAATGGCGTGAACTTTAAGTTGAGATGTTTGAGGATGGTGAGGCGACGGGGTGAGGTTGAGGCGAGGTAGAGTTTCACGGTAAAAAGGTGCGGAAGGTGCTTTTGCCGAATTTGATGTCCGGGAGTTTTTTGATGCGGACTTCAAAGTCGTAGCGCCACTTTTTTCCCAATCCGGACAGGGTGGCGATTGCCTCCCAGCAGTGGAGGTCGCGCCAGAGGTTGATGGAGTAATCGGTGAGTTGACGTTGTGCGAAATTGTAACCGATTGAGCTGAGACTGAGCCGCCAGCCGGCGTAGGAGAATGAAACCGAGCCGGTAAGCATATTTAGGTTTTTGCCGAGGGTATGATTTGCCCGGAGTTCAATGCCGGATTCGGTTTTATGGAGAGTGTCGGTCCGAGTGTGGTTGTAGGAGAAGGTGGTGAGTAACTGGTAATCTTCGCCCAGGCGCAGGGATTCGGGTTTGATTGATAGGTTACCGTCAAGATAAAGGTCAAACCGGTTGCGACGGAGGCCAGAATCGCTACCTGGGAAAAGGAGCAGCGGACGGGTGCTGAGGCTGGCATATATCGGATTGAGGCGGTTGTTGAGCAGGTCGTAACTGGAGTTGAAGTTTACCGTTCCCAGGTCAATTTTGTTTCTGGTGAGTGCCTGTTTTGCCTGAAAGCTGTTGGCAATGTTGATATAGATACTGGCTAATTCTGGATGCAAAAGGTCCGGTTTGCCCCAGATGGCAGCCGGAGCAATTTTTGGTGAGTAGTTGAACTGAATGTTGGGGGTAATCGTGTGGAGTATGCCGGTAAGATTGAAGGCACGGGTTGAGAATACGCGATAGAGCGGGAAACCGGAGTTTAAGGAGAATGTCAGTTTTGGGGTTGTTGGCAGGGTGTCATTTATGTTGTCGGTCTGGGAAAAGGTAAGAGCTTCGGCAGTGTTGAAAATGCCCAGAATTTTCTGGGAGGTGCCAAAAGAAAATTCATGGTTGATGTTTTGGGTCGGGGCCCGTGCAGTGTCGCGATAGTGGCGGCGGTAATCGGTAAAGTTCAATCGGTCGGTAATGTCAATTGTGCCGAATGGGTATTGGGGACTGGTGAGATTGAATGAGGCTGCCGGTGCGAGCCGGGTGGCGGTTAGGGTATCAATGCCATTGGAATCGGCTTTTTCCAGCCGCCGGGAGAAGGTTGCGGTCGGGGTAATGTTCCAGCCAAAGGGCAGGGGTCGGGTGTTGAATCCGATGGTAACGCTGGGCAGCAAAAGGTAATCGTAATGACGCATATAATAGGTGTGACGTTCAAACCGGAGGTTTATCCGGCCGAGCCGGCGGAGGCGCTGAGTGAGGGCACCATAGGAGTAAACTTCCTGTTTGAGCCAGTCGAGCCGGTCTTCTGCATAGTCCGGGGCATAGGCGGTGTCGGAGATGAGTTCTGCCTGGATATCAAGGTCGGTTAACGGGGTGAGTTTGCTCGCGTTCGCAAAGTTGAAACTGTAGCGGCGCTGTCCGGGGTTGACCGGGTTCCAGAATTCACGGATGTAGGAGCCCTGGATTGACCCCCGGGAGAATGGGTTGACAATATAAACCGCTTCGGTGCGGAATTGAATTCCCTTGCGGGTCATAATGTCGGCTAAAAAGGTGATATCCGCATAGTCGTTAAGTACCCAGTAGTAGGAGATACCTTTGGCATAATATCCCTGGTCAAGCGCGTTGCCGACCTTGAAGGGCATCAGTCCTGATTTCCGGCGGGAGGCTACGGGCACAAGCCAGAACGGAGCCGCGAGAACTGGAATTGGTCCGATGCGCAGAATTACCGGTTCGGCAATAGCAACATCGTCCATCAACAGTTTTACCCGCGGTCCGTAGAAGGTATAATGGGGATGGGGCAGGTCGCAGGTGGTATAGCTGGCACTGACTGTATTTAGTACCCGTTCCCGGACCAGCCAGACTTCCCGGGCGGTAATCCAGCCGTTTTCTACCTGCGCACGGGCATTGCGCATCATTCCCCGGCGGGTATCAACATTGTAATGGAGTTCGGTGCCGGTTACCCGTTCGCTGGCGGTTTTGAAGATAACACTGTCATTGGTGGCGGGTAGTTGATGGATATGGGCGCTGAGTGTGTGTTTGCGGATATCATAGACTACCGAATCGGCATAAACCGACATATCGCGATACTTGACCCAGGCTGAGTCCAGCAGGATAACCCTTTCCTGTTGGGCGAGGAAACGGACCCGACGGGCACCGTAGTAGACAATATCCACATTCTGGGAATCTGGCGGAACGTTAGCGGTATCTGCGGGAGATGGTGCAAGTAGTAATAGTAGCCAGAGCATCGGGATATGTTATTGAGGGGGCGTTTAAAGTCAACGAGAGTCAAGCGGACAGCCTGAGCAGGATGGTTTGCTCCGGCAGTGGGTTTTGGCAAGTTTGACTAAAAGGGCATGGAATTCGTTGTAAACCCGAACCGCCGGTTCCTGTTTGTCCGAAAGGAAGGGAGCGAGGCTATTTTCAATCAAAAGCCTGAGCTGTTCATAGGACTCGTCTCCTGTAATCAAGCCATAGCGGCTGAGAATACGTCGGGTATAGGCATCAACAACAAATACCGGGCGGTCAAGGGCATAGAGCAGGATGGAATCGGCAGTTTCTGGACCGATACCGTAACAATTCAGCAAATTTTCGCGGAGTTGAGCTGTAGGCAGGGTACTGATTTTGCTGATGCCGCCATTTTTTTTGAGCCAGTGCAGGAGGGCAAGGAGGCGCCGGGATTTGAGGTTGTAATAACCAGCGGGCCGGATGAGCGCGGCAAGTTGATGCGGAGGTAAAGAGCACAGGCGGTTGAGATTGAGCAAACCTGATTTTTTTAGATTGGCAATCGCCTTTTCTACATTCTGCCAGGCGGTGTTCTGGGTGAGCACCGCACCGATGATTACTTCCAGCCGGGTTCGGGCAGGCCACCAGTGTTGAGGGCCGAAGGTTTGGTATAACCGCTGGTAAATATTCCCGAGTTCAGAAGCGGCAGCGGTAGGTTGCTCAGCCGGCATAATGGCTGGTTGTTAATGAACGTGGAGTGGGCATAAGGTTACCGGTTCGGTGCCTTTGATAAATACCTCATAACGGGCGCGCGGGCAGAAGGGGGTTGCCAGTTTGCCGCTCTGCTCGCAGATGGGCTGGGTGATGATGTCCGGTGGGACCGGGAAGGTGCTAATTGTGTCGGTGTAAATCTGTTTCATTAATTCACCCCAGACCGGGGCAGCAATCACGCCGCCGGTGGCACCGCGAAAGATGGTTTTTTTTCGGTCGTAGCCAATCCAGACACCACAGGTTAAGGTTGGGGTAAAGCCGATAAACCAGGCGTCGGTATAGTCATCAGTGGTACCGGTTTTACCTGCTGCCGGTCCGGTAAATCCTAAAGCCCGGATTGTGGTGGCGGTACCTTCATTGACAACACTCTGCATCATACTGGTGAGGATATAAGCGGTCTGAGGGCGGATGGCGAGCCGGGGGTCGGGATGGTGTTCTTCCAGAATATGGCCCTGGGCGTCTTCAATTTTAGTAATTAGATAGGGATTGAGCCGGACCCCCTGATTGGCAATCGTATTGAAGGCGTTGGTTATTTCCAGCAAGGTGAGGTCAATTGAGCCCAGCGCGATCGAATAAAATGGTGGAATTTTGTGAGTGATACCGAGCAGGTTGGCATAGCGGGCAACGACGTCCGGGCCGATTTTCTCACAGAGACGAACTGCCACTATATTGCGGGAAAGGGCGAGGGCACGGCGCAGGGTCATTCTGCCAAGAAATTTCTGGTCGTAGTTATGAGGACGGTAGTCGGGTTGCCCCGGAATTCTGATAACCAGTGCCGAGTCGTTTTCAATATCGGCGGCGGTATAACCGTTGTCAAGCGCTGCCGCATAGACAAATGGTTTGAACGCGCTGCCAACCTGGCGCAGTGACTGAGTTGCACGGTTGAATTCACTGTGCTGAAAGTCCCGGCCACCAATCAGCGCCCGGATTTCTCCGGTTGAGACATCTTCAACTACCAGTGCCCCCTGCAAATAGGCAGGCGGGGAGTCGGTGGAGTCGTTTTTGAACACAGAGTCGTAGGCAATTTTTCGGGGTTGGAGACGGTAGTCCTGTTCCAGCTGGTCGAGCCAGGTGAGCAGGGCACGGTTAGCCGCAGTTTGAATGTCAAGGTCAACGGTTGTGTAAATGGTAGCACCTGATTTGTAAACAAAGTCATAGCCATAGGTGTTGATCAGGTAGCGTCTGATTTCTTCCACAAAGTAAGGGGCTTCGTTGGTAGCGGCACCGGGGGGCAGGACATTCAGAGGCTGGGTGAGCAACCGGTTATATTCCTCACGGGTTAGAAGGCCAAGGCGGTACATTTTACCAAGGAAATAATTGCGCCGGCGAAGCAAGCGCTGGGGATGTTTGTAGGGTGAATAGGCTGAGGGGTTGGCAATCATTGCACCGAGCGTTGCGCATTCAATTGGGTCGAGTCGGGAGATATGTTTGCCGAAATACCGTTCTGCGGCAGCCGCAACACCGTAAATTGAACCGCCAAACCAGACCTGATTGAGATACATCTCAAGGATTTCCTGTTTGGAATAATGACGTTCAAGTTCAATTGCCAGGACCATTTCTTTGAGTTTACGACTTAACTGCCGTTTCGGAGTAAGAAACATTGAACGGGCGAGTTGTTGGGTGATGGTAGAGGCACCCTGAAGATTGCGGGGGTGCAACAGGTTGGCAACGATTGAACCGGCGACCCGGATCAGGTCAATTCCCCAGTGGGAATAAAAACGTTTGTCTTCAACCGCGACGATGGAGCGGATAAGATATTCAGGAATGGTTTCCAGCGGTACCGGTCGGCGTCTTTCCTGGAAAAACTCTGATACCACCCGGCCCTGACAGTCAAGAATCCGGGTGCTCGCCGGTGCTTTGAAGTTAATGATGGTTTCCGGGGTGGGGAGGTCGGTGCGGAGCCGCAGATAGCCGAGAATAAGAAAAAGCATGGCTAACGCTACCAAAACGAGGATGATAATTACTGAGGTGCGCAGCCGGTGAGCAGCCAAGGTTAATTAACTGGTGTAACGGGATATGACTTCATAACTGACTGCCAGCCGGAGCATATCCAGTGCCTCACCTTCAGCCGAAGCACGGACGAGCCAGTGTTCGGTCGGCGGAATGGTGCCGCCGTGCACCCGAACCGCATCGTTGACCATTTTGTTCAAGATGGTCTGTGCCTGGAGTTTTAAGAGCATAGTGTCAAATTGAATCTGGGTATTGGTGGTGGCAAGCCAGGCGGTATGATAAACTAACCAGCGTAATGATTCATAACCACCGGCTAATTCCGCCAGGATGCGCTGGATTTCCCGGCGGTTGCTAATTGGCTCGTTCATTGATTTCCAATCCCGGGCATAGAGGGCGGTAGTTTCCAGTATCCGCCGGCATACACCGGTAATGGCCGCACTCCGCGTGAGCCGGGATAGCGCGAACCAGCGTTGACCAAGGAAGAGTGCCTGCCCCGGTGCACCGAGGATGCTGGAGGTGGGGATCAAGCAGTCAGTTAATATCAACCGCGCAGGTTCAAATTCGGTCTGAATTTCGCAGCCCGGTGTGTTGGGGTTGAGCAGAAAACAGGTTACCCCTTCCGGGGTGCGGGCAAATACCAAACAGAAGTCAAACTCGTCGCGGGAAAGTTCTTTGATGCCGTTAAGCCGATAATTTTCTCCCTCAGGCTGGGCGGTAGTTTTCATCTGTTCCGGTGCCGAAAATGGTTCAAGTTCACGGAAGGCAAGGGCATAGTTTTTCTCACCGCTGACCACGGGCAAAAGATAATCTTTTTTTTGAGTTTCAGAGCATTCGTAAAGAATCGGAGTAAAGTCGCCCCACTCAACCGGGATGATGGTATAGGAAAGTTCTTCAGCAATGAGACAGGTTTCTATTGGGCCAAGTCCGCCACCACCAAACTCTTCAGGAACACCGGCGCTGTAAAGCCCCATTTCCCGGATTTTTTCGGTGGCGTTGCGGGCAATTTCCTGTCGTTCCGAACTGGTTTTAGCATTAAGAAATTTCGGTTCCTGCGGGAGCAGGTCCCGGCGCACGAATTCGTGAACCGTCTGCCGGATTAGTTCGGCATCTTCGGAAAATGTGAAGTCCATTTAATTCTCCTAAGATATTGATTGAGTGCTGACACCGGAATTGGATTTACGGGTGTAGTCGGGCAAAAGAATCGGGGAGCAGGTTTCCGGAGTAAGTTTTTTTTCCTGAAGGAGTTTACGCCAGTTGAATAGATGGTTTAAGCTCGGTGTGAATTCAGCGCTACGCTGGGTAGCGAGCTGGCTGGCGGTGGTGCCAGCACGACGCCCGAAAACAATAACATCCAGCAGGGAGTTGCCCATCAACCGGTTACGGCCATGGACGCCGCCCGATGCTTCACCAGCCACGAGAAGATATTTGACACCGGTTTGACACTCGGGGTCGATGGCAACTCCACCATTCTGGTAATGAAGGGTGGGGTAGACCAGAATTGGTTCTTTGTCCAGTTCAATCCCGAAGCGCGCAAACTGACGGACCATAGCGGGCAGTTCCCGTTTGACCGTTCCTGGACCACGGAGAATTTCAATCATTGGCGTATCCAGCCACACTCCATCAATACCAGCCGGGGTCTTTATTCCCTTTCCCTGAGCGCACTCCCGGATAATGGCAGAAGCAACCACATCCCGCGTTTCCAAAGGAAAGATAAACTGTTCACCTTTGCTGTTAACCAGTTGGGCACCCAGGCTGCGAACCTTTTCGGTTACCAGCTGACCCACAATTTGCTGGGGATAGGCAACTCCGGTCGGGTGATACTGCATGGTATCAATAAATGCCAGTTTGGCGCCTACCCGATAGGCGAGCACCAGTCCGTCACCGGTTGCACCATAATGGTTGGAGGTGGGAAACCCCTGATAATGCAGTCGGCCTGAACCACCAGTCGCAATGATAACCACTTTTGCTCTGACCGTGAGGTAGCGGTTAAGGTTCAAATTTAGCAGCACCGCACCGGCAATTTCACCATCCGGAGTGGTAAGCAGCTCCACTGCCGGGCAGAATTCCAGCACGGTGATGCCGGGGCGGCTTTTGACTTCGTCCCGGAGGGTACGCATTATCTCGGCACCGGTATAGTCCCGACAGGTGTGCATCCGGCGTCGGGAAGTTCCCCCGCCATGAATGGTTTTCATTGAGCCATCAGGATTTTTGTCAAATATTACACCTAAATTTTCCAGCCATTCCAGTGCTTCCGGGGCATCAGTTACCAGTGCTTCTACCAATTCGGGCACATTGGCGAAATGTCCGCCTCCGAGTACATCCAGATAGTGAATTGCCGGGGAGTCGTTTTCCTTATCCGCAGCCTGAATCCCCCCCTGTGCCATCATTGTATTGGCATCACCCAGCCGGAGTTTAGTGCTGATAATTACTCGGGCGTTACGGTCGTCAGCGGTGATTGCGGCGGCACAACCTGCCCCGCCGCCGCCAATCACCAGGACATCAGTTTCAAAATCAAACCGGTTCAGGTTGACATCAACGGGCTGAAGCGGACTATCAGCCTGAAGTAAGCGGGCAAGTTCTTTAGGTGTGCGGTCACCGGCGTTGGGACCGATTTCAAGCGTTGCAAAAGTGTCGGCGCGATAATCCGGATGAAACTGTTTGAGCAATTGCTCCTTTTCTTCAGCAGAAAGCCGGGGAAAGGTCTGCTTCAATCGCAGTTCCCGGGTCTGATTTACACTCGCGATCAGTTCCTGCAATGGTGATGGATAACTCATTTTCACTCCTCAGGTTCAATTTCCCGGGCGGCGTAAAGTTCCTGCAATTTTTTGAGTTCCATTTTCTTTAACCGACTGAGCTCTTCGGTATATTTACCATTTTTGATTTCGGCAATACGGTCCTTCAGATGCTGCGAGCGCGGGGCGAGTCGGCTTCCGTAAATGCGGCGGCAGAGTAGCGCGGCATGATGTTTAACCAGTTCTGCCGGACAACGGCTAACACAGAGTCCACACATAATACAATCAAAGGAAATGTCGGCAGCGTTAGCAATTTCTCCCCGGATAATTGCTGAAACATAGCCGAGGACATCAATATCCTGAGGGCAGGATTTGGTGCAGGTATTACAGCCATAACATCGGAGTAGTTCCGGATAGATTGTTAGAACTTCCTGAGCTGTGCCTTTAAGTTCAGATAGTCGGTACCGGGGGCGATGAGCCGGGAAAAATGGAATCATTGCCAGCTGCATATTCGGTTCCACCCGGGTCTGACAGGCAAGGGCAAATTTCAGATGATAATCGCCGTTTACGCGATACACGGTGGCGCAGGCACCACAGAAACCGCCCCGACAACCAACGCCCCGGATTAACCGGTAGCCGGCATATTCCAGCGCCTGCAAAATCGTCAGGGAGTCGGGCACCCGGTGGTGCTCGCCCATAATATAGATATCAATCAGATTTTCGCTCATAATTTTATCTTATTTTGATCGGTGGCAGCCGACCCCTTTAATTCCGTATAAAACTGGTCAAGATAATAATCATCACCTGGTTTTAAGTGATTTAAGAGATACTTCAACTGCTCAATTGTTCGGGTTTTAACAATGTAATGTTTGATGGTGGTGTCAACCTGCGGGCAGGCAAGAACGCACTGATAACAACGGTCACAATCAGTCCCCACCATCGTCTCCAGCGCCAGACTGGTGCGCTGAGCGGTACGTTTCAATCGACTCGGTTCCCGTGCCAGCAGTGAACAAATGTCAATACAGTTGCCGCAGCCCAGACAGGCGCGGGTACCGGTGAGTTCATCGCGGACCTTCAAAGTATGGGATGGCCCGAAGCCGGAGGAGAGCAGGCGACAGCGCGGCACCGGTGATTCCGGAATGTCAAGGATTCGTTCCAGGATTTCCCGGATAAGCGAAATATCGGACTGTTTGGTATTGGGCACTTTTACCCCTGCTTGACCTTTCGGAATTCCTCAATCAGTAACGGGACAACCTGAAACAGGTCACCAACAATACCGTAATCAGCCACTTTGAAGATATTGGCTTCCGGGTCCTTATTAATGGCGACGATACATTTTGAATTAATCATTCCGACCAGATGCTGGATTGCACCTGAGATGCCGCAGGCAATGTAAAGCGACGGGGCAACAACTTTGCCGGTCTGGCCTACCTGAAACTGATGGTCACGCCAACCGGCATCAACTGCTGCCCGTGAGGCGCCAACCGCGGCGTTAAGCACGGCAGCAAGTTCCTCCAGCAGCGCATAATTCTCCGGTCCCTTCATTCCCCGGCCACCGGAGATTACAATATCGGCTTCGGTCAACTCCACGGTTTTAACGACCGTTTTTACCACCTCAGCAACCCGGGTGCGCAGTTCGGTCGGGGTTAACTGCGCAGCAACAATTGTCCCGTTACGGTTCATTTCACCGGCAGGTCCAAACGAACGGGGGCGGATACTCAGCACCAGCGGGTTGGCTTCCGGGGCGGTAACAGTTGCCAGTGCCTTACCCGCATAGATGGGACGGGTGGCAATAATTGCACCTTTTTCGTTGAAGTCAACTGCGATGCAGTCAGGAAGGAGGGCGGTTTCCAGCCGGGCGGCAACGGTGGCGGCCAGGTCTTTGCCCTGCGCGGTCGCGCTGAAAACAATTGTGCTGGGCTGGTGTTGTTTTACAAGTTGAACCAGAACATCGGCATAACCGTCAGGGGTATAGTATTCAAGTGCCGGGTTATCTACGTGGATAACCGAATTAACCCCGAATTTTACGATTTCTGAAGCGAGCGGCGCAATATTGTGGCCAAGAATTGTGGCAGTTAGTTCCTCCTGCCGCGTTTCGGCAATACGGTAGCCAAGTAGCAACGCCTCAAAAGCAACTTTTTTAAGATTACCATCCCGCTGTTCACAGAAGACGAGAATCATATTTTTCCTCCTAAAACCTAAATTCACCTTTTATCATATTTTATAAAAGTATAAAAGATATTGAAGTTTAAATAAGAAGAAAGTGAAGTCAAGAATGCCAGTTCCGTCATTCTGCTTGACGATGTCGGTCTAAAGATTAAAATTAAAAAGTGGAACCAAGAAAATTCGGGCAAAGCGGACTGGGAGAAAGAATTCGGCGTGAAGCCAGCGCACGCCGGCGCAGAAGTTATTGGTTAACAATAGCGGTATTAACGGTGGTGGCAGTAATACTGATACTGATGCTGGGATGGAGGAAAAAGTCGCCGTCGCCGGTGCTGATAAAGGTATCAGGGGTAAAGCCGGATTTTAAAATTATCAGTATTCAGGAAATGCCGGTCGGGCGGCAGGAGCGGTTGACGGTTATGGCGCTGGCAAGTTCACCGTTAACGAATGAGGCACTGCGTCGGGTTATTGACTGGGCGCTTTTCCAGGTACTTGATGAGTATAACCGGGTTCGTAAGCGTAATGTCCAGGTTATCTGGGTGTATATTTATGACCAGCCGGATAAGCGCCTATCGGAATGGCGGGCAATGGCGGTATTTGTTGACCCAAGATTACCACGACACCAGGTGCCGGCTGCGGCGCACATCGGCGGTGATGCGGTTCAGGATGGGTTTGTGGAATACGATTTTACCAATCCGGTGTTGCGTAATGATTCGGGGCAGAGATAAATCAGGAGGAGGATAGGCAATGATGAAAAGATTTTGGGGATTACTGATTGTCATTTCAGAGTTGGCATTTGCTTATGGAGGATTTGGCACTAAGGCGCTGTTTGTTAACTTTCTCGGTCTCAAACAACGGCTAAATGAATATAATTATGAATGGGGGGGCAGGGACAGTTTTCATTTAACCCAACCACTCTGGTGGCTGGAAGGTCAAGGCCAGGGCGGAGCCGGGCCGGTTACGTTCGGTGGTGGTGGGGCGGTTACCTTTCGGTCAACAAAAACTGATTCGCTCGGTGCGAAAATTGCTGGAGTTGCCGGCAGTTTTAAGTTCGGATACCCGGTTAGGTTGACTTCTTTTCTTGAGGTGCAGCCGAATGTTGATTTTGGAATAAACAGTCTGCTGATCTTTGTGCATTCCCGGGAATCAGGGATGAGTAATTTCAACCGCTGGTTTTTAACCTGGGGATTTAATGTATTACCGGCGGTCACGGCAACTGGGCGGTTTCGTTCTGGTGTCAGTTCCTGGGCTGGCATATATGTAACCGGAGGCTATCTGATACCATTGGGCAGCCAGAACTGGTATGGCAGTGAACTGCCGCCGGAATTTTCGGTGCGGGGGTGGGCAATTGGTGCCGGGTTAATTTTCGGAAGAATGGCACCCAAGCCATTCCGAATCTGAACTGTTTAAGAGGAGGAAACCGATGGTAAAAATAACAAAAATCGCAATTATTGCGGTCATTTTATTTTTGCCGGTTTATGGAGAGGCAGGAAAGGATTCAACTGTCGGCTGGCTCGGAGTGGTAATTGAGGAACTCAGTCCAGCGATGCAGGCGGCACTGGGTGTGGACTACGGTGTCCTGATTGCTGAAGTTGTTGAGAATAGTCCAGCCGCGGCAGCCGGTCTGCAAATGGGCGATGTAATTATGACCCTGGACCGGGTTAAGGTTAACGGGACTGAGGAGCTGCAGGATTTGGTCAAGGGTCGTCCCGGGCAGGAAGTGGAAATTGGTTATCTAAGGCGGCAAAAGCAAAAGACGGTCCTGGTTCGGCTCGGGCGCCGGATAATCAAAAAACAACGGGGCCCGACATTTTCACCGGATTTACCAGATTTACCGCGCCGGCTGGAAAGGACGCTAAAAAAGACACTCCGCCGTTTTCAGTTGGACCACGATATCTACCAGGAGACAGTTGATTCCCTGAGGCAACAGATTCTTGAACTGCAACGGCAACTGCAGGAATTGCAGCAGCGGCTCCAGAAACGTTCTAACCCTTAGCGGCGAAGTCGGGGACTCCAGGTGGGCGAAAAGGCGCCGCCGGTTCTGGTAATTTGACGCTGATTTGCACCGTTCCAGTCCATTGTCCAGATCTCCCAGGTGCCGGTGCGGTTTGAGGTAAAAGCCAGATGCAGACCATCAGGTGACCAAGTAGGCTCTTCATTATTGCCCTGGTAGGTCAGTCGCAGATAGCTATCACCGAGAATGTTCGTCACACAGATCTGATTGGCGCCGTCGGGCTGGCGCTGGACAAAGGCGATCAGGTCGCCTTTTGGGGACCAGACCGGCGAGGTATTGTAGGAGCCGGCAAAGGTCAGCCGGTGGAGGTCGGTGCCGTCAACATTAATAATATAGATTTGCGGGGTGCCGGTGCGGTCGGAGACAAATGCCAGCTGACGGCCGTTTGGTGACCAGGTTGGTGAGATGTCAATTGCCGGATGATTGGTCAAACGGCGCAGGTTTCGGCCATTGATGTCCAGAAGATAAATTTCAGAATTGCCTTCAAAAGAGAGGGAAAGGGCGATAGTTTTGCCATCCGGCGAAATTGCCGGGGTGGTATTTAACCCGGTTCGCTCGGAGATAACCGCTACCTTGCGGTTAGTGAGGTCCAGCAGATAACAGTTCAGAGAACTTGTGCCATAGGCACAGTAGGCGATACGGTTGCCGTCCGGTGCCCAGTCGGGAAACAACTTCAGCCCCCCGGAACCGGTTATTTGCTCAAGATTGGCACCATCATAATCCACCACCGCCAGTTCTTTATTTCCCGCGGCTAATGCCCGGGAAAAGGCAATCCTGGTGCAGCTGACGCCATCTTCACCGGTGAGCAATTTGATAACATCGTCAGCCATTTGATGGGCGAGCCAGCGCCATTCGGGCCGAAGGTTATAAGGTTTGGAGGCGATGAGCCGGGAACTGGCAAGGTCATAAAGCCGAAGGTTCAGCTGGGCGTTTCCTTTGCGCGGCACATAGTCACCGCAAATCAGAATCTGGGCGCCGGTGGTTGCCCAGCCCTTGAGGTCTGGTTTTTTGGGGTCGGTGGAAAAATTGTAAACCTTGCCCGATTCCGGTTCCTCAAAAGTAAAATACAGTGAAAAACGCAGGTCAGCGGTAAATACCTGTTGCAGCTGGGCAACGAGGGATACGGTATCCGATTTTGTTCCCCGGGGTGTGGTGAAGTCGGCAATTACCAGTGACAGCCGTTGCCGGGAACCGGACAGGGTGAGTTTCAGCCAGAGTTCCTCGGCTGAGATTGGGGAACGTTCGGTCGTGTCGGGTAACTGCGTCAAGAGAATAAACGAAAGGCAAATTTGCAGACCAGAAGACATTGAAACAGTATAAAAAGTTGCGAACCAGAATCAAGTAAAAATTTAAAAACTGAATGTTTTACTTGACAGTGAGTTCAGGAAGTTTATTATAATCCGACAGGTCTAAAAAGGAGGTACGAATGGCCTGCATGAAGCGCGGTGTCAAGAAAACCGCTAAAAAGACGGTCAAGAAGACAGCGAAGAAAACGAAGAAATAACACCGCTGTCATCAAATCGGCGAAGGGGGCTAATGCCCCCTTCAATTTTATGGACGCAGTTTTTCACCGCTTCACTCAAAATCCCCTCCTTGACAATTTAACAATCAAGTTAAAAAATGAGGATTGTGTCAAAGTGGCTGGTCTGCCGTCGGTGGTTCAGGTTCTACTGGCGGGTTATCTGAGTGCGCAATTTAAAAAGCCCGGGGTGCTGATCACCCCGGACCAGCCAACCGCAGCGGTGGCTTACCGTGATGCGCAAACCGTCTTTCCTGAACTACCGGTGTTATTATTTTCGCCGGTGGACCTGAAGGTGATTATTAGGATTAAAGAGCTGGCAGAATCGGCGTTGATTATTGCCGCCGAGCCGGAACTGGTTGCACCAGTGCCGGATTGGACCCGGGAAGGGGTGATGATAAAAATCAGAAGCGGGGCAAAGTTCGGCCGGGAAGAACTGCGGCACTGGCTGGACGAAAATGGGTATGAACGGGTGGATATGGTTACCGAACCCGGCGAATTTGCCGTCCGGGGCGGCATAGTTGACATTTTCCCGACAGAAGAGGAGTTACCGGTCCGGCTGGAGTTTGCCGATGAGGTGATAATCTCGGTGCGCGCGTTTGAGCCGCTGACCCAGCGCTCGCAGCGGAATTTAACAGAAATAACCCTTTATTCCCGACAGCCGGAATTTTTGAACGAGGTGCCGGCAATGAAGTTGTTGCCGCCGGACTGGATTATTATCAGCCGAGAAAGGTTTACCGATTGGTCAAGGCAGGTAATTATCAGCGAAACAGTTGAGGGGGCGGTTGACCTCGGGTATCAACCAGCGCCCATCTATTTCGGTAATTTTGGCCTGTTACGTCAGGAGATTGATGCCCGGGAAGGTGATTATACGATTGTGGCGGTTTCGGAACATCACCGACGCCGGCTTGAGGAGATGTTGGGGACAGAGATTGAGTATCTGGTGGGCGAATTGAGTGCTGGCTTTGTCAGCGAACCGCAGCAATGGGTGGTGCTCACCGAACGGGAAATTTACGGTTCGCCGGTTCGGCGGCTGAGGCAACGTCGGTTCAAGGGCGTGCCGATTGACAACCTTTTAACGTTACAACCCGGGGATTATGTTGTCCATATTGACTACGGTGTGGGGAAGTTCAGCGGAGTGCAGCGTTTGAACTATCAGGGGGTTGAGAAGGATTATCTGGTAATTGAGTATGCGGACCAGAGCCGGGTTTATGTGCCGGTGGAGAATCTGGGCCTGGTTGACCGCTATATCGGGGCGGATGAGGAGGCGCCCAAACTTGACCGGCTGGGAGGCAGCGGCTGGCACCGGGCAAAAGCCCGGGCAGCAAAAGCCAGTGCCGAATATGCGGGCCAACTACTGGAAAGCCGTGCCCGGCGTCTGCTTGCCCGCAGTGAACCTATGCCGGTTGACAGTAAGATGATGGCGGAACTGGAGTCATCGTTTCCTTATGAGGAGACACCGGATCAGTTGCAGGCGCTTGCCGATGTCCGGGCAGATTTGAGTCGGGGTGTGCCGATGGACCGGCTGGTGTGCGGTGATGTGGGATTTGGCAAGACAGAAATTGCCCTGCGGGCAGCCTTCCAGGTGGCAACCAATTACCGGCAGGTGGCGGTTCTGGCACCAACCACCGTGCTCTGCTATCAGCACTGGCGCACCTTCTGCGCGCGGCTGGAAGGATTGCCACTCCGGGTGGAGATGCTTTCGCGGTTTACACCGCCGGGAAAACAGACAGAGATAATTGCGGGGTTGAAAAACGGGCTGGTGGATATTGTCATCGGCACCCATTTACTTTTAAATCCCAAAGTAAAATTTAAAAACTTAGGACTCTTAATTATTGACGAAGAACAGCGGTTCGGGGTTCGTCAGAAGGAAAAAATCCGCCAGCTCCGGGCAGATGTTAATGTCCTGACCTTGAGCGCAACGCCCATTCCCCGAACGCTATATATGGCGCTTGCCGGGCTGATGGATATTTCGCCGATTCACACCCCGCCCCCGGGTAGAAAAGAGGTGCTTACCGATATTGCCGAATGGGACGATGAGCTTATCCGGCAGTATGTCTATCGGGAGCTCAACCGTCAGGGCCAGGTCTTCTTTGTCCACAACGAGATTGCCACGCTCAATAAGATTAAGAAGCGGCTGGAGCGGATGCTACCGGATGTCCGGCTGGTGGTCGCGCATGGCAGGCTGGCGAGCCAGGAACTGGCAGAAATCTATCTTGATTTTGCCACCGGAAAATACCAGTTACTCCTTTCCACCGCCATAATTGAGTCCGGGCTGGATTTGCCCAATGTCAATACAATTATCATCAATCAGGCAGAACGGTTCGGATTGGCAGACCTGCATCAGTTGCGGGGCAGGGTGGGACGTGCAACTGAGCAGGCATATGCACTGTTATTAATTTCCAACCGGAAGGAGATGACGGTTGAAGCGCGAAAACGGCTGAGCGCCATCCTTGCCTATTCCCGGCCCGGGGCTGGTTACCGGCTGGCGTTGCGGGATATGGAGATTCGCGGGGTCGGCAATCTGCTGGGCACCGAACAACACGGGCACATCGCCCGGATTGGTTTTAACCTTTACACCCGGCTGCTCAATGAGGCGCTTGCCCGGCTCCGGGGAGAGGAGCCGGTTATTGAGCCCAGATTAAAACTGAATATCAGCGCCTATCTTCCTGATACTTATATCCCGGATGCGATGCAACGGCTGGCACTATACAAACGGCTGTTAAGCGTGGAAACAGTCGCGCAATTAAACGAACTGGCGCAGGAACTGGCTGACCGTTTTGGCAAATATCCAGCGGTCGTGGATAACCTGCTGCAGGTTGCCCGGATCCGGCTGCTCTGCCGCGAAAATAAAATTCTGGAGGTAAATATGAGCGGTGACCACATCACGCTCGTGCGGGCAAAAGAGACAATTAATCTGACCGGCGGTTTAGACCAGTTGCTTCAGTTCCTGAGCCAGTCCCGGGTCTAAGCCCTCCACACTAATCTCGCGACCGTTCGGGGTCAAACTGAGCCGGATTCGAATGGTGTTCGGCGGCAAGAAACTTTCTGCCCGGTCTGCCCATTCAATCAAACAGACACCATCACCGTGCAGATAGAATTCCAGTCCGATTTCAATTAACTCCGCGGTGGATTTCAGACGGTAAAGGTCAATATGGTAAACCGGCAGTCGGCCCTGATATTCGGTGATGATGACAAAGGAAGGGCTCTTGACAGTTTCCTGGACACCGAGCCCGCGGGCAAACCCCTTAATCATCGTCGTCTTGCCGGTGCCGAGGTCGCCATAAAATGCCACCACCGAGCCTGGTTTTAAAAAACGGGCAAGCTGGGTGCCCAGCGCAATTGTTGCCTGTTCGGTCGCCGTTTCAAAAATCAAAGCCCAATCACATATTAAACCAGTTCCAAACTGAGGGCAACGGCTTCACCACCACCCAGACAGATGCCGGCAAGCCCCTTTTTCAGCTTGCGGGCTTTCAGGGCGTAAATCAGGGTGACCAGAATGCGCGCGCCCGAACAGCCAATCGGATGTCCGAGGGCAATCGCACCGCCGTTGACATTAACTTTTGATTCATCCCAGCCCAGTTCCTGGGCATCGGCAAGCACCTGAGCGGCAAACGCCTCATTGATTTCAATCAGGTCAAAGTAGTTAATATCCACCCCCTGAATTTTGAGCAGGGTTTTAATCGCCTTAATCGGGGCGTAAAAGAGCATTTTCGGTTCCACGCTCCCGGTCGCATAAGCAACTACCCGTGCCAGTGGGGTCAGTTGCTGCTGCCGGACATAGTTTTCACTGGCGATGACCAGCGCAGCTGCACCGTCGTTGATTGAGGAGGCGTTGCCGGCAGTAACGGTGCCATCTTTGGTAAATGCCGGTTTCAGAGCAGATAGTTTTTCCAGGGTGGTATCGGCGCGCGGACCTTCATCGGTATCAAAAACAATCGGTTCGCCTTTACGCTGGGGAATCTGGACCGGCACGATCTCGGCTTTGAACCTGCCCTCCCGAATTGCCGCCACCGCATTCTGATGACTGCGCAGTGCCCAGCGGTCCTGTTCCTCGCGGGAGATGCCCGAGTTCCGGGCGGTAAAATCTGCCAGTTCTCCCATATGAACATCGCCGAAATAGTCCCAGATGCCGTCGTAAATCATTCCGTCCTGCAACTGGGCGTTGCCCATCTTCTGACCGGCACGCAACGTTTTCAGATAATAAGGCACATTGGACATTGACTCCTGACCACCGGCAACAATCAGGTCGGCATCGCCGGCTTTAATCTGCTGACAGGCAAGTGCCACCGCAATCATTCCTGAACCGCACACCTTATTAACGGTCAGGGCTGGCACCTCAACCGGCAGTCCGGCAAGGACCGCGGCCTGACGTGCCGGTGCTTGACCAATTCCTGCCGGGCAGACATTGCCCATAATCACCCCGGCTATTTCGGCGGGATTAACCTTTGCCCGTTCAATCGCCCCTTTGATTGCAATTGCACCCAAATCCGGTGCGCGCAAACAGGCAAGTCCGCCTAAAAACCTGCCCACCGCAGTACGGGCAGCGCCGATAATATAGGTATCCTTTGCCTTACCAATCGTCATCTTTTACTCCTTTCTTTTCCATTCCGGTTTTCTCTTCTGGAGAAATGCCTTGGTGCCTTCAGCCGGTTCACCGCTGGCAAAACAAACGCCAAACGCCTCAATCTCATAGGCGCAACCGGTGTTCAAATCGGTATCCAGCCCGTGATTGATGCAGGCTTTGGCGAGCCGGACCGCGGCTGGACCCCGGGCGGCGATTATTCCTGCCAGTTCGCTCACCACCGGGATAAGCTCCTCAGGTTTTACCACCCGATTAACCAAGCCAAGCCGCAGCGCCTCAGCGGCATCAATCTGCTCACCGGTAAATATTAATTCCTTTGCCGCTCCTGGTCCAACCAGCCGGGCAAGACGTTGAGTCCCGCCAAATCCAGGAATCAGTCCCAGGTTAACCTCGGGCTGTCCGATTTTTGCCCCCTCAACCATAATCCTCAAATCGCAGGCGAGTGCCAGTTCGCATCCGCCTCCAAGTGCAAACCCATTGATGGCGGCAATTACCACCTTCTCAATGCGGGCGATTTTATTCAGACAGCGATGACCATTCTGGGCAAATTGGCGTGCTTCCAGTGCGGAAAAACCGGACATCTCGGCAATGTCAGCACCGGCGATAAACGCCTTACCCTGACCGGTGAGGACGATGATGCTGGTATCATTATCAACCGATAGTTCATCAAACAACTTCTCAATTTCCAGCACCATTTCGGTATTAAGCGCATTAACCGGTGGCCGATTAAACTTAACCCAGCAGACCGGTGCCTGCTTCTCCACAATCAAATACTTAAACTCCATTTCTCCTCCTGTTTACCTTTGGAATATATAAATCTTGCTGATACGGTCAAGAACTACCTTCAGATAGAAAACAAAAAATTGCCCTTTTTGATCTGGCAGAACCTTATTGCAAATTCAAAAACAATTAAAAACCATAGACACAATAACCCGGGAAAGGGCAGGATAAACAATGGCAAGAACCGCTGGTTAAACGGTGGCAGAAGGTGTGGGCAACATGGTACTGGATACCGAGCAGAACAGGGCGGCTACTATGCTCTTAATAACCGCAGAAAGGAGGGTGGTCACAGCCCTTGTCTGAACGGCTAAAACGACCCTCCTGAATACGGTAAGGAAAACGGTCTCAAATACCATTTTTACAACGGTGAGGGGGACGGTTCCGGGGACGGGGTCTAAAGTTCTCAAAATTTCTGATAATTTCTTGGGAAACAAAAAAGATATCCCAATTTTACCCCTTTTTAATTTTTTAACCTACAGGTTAAATTTTTTTCAGAGAGGCAAACTGCCCAAAAAGGTGCGGAAGGTGCTGACCGGGCCGGCAAAGGACCGGTTGAGATAAAATTAAGGTTACTAACTTCAGGTCTGCTTTTTTCTTAAAAAGACTTTCCTGGATACCGTATTGGGCGGAGTAGCCGTTGGCATAATGCTATGAAAAAACTTGACTTGAAAAGGTTGTTGAGATAAGTTAATTAATGCGAGAAAATAAGAAGTATGTGGAACTAATCTGGCACCAAAAATATGACAGGATAGAGTTAGGCGAGAAGCTACCGATTGAAAAGCCGAGCCTTCCATTCCAGGTAGTGGAAACTATAAATGAGCCGAGGGTTAAAGACCTGCAGATGAAAATGTTTGCCGGATATCCGGAAAATTATCCAAAGAACTGGAAGAACCTTTTAATCTGGGGCGATAACAAACTGGTAATGTCTTCTCTGATTAAACAGGGCTGGGCTGGAAAGATAAATCTGATTTACATTGACCCACCGTTTTTCACAGCAAAGTTGGGTATATCTCAAGACAAGTTATCAAAACTTGCCGGCATTACCTTGCATACAATCACGAAAATTGAATCTGGGGCAACACCTGACCCCAGAATTGAAACCGTCCCCCAAATAGCCAACATTTTAGGCGTATGCATTGGCGATTTAATGAGGTAAAACTATGGAAAACTTATTAGACAATTTAAAATCATTACTTCAAAAAGATAAGCGTTTGGTTAGCGAAGGCGAGCTTTTGAAAAATAAAATTATTGAGCTTGCTTTGAAGTTAGATAAAGACCTTATTAAACTTCTTTTGTCGGATAAAAAGATGAGAAAAGTGTTTTTTGTTGATATAGATGGGACTTTAATTTTTGATAAGGATAAATTTATTAGGTTTGTTTCCAACAAACAATTTTTGCCGGATTCTTATACTGCTTTTAAAAACAAAATTGGCTTAATTGATGAAAAAAGTGAATTTATCAGTGAGAAAAAAGAGGTTGTGCTTTCCTGGCCATATAAAGATTGTGTGCTTGAAGGTGGAATGACAAAAGAAGACCAAAAGAGAGATGAGATTTTCTGGAATGAAATTTTAGCGCCGGATGAAATTAGCCGGCTTTTAGACCCAAAGGCTTTTACAAACGCAAAAAGAATTGATAAAAATGGCGAGCATAAATTTGACGGATTTAGAACTGATGACAAAGGAGATATTAAAGACAATCTTATTATCAAAGGCAATAATCTTTTAGCTCTTCATTCCCTCAAGAAACGCTTCGCCGGGAAAGTAAAACTGATTTATATTGACCCACCTTTTAATACGGGAAGTGATACCTTTACTTATAACGATAGATTTAGCTCGTCTACTTGGTTAACATTTATGAAAAATCGGTTAGAAGCTGCTAAAGATCTTTTAGATAAAGACGGAAATATTTTTGTACATATCGATGATAATCAATGCTTCGAGTTAAAAGTTTTAATGGACGAAGTTTTTAAAAAAGAAAATTTTGTAGAAACTATTATTTGGGCTTATGGTTCTCCTTCCGGCGGTAGAGCAGCTGGAGCTAAACTAGTTGGAATACATGATTATATTTTACATTACGCAAAAAATTATAATCAAAGAAAGCAATTTAAAATTTATACGCCGTATAGTGATAAATATTTAAAAGATTGGTTTAAGTATAAGGATGAAAAAGGAAGAATATATCAGCGCAGAATGCGTGGAAGAGATGAAAAGGGAAATATTATCTGGGAAAAACAATATTTAGAGGAAAGTCCCGGTGTTCCAGGATGTACTGTTTGGACTGATATTAAACAAATCTATGCTGACCCAAGGGCTTTTAAAATTGAACAAAGGAAGCATACTGAAATGGTTGATTATGATACACAAAAACCGGAAATGTTATTAAAACGAATTATTGAGTATTCAACATCAGAAGGTGATTTAGTATTAGATTTTTTCAATGGTAGCGGAACTACAACCGCAGTAGCTCACAAAATGAAAAGACAGTGGATTGGTGTTGAACAACTAGAACATGGAGCAGAAACTTTCTTCAAGCGTATGGAAAAGATATTACATGGCGATCAAACAGGTATTTCAAAATCAGTTGGCTGGCAAGGTGGTGGTGATTTTGTTTATTTAGAACTTATGAAATGGAATGAAAATTTTGTTGAGAAAATACAGAAAGCAAAAACAAAAGATGAGCTGAAAAAATTATGGGAAACAATGAAGGAAAAAGCATTTTTGAGTTATAAGGTGGATATAAAAGCAGTTGACGAGAACGCAAAAGATTTTGCTGACTTATCCATTAAAGACCAAAAAAGATTTTTGCTTGAATGTTTAGACAAAAACCATCTCTATGTCAATTACAGCGAAATTGATGATGAGGAGTATGGGATTAGTGAGGACGATAAAAAATTAAATAGGGAGTTTTATGGAGGGTGAACCATGATTAAAAAAATTGTAAAAATTAAAAATATAGGAATTTTCAGAGATTTTAATTGGAATGATTCAAGCATTCCTGAATTTAAGAAATACAATGCTTTTTATGGTTGGAACGCAACTGGTAAAACTACAATCACGAGATTGCTATCTGTTTTTGAAAAAGTTAACTTAGGTAGAATAGAATTTGGAGATGATTCACTATTAATTATTAAGACAGATGATGTGGAATTAAAATTGTCAAAAGGTGTTTCTATACCGGATTTATTGAAGAATAAAATAAAAGTTTTTAATGAAGATTTTATTAATGAAAATCTTAACTGGGAAGAGGGCAAGGCATCTAAAATTTTGTTAATGGGTAAGGAACAAATTCAACAAAAGCAAGAATTACAGGGAATAATAAATAAATTGGGTGATGTAAATCGCGAATTAAAGGAAAAAGAAGAAAAGAAGAAAAGCAAGGAAAATGAGATTGATAAAATCTTGGAAGACGCAAGGATTAAAATTAAAGATAAACTTAGAAATGTGGATGATGTTAAGCCCAAAAGTAGTCGTGCAAAAGATTATATAAAATATACCATCCAAGATGTTAAAAAAATTTTAAATAGTAGTGAAACTTTGTTCCTTGAAGAAAGCAAAATCTCGGAGTTCGAAAAGGCTTTGGAGGAAAAAGAAGCAAAAGATACCATCAAAGAAATCTCAATTGATTTGAGTTGGATTGACAATATTATAAGGAAATCAAGGGAAATATTTGAACATGTTCTACCTAAAGAAGCAATAACATTGATAAGCAGTTTAGAAGAAATTGAAGATAGATTAAAAGAATGGCTAAGAACCGGTTACGAGATTCATAAAGACAAGAAACATCCTATAACTTGTGAATTTTGTAAAAATGAAATTTCTAAAGAAAGATGGCAAGAACTTGGCCAGTATTTTAGCGATGAATTGAGAAAATTATTTAATAAGATTGATGAAACTATCGTAGAAATTTCTTCCGATAAATTACCCAAATTTTCATTAAGCAAGGAGCAATTTTATAGTGAATTTCAAAATTCTTATCTGGAACTAAGCGATAAATTTAATCGGCAATTGGAATTAATTAGAGAAAAAATTAATGAGATAAGGAATAAATTAATTGAAAAGAAAAATAACCCTTCCCGAAAAATTTCTTTTGATTTTAATATTATTAATGAAGCAGTAAACTCAATGAACAACATAGTAAACGAGATAAATGAATTAATTAAAAGGAACAATGATAAAACTGAATCATTTAATAATAAACGCAGAGAATCTGCCCATAAATTAGAATTGGCAATAATTAGCAAATATAAACCTGAGTGGAACCAAAAAGTTTCTGAGTTTAATTCAATAGAAAATGAAATTAGAAAGTTAGAACAAGAAAAAAAACAATTAGAACTTCAACAGAGAGAACTTGAGCAGAAACTTAAAGAACATCACATCGCTGCTGAAGAATTTAACAATTTATTGGAATTGTTTATGGGACGGAGAGAAATAGTTTTAGAAACAACGGATGAAGGCTATATAATTAAGAGAAATGGAAAGATTGCTAATAATTTAAGCGAGGGTGAAAGAGGTGCTATAGCTCTTATCTATTTTTTAATCAAATTAAAAGAGGATAATTTTAATGCTCAAAATGGAATAATAGTAATTGATGATCCAGTTTCAAGTTTTGATTCACAATATCTTTATGGGGCTTTTGGAGTTATAAAAGAAAAAGTTAAAGAATTAAATCCGCAACAAGTTTTTATTTTTACTCATCACTTTCTATTTTTCAGACTTGTTAGAAATTGGATGAAATATGAAAGGGATAATGTTTCTTTTTATATCATCAAATCTAGGATAAATAATGGTGGTCGTTACTCTACCGTAGAGAAAATTGATAAGTTGCTAGAAAAGAATAACTCTGAATATACTTATCTTTTCAAATTGGTTTATAACAGAGCACAAAGCCAAGATGATAATTTAGAAAGGGATTATATTTTCCCAAATGTGATAAGAAAATTTTTAGAAAATTATTTATCGTTTAAAGTCCCTTTAGGAGGCTTAAGTACACATAAAAAATTCCAAAAATTATGTGAAGATTATCCTGAAATAGACACCAAAACAAAAACTCGCATAGAATATTATTGTCAAGAACAATCTCATCCTTTATATCAGGATAGTCCGACTGATTTTGATGAAAGATTGCTTGGGGAAATACAACAAGTATGTTCTGCAGTAATTAATTTAATAGAAAAAACAGATTCTAAACATTATCAACATTTATTAAATGAAATTAAATAATAAACTATGCTTTACGAAGATTTTAATGCAAAAAAGAGAATAGATGGAGAAGACGTTTTTACTTCGCGGGTTGGAAATGAAATAATTCAAAATCTCAATCCGAAATTTGAGCTGCGGGAATATCAAAAAGAGGCATTGGGGAGATTTGATTTTTATTTTAACGGCTATCAAAAAAGACAATTTCCAGCACAACTCCTTTTTCACATGGCAACTGGAAGCGGGAAAACGCTGATAATGGCGGCAAACATTTTGTATTTGTATAAACTCGGCTACCACAATTTTATATTCTTCGTAAATAGTGTGAATATTATTGAAAAAACAAAAGATAACTTCCTAAATCCTTTATCCGAAAAATACCTTTTTGCTCCCAAAATTAAGTTTGGTGAAAAAGAAGTTTTTATAAAAGAGGTTCAAAATTTTGAGGGGGTTAATCCAAACGATATAAATATTATCTTTACAACTATCCAAGGACTGCACACTCGCTTAAATTATCCAAAAGAAAATGCTTTAACTTATGAAGAGTTTGAAAATAAAGACATCGTGCTTATTTCCGATGAGGCACACCATTTACAGACATTAACAAAAGCAAAACTTACAAGAACTGAAGAAGAAGAAAAAAGAAGCTGGGAGTATACAATTATCAAGGGGATTTTTGAACGAAATCGTAAAAATATCTTACTGGAGTTTACAGCAACGATTGACTTGGGCAATCAAAATGTCAGACAAAAATACGAAGACAAAATTATCTTCCAGTACGATTTGAAACAATTTCGGTTGGATAAATACTCAAAAGAAATAGAAGTTTTGCAGGCAGATTTGGAACCGGTTGATAGAGCTTTACAAGCGGTTATTTTGAGTCAATATCGCAGAAAAATCGCTGAAAGATATAAATTGCACCTAAAACCGGTAATTCTTTTCAAATCAAAAAGCATAAAAGAGTCAAAAGAAAATTACGATGGCTTTTTGGCGAAAATAAAAGAATTGTCTTCAAAAGATATTGAAGAAATACATTCGCGAGCAAAAGGCACAGATTTAGAAAAGGCATTTAACTATTTCCAGAAAGAAAATATAACTTTTGATAATTTAATTAGAGAATTACAGGAGGATTTTTCTGAAGAAAAAGTTATGCTTTTGGATTCTGAAAATGTTGATGAAGAAAAGCAGTTGAAACTTAATTCTTTAGAAAGTAAAAACAATGAAATTAGAGCGATTTTTGCGGTAAATATGCTCAATGAAGGCTGGGATGTGCTTAATCTTTTTGATATTGTTCGGCTATACGATACGCGTGATGGAAGATGGGTTCGTGGCAAGTATAAACCTGGCAATACCACAATGGGCGAAGCCCAGCTTATTGGCAGAGGCGCACGATATTTTCCATTTCAGTTAGATGAAACACAGGATAAATATAAGAGAAAATTTGATGAAGATGTTGAAAATGAATTGCGAATCGTAGAGACATTACATTATCACAGCGCCCACAATCCTGACTATATTACAGAAATAAAGAGCGCTCTGACGGAAATGGGAATTTTGCCGGAAAAGTATGTTCAAAAAGACCTGTTTATTAAAGATTCTTTTAAGGAAACCGAATTTTGGAAAGAGGGGGTGATTTTTATAAATGACAGGACACAAAATCCCCGAACGGGAATATTTAGTTTCCAAGATGCAAAAATCGCAAAATCGTATAGGTACGAATTAAAAACCGGTGAAATTAAAGAAGAAAATATTTTAGATGAAGAAAAGAAAACAAAGCCATCAAAAGATATTGCGCGCGGCAAGATAACGTATAGATTTTCTGATTTTGGGGATAATATAGTTAGAAATGCTTTAGATAGAATTGAGTTTTATAAATTTGAAAATTTAAAGAAATATTTTCCTAATATAAAATCAATCACAGAATTTATTTCGTCACCTTGTTATTTAGGTGGTATTGAGATAGAAATTTTTGGACCAATGGATAAAATAAACAAATTAACCCCGGTTCAAAAGTTAGAAATAGCCTTATCGGTAGTCAAAAAAATATCGGAGCAAGCGAGAACCAATACTTCAGAATTTGTTGGGACTAAATTATTTAAAGCTAAAATGTTGCGGGACGTTTTTAGAAATAAAAAAATAAAAATAGATATAGACGATGTGCAGAGAAAAGAATTAGAGGAAGTTAAATTAGCGGAAAAAGATTGGTATGCCCAGACTGGATTCTATGGCACAGAAGAAGAAAGGAGTTTTATTAAGTTTATTGACGAATTTATAGAAAGATTAAGGCAGAAATATTCAGATATTGCTTTACTTCGCAATGAGAAATTCTTTCAGATCTTTGATTTTGACGAAGGAAGGGCTTTTGAGCCGGATTTTATAATGTTTTTGAAAAAGCGAGACAAAGTCATTAGCATTTATCAGATTTTTATTGAACCAAAAGGAGACCAATTTAAGGATAATCAAGGCAGGTTTGAAAATTCAAAAGAAGGATGGAAGGAGAAATTTTTACTTGAGATGGAGGAAAAAGCAGATACAGATTTAAAACTGGAAAATAAACACTTTAGGCTAATCGGGTTGCCCTTTTACAACGAAAAAATGAAAAAAGAATTTGAAGAAGCGTTGGAAAATAAAATACTTTCTTAAATTGTGGATTCCCTTTATTCTTATTTCGCAGCCCATCGGCTTATGAAAAAAGAAAAGGGGGTCTGGGAGAAATGAATTTTTGCCCACCTGCCAGTCCGCCGAAGTGTAACTGTTCACTATTTTGGTAACAGTTTTTAAAAATTTTGTATAATAGTTTCAGCGGCTATGTTATTTCCTATTGGGGTCCCGAAATTGTTCGGGTAAAAATATCAAATCTTGTTATATTTTTTCCTCAATCCTGCAGTCTTTTGTAGTTCAGGAACAACTATGTGCCCTGCGATAATGATTTTGAAGTGGATCTGGCTAAATTTTTAGATAGAGCCGAGGATGTATCTGCATTTTCTAAGATTGTTCCCAAGATAGGTTTCTTTGTGGAATACAGAGATTCAG